>Ga0073928_10008124_pt1 | contig 13297 bp, 13 predicted proteins | sample PaiPotPPA55metaG_FD_76969 | JGI IMG/M metagenome (GOLD analysis project Ga0073928, IMG submission 76969) | Iron sulfur acid spring bacterial and archeal communities from Banff, Canada, to study Microbial Dark Matter (Phase II) - Paint Pots PPA... ...
GGTCTGGACGTTCTGCTTGTGGACCTCCATCTGGTCCATGTTGTCGATCAGCAGTTCGAGTTCGTGACTTGCGTCGACGATGCACTTTGCGTGCGCATTGAAGATTTCAAAAAATTTGCCCTCGGTGGGCATGAATCGACCGAACATAGATCTTCCTTCCAAGGGCCAAAATTGGCCTATCTCATTGTGATTTAGTAAAATTTCAGTACGTTCCGAGCTTACTTTTCTTCGTGTTTAATCGGTTTTGTTTATCGATATAGTTTTCGATTATTTTTCGAGTGAAACGGGCTAGGCTCGCTACATGCCGTTTAGGGCAGAATTTAAACAGTCTAAAACCCAATACCTGAAAGGCTTCGCACCTTTCCATCGCCTTCACTCGAAAAAAGACGCACGCCGAACACTTGGCCGAAACGGAGAAAGACCCGCGCGCCGCCACAGCGTAAGCCGAACCCGACGAAGCGGAATTCGACTATGCCGCAATGGTCAAAGAGCAATCCGCAGGCCAACCGTCACAAAATCGTCACGAACAAGCCGCGAAGTCTACCGGCAAACCGACCGCTAAGAAAGTGGCCGCGCCCAACATCGCCACGAAGGGCGGACTGGATAAGCCCGCACCGCGCAATGAAGCGTATTGGTCAAAGCTCGCGGTTGGTCCCTACCTGGGTTATCGAAAGCTCGATGACGGAACCGGCACATGGAACGGTCGTTATCGGGGCGATGACGGCAAACAGCAATTCAAGACGCTGGGTGACAAGCTGGCTTCATACGACGCCGCAGCGGACGCGGTTCGCGCATGGGCCAAGGGGTTTCCGAAGGGCTAGACGACACGCCGACAACGGTCGCAGAGGCATGCCGCTATTACGTGCAACGCTTGTTGAAAGACAAGCCAACGGCGGCAAGCTCAAAGGAGGATGACGGCCGGTTTAAGCGCCTTGTCTACGATGCCCGTATCGGCTCGATCAAGCTTGCAAAACTGGCGTTCGTAAAGGTTGAGGCGGCGCGATGCCCAAATCGAAGATGCAGACCCTGACGACGCGGAGGAAATGCGCAAGGCGAAGGAGCTCGAATTGCAGAAGTTTCACGACCGCGAAGGAGCCGAGTATTCAGCCGGCCCCGAGCGCGTGTACGAACGCGTCGATTACGGCGCTAAGGCTTCGATGCTGCTCGCTCGCATCGAATCGATGGAAAAGAGCCGCGCCGTGTTGCTGGCGGAAATCGAGCGGGCAGCGAAAGCAACTCACGACGATGACGACGAACCACCGCAATGGGTTATTAGCGTTGTCGGCCCAAAGGGTAAGCCGATCCTGTAACACTGTGCTCGCCCATGATTTCTTCACGAGCGGGCCGCGTGTTTCGAATCAGATTCGATGTGTCTTAATCCAGTCCCGCAAAGCGTCATTCATGCGGGTTTGCCAGCCGTCACCGCTTGCTTTGAACCGCTCGACTACATCATGGTCATATCGGATCGTCACGGACACTTTTGGCTTGTCAATCTTCGGGCGTCCGCCGCGCCGCTTCATCTGCACGAACTGTTCATCGGTCGGAACGAACGTATCCGGGTCAGCATCAATGCCCCGCTGGATCGCGGCATCTTCATCCGGTGTTGGCATGTGAAGCTTAGGTTTGCTCGACATAGCGTTTAACCTCTCTCGAATTCGCCCGTCTAAGGCTGATGACGCGGAACGCTTCTCCGCGCTGCGTGAACAGCACGCAATACAGGTGCCCATCGATAGGCGCGTAACCAATCTCGCGAAGCTCGCCGTAGTCTTGGCGATCATCCGGCGCGCACCACACAGCGGACCAATCTATTTTTGCCGCGAGCACGAGCGATACGCCATGTTTCCGCTCGTTCGCCTCGCTTTTGTTTTGGTCATATTCGATGTGCATGTGGTTATTGTAGTTACAAAAACAATGCTAGACCAGATGTTTTTGTAGTTACGCTTTGAGCGCCTTGTTGAGATCAAGGATTTGCGCGCGGTTTTTCGAGTAGGTTTCGAGTGAGGAAAAGTTTCGAGCGGCCTATTTCCATCCGTTTCTTACTGGATAACGGTCTTCGAGGCTTTCCCTACTTCGTATTGGCCTCTAAATATTGTCCTCGGTGGGCATGAATCGACCGAACATTGAAGCTCCGAAAGGCTATTTTTCTCAATTAATATCAACAAGTTACAATGATTTAGGCAAAACCTGAATGATCGATACGGAATCTGTACGAAAATTTTATTTGTGCACGGTGATCTGTTCGCGTTGGACAGCATCGATATCGGTCTCAATGAGTTCGATGCCTGCTTCTTTTGCCTTGGCGTGCCAGCAGCGGGGTTGACCGAGGGCGCCTGTACTCGACTGACGTATCACCTGACTCTATCTATCGCCAGGGTGCTTGTGTCGCTTAACCCGTCGATGACGTTTGTCTATGTCAGCGGCGCCGGGACTGATGCGATCCGACAAGGCCGCCCGATGTGGGCTCGGGTCAAGGGTCGCTCGGAGAACGCCCTCCTCGACTTGCCGTTCAAAGCCGCCGTCTACCTGTTCGGCCCGGGACCATCCAGCCGCTTCATGGGGCGAAGTCGACGAACACGACCAATGCTGGGCTGCTTCAAGGACTTCCGTTGTACGCGCATCATTTTGGGTGGTATCGAGACCATGCACATGATCGCCAAGGGGCAGATGAAATCCCACAGAAGAACCCCTTTGTCCGCGCCGCACAGCAATTCTATTTCCTGGTCCCATAAAACAGCGCATCCACCCGCGGGCTTAGTCCAACCGTGCGTTCTCATCGCGACAAAACCGTTGGTGCGCGGGCTTTGAGGGCTAGGCCGGCTTGCTGGGGGCCATCAGAGTCGACCCTCGCGGACAAGGCGGGTCTTGATAGCATTGATGTGCGCCTCTCCATCCCGCAGGGCTGACGGGCTGGTGTGGACAGAGTAGTAGCCCAGCACGAGGTCGTGCTCGTGTGGCGCCGCCGACCCGAGAACGAATTCGGCGTCGGTTAGCGCGGCGAATTCGACCGATTCGCTCGACGGTTCGAAAGCCGCGAGATCGCCGTGTCTCAGTTCGTCGGGAACCGACACGACACCGGATGCGATGGCGGTCCAAAGAACCGTGTGGGCCGCCGGCGGCTGGTAGCGCCAGTGCTCGCCAGCTTTCAGGCGCACGGCCAGATAGTTGATCGGCGAAGGGGTTGCGATGGCGCTTGATGCGGGCCCGTAGCTGCCCAGGAGGACTCGCGCCGGACCGTCTTCCGGCACATCCTCAGGGGACTGATAGATGGATACGGTCGGGCCCAATTCGAACTCCGGCGGTAACGCGATCCACAACTGGAAGCCGCGCGTCCGCCCCGCCTTGTCCAGACCGCCGCCGTGCCACATGCCACGTCCAGCCTGCATCCATTCGACGCCACCAGCCGGCAGCGTACCCCTCGCGTTGTCCGGGTCGATATAGCTGACCGCACCTTCCATGATGTAGGTCAAGGTGGCGATACCCGAGTGGGGGTGCAGGCTTCCGTTGAACGGCGCGCCGTCATGGTCGACGAGGTCGAGAAACACGAAGGGCTTCAGAAACTCGCCCAGGTCGCCCGGACTCACAAGCCGCGTGATCGGCCCATGTGCCCTGCCGCGCGTGCGATGAACGATGGCGCGGACTTTCGTGGCGACGGCGGTGTTCATGCGGCCTCTCTCGTGGTCTTAAGCGCCTTGGCCCACCAGGCCATGTCGTCGAGCAGCCCGATGGCGGCCTGCGCCAGGTGCGGGTAGTCGTCGAAGCTCTTGCCCTGCTGCCAGATGCCTAGGAATTCGACCATGCCGACGTGCACGGCGTTGCGCACCGGCGCCATCTGCAACTCGATCGCCACCAGGCGTAGCTGCTCCACCGCACGCGCCGCGCCCACGCCGCCGTAGCCGACGAAGCCGATCGGCTTGCGGATGAATTCCTTGTAGGCGTAGTCCAGTGCGTTTTTCAGCACCGCGGTCGGGCCATGGTTGTATTCCGGCGTCACCACGATCAGCCCGTCCAGCGTGGCGAGCTTGGCGCCCCAGCGCTGCGCGGCCTCATTCTTCACCGGCGCGTAGATCGGCGACATCGGTTCGTTAAAGAAAGGCAACGGGTGGTCGCGCAGGTCGATGAGCTCGAAGGCCAGGTCGGTGCGCTGCTGGGCGATCTCGTGAATCCACTGTGCGGGTTTTTCGCCGAAGCGGCCTTCGCGGGTCGAGCCGATGACGATGCCGATGCGGGGTGTTTGTGAGCTCATGAGCTGTTCCTGAAAAAATGGGGAAAAGGGGTACCTAGCGCCACTGAAGGGCTTTTCGATCCAATGCCCACGAGTTTAGGATCGTATCAATTACTTTAATAGGTAGCGTAGTAGTATTGAACTCGTCCACATATAGAAGGAATAACCTCGTGTTCGACCTGAACGACATCGCCATGTTTGTGCAGGTGGTGCGCTGCGGCAGCTTTGCCGAGGCGGCCCGGCGGGTGGGCCTGCCGCCCAACACCGTGAGCCGGCGCATCCAGCAGTTGGAGACCCAGCTGGGTACACGGCTGATGCAACGCTCGACGCGCAAGCTCACGCTGACCAGCGCTGGCCAGGCCTTTCACGAACGCTGCGTAGGCGCGGTCGACGGACTGCTCGAAGCAGGCCAGGAGTTGCTTATCGGTAGCCAGCAACCCAGCGGCCTGGTGCGCGTGGCGGCGCCCGCCGATTTCTTCGACTTCTTCCCGATGGAGTGGGTGGCCGAATTTCTGGCCGCACATCCGCTGGTGCGGCTTGACTTCGTGCTCAGTGATGCCAAGGCCGATCTGATTGCCGAGCAGATCGACGTCGCTTTTCGCGGCGGGCCGTTGAGCGACTCGGGTTACGTCGGCCGCCAGCTCCTCGGCACCCACTGCGACGGCATGGTGGCCAGCCCCACCTACATTGCCGCGCGCGGCACACCCGGCACGCTGCAAGACCTGGCGAAGCACGAGTGCGTGATCTCCGCCCACCCCAGCGGCCGCGCCACGTGGCGCCTGGCCGGCCCCGATGGCGTGGAGGAGGAAGTGCAGGTCGCCGGCCGCTTCAGCGGCAACACTGCCCTGGCACTGCGCAGAGCCACTGTGGCTGGCCTGGGCATCGCGCTGCTGCCGCCCACCATGGCTAGGCTCGACGTTCAGGCCGGCCTGCTCGTGCCGGTGCTGCCGCAGTACCAGCGCACGAGCGGCGGTATGATCGTGCTGTATCCGAGCCGGCGGCACTTGCCGACTGCAGTGTCGGCATTTATTGGGATGGTGGTGGAAAAACTGAGTGCGGTGGAGGCGTTGCCAGAGCGCCGATCTGGGCAGACCTGACTGACCCAGAGACTCCCCGCCTATTTTTTCCGTGCTCTATAGGGCGTCCATTCCATTAACGCCGAGGATGACCGCTTTTCCACTTCGCTAGCGGCCGATCTGAAAAGTCAGAGTCTAAGAAAAGCGACACGTACTTCTGCGTCAAGGTCCTGAGCGACCCCACAATTCAATCCCGCGATTGCTGAGCGCCGTCGCCGGTGCTCGTCAGAATCAAATCACGCATACCGATATAGCACTCGGCCAATGTCTTGCCGCTGGTGTCGTATGAGATGTCCGCACGATCGTAATGCGCCGAGCGGCTCGCGAGGATGGTCCGTAGGTCACTCATCGCTTCGCTCTTATCTTGCATCAGGCTCGGGGCAGCCTGGCCGATCACCCGCTTTATGTGATCCTCCGGTGTCGCACGCAGCCATACGGTGAAGCAGTGCGAGAGCAAGAAGTTGAGTGTCCGGGTCTGCGACAAGAGCCCACATGGCGATGCAATGATCACCCCCGAATGACGCTCCAGCACTTCTTTGATTGCGCGATATTCATACCGGTGATAGGCGGTCGCTCCGTACAGCGCATGAATCTCCGAGGGCACGCATCCGGCGATTCGCTCGATTTCACTCGTGATCTCGATGAAAGGAACCGATAGTTCGTCGGCCAACATCCTGCCCAGCGTCGATTTGCCAGCGCCTCGCAGACCGACCAGCGCGATGCGACGATTGCGGCCCGGGCCTGCCGGTACCGCGGCGAGTACCTGTTTGAGCGTGTCAAGAGCGATCTGTAACGTAGCGGGTGGTTGATCGCAGAGCAATTCTCGAATCTGCGCCCCTTGTGCCGAGCGGGTCAGCGGATCACCGAGCAGGTTGATCAGCGTACTTCCGAGCGCCTGCGCGAGGCGCTCCAGCACGAGGATTGATGAATTGCCCGCACCCATTTCAAGATTTGCCAGATAGCGTTCGGACACGCCCGCTTGCCGCGCCAAATCACGCCGCGTCATGCCACAGCGAGCGCGTAACAGGCGAACCTGGATACCGAGGGCAACCAGTACCGGTTCCCTCGTCAACGTCTGCGCGATCCCATCATTCGGCAATGGATTCATTGAATTCTTGAGAAGCTGCCGCAGACAAAGATAGCCGGTGTAGCTTCCATGACGTCATGCTCAAGATTTCGCAGCCTCTATGCCGCGCGCTTGTTGCGAACAAAATTAATCGGCTTGAACGCTGGTTCCGGCACAGGCAACCCCAGCGCCTGAGCAAGCTTGCGTCCTTCTGGATCGGCTAGCGCTGCCTCCCTCGCCTGCTTGATGCGTGCGGCCAGTCCGCCCGCCTGGGTCAAATCCTGCCTGTCGATATCGGCGAGAATGGCCTGGAGATTCTTCCTGCCGCGCGCATGCGTCTGGCCATACCCCTTGACCAGATTGCCGGAGAGCGCCAGTTCATACGCAGCCTGCGTTAGCTTCGGCGTAGCGAGCAAGCGGCGGATGGCGTCGAGCCACTTAACGATTAACTCATGTTCGCTGCGAAAGCGCGATGTGTGGCGGCGAACGCGCCGCAGGCTGCGCAGCGCGCATAGCATCATGAAACCCGTCACGGTGTCCGTGCGGATATGCAGGCCGATATTGAGGGGCTTGCGCGTCAGCACCTTGCGCTGTGCAGCCCAGTGAGCAAGCCTCGGTGGGAGGACAGAGAGCATTTCTTCGAGACCCGGCTTAAGGAACTCGGTCAGCCTCACCACATCCTCCGGGCGTGCCGACACTTCCTTTCGAACTTTCTCCAGTCGCGTGCGCCGTGTCTTCAGATCCGCCACGCGTATCACATCTTCGTAGCTCATCCAAAGCGCAAGGAAACGTGCGGTTTCCCGCGTGACCGGGCACTCGGCGGGGCCGCCGCCCGCGTCAATCTCAAAGTGCAATAACGACTCTACTGTCGAGCGATAGTCGCGGGCGTAACGTTCGTCCTGATAGTCGGCAGTCAGGTCTGCGCCCGACTGGATCACCTCACGCAAGCCAGCCGGTAAAACTGCGGCCCCGGCACCGCCTCCAGACGATCGAAGCGCCTCCTTAGCAACCGCGTAACCTGCCGAGAATCCCTTGAGACTCGCCTCGACAGCCTTACCCGACGCGCGGATCGCCGCTTCACATGAACCCCGTGACAATGGCAGTACGCCAGTTCCGACCGCGGCACCGAACATCACTGTATTGATGACCGTACCGTTTCTCCAGGCCATTTCGCGCATGTCGAACAACACGCAAATACGAGCCATGGCGCGCAGCGCGTCCAGCGCCTTGTGCGACTCGTAGCGGCCGTCGGCCATGGCCATTTTCTCGGACACCGCATATTCACGATGAGTCGATGCGATCACCGCCGTTCGCTGCGGATGCGCAAAGCCGTTCTGAACGATCCGGGCCGCTTCCACCAGCTCCGACGCCATCGCCACATCGACGTCACCGGGGTTCGGCGTCAGGGAGAAAACCGGCTGGCGCCCGCCGAGCTCCGAACGTGGAACGGGATAGATCTCGATGTAATACGTCGTTGCGCCGGTGCGTTGCGCGACGCCGGGAATGGACGTGCTCTGCACCGGGAAGTCATGCGCGTCCGCGGCACTGATGAGCCAGTCCGCCAGCACGCTGCCGCCTTCGCCGCCGAGTGCCGCGACGAGGATAGTGATGGGCTTTGTCATGATCTCAGGCCGTCATCGAAAGTGAACGTGAGCTCGCCAGCCGCTTGATTACGAACGCCCTGATTCGTGCGAGCATGCGTTCTCCGGGCGTGGGGTTCTGTACTACATCCGCCTTGTAGAAAGACGGGCACAGCACCGCGGCGTGCGAGACCTCGCCGCAGAGCCCGCAACCCACGCAGTTCTGGTTGACGGTCGCAACCGGATCAGTGCGCAAGGCGCTCGGATTAGGCTTGATCGTCAGAGACGGGCAGCCGGACAAGCGGATGCACGAATGATCTCCAGTACACACGTCGTCATCGATACCAAAGCGGGTACGAACGACCCGCTTGCCTTGTTTCAGACGCTTTGCATTGATCGGTTTGATGCGGCGCTGGCGCTCGAGCTGGCATTCGCCGTCCGCTATGATCACCTTCAGGCCTGGTGTGTTGGTGGTCATGGCGTCGGTAAGGGCGTCGACCATGTGAGACACCTTATAGCTCGTCACCGTCTTGATCCAATCGACTCCAACGCTCTTGAGCGCCCTGGAGATATCCAGGGGCAACTGCACCGTTTCGCGGGCCTTGACGGAAGACGGGATGTTCTGGGTACCGGTCGCGGAGGTGTAGCCGTTCTTCATGATCAACAGCACGGAATCGTGCTTGTTGTGGACCGCGTTGATCACGCCGCTGGTGAAGCCGTTATGCCAGAACCCGCCGTCGCCCATGATGCTGAGCACGCGAGCGTTCATCAATGGTGCGATGCCTGACGAACTGGCTAATCCGAGCCCATAGCCAAGCACGGTGCTGCCGACGTTGAACGGTGGCAGCGTGCCGAACGTGTGGCAACCGATATCCGCGCTGACGTGAATCTGCCCGAGCGTCTCCTGAACGAGCTTGACCGCCGAGAACACTGGCCGCTCCGGGCAACCGACGCAAAAACCGGGCGGCCGGTTCGGCACGGCACCGTCGAGCAATTTGGCACCGCTTTCCCGCAGAGCGGTAAGATCCGACGACACATCGATCGACCGCTGCAGGTCGAGGCCTTCAGGGTTGGTCATCGTCAGGAAGGTGGTGATGCCGCGCAACAGGACCTCGCCGGTGTATTCACCTGCCATCGGCAAGACGCTTTTGCCCAGGATCCGGGTCGACACACCGCTCTTGCGAAGGATCGCTTCGATCGCGTCCTCGATGTAATTGGGCTGTCCTTCTTCGACGATCAGCACGTCGGTCTTGCCCCTGCAGAACGTTATGATCTCGTCGGGCACAAGCGGATAGACGACATTGAGCACCCGCAACGGAACCTGGCTGTCGCCGAACGCATCGGCAAGCCCTAGTTGCTGAAGCGCACGCAATACGCCGTTATAAAGGCCGCCCTGCAGGATCACGCCGACCGACTGCGTGGACGAACCCTCGAAGGTCTCATTTAATTGGCGCTCCCGAATGAAATTCACGGCCGCCGGCCAGCGCTGCTCGATCTTCTGCTTTTCGTGCGCATAGGTCGAGGGAGGAAGGCAGATCTTGCCGTAGTCGAATTTCGCGCGTTCGATCAGATGCTTTCGGGAGATCACCGGAGCGCGATTATCCTTGCACGTGAATGCGCCGTGCACGTGGCATGCGCGAATGCGCAACTGCAGCATGACCGGCGTGTTGCTCGCCTCCGACAATTCGAAACTCTGCTCGACCGCATCGACGATAGACGTGAGATTCGGCCGAGGATCAAGCAGCCACATTTGCGATTTCATCGCGAAGGCATGAGTCCGCTCCTGAATGATGCTGGAGCCTTCGCCATAGTCTTCACCGAGCACGACGACCGCTCCGCCGATCACGCCCGCCGACGCGAGATTCGACAAAGCATCCGAGGCAACGTTGGTGCCGACAGTTGACTTCCAGGTGACCGCACCGCGCACCGGATGATTGATCGACGCGCCAAGCATGGCGGCAGCGCCCGCTTCGGACGCACTGTTCTCGAAGTAAATGCCGAGCTCGTCGAGCATGTCTCGCGCGTCGCCGAGCACATCGATCAGATGCGAGACTGGCGCACCCTGATAGCCGCCAATGTAGCTAACGCCGGATTGCAGTAGCGCTTTTGTGACGGCGAGAATGCCCTCGCCGCGAAAGACTTCGCCCTTCCCAAGCGAAAGGCTCCGCACTTCTTCTTGAAACGAGCGTTCCACGTTTTCTCCTTGTATGGCGGGCCGCCACCTCTTTCTTGCCGGGGCGGTGTCCTTATATGCGAACAAGGCTAACCGTGAAATCGAACGCCATCTAATCGAATGATTTTACGGTCCTCATAGATCTCATCGATAATAAGGGTATGCCCTAAAATATGGGCTTTAATAGCTAATTATTGGTCGCTCATGTACGGCAAACGCACTCGACTCTGATACCGTTATAGAGACAGTCGATTCGCCCATTTGCTCATCACCAACTGATCTGACAGAACACGTGTTACCGACTAACATCGACCTGAATCTAGTGAAGGTTTTCCTCGCCATCTACGACGAGGGGAGTGTCACTCGCGCCGCGCAGCGCCTGTGCCTGACCCAGCCAACCGTCAGCTATTCACTTGCCAAACTAAGAGAGCTGTTCGACGATCCGCTTTTTGAACGCACGCCAAGTGGCATGCGCCCAACGGAAAGCGGAGAGCGAATCTATGGCGATTTCTGCGGCGCTCTTGCATTGGTCGAACACGCTGTCGACTCAAACAAGGTATTCGTTGCGGCGGAGTCGCAGCGCCGCTTCCGCGTGTCGATGTCCGATATAGGCGAACTGGTGTTTTTGCCTCCGTTGCTCGAGCGCCTCTCCGCCGAGGCGCCGCACGTCGCTCTGGAGGTCGTGCCAACGATAGTGGAAGCGATTCCCGAGATGCTTGCATCGGGACGGCTAGACGCTGCCATCGGAAACCTGGCAGGTGTCAGGCTCGGCAGCACAACACGCACGTCTCTGTTCAGAGAGCGGTATGTTTGCCTGCTCAGCAGGCACTCCAGCTCGATCGGCGATCAAATGACACTCGATGCATTCACCGCCGCGCGCCACGTCGTTGTCTCGTCGCCGTTTACCGGCCATCGAATGATCGAGGAGACACTGCGAGAGCACGGTCTGGCTCAGCACATTACCGCAAAGATCGCGAATTTCACCGGACTCCCCGGCTTGCTAGCCAGAACCAACCTCGTTGCCATAGTGCCGTCTCGAGTCGGAAAGGTCTTTCTCACTTACGGTCCTTTAAGAGTGCTGGAAATTCCGATCGAGATGCCTACGTTCGATGTAACTCTGCACTGGCACACGCGACAACATAATGTCGCGGCAACGGCATGGCTAAGAGACGTCATTCTGGAAACGCTGCACGAATCCAACTAGCAAATCCTACGTGGGTATGCGTTGCAATTACGCCAATCCCTACGCATGCATTTTTCCTGCACGGGCCACACCACCCTGCCCTTACGAAAACGCAGGCTGGTGTTCGCCATATCCACCGTGGAAATAGGTCGAGCTTGGGTCCGACCCGTCGTGGCTCATCGCTCGGAACCGGTACGGATCACGCTGGCGGAGCAGTACCGGTCGCCGCGGTTCACGCTCAAAGACGGATCGACCCCGCGGCCCGAATGCAGTTCACAAATGCGGCGTAAAGCGATGCACGAAAAATGATGCGGCTAATGCCACGCAAGCGGTGCCGATCAGCACGAACGCAGGCGCCTCCAGCGAATGGCCACTCCGAAGAAGCAGTAGCGTAGCCATGATAGGTGTCAAGCCCTGAAACACTGCCAGACCGATGTTGTAGCAGAACGCAATACCTGTGAAGCGCACACGGGTCGGGAACAGCTTTGCGAGCATCGCGACGAACGAGCTATGCGTCATGCCCCCGAAGATTCCATACAGTATGAACAGCACCGTCAGGCTGACATGATGTGTCGCGAGCGCATGGAACATTGGCCATGCGCCAACAGTCATGCACAAGGCGCCAAGCCTGAACATCCATTTTCTGGATGTCGCGTCGGCGAGCGCGCCCAGCCCAATCACGAAGATGGCCAGTGACGTGATGCCGACTCCAACGCCGGCTGCAGTTTCCGCGCCACTGTAGTGCAAAACCCGGATCAGGTACGCGGGCAGGTACGCCAGCAAGAACGCGTTATAGGTGCCGACCACGCTGATCATGGAGAGCGCGAGTACGATCTGCGGCTTGTAATCGCGCATGACCTCCGCGAATGGCGTCGTCTCGCGCACGACCTTGACCCTCTCGAACGCAGCCGATTCGCTCAGATAGCGTCGCGTCCAGAGGAAGACAAAACCCAACAAACCACCGACCACGAACGCGACACGCCACGCGTAGAGCTCAGCGAGGCGCGCCGGCAGCAACGTCTGCAGAAATACATTGACGGTCGACGCGAACACCGAGCCGGCGCAGCCGATACCGAACAGGACGCCACACGCCAGACCGAGCCGCTTTCCCGCCGATTCCGCCGCATAAGTAATCGCGCCCGCGACCTCGCCGCCAACACCGAAACCCTGAACTAGCCGCAAGAGAACGAAGCCGACCGTCGCGCCGATGCCGACGCTCTCGTAGGAAGGCATCAGGCCCATCGCAATGGTGGCCAACGAAACGACCAGCATGGAGACAAGGAATATCTTGCGTCGCCCAACGATGTCACCGAAGTGCGCCATCACGAGGCCGCCGATCGGACGGATGAAATAACCGCTCGCATATACGGCAAAGGTGCTTGCAAGCGAAGTCACCGCATTTCCCGTCGGGAAGAATGCGGCCGAAATATACGAGGCAAAGAGCCCATACAGCAGGTAATCGTAGCCTTCGAGCGCACCCCCAAGGCTGGCAAGCACGATTACACGAAACGATCTGCCTCGGCCGTCCGTTTGCTCAACTTCCATTGCGGCGGCGGGAAGGACTCCCGTCAGTTTGCTCATGTCTCCCACCCATGTTTGGTTCTGTTCGTCGGACGATTATTCCAGCCTCATCTAATTCACTCTTATCGCCGGACGATTATATCAATCACTGTCGGACGATAAATGAGGGTAAACCGCATCGTAAATTCCGGCATCGATGAATGCTCACTCGTATTTTCGAGGATAATCGGCATTTCTGCTGAAAATTTGCTCCTTCGATGCTCTCAAAATAATTAAAATTTCTTGAAAGTGTCCGACGATAAATATACGATTGTCCTACACATAGAGAATGATCGCAGACAACGAGGCGACCCAAAATTCACCACCGCATCAGGAGCACCCAACATGAAAATCACGCACGCAAATGAAGTCGAATGGACCTCTGTGTCGAACCATCGCGGCGGCCAGATCGAATTCAAGACCTTACTCATCGGAAC
>Ga0073928_10008126_pt1 | contig 13296 bp, 15 predicted proteins | sample PaiPotPPA55metaG_FD_76969 | JGI IMG/M metagenome (GOLD analysis project Ga0073928, IMG submission 76969) | Iron sulfur acid spring bacterial and archeal communities from Banff, Canada, to study Microbial Dark Matter (Phase II) - Paint Pots PPA... ...
GTCCTCGGTATAGCCCTCGTAATCGACGTTGTAAGGCGGATCGGTAAAGACCAGATCCGCGGCAGCGCCGTCCATCAAGCGCGCGACATCTGCCTCGTTTGTGGCGTCGCCCACGAGCAGGACGTGTGGCCCTAGCTTCCACAGATCGCCCGCAACGCTGGTCGGTGCCGCCGGAACGTCCGGAACGGAGTCCTCGTCGGTCAGGCCCGCGGTGGCTTCTTCCGCAGCCAGCAGCCGCGCCAGTTCTTCGTCATCGAAGCCGACCAGGCTCAAATCGAAGTCGGCCTCCCGGAGGATCTGCAACTCCAGGCGCAGGCTTGCCTCGTCCCACCCTGCGTTGAGCGCGAGGGAATTGTCTGCGATGACCAGCGCGCGGCGTTGTGCTTCCGACAGGTGGCCAAGTTGAATGACGGGCACCTCGGTCATGCCCAATTGCCGCGCGGCGAGCAGCCTCGCGTGCCCGGCGATCACATCATTGTCCGCTCCCACGAGAATGGGACTCGTCCATCCGAATTCCTTCATGGACGCCGCGACCTGCGCGACCTGTTCGGGGGAATGAGTCCTTGGATTGGTGATCCGGGGAATGAGCCGCGCGATCGGCCAATGTTCGATCTGTATGTCGATGCGGATGTTCATCGTCAACCTGCCTTCCGTTTGCTTCCGTAGAACGGCCTCGGCCCGTTATGCCGGATCCGGCGAGCGTCCTGCTGCTTCGGGTTTACGGCTTGCTCCACAGGCACGCCACGCGATTCCGCAACCTCGGCGAATGTCTGGCCCGTCTCCTGAAGAACTGGGGTCTCCTGGCTGAGAGCCATGATTCTGCGCAGGGCCACGTCGCAGTACGCCGGAGAAATCTCGCAGCCCAGCCCGATCCGATTAAGCACGTGCGCGGCGGCAATCGTAGTGGCGCTGCCGAGGAAGCAGTCATAGACCAAGTCGCCCGGATCGCTGAACGCCAGGACGAAAAACTCAACGAGCGCTCGAGGGAACGGTGCGGAGTGCGATCCCTGGCTGCTCTCGGACTTGACTTCGATGACGTTGCTCGGCCGCGCGATGCCGGCGAAGCGCCCATCGTCGCCGGCAGCACCGAGCTTGCCCGCCGCGCTACCGCGCGCGCCGGTGCCCAGCAGACCACTGCCCGACCTGGACTTAGGGTTGTTGGGCGCGTAGTCGAAGCAATCGGGTGAAACGTGGCCCACCGCTTTCGGCCGGAACTTGATCTCTGGCTGGCGGCAGAAGTGGAAGACCGGCTCCCAGGCGTTCTTGAACCGGTTGCCCCAGCCGCCCGGCACGCCATCGTCGGTCTTACGCCAGCACAGCTCATCGACGAATCGCCAGCCCCATTGCCGCTTGTGAGCCATGACCAGGTCCGTCACGTACAGGTTGCGCTCACCTTCGTCCGCATGGGCCTTGATATTCAAGAAATACGATCCATCGGGAGCCAGCACGTGGGCGATGTTGGCGGCCACGGGGCGGAACCAATCGGAGTACTCCTCCGGTGGGATCGGCGTGAACCCGCTCGCAGGGTCGTACTCGCGCTGCTTGGCGTACGGCGGCGAAGTGATCACGAGGTTGGCACGCGCGCCGGCCAGTAGACGCGCAACGATTCCGTCGTCGCGGCAGTCGCCGCAGATCAGCTTGTGCTGGCCCACGATCCAGATATCGCCGGCGCGCGTGACCGGCTCGACCGGAGCTTCGGGGATCTGTTCCTCTTCGTCGCCGGCGGCGTCTTCGACACGATCGGCGTCGGCCAGCAGCACAGCGAGCTCGTCATCCGAAAACCCAATCCGGCCCAGGTCGATGTCCGCATCCCGGAGTGCAGCCAGTTCGCTGCGGAGCAGGTCGTCGTCGAACGATGACAGTTCGGCCAGTTTATTGTCGGCTAGGATGTAGGCGCGCTTCTCGGCTTCGCTCAGGTGATCCAGCACGACCACAGGCACCGTGTCGAGGCCCAGCTTGACGGATGCCAGATACCTGCCATGGCCCGCCAGAATTCCACCACGGGCGTCCACCAAGATCGGCGCGTTGAAACCAAAGGCCGCGATGCTGCCGGCAATTGCGGCGATCTGCGCGTCCGGATGCGTGTTCGGATTATTGCGGTACGGAGTAAGTTCAGCGAGCTTCCTGTGCTCGATGCGTTGCGCCATGGCCTGCGAAAGCATATATCTCCTTCCGGAGAACTTTCGGAGGGTGCGCTTTGCGCTCGCCTACGCGAACCGAACTCTACGTTCATGATAATCATTTTTCGATGCTCTTGTCCACGGGAGCAAACATTCCGGCCCTGGGTTGTTTTATGGCTTGGCGGGCGTCGCGCGCAGTCATTCGGCGATTTCCATGCTGAGCGGCAACCCGCCGCGGACCTCGAGTACTCGGATCTCGCCAGCATCGACGCCGCGAATGAACCCGAATAACTGCGCCGTCTCCTTCTTCAACTGGAAGTCGCCAGACAATTCAGCCGGCCGGTTGGGAGTCGCCGCGCCGAACTTGACGCTTCGGACGGCGGTCGGTGGCGGCTCCAGAACCAGTTCCCCACGCTGGATTCGCATGGATTCGAAGCGGCCATAGCCGAGTTGCTGCATCACCGCGAGGAAGCGGCGTTCTGACGGGCGCAGATCGCGCGTCGACGTGGGTGACCCCTTAATCACGGCTGGCGCCTCGCGGCCCCCTGTTGCCTGTTTCGGCGCTGTATGGCGGCGAACAGTGCGGGCAGCACGTCGCGCAATACCGGCCTGGCGCCCTGATGGGCGTGTGGAGTACGGCGGGCGTGCAGCCGCATTTTTCGCATGCGCGCGAGTTCCCGGCCAACCGCATGCAGTTGCCAGGGCCAGGTGTCGCTTGATACATCTTTCGCTTTGTTACCATCACGCCACCATTCCACCGCCCACTTGCTTCCGTGCTTTCCGTACCGGCCAAGCCTACTGGCCGGACCGTTGACATGTTGACGCCAGTTGACGCCAGATTCGTATAACTTTCATAGCGCGCGCGTACAAATAAAAGTTATAGGAAACTGGCGTCAACAGGTGTCAACACGTCAACAGTTGCTCTCCTCTGCCGCACGCAGGCCGATGCCTTCCCAGCCACGGCGGTGCTTGCCCAAAACGCGGCGCTGCACTTGCACACACCCGCGCGCGCGGAGGCGGTCGCTGAAGGCTTTTGAATCCAGCGTGTGCCGTTCGCCCGTCTCGCTGGCCCAGCGTTCATACTCACTTCGTAAGTTGGAGGCCGCAACCCATTCGCTCTCGTGCAGGATGCATCGGTCTTCCACAAACTCGCGGAGCGGGTCCATTTCCGCGCGGTATGCCTCGGTTGCTTGCTCGACGGCCGCAGGAACGCTGAGGCCCGATTCTTGCCATCGGAGCGCGCCTTCAACTGCCCAGGAAAGGATCGCTGGCCCCGATGTCCGGGCATCGCGTAACCGCGCTTTCAAGGTCGGATCTCTCCGCTCCTTCGGCACAACTCGGTCGAAGGGGACACGCAGAATCCGACGCCAGAGAGCGGAGTCATCATCTTTCACGCGCGGCGCATGGTTCGCGGCCAACCACAACTTAAACGTCGGAGGAAATTCAAATGCTTCCTGATACAGGAATCGCGCTCTCACAGTATCGCCGCCGGTGAGCAACTTCACTAGACCCTCGGCCAACCTGCGCCCTTCATCTACCTCAATCGAGACAACGAACCGCCGCCCGGCTAGTTCCGCGATATCGTTTCTCACCGCGCCTGCTGTGGCTCTTTGAATGAAAGACTCGAAATCGGCAACGCGCGCATAGTCGCCAAACGTTGCTTTCAGTGCTTCAAGAAATGTGCTCTTGCCGGAACCGCCCGGACCATGGACAAAAAACAATACTTCTTCCCGAACACTTCCGGTGAGCGAATAGCCCGCCGCGCGCTGCAAGAAATCGCGGAACTCGCCATCTCCTGCTGTCACGTCATCAAGAAACCGCTCCCACAGGTCGAAACGCGCGGCCGGCTCATAACGGACGGGTGCCAGCCGAGTGATCAAGTCCGCTCTGTTGTGTGGCCGGATCTCTCCGGTTCGCAAATCGATGGTCCCGTTTTCGCAGTTCAACAACAGCGGATCGGCATCGAAGTCACTGGGAAGCACGGGAATCCCTGGCTCACTCTGAGCACAAAGTAGGGCCGCGCGCCGCCGCTCGGCAGATTCGCACTTCCGTGCCCAGTCCGCACAGGCCTTGCGCAGCGCCTCACTATCATGAAGTCCGGCTTCGTCGTACAAAGCGCGAGCAACTTTCTTTGGGCGCAGTAACATTTCTCCTGTGTTGTCCGGCGCCCAGCGATTCCCGCGCCATGCGTACCACCGTTTTTCTGGATGGCAGTATCGCACCTCATCACCGAAGGCAAGAGCGAATCGCTCTCCGTTGCCGCTGTCGGTATAGGGCAACGAACGTAGGCAGGCATCCGGTTCCACGATGCGGGGTGGTTGCTCGGTTGCCGGCGTTTCCTTCATGTTGTTGCCCGCTGTGAACACCGCTTCCGCGCGGTCGAGAATCTGTATTGCGTTGAGGCGCTTGGCGATCATGCGGCGTGGCCCTCCGCTGGACAGCAGCCGTCCCGTCGTTGCGCCCGCGCGATCATGACCACGATCAGAGCACAGGTCGCTTTAGCGTGTTCGAGGTCTTCGCGCAACCATTCCCGATATTCGAGATCGGCCTCACAGGTTGTGCGGAACGCAGCTGCGGCTCGGTCGCTCTCGCGCTCTGGATAGGCTTCGATCATGCGAAAGTGCTCTATCAACTCGCGGTCTTCTTGGCGTACGGCGTACTCGCGCCGCTGCTGTTTGGTCCACGGCTTACCTGAAGGATGCACGCCCGCCAGATCGGCCACAATCGCCAGCGCTGGCAGAAAGTCCACGTGCTCGATCCGCTGAACGAAACTGAACACATCTCCGCCGGCGCCACAACCATGGCACTTGAAAACCTGCTTAGCCGGGTGAATGTAGAAGCTCGGGATCTTCTCGTCGTGGAAGGGGCAGATCCCAGCGAGTTGGACGCCCGATTTCCGGAGCTTCACACCGTACCGGGCAGCGACGCCCACAAGGTCTGCGCGGGACCGCACCAGTTCTGCATCCAGATTCATTCGCAACCCGCCGTGGTTGTGGCGAGCGACCAGTGGGCCGGGCCGGAGCGGCTTAGCCATGCAGCGCCTCCCGGCCAAGGTTGTGAGCGATGTCCAGGAAGCTGCTCAGCGGAGGGAAGTTATTGTTGGAATCGCCAAGAAAAGTTCGAAACGTGTCCAGACTGGGGAGCCAAACTTCTAACACGTCAATTCCTGCTCCCCAACGGTTAACGGGTCTGCCCGCGAGAGAAGGCAATACGGGTCGGAGTGGAAGGCCAATTCCTCCAGGCGTTTAGCGGGGTCCCGCGCAGGAGGCTAATTCTCCGTTCCGGAAACCGCCTCTCCGGGCACCAGGCGCAACCGTCAGGGTTGCAAGCGCACCCCACGATTTCTGCCTCCGGATTCTCACATTCTCTGGTTAATAGCACCCAGTGGTTAACAGGAGGACCCGGTGGTTAACAGGCCGGCGCTGCCGGAAACTCCGGTCGCGGAAACGTTGGCCGTACGTTTGGAGCTGAACCGGCTGGTGCTTAAATTGGTCGCCTACTGGGCTTGGTGGTGAATCGAGGTCGTGTACGATGAGCAGGTTATTCATTTCCAGTATGGCAACGCCGGTAACACAACTCTGACTCTTCAATGCTGGCCATCAAAACCAGTCGCTCCGATATGCAATCCACCAGCTAATACAGAAAATTGGAATGGTCGCACCCAGCGCCCACAAAATGGGCAACGCGGCATCGGCAATCAGCCCCAGGAACATGAACGTGGTCCAGAAAATCTTTCGTTGCATTGGCTAAGGCCCGTATGGTCCTTGTTTTAGAATAGCGCCGCCCACGCCGCCGTACGCGTTGGGTCCGGCGATTGGGAGCAGTTCGGCATCCGGTCTTACGCCACCACAACGGGTTCTTGCTGGTGTGAATATCGCTGCGGCGCAGGTCGCCTATGGCAGGCAAAGATCAAGCGCGCGGTGCGTTTCCTCGATGCGTCCGTGGCCCAGGCGCTCCCCGGATCTCCAGCGCGCCGGTAAGCCGTTGGAGGGCCAGTTCGCGCTCGCCGAGACGCAGGTGGGCCATGCCGCAGAAGTGGAGGGCGTCGGCCTTTCCCCAGGCGTACTGGCAATCTGGCTGTTCGGAGCGCGCATTGTGTAGGGTTTTGCGGGCATCGCCGGCCGCGGGGTATGTTTCGGAGAGCGTAAGGCGGAGGTCGATGGAGTACTTCCCGAAGCCGCAGGTGTCCGCCAGCGGGGCGCCGGCTTCGGCCTCAGTGATGCGCTGCTGGCCAAGCCGCTGGGCGGCGAAAGCGAGGTGGCTTTCGCCCTGATGGTCGCGGGCGGACGGCAAAACCGGCGGGGCGGCGCTGGAGGGGCGCTGGCTAGTGGCTTCGGTCCGGGTACCAGTAGCGCCAGTACCGCCATCTTCGAAATTCTGAGATTCTTCGCTGGTGTCGGACTGGTCGGGTGTTAGAATTAACCCGGCCTGGAGGAGGAATGCAATGTGGATGAACAAGCTAGCGGGTTTAGTCTTTGCGGCAGCGTTTGCCGGAAGCGGGCTGGCGCAGCCGGTGGTGACCGTCAGCCCGACAAACGGGCCGCCGACGGATAGAGTCACAGCCGGCGGCATGGGATTCGCGGCGGACGAAGCGGTGGATATTTACTTCGATACGACGGACCTTGCGCTGGCTGCGACGAATGCGCGCGGGGCGTTCAGCGGCATCCGCCTAAGTGTCCCGGCGGCGGCGCTGCCCGGCACGCACTGGATTACAGGCGTCGGGCAGACCAGCGGGCGCGCGGCGCAGACGAGCTTCATCGTGCGCACGGATTGGGCCGAGTTCCGCCGTGGCTTACAGCACCACGGTTATAATCCAGTGGAAAACGTCCTGAGCACCGCCAGCGTTGCGGGACTGCAACTTCTGTGGGCGGCAGCCATTGGCAATAACATCGGCTCGTCGCCCTCGATCGTCAACGGGCTGCTCTACATATCCTCGGAGGATAACAATGTGTACGCCTTCGACGCCGCAAGCGGAAAGCTGGTCTGGACGGCAGCCACCGGCGACTACGTGGACTCCTCGCCGGCGGTGGCGCAGGGGGTGGTGTATGTGGGGTCGGAGGATAAGAGCCTCCACGCTTTTGATGCCGCCACCGGGGTATCGCTGTGGAGCGCCGCCACCGGTTGCGAAATCTATTCCTCGCCCGCGGTGTCAAATGGGATTGTCTACGTTGGGTTAGCCTTTGGGAGCAACAACTGCGGGTCTCTCGACGCCTTCCAGGCCGCGACCGGGCAACTCGTTTGGAGCGCAACGAGCGCCGGCGACGTATTTTCTTCGCCGGCCGTCGCAAATGGAGTGGTTTACGTGGGATCGCACAATAACAACCTCTTCGCATACGAGGCGGCAACTGGCCAATTGCTGTGGAGCGCGGTCACCGGCCAAATCATCAATTCTTCGCCGGCGGTGGCCAATGGCGTGGTCTACGTGGGGTCGTGGGACAACAAGATTTATGCGTTCAACGCGAGCAACGGCCAAACTCTCTGGAGCTTCGCCACCGGCAACGTCATCGACTCTTCGCCGGCGGTGGCGAACGGGGTGGTCTACGTCGGGTCGGATGATGACAAGCTCTACGCGTTCAATGCCGCAAACGGGCAGTTACTCTGGAGCACAGCCACTGGCGGTCCTATCTCGTCTTCGCCCGCGGTGGCCAACGGAGTTGTTTATGCGGCGTCGCAGGATGGCAACCTTTACGCCTTTGATGCCGGCACAGGAGAGGTCCTCTGGAGTGCGGTTTCGGGGGGGCTACTCGGCATCTCCTCCTCGCCGGCGGTGGTGAACGGGATCGTGTATGTGGGCTCCAACTACGGAAACCTGTACGCCTTCGGCCTGCCGCCAGCGGAAGAGCCTGCGCGGCCCGTAGCGGCAACGCTCCGACCTGACCGGAAGCTGGCGGCGCAACACTGAGGAGATCATGAGAGCCATAGTTTGTTCAACCCTTCAGCGACCGAACGAACTCACATAGCCTGCGAGACCGGCTCATGCGTTGCCTCCCTCGGGTCCGATGAGATATGGATATACGGAATTGCTATTGGCTGGCTTCACGTTCGGAGGCTTCCCCGGAATCACCATTGACCTCTTCACGGATGATCCGTTCGGTAGCTTCCTCCAGGTACTCATTAAGGGCCTTGCTGAGTTCTACGTACTCCGGCCACAGCGTGCCGTCCACAAAAGATTTGGGGACCCTGACCATGACCGTTGTGTAACGCTGCCGGCGGTAGCGATACGGCTCCAGGCCATAGCGTCGGCACAATGCCGAGAAAAGGCGCCTTCTCCAAAGATCCGGCAGGTTGAAGTGATATTCCACCGGCGCCTCGACTTTCGCTGCCGCGTGGATCGCAGTCTTAACGCGCTCGATGGCCGCAGCGGCGGCATCGCGCTCGCCGATAGTGGCGGCACCCTCGAAGAGGGCTTCGATTTTGCGGAGCCTTTCGCGGAGCTGCTGCTCGGTGGTCATGGATTTCTGATTCTACAACGCCGCGAACGCGGATCATCACGCGACCAGCGAATCCGGGTATCCTAAGTCCGATGCCGGCTCGCCGCCGCAATAATCCCGCTCTCCTGGCGGACGACACCCTCTTCGCCGTCAAGCAGCGCAAGCCCGTCCCACATGAGTTTGTACTCGACGCCATCGCGGCGCTGTCGCCCCGGACCCGCCCCATGTTCGGCTGCCTTGCGGTCTACATTGCGGAGAAGATCGTCCTCATCTTACGGGACAAGCGTGACGGGACCGCAGACAACGGCGTTTGGCTCGCCACGACCCAAGAGCACCACGAGAGCCTGCGCCGCGAGTTCCCGACCATGCGATCCATTCAGGCATTCGGGACGGAGGTAACGGGCTGGCAGGTCATCCCGGCTGATGCGCCGGATTTCGAGGAGGCGGCGCTGAGGGCGTGCGAGCTGGTCGTCGCCGGCGACCCTCGCATCGGCAAGGTGCCGGGAGCGCGGCGGGTAACGAAATCGCGTGACAGGAAGGCGGCAGTATCATCGAAGCGGGCGAAAGCAGGAAAGCAATCGTGATTCGACACCCGGACCGACGGTCAACTACGAAGTTGATCGCTGATCGGCGCGATCCGCCGCCCGACGGCCCGCGTGCTGTCTGCGCTGGGTGACCGCCGCGTCGAGTCGTGCCCCAAGACATCGAAGCCGGCAGGGCGTAGTAGTGACGGAATAGTTCGTCGATGCCGTCGATTCGGACTGTCGGTGGCAAGTGCTGTTTTCAATAATCCACCCGCCCAGCATCTCTGCGGTCCGAGCCGGGAGTTCGTCGTTGCAGAGTCCGGGGGGAAACTTGCATAAATCCGCAAAGGATGCAACTCTTATTCGATGGGGCTTCAGGCGAGCACATGAGCACCGCGACGATTTTCTTCTCATGGCAATCAGACAGGCCAACCCGCGAGGGACGCAATACCATCGAAGCGGCTCTTGAAGCTGCCGTCAAACGCATCTCTGGGGACTTCGTTGTCGAGGAGCCATTCAGGGAACTCCGCGTTGACAAAGACACGAAGGATGTGCCGGGTTTGCCTCCCATCTTTCACACTATCCTTGAAAAGATTGATCGCGCGACCGTGTTTGTTCCCGACCTTACGTTCGTTTCGCAGCGGCCGAACGGCGATCCGAGCCCCAACCCAAATGTGCTGATCGAGTTCGGTTATGCGCTGAAATCCCTGACTCACGTCCGAATCGTTGCCGTCATGAACACGGCACATGGACAGCCCGCGCGCGACTCACTGCCGTTTGACCTCGCCCTTCACCGCTTTCCAATCACCTACCACCTTCCTGACGGGGCTCCGGACGAGGTGCGAAGAAGCGCGCGCGAGCGGCTGACGAAAGAGCTTGAGGCCGCACTAAAAGCCGTTCTCAACAGCGATGAGTACAAGGCTACCCTGCCAAAGGTCGCCCCCGTCGCATACCGCGAGCCGCTCCAGGGGCGAGCTCGGTTCTGGGCCAAAGGCAAGCCTCTTGGGTTTGGCGGTGACCGGCTCAACAGCTTGATCGGCGGAAAGGATCGAACCGTTTCATTTGCAGAAGGTCCAGCGATTTGGCTTCGGGTGATGCCATCCCGACCCGTTCCAAAGCCCTTCAGGATCGCCGACCTTCAGAAGCTTTCGCAGGTGATCGTCAACCTCCCTTTCCCAGGAGAATTTCCGAATGTTTCATCGCTCCGCAGCAGCGATGGTTGTGGCTTCTGCACAGTGCTTAACGATGAGCCTTCCCCTAGCGTGATATTCGTGTTCGCGGATGGCGATGTGTGGCTGATAGATACTTTCCCTTTGCGCGCAGCGCCAGACCGGATTCTGCTTAATGAAAATGCGATGACGAAAAGCCTACAGCAGTGCTCCGCATTTCTAAATGAGCAGCTTAAGATCCCCGGCCCCTACCGGTGGGTTGCAGGCATTGAAGGAGTGGCGGGGCGTGTCTTGCCTCTTCGGAACGACCGCTTCGGCAGGACCCGCGGACCTTGTGCTGCTGACGTCATCGAGGAGGAGGGGCTTTTTAAGCCCGGCGATGACGCGGTAAGGTCTCTGGAGCCATTCTTCCAGAAGGTCTTCGAGCAATGCGGAGTGGCGCGATAGAACCTTCTATATTGATTTTGCAATACTCGGATGTGTCGACGACGTCCTGATTCACTTGATATCGCCATACGACTTGCGCCAGTTCGTTACCCAACCCGTGCAATACGCGCTAGGCTCCAAGATGGAGCCGTTTCAATCGTCAGGATCGAATGTCCCCGCGACCAAGGCTGGGACCTCCATCGAGTGAAGTCTCATAAACGCGGCCAGTAGTGTAAGGGCTTGATCGTCGGCTGGCCTTTGGGAATTAGCTGTGCGAGTGATGGCGTGGACCCAAGCCTGAGGTCTGTAGCGAACCAGTGAGGAAAGCATGAACATTGCGAGATAATGAAGAGAATACTTAGAGGCATAGACCCCTCGATGCGGGCTCAAGAGCGACCTTGCGCCGTCAAAAGAGCCGCCATCGGGGTCGATAAGACTCTCGATCGGTAGCCGTTTTACACTGGCATCTTGCTCTGGTCTGTCAATCGTAACAAATCTTGTCTGGTCTTGTAGAAGTACCTCCTCATCCAGCTCGTTAGGCGGTACTGGAACATTGGCGAACAGAACAATCGCGTTATCCCACGCGCAGCCAGCCTCAACGACGCGGAACCTGTTCAAGACCGGAAAGCGAGCTCGCCATGATTGCACGAGTACTTTGAGACTAGCTCTGTCGGAGAACAGCGCGTGATCGTCGATCCTGAGCTGCCAATAGGTGTTGTCGTTAAGCGCTGGGTTAACCGTCACGGGCTCGGTATTGGCGGGTTCATGGTACGTCCGCTGGTATAACGCCCCTAAGCCCGGTATGCGGCTTAGTATCTCTTTGACAGTGAACCGAACGCCTTCCATCTCAACGGAGGAAGCGGCAGGCAGGGTGAAGCTTCGCGTCATGCTCTCCCGATCAAAATACTTAAAGCGATTGAGCTGGGCGACAACATCGTTGAATCGCTGAAACGTGCCGCATGACCCAACGCGGACTTCAAGTTCACTCAGCCGAGCGGTTGGGCGGGAGACGTCCGAAACGCCGTGGGACTGGGGCAGCGTTGCGGTCGATTGCAGTGTTCGCCCAACGACCAAGGCCTTCGCGAATGCCAGGGTTCCGTAGAAAAATAGTAGCGGCTGAATGGCCAGTTCACTTCGCTCGGCGGATTCGAAGAAGAGCCGCCCTTGCTGTAGGCATACGCCAATATCGCGTGCTATCGACGTTGAGGGTATCTTGCCCGTTAGTGCCTTAATTCGCGGCTTTAGATTTTCGGCACTCTCCAGAAAAGTAATGCGCGTCCAGTCGTTGACATCGCCCATCTGATTGCGCCGTCTACGTTTATGATAACCGATCAAGGCATGAAGACTGGAAATCGTGACTGCCAGTTTGGGAGCAACCGGTGTGCCTGAAGGAGTGCTCGTCCCGAATCGGTCCCCAAATTGAGACGCTTTCAAACCCCTCCCGGTATATATCCACCGTGGGCCGGCCCGCTGCTTTCGCCGGCCCCAATCACCACCAGATAACGGGACGGCCGCAAAGCGGACCTCGTTGTGGGTGTCAACGGACACTACACACCGGGTCTTGAACCAGGCCGTCCGCACCCCACAATCCATCCTGCCCGGCGCTCGTTCCCAAACGGGAGACGAAAATGAACCTGCTGCCGCCGGAGTTGGACTTTCCACTGGTCCTGGTCACGGAGGTTGCGTCCGTCCTGGCCAAGGGCTACCTTCGCTACCGGGCGTCGCTCCGGAAACCATTCCAGGACCGCGCAGATTTCCGGCTAGATCCTATTGCAGATTTTCGCGATCAGGCGTCGCTCGGGAAGCCGCGCCAGGAACGCAAACAGGAACATCAAGACCAGCAGCAATCCCGGCATGACGCCCGCCATGAACCGCGGCATGGCACCCAGCATCGCGCCCAGCCCGCCGCGTCGCCCGCCGCACAGACCGACCCGCCCACGTCCGCCCCCGACACCGGCCTTGCTTTCACTCCCAAACAGAGTGTTCATGTGACTGTGGTTAACGCCCAAAGAAAGGGACACAAAGGAAAGCAACGATGAACGCTTCTGTCTTGAAGGAGATTGAAGGATTACGCCGCCTGACAGTGGGCGGCCTGCGCGAGAAGTACCGGGAGGTATTCGACGAGGAGTCACGGTCCCATCACAAGGACTTTCTGTTCCGCCGCATCGCGTGGCGGTTGCAGGCCAATGCGGAAGGCGGCCTGTCGGAACGGGCGCGGCGGCGAGCGCTGGAGATCGCCAACGACGCGGATCTACGGATTCGTGCGCCCAAGGAATCCGGGTCGCCCGACGCCGCACGCCGCACTGCGGTTAGTACGATCCGCACGGTCGGCGGCAGCCGTGATGGCCGCTTGCCCGCCGCGGGGACGCTTCTTACGAGAGATTTCAAGGGCCGGACGCACGTGGTCACGGTGCTCGACGACGGCTTCGAGTACGACGGGCGGAAATACAAATCGCTGAGCGCCATTGCCGGCGAGATCACGGGCACGCGCTGGAACGGCTTCCTGTTCTTCGGCCTGACTCGGGAGGCGAACGTTGCGTAACGGGAGAGTTCACCAGGAGACGGTCGAGGAGTCAGCGCACAGCCGCATCATCCGTTGCGCGATCTACACGCGCAAGTCCACGGA
>Ga0073928_10008128_pt1 | contig 13294 bp, 11 predicted proteins | sample PaiPotPPA55metaG_FD_76969 | JGI IMG/M metagenome (GOLD analysis project Ga0073928, IMG submission 76969) | Iron sulfur acid spring bacterial and archeal communities from Banff, Canada, to study Microbial Dark Matter (Phase II) - Paint Pots PPA... ...
ACGCAGAGCTTCGACAGGGTTTAAACGCGCTGCCTTGGTAGCCGGCCAGACTCCGAAAACCAGGCCGATGCTAACGGAAACTGCGAATCCGACAACCACTGCCCACAGAGGGATCACCGCTTTCAACGAACTTACCACGGGTACCAGTAGCACCACTCCGCAGCCGACCAAGATTCCCAGGATGCCGCCGGTTCCGGTCAACGTCATGGCCTCGAATAGAAATTGCCAGGTAATATCGCGGCTGCGCGCGCCGATCGCTTTGCGCACGCCAATTTCGCGGGTACGCTCTGTGACAGAAACCAGCATGATGTTCATCACGCCGATTCCACCAATCAGAAGGCCGATGGAACTAAGCACTACGACTACCAGTGCCACACCTCCGATAATATCGTTAAATTGTTGCACCGCTTCAGCATTGGTCTGGATTGAAAAGTCGTCGGGCCTTTTGTACGGCACATTTCTGCGGCGCCGGAGAACTTCGCGCGTTTGGTCCACCGCCACATCTAGTTTTCCGGGATAGGCCAGGATACCGAGAAAGACCTCGAAACTCGCAGGGAAGATTTTAGTAAACGTGTAGTAGGGGATGACTACACGCCGGTCCTGATCGTTTGTTCCGATGCCGCCGACCGGCTTTTCGAACACGCCTATGACTAGAAAGTTTGAACCGTCCACCAAGACCTGCTTTCCAAGCGCATCATCGATGCTGGGAAAAAGGCCCGTAGCTACATCCTCACCGAGGACAACGACGTTCTCCTTATGGTTATTTTCCGCATCGGTGAAGAAACGCCCCGCTTTCATAGCCTCGCTGGAATCCACTTGCGGGTAGGAAGAAAAAGTGCCGCGAAATTCTCCGCCCTGCACTTCATTCTTTTGATAGCGGACGTTATGGGGCGTGGTCCATTCGTAGATGGCAATGGTGGTTTGCTTCACCGCTGGACAAAGCTGCTGCACGGCTTGGCCATCTGCCAAAGTAAGGGGTTTGCGGTCGCGTTCCTCTTTCGGGCGTCGGCCAGTCGTAGGACCTTGGTTGAAACGCCAGGCCCAGGCCGTGTTGACACCGCTGGATGTGATCTCGTCCTGGATGGTCGAACGGAAACCCTCCACCAGCCCTACCACCAGAATAATCAACAGTACGCCAATCGTTACACCCAACACGGCAAGAAAACTGCGAAATTTGTGCGCGCGAACGGTATCGATCGCGAGCCCCAGATTTTCTCGGAAGTCTTGTCGCACCTCCATTCCCTTAAATCTCCGCGCGCAAAGCTTCGATGGGGTCCAGCCGGGACGCGCGGATGGCCGGATAAATGCCGAAGAAGAGGCCCACGCCCGTTGAAAGCAAAAGCGAGATAATCACGGCGAAGGCAGGGGTTGAGATGGGGATAGGCGTAGCGGCGCGGACTAAGGCCGCAATACCAAGCGCTAGGCCGATGCCCACTAGGCCACCGGACGCCGCCAGTAGGGAAGACTCTACTAGAAATTGCATCACGATGTGGCGCCGCCGCGCGCCGAGGGATTTTCGCAAACCAATTTCACGCGTGCGCTCGGTGACGCTGGCCAGCATGATGTTCATGATTACGATCCCCCCAACCACCAAAAATACCGCAGTGACCCAAACAGCCACACCGAAAATATTTTTCGTTAGACTGTCCCAGATTCCCAACAACGCAGCAGGCTCCACGAGTCCGAAGTTGTCTTCGTCTTCATAGCGGACATGCCGCCGCGACCGCAGAATCACTCGCGCTTCGTCAATCGCCGAGGACATGGATTGCCGGCTCCGCGCTTCCACGAAAATCTGGACAGAATCTTGCGGGGCGAGCCACACCTTGCGGTACGTCCCCAACGGCATCATTACGAAATTGTCTTGCGGTTGTCCCAATACGGTGCCCTTGGGCGCAGCTATGCCAACAATTTCGTACTGGCCTTGGCCCGCGCGAATTTCTTTGCCGATCGGATCGATTCCAGTGAAAAGTTTTGCGGCCAAGTCAGATCCGATAACACAAACGCCGGAACGATGTCCTTCGTCGGTGGAGGTGAGCAACCGGCCGTTCGCGGCGTCAATGTCGCGGATCTCGGCATATTCGGGTGTCGCGCCGATGATCCTCACATCCTGGCTTAAGACGTTTCCGTAGCGTACGTCCGCGTTGGTTTCCTGCAGCCCCGCCATGCGGTCGGCCAATTTCATACCATGGCGTAGCGCGGCAAGGTCATCCATCCGCAAGGGTGGACGCTTTCGCGCCTTATTCCATTGATCCAGATTTGTGACAATGCCGACACGGTCGATCACGAAAGCATTGGAACCAAGATTTGCCACCTTGTCCGCTACATAGAGGTTTAGCCCATGGAGCACAGACATCACAGCGACAAGGGTGGTCACGGCAAGCATTACACCTAGGAGTGTGAGAAATGTTCGAAGCTTGTGTGAACGAAGAGTATCGAGGGCAATCCCAAAGGTTTCCCGCAGCGCCACCAGGGTCTGCCGGAACTCATCCGCGGATTTTAAGGACTTGCGATTCACTCTGTCTATAATAGACGGCTAGGACCGCCAGAAATTTCACTATTTCTTACCAATAAGGCAGTTAAAGCTAAAGCATGCCCCTTGCGGGCTGGGATTTCATCCCGGGGAATCCGTTACAATGGACTTGTAGGCAATTTGACCCTTGGAGACGTGAAGTTTCGAATGTTCCGCCTTCTTTCCATCATCGGCGCCTTATTAGCCTTGGCGGGACTGGCCAAGTGGTCCGAGTCAGTTCCGCTTGGGCATTCTGTTGCGTCGGATACTCGTGCGACAACTCTCGATCCCTTAAATGAAAGCCAGGCGACCGGCAACGTTGGATCTGTTCCCCAAAATTTGCAATCCCAGGCTCCCTCGGACGCCGAAATTCGCGACCGCGGCCAAAAGCTGATCGAAAACCAGCACCGTGATGATGCCGCGATCGAGCAGTACGAACGCAGGGAGCATCAGGTGAACCGTACAGCCGGGGCCAATCCACGCGTATTGGAAGACAAGCTTTACCGCGTGGTTCCTACCGGCACCGGCACCATGAAAATCTTGTTGAGGGAAAATAATAAGAACACCGACCCAGTGCTCTATGGGCAGCAATTGCAGACTTGGAGAGAACTGCTCGAACTGGCTCTGAAACCCGATGATTCGAGAGCGAAACTCGCCTACGCGAAATGGCAAAAGAAGAAAACGGACCGCGAGCAGCTGGTGGATGCCACGCGGGAAGCGTTTCTAACCAAATGGAGCGGCCAGGAAACACTGAACGGGCGGCTTTGCGACATCCTGGAGCTGAACCCTAACCCTAGCTTCCGTCCTCACACAATATTTCAAGACGCCATGACGCACATCACCGCGAAAATTTGGGTGGATCATGAAAAAAATCAACTGGCGCGTGCCGAAGCCCACGTGATGCGCGACATGGCTTTCGGCGGGGGCGTTCTGGGAAAACTCTATCGAGGCGGAGTGTTTTCCTTCGAGCAAACGGAAATAGAGCCGGGTGTTTGGCTGCCGATACGTTACCAATACGACTTCATGGGCAGGAAATTTCTTTTCACCTTTGAGCAGCACCAGTACATTGAAGCTAGTCAGTACCACCGCATCGGCCCTCCGAAACAAGCGCTCGCGTTAGTGCAAAGTGAAATCGCGAGCGGCAAAGTCATTTACGGAGACCCCTAAATCTTCGCCACGCTTGCGGTGTTTCCGAGCAGCGTGGAACCAGGGAGGCAAACATGAATCGAGCCCCAAGGTTCTTCGCGGCAGCCATTTTTGCAATCATCTGTTGGGCATTGATTCCAGCCAGCGCGCGGGCGCAAAACGATCCCGCCGTCCCAGCACAAAATCCCGGCACGCCAGGATCGTCGGTCGCGGCATCGCAGACGCAAGAGAAGAAAGTCTGGACGAACGATAATCTCGGCTCGCAGCCACAGAGGGAGGTCTCCTCTTCGCCTAACTCCAACACAAAACCGGCGAGCGCAGTGAACGAGCCCAAGCCGAATCATGGGGGTAGGAACGCCGCCTGGTATCGCAGCCAAATTTCCAAACTCCGAGGCCAAGTTCCACCGCTCGATGAAAAAATCTCGCAATTGCAGGCAGCGTTAAATGGAAAGCAGGTCAATACGCCGAGGCCATACGGTTGGTCAAAGCCCGCCGATTGGCGCACACAACTCGCGCAATACCAGAAACAGCGGGACGATATTGAGACGAAGATCAGTGCTCTGGAAGACGAAGCCCGCCACAACGGAGTTCCCGAGAACGAAATTCCTTGAAATATCGATAGCCCCAAAAAAAAAGCCTCGAAGATTTCTTTTTCGAGGCTGGCCTATCAGTAATGAGAGACTCGATCTATCGGGCTGCGGCGGCTGCTTCCTTTTCGATGGGCGCGCCAATCAGGTTGCCCCATTCAGTCCACGAGCCGTCGTAATTTTTCACCCTGTCGTAACCCAGCAAATATTTCAGGACGAACCAGGTGTGTGAGCTGCGTTCGCCAATGCGGCAGTACGCGATCACTTCATTCTTTCCGGTTATACCCTTGCCTTCGTAGAGTGCTTTCAGCGCATCGGGTGACTTAAACGTGCCATCTTCATTTGCTGCCTGAGCCCATGGAATATTCGCAGCTCCAGGAATATGTCCGGCGCGCTGCGCCGTTTCAGACATTCCTGGGGGCGCGATAATTTTTCCGGTGAACTCGTCGCCAGAGCGAACGTCCACAAGCTGTGCCGCAGTTTTCTTGTCCAGGGCGCTGAAGACGTCTTCTTTCCGAGCGCGGATCGATTCGTCGGGACTAGCCGCGCGATATGTCGTGGCCGCCACGTTCGTCCGCTCGGTGGTCAGAGGGCGCTTTTCTTCTACCCATTTCTTGCGTCCGCCGTTTATTAGGCGCACATCATTGTGGCCATGATACTTCAACTGCCAAAAAGCATACGCTGCAAACCAGTTGTTGTTGTCGCCATATAGAAGGATGGTCGTGTCGTTGGAGATTCCCGACCGGCTCAGCAGCGATTCTAGAGCTTTCTGGTTGATCAAATCGCGGCGAATATTGTCCTGAAGCTGCGACTGCCAATTCCAGCCCACCGCTCCTGGAATGTGCCCCTGATCGTAGGCGGAGGTATCAACGTCCACTTCCACTAGCCGGATTTTCGGATCATTCAGGTGCTCTGCCGCCCATTGCGTGGATACCAAGGTCTCGGGATGCTTGTAATCTGACATGTCTTTTCCCCCTGGGTGATTAGACTCCCTGGCCCTGAAAACGACCTAAAATAAAAAACCCCACCTGCCAGCTCGTTCTGGCGGTGGGTCTGAATTACCGAGCTAGAATCCGTTTTCTAGATACCTAGCCGAACCCCGCCAAAGGACAGGCCTGGACAACAACAGATGAGCCGGTCTGTGGTGAGGTGCGACATGCGAAAAGATTACACCGGAACGATGCATGTGGCAAGGGCGGACGAAAGTCGGACGAAAGTGGACGAAAGTGGACGCTGCGAACGGATGCACTGCTCTGTTAGAATGCTGTCAAACGGGTCGAAGCGCGCCTCCGGCCGACTCGAGTTCAATTCGCAGAAGCCAGTCGAAGTGAAATTTCTCGGACTCTAGCCACTTTTCAAGCTCCTCGCGGCGAGGCGCTTCGAATTCCACGAGCATTTTCCCTTCTTGCATATTTACCAGCACGCGCCGCGCCTGGACCGGCGTCGCAGCCAGCAGCCGCCTAGTGAGCTCTTCCGCGCCTTGCCGCGTGAGGCATGCCAGGGTGTGTTGCGAGATGTATAGAGCCATTCAGACTCCTGTTCCGCTAGAATAGCCGTCGATAGCGCGGGCAATTTCAATAGCTTGTCGGCGGAGAATACTCAATGCCACCCGAAATGCGCAAGGCGCACCCCTATTATGTCTACGATGCCATTCAGGCCCAGCCTGAATTAATCGAAAAAATATTGAAGAAACGCGCAGCGATCGAACGCGCGGCAGACGCTATCGCTGAAAAAGAGCGCATCACTTTCGTTGGAATTGGGACTTCGTTGCATGCCGCGCGAGTGGCGGAAAGCTGGATGCGTGAGTTTTCCGGGGGTCGCCTAGGGGCTCAGCACGAACAATCATTCGAGCTCGTGCATCACCCCATCGCTTTCACCACGAACGACGCCGTCATTGTGATCACACACACCGGCACCACCACGGCATCCGTGGAGGCGCTGCGCATGGCGCGCGCGGCTGGGGCGCTGACGCTAGCGCTTACCGGAGAAATCAGCGGCGAAGGAGTCCGAGGAGCGGACTTCCACATCGAAACATGCGAACAGGAAGTCGCCTTCGCCTATACAAAAAGTTATACGACCGCGCTGGCGGCGCTGGCGATTCTGATCGCGCGCATTGTCGAGCGCCGAAAGCTTCTGGTGCAGGGATATTCGTCCAAGGAACTCGCGCAAGTTCCCGGGCTCATGCGCGAAACGTTAACACTCGAGCCCCAGGTATGCGAGTTAGCAAAACGAATGTCACTCCTCGCGCGCATCGAAATTTTCGGCACCGGAGTGGGCTGGGCCACAGCGAGCGAGGCCGCACTGAAAATCAAAGAAGCGTGCTACCTAGCGGCCGAAGGTTTCGAAACGGAAGAAATACTCCACGGGCCGTTTTCGGAAACCGATTCCCGCGCCGCATTAATTGGATTGCTCACTGGCCGCAAAACGGACGACCGCGCGCGGCAAATCCTCGAGGCCGCCGGAGAATTGAAAATGCTTCGGGCTGCGATCGCTAGCCCTTCTGCGAACCGCGATATTTTAGTGGAACAAACATTGCTAGTGCCTGAGACGCCGGAATGGCTCGTTGCTTTCGTGCATCTGGTTCCGTTACAACTTCTGACTTATTTTCTCGCCCTCGAACGCGGGTTGAATCCCGACACCGGCCGCCAAGACCAGCCCGGACACGCTGCCGCTAGTCGCCACTATAAGTACTAGCTGGTCTGACCTGACCTTCCGAACAGTCCCTTATCGAGAACAATTTGACGCCTGCGTGGGGCCTTGGTTCCGCGCGAGGTAGAATTGTTCTCAGGCTCAACCCCGGGGTGAGCAATGACACGAAGAGTTTTGACGATCGCAATACTTGCGACGATGATGTTTGCGTCATCAGCGAACGCCCAATTTGCCGGCGGCTTGGGAACGCTTTCAGGAAGTGTGCTGGACGAGCAAGGTAAGCCCGTTCCAGATGCCAGCGTGACGATTCAGACGTCCGACGGTCTGCGTCCCCACGCTACTCACACAGATTCGACTGGCCACTTCGAATTTACGCGTTTCCAGGCGGGACAATACGACGTCCGCGCTTATTCAAATAAAGTTTTTTCGGACTGGTCGAAGCGAGTGGTCATACGTCCGAAGAAGACCACCGAAATTACGCTGCGATTATCCCCAACGGCGAAATGAAAGCAGTCTCGACCTGAAAGAATTTCACTCATATCGCAGCGCAACAATAGGATCTACCGCATGGCGCGCTGCGCTGGTATCCACGCAGCCAAGAACGACGCCACCAAGAGCACCACGGTTAGGCCCGTTGAAGAATCAAAGCTACGGCCGAAGAAAGGCATTCCCATTCCGCCATTTCTTTGTCGAGTTGCTGACGCCCAGTCTTCGTGAGGGAATAGTACTTTGCGCGCCGATTGTTCTCGGATGCTCCCCACTCTGAGCGAATCCATTTCTTGCGTTCCAGGCGGTACAGCGCGGGATAGAGCGAACCTTGCTGAACTTGCAGCGTTTCGCGCGAAACCTGCTGGATGCGTTGCGCCACGCCCCACCCGTGCATCGGCTCCAGCGCAAGCGTCTTGAGGATTAGCAGGTCCAGCGTCCCTTGCAGGATTTCAACCGAAGGACTCATTCCTTTCTCCTTGAGCGAAGAATCAGATCGTTAAATGCCGGAGTCCAGATGCCAGCCCACGTTGACCCATTTTCCCTGGCGATCAACGAACATTTCCGTAGCGCGTCCTGAATGCGTCGAACGTTTTCCGTCCAGTTCGATTTCGTACAGATATTTCGAGTAAAGGATGGCGCAGTAGCCGTACGATTGGACTTCCGTCTCCGGAAATTCCAGACGCAAGAGTTTGCCCCCTTGGGCAGCAAACTCCTTGGACCCGGACAGAACTTCGTCGCGGTTCTCCCATTTGTCGCCTAGATCGATGGCAATTAATTCATCGGGGATGAGTTGGCCAAGGCGCGGGCTGTCGTTAGAGAACCACGAACGCCATACAGCCTCGCGAGCAGTAAGCAATTCCTGTTTTTTTTCTGGTCCTACAATTTGCGCTTGCTGCAAATCGGCGGCGACCGAGTCGGGATGCAGCGTAGTATCAGAACCGATTTGCACCCAATCGCCTCCCAATTTTGCGTAGATGTCCAGGATGCGGAGCTTTTCTGGAGATGTATGCCCTTGGTATTCATAATTTACATCGGCAACATATGGAACCAATGCAACGTCACCGTAGAAAATAACGTTGAATTCAACCATCCGGTAGCTGGTCATCTTCACTGGCGATTTGAGGAATCCATTCGCGCCATCCATGTACTGCTCGATGCCCTGCACCGTAGTGCGCGAGGAGTTCTGAAAACCAGTCCAGTCCTTGGCGTGCGTGGCGCGAATCACATCAGCATTCTTTTGAATGTAAGCTTGGAAAATCTTGTCGATGTGGTTTCGGATTGCGTCGCGTTCGGCCGCTCGCTGGTCCCCAGGAATGGGACTGAGTTGCATTGAGCGCGCAGGCCTAGCGACCAGGGTTACGCTAAGGACCAGAAGTAATTTGGCGAATTTCATACCTTTCTCCCTCCCAGGACGGAGCGTCCTCTCCCCCCTAGTTAAACTAAAGGTGGAAGCTGCCATCGCTCTTGTAGATTGTCAAGGGGGGAGATGCCCTACGACGGGAACTCATCAAAAGTGGTCGCGGGCGTTACGAACTTGAGTGGCGTGGACACGGCGCAAAGAGGCGGTACTACAACCCCGGTACCTTCTAAATGAACCAAGCGAGCCATTGGCTGCTCCCCTTGCATATTCGAAGATGGCACTGCGGGTTGGGTGGCTGCGATGCGGGGACGACGGTTCCACAAAAAAAGGAGCCGAGCACGCTAGCCAACCCGTCCAACCCTCCTGCCGGCGTAATCCCTCCTGACCCCCCCGGCAGCAGGGTCTGCTACTAAACCAAAGAATCCATCTTTCTCTTGTTGCTTCACATCGTTTTGCCGCTGGATTGCGTCTTAACCACTGACAACGTGATGTGCTTGTAGCTCGTCGCTCAGCGTTTTGAAGAGGCCGGCACCGGATCGCGAGGAACATAGATTGCGTCAAATAAGACGGACAATGAGTCACATCGCTCGGAAGACGATGGCTATCGCTCTGGTCTGTTTGTTCTCCCTGCCGCTCCCTGCCCAGGCTACTGACCTAAAACCAGTGGCGGTCGTCGCCTATAACCATTACCTCCAGCTGACCGAGGCCAAGATCGATACAGAGCTCGCACAAGGCATTCCCTATTTATGGATCGACGCCGCGCCGACAGCTCGCCGCGACTCCTTCTACGTCGAGTTGCGCAAAGGCGGCGTCGTAATAGAGCGACTCGAGACGCTGGATCAGGGCAAGACAATCGCGTTTCCGGGAGCGTTACTCCACCACTGGATCGGCACCGTCTTTATTCCCGGAGCGACGCTCGAGCAAACCCTGGAATTCATGCAAGACTACGATCATAAAAAAGATTATTTCCGTCCTGATATCCAACGCTCCAGGATTCTTCAGCATCAAGGAGACGATTTCCTAGTAAACCTACGCTTCTACAAGAAAAAAGTAATCACCATCGTGGATGACACCGACCACCAAGTGCACTACCACCTTGTGGACGCTACGCACGCCTGGAGCCGCTCCCACGCCACGCGCATTCAGGAAGTGGAACATCCCGGCGAGCCCAATGAGCGCTTAGATCCACAAGGCCACGACCGCGGATTCTTGTGGGGTATGGACACGTACTGGCGCTTTCAGGAGAAAGATGGAGGAACCTACGTCGAGTGCCAGTCGGTTTCGCTTACGCGTGATATTCCCACCGGACTTGGCTGGGTAGTAGGTCCATTTGTCACCAGCGTTCCGCGCGAGTCACTGACCTTCACGCTAGTCACCGCGCGCAATGCCGAGCTTCAGCGAATCGCAGCGCACGCCACAAAATAGTCCGAGCCACAAACACTAGAAAGTAGTCGAACCGAGGAAAATATCTTCGAGATTATTGTTGTCCCGCGGCACCAGATTGCTGGCAAACGAAAGGAAGTTCACCGTGTGACCGTCCGGACTAATGGACGGCACCAGACTATTACCGTTTGCTGGAGTTGAACCGGAACCCGCTCCTTGAGTTACCAAAACAGTCCCGGTGGTGCACTCGGTCGTAATGGTTTCGCAAGTATTGCGCACAAAAATATTTTCCACGCCATTCGTCGTGCTGGCCAGGTTGGAAGAAAACGAAGCGAACGCCACGAACTGACCCGTGCTATTGATGCTCGGGTATTCGCTTGTACCGTTTCCTGGGGTTCCACTGGTGCTAAGGGAAATGAGTGACGTCGAAGGGGTGCATCCCGTCGTGATCGCAATGCACGTGTCCCGCAAATAAATCTGCTGAGTGGGACCTGCACCGGTAACCAGATTTGTTCCCGTGGACGCGAACACAATGAACCTGCCCGTATTTGAAATAGAGGATTCCGAACTGGCGCCGTCGGCTGGAGTTACGCCATCGGGTGTCGATATCAATGTTGTGTTAGCCGTGCATGCCGCTGTGAGGCACGTGCTGCGCTCAAAGATTTCTTCTTCGCCGTTCGAATTGGGAGCGCTTGCACCCAGATTCGTGGCCACGGATGTGAACGAAACGTACGATCCGCTCGAACCTACGGAAGGGTTCGAACTCCCACCATTGCCAGGCGTCGTCCCATCCCGGGTAGATATTAAGTAAGTAGTCCCCGTGCAAGTCGTGCCGGTCCCTCCATGACATGTATCGCGCAGGTAAACCTGAGGCGTAACTCCGTCGGGAGAAATACCGGAGACCAGGTTCGTAGCCAGCGAAACGAACGCGACGTAGCGGCCGTCGGGACTGATCGACGGATTGTAACTATCCCCATTGCCGGCGGTCAGTCCATCGGCCGACACAGAAATAAGTTGGGTTATGAAAGTAGTGGGCGTCACCGTGCACGATGTTGTACTGGTCGGAAGGCACACAGGCCGCCAATAGATCTGACTCGTCCCGGCGGGCACTCCTACGGTAGTTACCAAATTCGTGGCCAGCGAGGTGAACGCAGCATCGCTTGCCGCTGCATCAAGAGAAGGCTCTGAACTTGCGCCGTTGGCTGCGTTGCCGTTGGGATCCGTGCTTACGCCGGTAGTTGCGGGTGTGCATGACGCAACCCCTAAGCAAGTATTGCGAACGAAAACAATGCCGCCGTTATTGGGCTCGTTCAAGATCAAGTTATTTGATACGGAGGCAAAAGCTACGTATTGTCCGGTTGTGCTTGTCGAAGGTCCTACCGTCGTCAGTTTAAGACCGAGCGTCCCGTTCTCACAATTCGAAAGGCCTCCGCAGATCCCGTCGTTCGCCTGTGATCCGTCCGGAGCAAGATCCACCAGGACAGGCAGACCGAGCAGGTGCGTAGGGTTTACCGCCAATGTCAGGGTGTTCGACGCTCCACCGCCCGGAGTGGAATTCACCACTTGTACCTGATCAACGCCGGCAACCAGGAGATCGGACACGCTCAATGGTGTGGTCACTTGCGTGCCATTAATAAATGTAGTCGGGCGCTGCACTCCGTTGATCGTAATGAAGGAGCCTTGATTGATAAACCCTGTCCCGGTAACAACTAAAGTGCTCGCCGCACCACCCGCCTGCGCACTCGTCGGAGTGACCGTGCTGATGGTCGGCAGCGGATTCAATATGTTTAATGGGTATGTATTCGAAGAGCCGCCTCCCGGTGGAGGATTCGCAGGATTTATAACCGTAATTTGCAGAACTCCCGCTGTGGCGATATCGGTGGAATTCAAGGTGGTAACCACCTCGGTAGAATTCAAAAATCCTGTCTGGCGATTGCTTCCGTTCACCGCAACAGTTGACTGCGCCACAAAATTTGAGCCGAATACATGAAGCGTGAGCCCCGCCCCTCCGGTCAAGACGCCTGCTGGAGATAGTGAAGAGATATGCGGAACCGGACTCACGGTGGGCCCAACGCTGAAAGTGATTCCTTGCGTGATACCTCCTCCGGGCTGCGGAGTAACGACGTTAATAGTCGCCGTTGCCGGAGCTGCGTAAAATGATGGCGGAATTATGGCGGACAGTTGTCCGGTATTCACGAAGGTGGTATTCAGTGGGTTGCCATTCCACTCTAGCTGAGACTGCTGCACAAAGTTGCTTCCAATGGCCGTCAGGACGAACGGATTCGTCTGGTTTGTCGTGGTACTGGTCGGACTAATCGATTTTAGCGTTGGCGCAGGATAATTCACATTCTGGCCGCAGGATGGCGAAATGACAGCTACAACAATTAGAAGCCAGAAAGGCAGCCGAAGTAGTCCCCGCAATCATTCACCCCTGGTCGATAGGTTGAAGCTACCAGCGTAAGCACAACAGTAGAGACTACTAAAGATGACTCCATCGAGCAATCGGGATGCCTGGCCCCCCAAACTATCCGGGCGCAAATTGGGCCGTGAAGTAAGGCAGATCGCTCGCGCGAAATACGGAGGCAGTGGAGTGTGCCTGGTCCCTTCTACACAGGTTCAGAGTTTTTACAAGACATTAGCAACTTATCTGTATTCCATTCGCAATTCTCTTGACGGATATCGGTCGGCCATCTACTCTGCCCGGCGTGGAAATGAACTCGCACGAAGCCCCTGTTCCACTTGTAAATGCGCTGGCATATTGTCCAACTCGCCCGCCTGACATCTTGTTTGCTGCTTGTGTGTCTGGCCTACACGCCGATTGCACGCGCGCAGGAATCAAAACCCGATCATCCTAGCCAGCCCGGCACGCCGAATCCAGCTCCTGTCGCAGCCGATGACAATTCCGATTCTGGAGATATGTTGACGCTATTTCCACATTCCGAAACGGCTCCGTTTTGGATTTCCGGCCAAGCCAACATTATTTTCCAGTGGCATCCCGCGTTCCCCGCGAAATACAGCGGCCCCAATAGTTTCCGCCTCTCTGGGGAAAATGCTACGTCGAAAGTTTATACGCTGTATCTCGGGTATGAACTTACCCACTACACCGAAGTTTTCATGGATGTTGAAAGCACCGGCGGCCATGGCCTCAGCGCTGCACTCGGGCTGGCCGGA
>Ga0073928_10008129_pt1 | contig 13293 bp, 14 predicted proteins | sample PaiPotPPA55metaG_FD_76969 | JGI IMG/M metagenome (GOLD analysis project Ga0073928, IMG submission 76969) | Iron sulfur acid spring bacterial and archeal communities from Banff, Canada, to study Microbial Dark Matter (Phase II) - Paint Pots PPA... ...
CAAGGCCGGCGGTCTTGAAGCCGCCTTGAGGCAAGCGTGTCCCCAAGGTGTTGACATCTACTTTGACAACGTCGGCGGCGAGACGCTCAACACGGTCATGGGCCTAACCAATCTGAATGGTCGGATCATCGAGTGCGGCTTAATTTCCACCTACAACGCCGACTGTAAGGTCGCCGGACCCTCAAACTACGCGCGCATCGTCATGAAGCGCCTCAAAGTGCAAGGCTTCATCGTCCTCGACCATGCCGCGCGCTATCCAGAAGCCTACCGTGCAATCGCACAGTTGCATGCACAAGGCCGTATGAAATGGCGTTGTCACGAACTCGCCGGGCTCGAAGCGGCTGCTGAAGCGGTGCGCTTGCTCTACCGGGGGCAAAACAACGGCAAACTGCTCATTAAAGTTGTCTAGCGGAGAACACTGTGACTCTTTGGACCTGTACGATTGAAGCGAATGTTGCGACGGCGGTTTATCGCAACCCACCGATGAATTATTTCTGCGCCGATGGTGCAGCCGAGTTAGGCGCGCTGATCGAAACTTGGCGCGAGCCGGCAATCAAAGCCGTGGTGCTTGCTGGCGGCATGCCCGGGCGGTTCATCACGCATTATAGTGTCGAGGAACTGCTGTCGTACGCCGAAGATCGCACGGCGATGAGACAGGCGGGAACTGCGCTCAATGATGGCTATCACGCCTTGCTGTTGAGCCTGCGCAATCTGCCGAAGCCGGTAATTGTCGCGATGAACGGCGACGCCATGGGCGGCGGCTTCGAGTTGTGCTTGGCATGCGACATTCGGGTTGCCGAACGCGGCGACTTTCGCTACGGCCTGCCCGAGGTCAAACTCGGCATCTTACCGGGCGGCAGCGGCACCCAGCGCCTGTCCAGGCTCATCGGCGTTGGACGTGCAATCGAATTCATTCTAAGGGGCCGGGTGATCGAACCCGCAGCCGCGCTGGCAATGGGGTTGGTCCACGAGCTTTCGGACGATGCGCGCAAGCGTGCCGCGGAACTCGCCCGCGAGATGGCGCAGCTACCTCATGTGGCCGTGGCGATGGCAAAGCGTGCGGTCTACGACGGCGCGGATACCAACCTCGCCAGCGGTTTGAAAATCGAAGGCGCCTGCTTTTTGGAAACCATGCTCTCGGATGGTAGCGTCACAGCGATGCGCGACTACGTCTCTGTGCCACTGGATCAGCGACGCAGGTGGCTGGAACAGCCGGGGACACCCAAATGAGACAAAGTTTGGAGAATTCCAGGAATAAGCTCTCAGGGCGGGTCGCGCTCGTTACTGGTAGCGGTCGCGGGATCGGCCGCGCGATAGCGCTCGCTTATGCCCGCGACGGCGCAAGACTAGCGCTGACTTCGCGCACCCGTCGCGAGATCGAAGCGGTCGCCGCCGAGGTTCGCGCACTTGGAGGCGAAGCCTATACCGTCACCGCTGACTTGCTGGATGGTCCGGGCGTCAAGGAAATGGTGCGCTCGGTCATCGAGCATTTCGGCCGGCTCGACATCCTGTACAACAACGGTGGGGGCTTGCACGGGGATCTGTCGAAGATGGTGTCCGCCCCGAGTCATGATGATGCACTGTTCGAGAAGAACTTATTCCTCAATCTGACGTCGGCCTACTACGCCACGCGAGCTGCGCTGCCACAAATGGTCGCCCAGCAGTACGGGCGTGTAATCTTCCAGGGTTCCGGTTATGCCAAGACCGGCGGAGGCCCTATCGCCTACACCGCCGCCAAGCATGGACTGATCGGCCTGATGCGGGCGATGGCTTACCAAGTTCCGGCGGCCGTGACGGTAAATGCGATTTGCCCAGGCTGGACCAATACCGCATTGGCGGATTGGGATGCGCTGGGGAAGCCGCATGGTGTAGACGGCGCTGCGGTGAAGGCAATGGCTGAAGCAGAGAACATACAGAAGCGGATCCTTGAACCGGAAGAGCTGGGACCCATGGCGGTGTTGATCGCCTCACAAGAGGCCGCCGGAATCACCGGACAGGTACTCTGCGTTGACGGAGGCTATCGCGTTTAACGGTTTCGAGCGCCCGTCCATTAGCCTCAAGCTCGCTTTCTCATGTGCGCGGCTCATCCAACGCATAGGGCGCGATGGCGTAATGTCCAGAAATCGAGCCGGAGACCGGGCCACCACATTTAGGGCATAAACATTTGATTGTGGGGGCAAAATATTTTGGTGCTTATTTCGAGGGCCCAGAAAAGGTCGATGCACGCCAAGGACGACGCCAAGACCTTCTATGAACACTGGTCATTCGAGACAGGCCCACGCGACCCGTAGCATTTGTTGCTCATGATGAAAGACTTGATGCAGGTCGAATCGAGAGGCAACCCCAACGCTTGGTCGAGGTACTCAAGCAATTCCACTACTTTCGCTACCAGCCCGGGATCGTGGTTTTCGTCAACCTCGATCGCATTGTTCGGAAACTGATTCTGCAAATCGCTCACCAGCATCACTGGGTCATCCCCCACCATGATCGAGCGAATCAATTGCTCGGACACGGCGATGATGACGAAGCCCAGTGAACACGGCGCGATGGCAAGGCTGATGGTCGCCGCCGCTCGGATAGCTGGGATGAGCACCTCGGGCGCTGCGGCCTGCGCAAGGTCCGTCTTTGATGTCGATGTAAACACTAGCGTCTCCATGGGTTAAAAGCGCTCGCCGACCAACTCCTCGCTCTTTTGCCAAAGCGCCCGCGCGCTGCGCATCGAGGGCGTAAGGTTGCACACCCGAACGCAGGCCAGGGGCCGAGGCGACCTCGGCGACGTGGCAGTCTTCGCAATATCGACCGCCGATCGCCTCGGCGTCGGCGACGCAAGCGGCCCAGAGAGAAGTTGCTGCGCCTTGGGGAATGCTCTTATAGCTAAAGGGCGCGGCACCTTTGGGCTGACTGGCATTGATCTCCGCGATCAATTTCTCCAACACCTCGGGCGTCAAGTGCCGACTGAGCTCGGTTCGGATGCCCCCGGGGTGCACCGCCGTCGCTCGCACCCCACTCTCTTTGTGACGGCGATCGAACTCAACTGCAAACAGCACATTGGCGGTCTTGGACCGTCCATAGGCAGCGAATTCAGCATACGGCGTATGCTCGAAGTTCGGATCTTCCAGATCGACGTCCGCATATCGGTGGCCCGCCGAAGACAGGTTCACCAACCGCGACCCGGGCCGCAGCAGCGAAGCAACGCGGTTCACCAGAACGAAATGTCCAAGATGGTTGGTGCCGAACTGAGTCTCAAAGCCATCGACAGTGGCGCCTTTGGGGCAAGCCATGACACCGGCGTTGGCAATGATGACGTCGAAAGACTCACCTGCGGCCGGCAGGCCGTCAGCGCAGCGGCGCACACTGGCGAGCGACGCCAAGTCGAGCTGGACGAGGTGAAGAGACCCTCCGTTCATGGCTTGCGCGCGAACCTGCTCGGTAGCGGCCTGCGCCTTGGATAGGTCGCGCGCGGCACCAATGACTTCCGCCCCGTGCGCCGCCAATGCCCGCGCGGTCTCGATACCCAGGCCCGCGGAAACACCGGTGACGAGCACCCTCTTTCCCCTCAAATCAACGCCTCGCAGCACCTCATCAGTCGTCGATGTGGCTCCAAAAGAATTGCTCATGCTCAAAACCTCGGCGGACTTCCATAACACCCTACCGCTCTACCATGTAAACATGGTCTAATAGAAGTGGAGGGGCCCTCCGATTAATATACGGAGGATTCCTCCGTTTTGCAAGTGCAGTGTCAGGAGCAGACCGATAACGTGAAACGCAAGCCAATGGCCCAGGCGCGCAAACCCCGCGCCGACAGTACCCGGAATCGACAACTGCTGATCGATGCAGCCAAGGCGGGGTTCTCGGAAGTCGGGCTGAATGTGAGCCTGGAAGAAATCGCGCGCCGCGCCGGCGTCGGTATCGGCACACTGTATCGCCATTTCCCCAGCAGAGAGGCGGTGGTGGAGGCAGTATACCGACGCGAAGTCGAGCAGCTGGTCGACGCCGTGCCGCATTTGCTCGACAAGTTACCGGCCGGTGAGGCACTGCATCAGTGGATGCACCTGTTCGTCAATTACATCGCCACCAAGCGCTTGATCGCACCATCCCTGGGAGCCGCGGTAGGCCGTACCTCCACGCCTCATGCAACCCCTGCGGAACTGATCACACGGGCGATCTCCACACTCGTGAAGGGCGCGGTCCGAAGCGGCGATGTGCGCAAGGATATCGATCCATCTGACTTGCTGCGTGCGCTGGTCGGAGTGAGCTACGGAAATCCCGACGCGGGCTGGGAAGCGAGCGCGCGGCGACTCATCGACATTCTGATGGATGGGCTGCGGCGTAACAGTCGATGATGGTCGTCGTTTGGCAAGAGCCGAGAATCGAGGGGGTACGGCATGATGGCGAGTCGCTTAATGCGAGCCGCATCCGCGTGGCGCGGATTGATGAGCACGTTGTAGGTCTCCGGTACCAGCACCGAGCGAACGACTAATACCGCGGTCTCGCCTTCCCGGAGCCAGCGATCTCCCCAAGCCCGCGTGACGGTGTGCCCTAGTGTCGCTCAGAGGCGCAAGTGCTGTTCCAAGCCACACTAAACCGCACACAGGGCCGCCGGATTCCATCCCCGTATTCTCTTGGGGCAGCTCGCCGTAGGCGCCTAAGGGTCGGCGCTGCTGAGGGATGCCCTACTGCGACCAGCGTGTGATAAGCCGCCAGAACAGAGCGCGGCGAAGCGGCGAGAGGTTCCGTGGCGCGGGATTACACGGATTTTGATGTAAGAACGTGCGGGGCAAGGGAGACCGAATAACCGTTTAGGCTCGGATCGCTGCGATCAGCGGCCCCGTTCGCATCATCTTCAACATTCGAGGTATGATTATGTTGCCTAAGATTGATTTGCGGAGCGCGGTCGCGGTCCGCTACTCTTGGACTTTATAACATTCTTGGAAACAGGGACGTCCCAATGATATCTCCACGCCTGAGCTGGGTGATTCCAGCTGCCCTATTGCTTGCTTCTCTTTGCAACCAGGTATTTGCTGGTCCAAAGGCAACCGCTGAGCAGATCGAATCTCAAACGGTGGTGGATAAAAGCGGCAGGCCCGTAAGAACGGGCGAATTCGCCTTGCCGAACTATTCAACCCCGCCCTCCAGCATAGGGGGCCAGGAGTCCCTCTCAAGTGGGAGTGTTCCAAAGGCTGCAACCGTGAACGCCACCGCCACGGCTCCCTCCGGGCACGGCGCCACGACAAGCTTCGCGTCGCTCGGAGAGTGCTTGGGCTGCACCGGACTTCCTCTGTTCCATAACCAGGGCCGGGTGGAGTTCTTCTCCTCGACCACCGGCATGCAGCTTCCGAACTCGCCATACCCAGGGACACCGAATGATTTCTGGTATGCGCTCACGTACAACGCCACCACGAGCTCTTTCAACCAAGTTTTCGTCAGTGAGCGGGCGCCTGGCGGCATTGCCGAGCTTATACTGCTGCCCGCTGCACGGGAGCAGGATCGGCAGCTTGCGGTATGCGGCATCGATGGCTCGATCCGCTTCTATTCTGCAGCCACTAAGGTGCTCCTTTCGAGTGAGACACTTCAGTTTTCCATCCAGAACGTCTTTCGCTGCGCGATCGGAGATTTCGCCCACTCAGGACACAGCCAGTACCTGCTCGCGTCCAGAAATCAGGCAAAAGTGTTCGATCATGCAGGGAACGTTCTTTGGACCTTGCCTGCGCCAGCCTTTCAATATAATGACATCCTCGTCGGGCAGATGGATCAGGATCCAGCTCTGGAGATTGCGGTCGCCGAGTACACCGCGTCCTGGACACCCGGCGCCTCGCCGGTGACCATCTTTGATGGCGCAACACACGCCGTTCAGTTGACGCTGAGCTCGAGCGTCTTGCCGTTTGCCCAGAATCTTGCGCTGGCGCACGTTGGCGCAGCGGGAACTCCTGCATTGGTCGTCTCCGAGGGCTGGGGCGCCGTTGATGCGTTCGACACGCTGAGGGGTACGCACCTTTGGAAGGCACCCACACCGATCAACATCGAGTCTCTTCTGGTCACGCGTGTGCCAGGGCGCACGGGCGACCAGGTGCTGATTGGTGACGGGCAGTGGGGCTCGGTGCATGTGGTCGATGCGACAACTGGAGTTGAGCACCTCACAATCGCAAATTCAGAGTGGGGTGTCACCCAGATGGCCGTGGGCGACATTGGCAGCCACGGAGCGAGCGAGTTCCTCTGGGGAGGAGATGCCGGAAGTAGCGGTCCGCAGCGCTTCGTGGTTGCAGACCCTGCCACTCAAAAAGTGACCGCCAAGAGCCGCGACCTCGATACCTACTTCACCACCCCCGCAATCGGACACCTACTAGGAGACACCTCTCGCCAGGTCGTCTTCGCAAGCCGCACAACAGATAACACCTACGACCCAGGCTCGCTTGTTGTGGTGGATGCGAGTTCCGGCAGGGTGATAGCGATTCAAGACGTACCGCTATTTCAGGGCTGGGGCTCGGATTTCGCGGTGCGAGTTTCAGACGTCGACGGTGATGGGATCGATGAGATCCTGGTTGCGGACACACATCTGTATGACGGGGTGGTCGACGTCTACGGTCTCACTTCCGACCACAAGTTCACCCTCAAATCCACCACCTACGCGGGATATGGCTCCCCTGCCGCATACCCGGGGTTCACAGCCCTTGCGATCGGCAACGGGGATCGTAAGTCCAGTCGTTACGCGGTGGTCGGGTTCACGGAAAGCAATGTCTCCCGCGGACCTACGGTTCCAACGGTCATTGGGCTTGACCTTTCGACAGGGGCTGAAAAATGGCGTGTGCCGCTTCCCGGTGTGCCAACCTCCCTCTACGGAACCTTCTATGGTCCCTCCCCGAATGCGATCGAGGCACTGGGACGTGATTCGAGCGGAGCGGAGCTATTCGCCGTGCTGCGCTCGGAGCCAACATTCTTCTTACCGAGCGGCCAGTTCGGCGAGATCGACATTGTGCGAGTTTCGGGAGCCACAGGTTCGGTCCTCGCCTCCTACCAAGGGCTCTCTACATCGATGGGCGTGCTCTCCGCCCACGACCATGAGCTCATCGTGGGCACATCCGACGGCATGGCGATCGTGCTGCAGCTCAAAGGCACCACACTCATTGCTCTCTCAAGGCGCTCCGTCGCAACGGCTTCCGTGGATGCGATCCGGGCGGGAAGCAATGGGGAGGTGTGGATCGTAAGTGCCCAGCGCGTCGAATGCGTAAGTACCAAAGGTCAGGTCCTCTGGAAGAGCACCGACAATGGATACACAACGCCCGCGGGACTTGAAATCGATGCGAGCAACGAGGATCAAGCTCGATTGTGGGTATCCTCGGTCTGGCGCGTCGATAGCTATCAGGTCGGCGATTTTGACAGGGACTGAAAGCGCGAGTACCCGACGGACATTGAGATACGAACCATTACCCATGAGGGGCAGGATTAGTATGAAAGTCAAAAACGGAATGCGGCCGGTTCAACCCGACGAAGTGCTTCGTGAGGAGTACTTGAAGCCCTTGGGCTTGAGCGCAAACGCGCTTGCCAAGGCTCTGCGCCTGAGCCCGTCGCGCAGTGGTGACATCGTTCTTCGAACAGCCGAGCGTTCTGCGGAAACGAAGCGCGCGCTGCGGGAGATCGAACCCCTTGAGCACTCAGCAGCATGAGCAAACGTTTCCGCAGAAACGCATATTAACGATGATTCTCGATATACGTTATAATAGATTGATTAATAACGTAAAAGTGGGACGGCTGGGACTCGAACCCAGGACCAAAGCCTTAAAAGGGCCTTGCTCTACCAACTGAGCTACCGTCCCAATGGGCCGCGCATAATAGCCGAACTTGGGCGCCAGATCACCGGCAATGTGTTTTCAGCGGTAACGGGTCGGGTCGGGTACGCCCGCGGCCGCAAAACCGGCGGCCCGCAGGCGGCAGGAATCGCACTTTGCGCAGGCGGCGCCGTCGGGTCCGGCCTGGTAGCACGACACCGTCATGGCGAAGTCTATGCCGAGCTTCGTACCCGCGCGGATGATGTCAGCCTTTGACATGTCGATCAACGGAGCCTGGATCTTGAACGGCACGCCCTCGACGCCTGCCTTGGTCGCGAGTCGTGCCAGATTCTCGAACGCCTCGATGAATGCCGGCCGGCAGTCCGGGTAGCCCGAATAGTCGACGGCATTCACACCCACGAAAATATCGGCGGCGGCCACGATCTCAGCCCAACCCAGCGCGAGCGACAGCAGCAGCGTGTTGCGGGCCGGCACATAGGTGATGGGTATGCCGGTGCTTCCGGATTCAGGTATCGCGATGCCGGTGTCGGTCAGCGCTGAACCGCCGATACCGGCGAGGTCCACCCCCATGATTCGATGTTCTCGAGCGCCCAAAGCCTGCGCAACCTGCCGGGCGGCCGCGAGTTCTGCGCTGTGGCGTTGGCCATAGTGCACGCTCAAGGCGTAGCACTCGAAACCGCGTGCGCGGGCCAAACCTAACACGGTGGCCGAGTCGAGTCCGCCGGAGAGCAATACGACGGCGCGCCTGGGTTGCGCGGTTGAACCGGCGGTGGTCACTTGCCCGGAGTGTCGCCCCACAGGACTTTGTGAAGCTGTAGTTGGAAACGCACTTGCAGCCGGTCCGCCAAAATCCAGTCCGCCAACCGGGTCGGGGTTATTTCATTGTAGCTGGGCGAGAACAGAATCCGGCAGCGCGCAGCCAATCCGTGCTCCTGCAGAAACGCCTTGCTCCAGTCGTAGTCTTCGCGGGAGCAGATCACGAACTTCAGCTGATCGCGCTGGGTCAGCAACCCGAAATTTTCGATTCTATTGCGTGTGGCCTCGTGCGAGCCCGGCGTCTTCACATCGACCACGCGGAAGACGCGGCTATCGACCGGGGCAATATCCAGCGCTCCGCTGGTTTCGAGCGACACCTGGAAGCCGGCGTCGCACAGGCGTTCGAGCAGCTTCAGGCAACCCGGCTGCGCCAAGGGCTCTCCGCCCGTCACGCAGACATGCTGCGCGCCATAGCTCCTCACCTTCTCCATGATGGCTTCGAGATCCAGCCAATCGCCGGCGTGAAATGCGTACTCAGTGTCGCAGTATTGGCAGCGCAGGGGACACCCCGTCAGCCGCACGAACACCGTCGGATAGCCGACCGCGTCGGCCTCCCCTTGCAACGAGTGAAATATCTCGTTGACGCGCAAGCGATCGGGTTTACGTGACATTTCAATCAATGTTTCTCGGTCGCCGTCTTGTCGAGGCGCTGCTGCGCCAAATGCCCGGCAGGAGTGTCGGGGAACTGCGTGGCTACTTTCGACAGCGTTCCCTTGGCCGAATCCCATTGTTTCAACTCGTACTGGCAATAGCCGATCTTGAGCAGAGCGTCGGGACGCTTGCGCGATTGCGGATATTTGTCGACTACTCGCTGAAAAGCACCCTGAGCCTCTGGATACGACTTGTTGACGTAGTAGGCCTCGCCCAACCAATACTGCGCGTTGTCCGCGAGGGAACTGTCCGAATACACAATCAGAAACTTCTGAAACGCCGCGATGGCACGATCGTATTGACTGTCCTTCAACAAGTTGAAGGCGGTCTGATACGCGGCTTTGTCGTCGGAGGCCAGCGCCGAGGAATCCGCACCGGCGCCGCCCGAGCCCGCGTCGCCCGACCCGGCCGCCGAACCGGCGCCGCCGCGCGACTCGAGAATCTTCATACGCCGATCGAGATCGGCGTACAAGTCGCGCTGCTGTTTGCGGCTCGCTTCCAGGTTATTGGACAATAGATCGACATCGTTGTGCATGGCGCGCAAATCGTTGCGCAGCGACTCGCTTTGATTGGCCAAATCGAGCAGGCTTTGATTGGCCACCACCCTCTCGATTCGCGCGAGGCGAGTATCGAGATCGTTCAGCTTGATTTGCACCGGATCCTGTTCCGGCGGCGTGCTGGCGCAGCCCACCATCGCCAGTGCAACGAGGCAGGCTCCGCTCAAACCCAGCGATGCGCGGGAATTCACGGGCCGTAGACCAATTCCACGCGACGATTCTGCGCCCAAGCCGCTTCGTTGTCGCCTTCGGCCGCCGGCCTTTCAGCGCCGAAGCTGACCGTGGTGAGCTGCGATTCCGCGACCCCTTGCAGCATCAGAGCGCGGCGCACCGACTGTGAGCGGCGTTCGCCGAGTCCGATGTTGTATTCACGGGTGCCGCGTTCGTCGGTGTTGCCCTCGAGCTTCATGTGCATGTTCGGATGACTGGTCAAATTTCGCGCATGAGCGGCCACGACAGCGGCGAATTCGGGTTTGATCTCCGATTTGTCGAAGTCGAAATAGATCACCTTGCGTGCGAAAGGTGCGTCCGCGCCCATGCCGCTCCCACCCTGGGCGCCGGCATCGCCGTTCAGCGCACTCGACGAAGTCGACGCGCCTTCTCCCTGCGTCGAACCTGACACCTGGCTCCCGGCGTTCGGCGGCTCAATCACATTGTGTTTCTTGGGGCATCCCGCGAGCAGCGCCGCTCCCGCTATCAGCAACGCGACCGATACAATTCGTTTCATTTATTTCTCCATCCGAATGACGTAAATCAACCCTATTGTACTTTGTTTGATCGCCGCCGTTTAGAACGGCGCCCATGCTGGTTCTTGCAATTCGCCCTCGCTCGACACCAAGCGCTCCTGTACCCGGCCATCGGCACTGACCAGCGCCAGCACGCCGCGCCCGCGGTCGCGGCTCGCGTAGATGATCTCCGCGCCGTTCGGCGCATAACTTGGGCTAACGTCAAAATGACCCTTGGTGAGCACTTGGACATCGCCGCGCCCGCGAAGATCCATGGTCGCTATGCGATAGCCGCCGTCTTCCTGGGTGACGAACGCCAGTTGCGACTCATCCGGCGACAGCCTTGGCCGCGCGTTGTAGCTGCCTTGAAACGTGAGGCGCCGCGGCTTGTCGCCGCTTTGAGTGCCGACCCGGTAGATTTGCGGACCGCCCGCGCGATCCGACGTGAAATACAGGCTTTGGCCGTCCTTCGACCACTGCGGCTCGGTGTCGATCCCCGGATCATCGGTGATGCGGCTCAGCGCCTGAGTGGCCAAGTCCAACACATAGATATCCAGATTGCCGTCGCGCGTCGAGAGCGTGAGCGCGAGCTTCTTGCCGTCCGGCGACCACGCCGGCGCCTGATTCACGCCGGCCTGCGCCGACACCCGCCGCCGCTCCCCGGTCTTCAGGAACTGCACATAGACCGACGGCAAGCGGTTTTCGAAGGAGACATACGCCAGATTCTGGCCATCCGGCGACCACGCCGGCGACATCAGCGGCTCATTCGATTGCATCACGACGTGCGGATTCTCGCCGTCCGCATCCGCCACGATGAGCCGGTAATCCTTGTGCGGCAAAGATCCCAGCACGGAAATATAGGCAATGCGAGTGGCGAATGCGCCGCGTATACCTAGGATTTTCTCGAACACCATGTCGGCAACCTGGTGGCTCGCGAGCCGCAGTCCCGGTTTGTTGGCGCTGATTTGATAACCCAGCAGCCGCTGGCGGTTGAGAACGTTATAAAGCTCGAACGTGATGTTGAAGCGATCCTGCCCCAACGGCTGAATTTGTCCGACGACGATGTAATCGTTGTTGAGCCGGCGCCAATCATCGAAGGAGATGGCGGCGCCGGTACGGGGCTGCTCGATCATGTCCTTGCGGTCGGTGGCTCTGAAGCGCCCGCTGCGGGCCAGATCGTCGCTCACGAGCTTCGCCACGTCGAATGAGGCGGCAGCGGCCTCCGGTGAACTGAAAGGCACGATCGCAATCGGGATGGCGTCCGCTTGCCCCTTCGTGATTTCGACCACGAGTTCCGCCCACGTCCGCGAGCAGAACAACATGAAGCCGATCGCCACCAAACATGAAGCACGTCTATTCATTGGGCTTGAACCTAAATACGAAGTTTCTCTCAAAGAGCGCCGGGTCCGGAGGATCCGGCAGGGGCGATGCACGATACACCGCATTTTCGATCGATTGGCGGGCGGCTGCGTCGCCATTGCACTGGGTCACGCGTGCGCCTGTCACCTCGCCGCCCGGAATCTGGGTTACTTCGACCAAACAATCAAGCCCGACGCTCGCCGACGGAGGCTTGATCCACGCATTCTGGATTCTATTGCGGAGCCGCGCGATGTAGCTGTCGCGCAAAGGGCCGGATTCGACGGCCCTTCGGTGCTCCTCGTCAGCCAATTGCCTGCGTAATTCGGCCTCGCGCTCCTGGCGAGCGCGCTCATCGGCCGCCCGCTTGGCATCGTCGGTCTTCTTCGTTTCAGCGGCCTGCTTGGCCTCCGCGGCCTGTTTGGCCTCCGCAGCCTGTTTCGCTTCAGCGGCTTTTTTGGCCTCGATGAGACGCTGCTGCTGCTCGGCAGCCGCGGCTTTGGCTTGCTCGGCAGCCTTGGCGTGCTCGGCCGCTTTCGCCTGATCGGCGGCCTTGGCTTGTTCGGCCTCCTTGGCCTGTTCGGCAGCCTTCGCCTGCTCGGCAGCCTTGGCTTGCTGAACCTCCTTGGCCTGCTCGGCAGCCTTGGCCTCTTCTGCGGCCCGTGCCTCATCCGCGGATTTTGCCGCGGCGGCGGCCTGTGCTTCGGCGGCAGCACGCGCCCTTGCCGCCTCTTGCTCGGCGCGCTCGGCTTGCGCTCGTTGGGCGGCATGCAGGACTTGCGAGTCCACCACCACCGCGTCGATCGGCAGGGGCTGCAAGCTGGGCGGTGGTCTACGGGCGGAATTCAACGCCGTGAGTACCAGGCCAACCACCAGTAGTCCGTGCAGCAGTACGGAAACGACGACTGCCCACGAATGTTCGCGCAGGAAATCCCGCATTCAACCCGCGCCGCCGCCGGCCCCGTTGGCGCCGCTGCGCGGTGCAGGCCGTACGGGATCCGTCAGGAATCCGACTTTCGCGGCGCCGGCACGTTGCAGCAGCACCATGGCGCGCACCAGCGTGCCATAGGGCACGGTAGTATCAGCTCTGACCAGAATGGGGGTCTGCGGATCGCGACGCAGAAGCGCGGCGGTGCGCGCACTCACCGTGGCTTCAGACGCGGGCTTGTCCGGGTTTGGGCCAAAATTGATGTACAGGCGCGCGCTCGAGTCGATGGTCACGATCAGCGGCGGATGCTTGTCCATGAATCCCGGGTCGATGGGCTTGGCGCCGGCGGCCGGCAAGTCCACTTTGACGCCCTCCTTGAGCAGCGGCGCGGTAATCATGAAGATGACCAGCAGCACCAGCATGACGTCGATGTACGGCACCACATTGATCTCTCCCATCAGCTTGCGGCGGCGAAC
>Ga0073928_10008130_pt1 | contig 13291 bp, 13 predicted proteins | sample PaiPotPPA55metaG_FD_76969 | JGI IMG/M metagenome (GOLD analysis project Ga0073928, IMG submission 76969) | Iron sulfur acid spring bacterial and archeal communities from Banff, Canada, to study Microbial Dark Matter (Phase II) - Paint Pots PPA... ...
ACGTCGGCCACGCCGCATTCCAGCCCGGACACCGCGAGGACAAACGCCGCGAACCGGGCTTCAACTCCAGCCAGCCGAACCCCCAAGTCAAGGGACGACTACGGCCGAAGGATCGAGGCTAGTGGCTTCATAAGGGCAGCGGGCGGGTCTCGACGAGGTTTTTCATCACCAAGGTCGAGCTCAGGTGCTGGACGCCCGGCAGAGTCGCGAGTTGCTCGTCGTAAAGCTGCTGGTAGGCGGGGAGATCGCGCGTGACGATGCGCAGTAGGAAGTCGGGATCGCCGAATAGGCGCTGGGCCTGGAGCACGTTCGGGATGTCCGCGACGCGCTGCTCGAAGTCGGCGACGGTCTCACGATCCTCGTAGCGCATGGTGACGAAGACCAGCGCCTCGAAGGTCAGGCCAAGGGCTGCGGCGTCGAGGTGAGCGTGATACCCGGCGATCGCACCCGACCGTTCCAGGGCACGCAGGCGACGGTGGCAGGGCGAGAGGCTCAGGCGGACGCGCTCGGCGAGCTCCGTGAGCGTCAGCCGGCCGTCGCGTTGCAGCTCGGCAAGGATTTTCCGATCCACGTCGTCCATGGAGAAGATTCTTCCACGCATGTGCGCCGAGGCGGAAAGATTGGAAGCACTTTCCAGCCATTTCGGCCTAGCCTTTCCCCCATGTCGGCAGGTGCACTCACCGCGTTCTGGGCGGTCTCCTTCCTCCTCGTGCTCGTCCCGGGCGCGGACTGGGCGTACGTGATCGCGTCCGGGCTGCGTGACCGGTCGGTCCTGCCCGCGGTGGGCGGCCTGCTGGGCGGCTACGTGGCCCTGACCGTCGCGGTCGCGAGCGGAATCGCGACCCTGATAGCCCGATCGCCCGTCGTCCTGACCGTCTTGACGACGCTCGGCGCGATCTACCTGCTCTGGCTAGGAATCAGCACCCTGGCCCGACCCGCGGTGCCCGAGGCCGCCGCGCAGCAGGACGGCGGTCCGTGGACGCGGCGAGCGCTGCGCGGTGCGGGTATCAGCGGCTTGAATCCCAAGGCGCTGCTGCTTTTCCTCGCCCTATTGCCACAGTTCGCCGCACGTGGCATGGCTTGGCCTTTCGCCGTGCAGATCGGCTTGCTCGGCCTCGTACACGTGGCCAACTGCGCCGTGGTCTACACAGGAGTGGGCACCGCTGCACGGCGAGTGCTGCGTACCCGCCCGGCTGTCGCGAAAGCCGTGAGCCGGTTCTCGGGAGTTGCGATGATCGTCATCGGCACCGTCCTGCTTGCGGAGCACCTGCACGCTTAGGCGGCAGCTTGAAGGAAATCGTCTACCTCATCACGAACCCGGCGGCTAGTCCGCCGCGCTCTCCGAGGCGCGCAGGTTCGCGAAGAGCTGGTCGGCTGTTGGAGATGCGGGATGCAGCGGCCGACCCTGAACGGGGCGCAGGCCGTCGACGAAGATGCGCACGTGGCGCGCGGCGATCGCGGCGGCCTGCTCGGCGGGGATGTAGGGCATCGGCCGGCACGCCATCGCGACGGCGGCGATGACGTCGACGGCTGTGGCGTCGCCGCGGACCGTGCCCTGGGCGTGGGCGATGCTCAGGATCTCCTCGATACGAGCCGAGTTCAGATGTTGGAGTTCGGCGGCCTCGGCGTCGTCGGTGATGGGACCGCCGATCAAGGGCAAGGCGAGTGTGTCGCGCTCGTCGACCATGTTCAGTAGGAGTTGCTCGATGGCGGCCAGGGCGTCGGCCGGTGCGGCGTCCAGTGCGCGTTGGGTGGCTTCGCCGACCAGGGTGAAGCCGTCCACCACTACCTGCCTGACCAGGGCGTCGCGGTCGGGAAAGCGCCGGTAGAGGGTGGCGATGTTCACGCCGGCGCGGCGGGCGATCTCGTCCAGCGGCGCGGCGGTGCCCAGCTCCCGAAAGGCCGCGCGGGCGGCGGTCATGATCTGAGTGCGGTTGCGCGCGGCGTCCGCTCTCAGCCGTGGCGTGGCCGGCTGTTTCGGTGTGGTGGTGCTCACCGGTCGAGCTTACGGCAGGGAGCGCCCCGTCGCCGACATAAGTGAAGGATTTTCTGCGCTTAGTGCTAGGGTGAGGACGAAACCCCGCTCCCGCGTGCCGCGCGGACGTCCAGAAGGTTCTTTCTCATGCACCAGCAGGAGACCGCGATCGACTCCTCGACTCCGCCGCCGTCGCCGCAGCCCCATCATTCGCACGCCCGCGTTCCCGCCCTGGACGACACCGAGCCGGGCATCTCCGCCCCGGTGCTCGCCGCGTCGGCCGGAATCCGCAAGGCCATGCTCATTCCGGTGATCACCGCGTTGGCGATCGGCACGATATTCGTCGCCGTCTACCTGGCGGCCTTCCACGCACCCGGCGCGCACCACGAGCCGCTGGGGATCGCGGCCCCCGACACGGTGGCCGCGAAGACGGAGCTGGCCCTGAACACCTCGGCCCCCTCCGCCTTCACCTTCTACCGCTACTCCGACGAAGCCGCCGCGCGCCAGGCCATCGACCACGATGAGGTCCCCGCCGTTCTGATCGACGACAGCTCCGGCATGCGCCTGCTGGTGGCCGGCGCGCAGGGACCGTCCACGATCTCCGCGCTCAGCGGGGCGGTCACCGGCGCCGTGGGGCATCAGCTCCCTGTCGAAGACGTGCTGCCGCTGGCGTCGGGCGACGCGCGCGGCCTGTCGGTGTTCTATGCCGCATTCGGCGTCGTACTCGCCGGATTCCTGTTCGCGATGGCTTCCTACCAGATGGCCCCGCGGCTGCCGCTGACCATTCGAATAGCTTCGATGGCGGTCTTCGCGGTCGCTTCCGGGCTGCTGATCGCACTGATCGCGCACACCGGCTTCGATGCGATCCCGGCGTCGTTCGGAATGGTCGCCCTCCTGGTGGGCCTACTCGCGTGGGCGAGCGCCGCAGGGGTCGGCGTGCTGCTCAGGGTGTTCGGACCACTCGGCGTGTCCGTGTCCTCGATCGTGATGCTGATTTTCGGCAACGCCACTTCGGGCGGCATTCTCCCGACGACATTCCTGCCCGGCTGGCTCTCCCCGCTGGCCCAGGTCCTGCCGCCGGCCGCCGCCGTACGCGGACTGCGCGGAGCTGCGTACTTCCATAACGCGCAGCTCGCGAACGCACTGTTTGTGCTGGCCATCTGGGTCGTCGGCTGCCTCGGCTTGCAGTACGTCCTCGACCGCGTCGCCGCCCGCCGCGCAGGGGCACGGTCTGCGATCCGACAGCCTGTGCTGCAGCAGTCTGTGACGCAGCAGTCTGTGATCCGGTAGTGGTCAGCGAGCCGGCGTTGCGGAAATCGCCCGTGCGCGGCCGATGTTCACGCCGCTGGCGATGACTCCGATGTGGCTGAAGGCCTGGGGGAAGTTGCCGCAGAACCTGCCGGTGGTCGGGTCGATCTGCTCGGAGAGCAGTCCCAGCGGGCTGCTGCGGGCGCACAACGAGGTGTAGAGCTCCTCGGCCTCGTCGACCCGTCCCTGGCCGACGAGGTTGTCCACCAGCCAGAAGCTGCACAGCACGAACGCGCCCTCGTCGCCCGGGATGCCGTCCGGGGATTCCTGGTGCAGATAGCGGTAGAGCAGGCCGCCGCCGGCCGAGAGCCGCTCGGCCACCGCCGCGGCCGTCGCGGTCATGCGCGGGTGGTCGAAGGGCACCACCTGCCGAATGGGGAGGGCGAGCAGGCTCGCGTCCAGGCCGCCGCCCTCGCCCAGGTGCTCGGTGAGCGTGCGTGCGGACTCGTCCCAGGCCTCCTCGAGGATCAGGGTTCTGAGCTGCTCGGCTGCGGTCCGCCAGTTCGCCGCGGATTCCGGCGGGCCGAGCTGTTCGCCGAGCAGCCCGGCGCGGTTCAGCGCCACCTGGCACATCGCGGCGGAGTAGGTGAAGATCCGACCGCTGCTGCGCACCTCCCAGATCCCCTGGTCGGGAGTGCGCCACGCAGTCGCGGCGGTATCGGCCAATCGGGTGAGTCCTGCCCACAGTTGTGGCTGGATCTCGCCGCCTCCGCGCCGCCACTGGTGGGCGCAGTCGAGCACTTCGCCGTACACGTCGTGCTGGAGCTGGTCGGTGGCTCCGTTGCCCCAGCGCACGGGGGCGGAGCGCCGGTAGCCCTCCAGCCGTGACTCTTCGACCTCGTCCGGAACCGGAGTTCCGGCCAGGGTGTACATGATGCGCGGTTGCCCGCTCTGCTCGAAGGCGTCCAGGACCCAGCCGAGGAACGCGTCGGCCTCGCTGCCGAATCCGATGCGGCGTAAGGCGAACACCGCGAAGGCGGCGTCGCGGATCCAGGTGTACCGGTAGTCCCAGTTGCGCACGCCGCCGATCGGGGCGGGAAGCGAAGAGGTGGGGGCGGCGACCAGCGAACCGTTCGCCCAGTCGTCACAGAGCTTCAGGGTGATCGCGCTACGCCGGACCAGCGCCTCCTGCGGGCCGTTGTAGGCGAAGCCTGCCATCCAGCGCTGCCACGCCAGCTCGGTCTCCTTCAGTGCGGCTTCGGCGTCGAAGCTGTGGTGGCGGTGTGCGCGGGCCCACGCCAGAGCGAGGTCGAGCCGGTCGCCGCGCTCCAGGTCGAGCATGCTGGTCAATCCGTCCAGCGGGCGGCTGGAACGCAGGTGCAGCCGCAGCTCAGGGTTTTCCGGAAGTGTCAGCTGGATGCCGCTGAAACGTGCCTGAGCTTGAGCGCCGCCGAAGGGCTCGAGCGCGACGCGCAGCCGGACCCGTCCGTCGAGCACGGAGATCGATCGCACCAGCTCACCGCGTGCGGACGGAGCGTCGTCCGACAGATCGGAGCCTGCGCGCAGGGTCATCGCGTCCGTGACGCGCACCGTGCCGGACGCACAACGCATCTCGGTCTCAAGGACCGCGGTGTCGTGCCGATACCGCTGCCGCGCCTCGAACGGCTCGTCCGGGGCGACGGTGAACGCGCCGCCGCGAGCGTGGTCCAGCAGCCCGCAGAAGACCGGCGGCGAGTCGAATCGGGGCAGGCACAGCCAGGAGACCGCGCCATCCACTCCCACCAGCGCCGCCGTCGTACCGTCGCCGATCAGGCCGTAATCCTCGAGCGGAAGGTAGCCGTCCGTGCGCTGGATCGGCCGGAATGCGGGCTCGGGTTCGAACATGGCGAACTCCAGGTGTCTCGACACCTGAAGTCTCCATCGGTGCGACGTCCCCGGCAGCCCGATACGCCCATCCGCGTCACGGCTGGTCGGCCGGTGAGGAGATTTATTTCGCGCGCGCCGTCTCCCGGTAGCGCCGGGGGGCGACACCCATGACCCGCTTGAAGGCGTTGCTGAACGCGCTCTCGCTGGTGTAGCCGACGGAGCGGGCCAGCGCGGCGACCGGTGTCGTATCCTGTCGCAGGGCTCGAGCAGCCAGGTTCATGCGCCAGTTCAGCAGGTACGTCAGCGGCGGCACGCCGACGGTCTGCCGGAACCGGACCGTGAAGCTGGTTCGGGACATGGCGACGGCCCGGGCGAGTTCTTCCAGCTGCCAGGGATGATCGGGATCGTCGTGCATCAGGCGCAGTGCCGGGGCCAACTGCTCGTCTGCGAGGGCGCGCAGCCAGCTGGCGGGCAGGTGCTGTGGATCAGTTTCAGTGAGGCAGATCCGCAGCATTTGTACGAAGATCAGCTGGGCGAGATGGTCCGAGGCGAACTCGGCGCCGGCCCGGCCTCGCGTCATCTCCTCGAGAAGCTGCTCGGTCAGCCAGCGCAACGCGCGTGCGGCGTCTGCCTCGCCGCGCACGTGGATCAGCTCCGGCAGGGTGCTGCGCAGCAGGCCGCTGCGATCCCCGCTCAGATCGACGTGGCCGGCGAGGCAGACGACCTCCCCGCCGGTCCCGATCTGCCCCATGCGCGTCTCCGGGTCTAGCGGGACCTCGCCCGAGCCGAGCGGTTCAAGTCCGGGCTCGCTGCACAGCACGTAGGGCTTCGCGCCGTCCGAGACCACGACGTCACCCGCGTTCAGGCGCAGCAACTCGCCGTCCTCGCGCTCCAGCAGGCAGCTGCCGCGCATCACGGCGTTCACCTTGAGCCGGTCCGGCCCTCGGAGCCTGATCGCCCAGGGCCCGCCTGCGCTGAATCCGCCGGAGAACGCCGCGCGGGCGCTGGATACGGCCAGGACGTCACACATCGGATCCGATGACATGCTTGTACTATCGCGCAAGTAATGGGGACTTTCAAGCATTCATCGTACGGGTCTGTGGATCTAAGCTGGCCTTAAGAGCTCACCGCGAGGAGAGAAGGCCGGCATGACCACCACCACCGTGCAACACCCCTTGACCTCGGGTTTCGGCCCCGAGTCCACCGCCGCCGAGGTGATCGACGGCATCGACCTGACCGGCACGGTCGCGATCGTCACCGGCGGCAACTCCGGCCTCGGCCTTGAGACCGTCCGCGTCCTGCGCGGTGCCGGCGCCGAGGTGGTCGTCACTGCCCGGGACACCATGCGGGCCCACGCCGCTCTGCGGAGCAGCGACATCGATGGCGTCGAGGTCGAAGTGTTGGACCTGATCGACGCCGCGTCGGTCGACGCCTTCGCCGACACCTTCCTGGCCTCCGGGCGCCCGCTGCACCTCCTGGTCAACAACGGCGGCATCATGGCGACCCCGCTCGCCCGGGACAAGCGCGGCAACGAGTCGCAGCTCGCCGTCAACCACCTGGGACACTTCCAGCTCACGACCCGGCTGTGGCCCGCGCTGGTCGCCGCGGGCGGGGCCCGCGTGGTCGCGCTTTCCTCGCGCGGCCACCGCTTCTCGCCGTTCGACTTCGACGACCCCCAGTTCGGGCACCGCAGCTACGAGCCGTTCCTCGCCTACGGCCAATCGAAGACCGCGAACTCGCTCTTCGCCGTCGAACTGGACCGGCGCGGCCGGGAAGAGGGAGTTCGGGCCTTCGCCGTGCACCCGGGGACGATCACCGACACCGCCCTGATCAGGCATATCGGCTCTGAGGCGATTCGGGCGGCCGGCGCGATCGGCGAGGACGGCGAACCCCTGCGCGACCCCGAGCAGCAGCTCAAGACCATTCCCCAGGGCGCGGCCACGACCGTGTGGTGCGCCACCAGCCCTCAGCTCGCGGAGCACGGCGGGGTCTACTGCGAGAACAGCGATATCAGCCCTCTGGTCGCACCGGAAGACGAGGCCGCCTGGCGCAAGTCCTCCGGATTGCCCGGCGTGCTGCCCTACGCGGTGGACCCCGACGCCGCGATCCGTCTGTGGGAGCTGAGCGAACGTCTCGTGGCCCGGTAGAGCGCCAGGCGCCGTGGCCCAAAGTTACTCAGCTGTCGAAGTCCACGCTCAAGGTGTCCGATGCGGGGTAGCTCTGGCAGGTGAGGACGTAGCCGGCTTCGACCTCCGCAGGGTCGAGGGCGAAGTTGCGGCGCATGTCGGCGTTTCCCCCACTCACCTGCGCGCGGCATGTCCCGCACACGCCGCCGCGGCAGGCGAACGGCAGGTCGGGTCGGGCTCGCTGGGCGCCGTCCAGAATGCTGCGTCCGCGGGGGAGGGACAGGACGGTGGTGCGCCCGTCGAGGGTGAGGGTGACCTCGCTGACCGGTCCGTCCGGTGCGCCCTCGACGTGCGTCGCCTCCCGGACCGGCTCGTCGTCGGCGTAGAAGAGTTCTTGGTGGACGCGGTCGCCCGGAACGCCGAGTTCGCCGAGCACGCCTTGGGCATCGCGGACCATGCCGTGCGGGCCGCACAGCCACCAGTCGTCGGCATTCTCCACGCCCACCAGGGCCTTGATCAGCGAGCGGAGGCGGTCTGCGTCCAGCCGTCCGGAGAGCAGTTCCGCCTCGCGCGGCTCGCGGGACAGGACGTGCGCGACGACGAAGCGGCCCGCGTATTGGTCCTTGAGGTCTGCAATCTCGTCGGCGAACATCACCGTCTCGGCGCGGCGGTTTCCGTACAGCAGCGTCACGCGCGAGCGCGGGTCGGCGAGTACGGAGGCTGCGATCGAGAGCATGGGTGTGACGCCGGAGCCGGCGGCAATCAGCACGTGATGGCCGGGGCTGGTCAGGTCTGGTGTGAATGCGCCCGTCGGCGCCATCGCCTCGACTACGTCGCCTGCTCTGACCTCGTTGACCAGCCATGCGGAGAAAAGGCCGCCCGGCACTTCGCGCACGCCGATGCGCGGAGCCGATCCGACCGGCGCGCACAGGGAGTAGGAGCGGCGCTCGTCGATCCCGTCGACGACGCGGCGCAGCGTGATCGCCTGTCCCGCTGCGAATTCGAACTCTGTGGCGAGTTCGGCGGGAATCTCGAAGGTGATCGCGGCGGCGTCGCTACACAACGGCTCGACGGAGGCGATCTTCAGGGTGCGGAACACCGGGCGGCGTGGCATCAGATTTCCTTGACGTACTCGAAGGGCTCGCGGCAGGCGCGGCAGCGCCACAGTGCCTTGCAGGCGGTGGCAGCGAACGGGGAGGCTTGTTCGGTGTCGGTGGATCCGCATCGCGGGCAGGAGAGTGCGGGCCTCATCGGGGATAGCACGATCGGCACCGGTCCGGACGGCGCCCTGCGCGGCGCGGGACGTGGCGGCACGATGCCGTGCTCGGCGAGCGCCGCTCGCCCCCTAGAAGTGATCCAGTCCGTGGTCCACGCCGGATGGAGCTGAGTCCTGATGGTCACGTCGCCGAACCCGGCCTCGCGCAGTCGCCGGTCCACCTCGGCGCGCATTTCCGCGATGGCCGGGCAACCCGAGTAAGTCGGGGTGATCACCGCGGTGACCGTTCCGCCGTCATCTACCTCGACTTCGCGCAGCACCCCGAGATCGGCGAGGGTGAGCATGGGCATCTCCGGGTCGGGAACCGCGCCGGCGATGGCTCGGGCGCGTTCGGTCGCGGTCACCACGTCGCCTCCGGGTCCGCGCGGGCCTCACTCTGCAGTTCCGCGAGCAGCGGGGCCAGGTGCTCGGTGTGCTCGCCGGCCCGGCCGGAGGCGGTGGGCGTCATATGTGCTGGAGGCAGACGCAGCGTGAGCCCAGCCGCGTCGGCCACATGCCGAAGTACCGCCTCGACGTCAGCGCGCACGCTTTCGGCGTCCAGATCGAAGTCGCCGCCGCTTGCGAAGAGCTCACCTAGATGCGCGGCAGCTTCATCGAGTCCCGCCTGCATCCGGCTGTGCGACTCCGCAGTTCCGTCGCCCAACCGCACCGCCCACTCGGCGGCGAACTCGCGATGGTAGGTCAGCTCCTTGACGCCCTTGGCTGCGATGGCCGCAAGTACCGGATCCGGCGTGTCAGCGAGCCGGTCGAAGAGGGCGAGCCGCCAGGTCGAGAGAATCAAGAGCCTGGCGATGGAGAAGGCGAAGTCGCCGTTCGGCAGCTCGGCGAGCAGTACATTGCGAAACTCGCCCGGCTCGCGGAAGTACGCGTAGGCGTCCTCGTCGCGCCCCGAGCCGTCCACCTGCCCGGCCCGCGCGTAGAGCATTCGCGCCTGCCCTAGCAGGTCGAGGCCGAGGTTCGCCAACGCGACCTCGATCTCGAGTTCCGGGGCGCAGGTCAGCCACTGCGCCAGCCGCTGCGCGAGCACGAGCGCGTCATCTCCGAGCGCGAGGCAGCATGCTGTGAGCCGTGCGCGGTCGACGTCGGCGGCCACGGCGGTTTCGATGCCGTACAGCGGGTCTTCGAACCCGGTGCCGAACGCCCAGCGGGCACCGTCACCATCGTGCTCCTCGACCAGCGACAGGTAGACGTGGTCCTCACTCATCGATCGCTCCTAGATGTGGGGGACGTCCGCTGGGATGTCATAGAACGTGGGGTGCCGGTAGACCTTGTCGCGGCTCGGCTCGAAGAACGGGTCCTTCTCATCCGGCGTGGACGCCCCGATGGCCGAGGTCGGCACGACCCAGATGCTCACGCCCTCGTTGCGCCGGGTGTAGACGTCGCGGGCGTTGATCAGGGCCATGCGAAGGTCGGGTGCGTGCAGCGACCCGACGTGGACGTGGTTGAGGCCGCGCTTGGCGCGCACGAACACCTCGAACAAAGGCCACTCGTTCATGAAACCGTTCCCTTCTGTGTCGGCGCGTGCTTCACGGCGTGCGCTGTCGCTGCTTCGCGCACCCAGGCGCCGTCCTCGTGAGCCTTGCGGCGCCGTGCCAAACGCTCGGCGTTGCACGGACCGTCGCCGGAGATGACCCGCTGCAGTTCGGACCAGTCCGGGGTGCCGAAGTCGTACCGGCCGCGCTCCTCGTTCCAGGCGAGCTCCGAATCGGGCAGTGTGACGCCCAGCTTCTCGGCCTGCGGGACGGTCATGTCGACGAAGCGCTGACGCAACTCGTCGTTGCTGTGCCGCTTGATCTTCCAGGCCATGGACTGCGCGGAGTTGGGCGACGCGTCGTCCGGCGGTCCGAACATCATCAGCGAGGGCCACCACCACCGATCGACCGCGTCCTGCACTGCAGCGCGCTGCCGCTGCGTGCCGCGCATCATCGTCAGCAGCAGTTCGTAGCCCTGGCGCTGGTGGAAGGACTCTTCCTTGCAGATGCGCACCATGGCCCGGGCGTAGGGGCCGTAAGAGCTGCGGCACAGCGGCACCTGGTTGCAGATGGCCGCGCCGTCCACGAACCAGCCGATGACGCCGACGTCCGCGAAGCTCGGCGTGGGGTAGTTGAAGATCGACGAGTACTTTTGGCGCCCGTCGATCAGCCTGTCGGTCAGATCCGCGCGCTCGGCACCGAGTGTCTCAGTAGCCGAATACAGATACAGCCCGTGCCCCGCCTCATCCTGCACCTTCGCGAACAGGATCGCCTTGCGGCGCAAGGAGGGTGCGCGGGTGATCCAGTCACCCTCCGGCTGCATCCCGATGATCTCGGAGTGGGCGTGCTGGGCGACCTGGCGGATCAGGGTCTTGCGGTAATCGTCGGGCATCCAGTCGCGCGGCTCGATGCGCTGGTCGCGGGAGATGGTCGCGTCGAAGTGCTCTTGCAGCTGCCGCTCAGTGCTCATCGGGCCCGCTCCTCGGCCGGCGCGGGGCGACGCGTCTGGAGGATCGCGAACCGCGTGGTGACGAACGCCGGGTCAGTCAGCGTGGCGCTGGCCGCGGGATTGGCCGAGCTGCCGTGGAAGTCGCTGAACGCGGCGGACAGGTTGACGAACACGCCGCCGGTGAGGTTCTCGGCCAGGTGCACGCCCGCATCCAACGCGGCGAGGCGCGCAGCCTCGAGGACGTCCTCGCTCGTCGAGTGGACCGTCGCGGTCAGCGCGCCGTGATTACGCACGGTCTTCCGGAACACCGAGAGGCTGTGGTCCGTGTCGCGGGTTGCGATGACGAAGGCGATCGGGCCGAACCACTCGCGCGTATACGTCTTCTGATCTGCCTCCGCGTCCAACTGGATGATCAGCGGCGAGCGTACGACGGCGTCAGGGTACTGCGGGTGCTCGATCCGCGCCGACGGGTGCACCACGCTGCCCAGCTTGGCGGCCCGTTCGAGGCGTTCGAGGATGGCCTCGTTGACGATCGCGCCGAGGACCTCCACCGCCCGCTCCGGGTTCGAGAGCAGCCGGTCTACCGCGTCGCCAACGTCGGTGGCGAACTCCTCCGCGCTGCGCGGGCCCTGGTCTGTCGCGATGCCGCCTGCGGGGATGAGGAGATTCTGCGGAGTAGTGCACATCTGCCCGCTGTAGAGCGAGAGAGAGAACGCGAGGTTGCGCAGCAGACCCGAGTAGTCCGCGGTCGAGTCCAGCACCACGGTGTTCAGGCCGGCCTTCTCGGTGTGCACCGCGGCCTGCCGGGCGTTGGCCTCCAGCCAGTTGCCGAACTCGCTCGACCCGGTGAAGTCCACGATCCGCACGTCGGGGTGAGTCGCGAGGACGGCGGCGTTGCGCTGGTCCGCGTCCTCGGCGGCGAGCAGGACGAGATCCGGATCGAACCCGGCCTCGGTCAGCACCTCGCGGGCGATCCGCACGGTGATCGCGAGGGGGAGGACTGCGCGCGGGTGCGGCTTGACGATGACGGGGTTTCCGGTGGCCAGGCTCGCGAACAGCCCCGGATAGCCGTTCCAGGTGGGGAAGGTGTTGCAGCCGATCAGCACGGCGACGCCGCGGCCCACCGGCGTGAAGGTCTTCTCGAGCACGAGCGCCCCGCCCTTGCGCTGGGGTTTGCTCCATCGTGCCTCGGTCGCGTGGCGCTTCTGCTCGGCCCAGGCATACGCGACAGCTTCGAGGCCGCGCTCCTGCGCGTGCGGGCCGCCGGCCTGGAAGGCCATCACGAACGGCTGGCCGGTGGTGTGCCGGACGGCGTTGCCGATCTCGAAGCTCGCCGCGTTCAGCCGCGTCAGGATCTCGGCGGCCACCCCGGCGCGTGCCTCCGGGCTGGCCGCTCGCCACGTAGGCGTGGCGGCCTTAGCCCGCGCGACCGCCTCGTCCGGGGTGACGCGCGGGTAGCTGGTGCCCAGGTCAAAGGAGTAGGGGGAGGCTTCGGCGCTGACGACGGAGCCCTCGCCGGGGTGTCCGGGCAGCGCGAACGGCCTGCCGAGGTGGCTCCGGAAGGCGTGCGCGCCCAGGTCAGCGGCGTTCTCGCGGTAGGCCGCGGCGCTCGGGGACTCGTCGAACGCGCTCCAGTACTCGCGCGTGGCGGCGGCGGCCACCGCCTGCTCGAGCAGGGCACGGTGCCGCGCGAAGAAGTCGGGTGCAGGTGGCGTGGACTCGGTCATTGAGTCGTTTCCCCTCTTGACAGCACGAAACGGATACTGGTTTCTTGTTTCCATAGCAAACTAACCGAACGTTCGGTCGGGAAGCAAGCCCTTCGAAGGAGGCTCGATGGTGAGCGAATCGAATACACCCGCAGCAGTCGAACGGCGGCTCGGCGCTGCGTTACCGGCCGACCTGCGCGACGCGGGCGAGCGTCTGAACGCAGACGAGCTCGCCGCGCTCCAGCTTCAGCGACTCCAGTGGACTCTCCATCACGCGTACGACAACGTGGAGCTCTACCGTCGCAAGTTCGACGAGGCCGGCGTGCGTCCCGAGGACTGCCGAGCTCTCGCCGACCTGGCCCGATTCCCCTTCACCACCAAGGCGGACCTGCGCGAGACCTACCCGTACGGAATGTTCGCCGTACCGATGGAGCAGGTCCGTCGGATCCACGCGTCCAGCGGCACGACCGGGCGCCCGACCGTAGTCGGGTACACCGAGGACGACCTGTCGATGTGGGCCGACGTCGTCGCCCGCAGCATCCGGGCAGCAGGCGGCAGGCCTGGTCACAAGGTGCATGTCTCCTACGGCTATGGCCTGTTCACCGGCGGACTCGGCGCGCACTACGGCGCCGAACGCGCGGGCTGCACGGTGATCCCCGCATCGGGCGGCATG
>Ga0073928_10008131_pt1 | contig 13291 bp, 14 predicted proteins | sample PaiPotPPA55metaG_FD_76969 | JGI IMG/M metagenome (GOLD analysis project Ga0073928, IMG submission 76969) | Iron sulfur acid spring bacterial and archeal communities from Banff, Canada, to study Microbial Dark Matter (Phase II) - Paint Pots PPA... ...
AGCCATTCTCGACAAGCTCGATCCGCCAGCCCCGAGGCCGCCCAGACCGGAGCCGAAGACGATCATCCCGCCGCGAGCGTCACGGAAAGGGCGCTGGCGTTGAAATCGCGCTTCGAGGGCAACTGCGGTCCGATGACCTTCGGCAAAGCCGCGGTGGCCCATTTGCGGCTTCTGGAGTGGTGCAAGGCGTGCGGCCACCGGGACGAGCCCGACGTCGCCGGGCTTGCCGAAAACACGGACCGATCTTCTCGTTCCCGAGTTGCGCCGCCGGTTGCGGTGTTCGGAATGCGGAGGCCGCGATGTTGATGCCGTCGTCAACGGGGCGCCGCAATGAGGGGCTTGAGGCAACATTGGTGGTGAACCATCTTGCGCCCTTCGTTCTGTCCGATGCCCTTGAAGACACATTGAGGGCAGGGCGCCGTCGCGCATCGTCAATGTGGGTTCTTCCCGGTCAGATCGGGCTGAGATTTATCCCGACGATCTGGAGCTCGCGCGAGGGTCGATGCCGCGACACGCGCCCCGATAGAGGCAGCGATCCCTTCCGAGAGGCCTACGCAGTTTCCTCAGTGAAAGTGGGCGCCTTGTTTTCCGATCGCCGGACAGGTGCCGCGCCCGAGGCCTCCCGCGATCGCAGGTGGCCTCGGGCGCTAAACCGGGCAAGCATGCGAAGGATCAGGACATGCAAGCTGCGCGACCGCGCTTCCGCATCAAACCGGCCGCGAACCGGCGAGGCGCAATCAGAGGCGGCAAACAGGGTTGTGGTGCGCGGCGTGACGGGTGTCGCCGTGTCGCTGAGCTGCCCGGCATAGCCAAGCCTGTGGATCGCCCGATCCACCAATCTGGGAATTAGCCGCGTACAGAGCGAGAAAAGCACGGTTGTGAAGCTCACCGGCATCTCGCGGGCGCTCGTCACAGCCGCAAGGAGGATCGCCTCGGCGACAATCTCGGGCTGATAGACTGGCGCCATCGGCCGACCCGGTCGCCCCATATGGGATACCGCGTGATCGCAGAATGGCGTGTTCACGGCAGGCGGGAAAATAGTCGTCAGACGTACCTGGCTGCCGTCCTGGGCGAGTTCGGCGCAAACCGACTGGCCGAAGCCGCGCACGGCATGCTTTGCCCCGGAATACGAAGACAGGAGTGGCATGCCGCGAAAGGCGACCCCTGAGCACACATTGATGATGCGGCCACGGTCACGCGCCAACATGCGCCGCAGCGCCACCCGCGTGCCGTTAACCGTGCCTAGATAGGTGACGTCGGTCACCCGTCGGAACTCCGCGGCGGGGGTATCGAGAAAGCGACCAAAGGTACCGTTCCCGGCGCAATTTACCCACACGTCGATCGGGCCGAGCACTCGCTCGATGCAGGTGGCTGCTTCTTCCAAGGCATCGAGATCGATCACGTCAGCCCTCGCGGTCGCGGCCACGGCACCTTGGCGCTCGACATCGCAGCTGGCCGCTTGCAGTCCGGCATCACCTCTTGCGACAAGTCCGACCCGCCAGCCTTGGCGGGCGAACAGCCCGGCAGCACAGCGTCCGATGCCGGACGAAGCTCCGGTGATGACGACAACGCCCGCTATTCCCCATTGGCTGCCTTTCCGCATGCGGCCGATCCCCTTATCTCGTGATTCGTAGCGCCTTTTTGCTGATTCGTGGCGGGGGCGGGTGGTGGCCGCTAGAGCCGGCCCATCAGAAGCAAGACTACGAGAACGATCGAGAAGACGCCGAGGACGCCGACGCCGCCATGACCATAGCCGTAGCCGTAACCGCCGAAGCGGCCACTGAACCCACCGAGCAGTGCGATAACGAGGATGATGACGAGGATGAGTCCCAGCGACATGACGCTGTCCTTCCCCAGATTCGGGCGCCGACGAGCGTGATCCTCTGGTTTTTGGACGTTCATGGCAACAAGGCTCAAGACGCGCGCCAGCGTTCCCGCGCCGCGTAACGCGGCAGATGTCCCGTTCGGATGTCTGCTCCCAATCGGCCGAACCATTCGCTGGCAAGGCCATGAAGGTCGGCTGAGGGTCAATTGACTCGTTAGCCCAAGGACGTCCGAACGGCGGCAAATCGGCGCAAACCTAGCGTTCAGGGCCGCCAGGGCGAACCGCAGCTCGGCGCGTCCTTTTGGCGATCCAAAGGCCCGCTCGTAGATCGCGGACGCCGACTTCGGCTCGGCCGATCCGATCGGGACAGGGGTGGCAAAGCGGCCGTCGTGGATCTGTTTTATGGATACCACAACGAAGACCGAGGATTCGCTAGTTTCTAGTAGAGCTTGCGCGACAGAGTGCGCGCCTGATGCGTGGCCGAAAGAACGTGCTAACCTCGCTTGTCCTGGGCAAGCGGCGATCTGACCGGGAACGGCTGCTGCAGAAGCCTACGTAACTTTACCAGGACCGCCTTCGCGCCGCCGCCGCGCGCCTCGCAACCTATTGATGATACGGTTATTTCCGGTTTGCGTCTGTCCCCTGGTTAGGGGGTGCTCAGGTTTCAGCCCTTGCTCGTCTCGCCCGGCTCAGGCTCTAGCGCATCCTCCGGCTCCTCGGCTGGAAGCAGCAGAGATGCTAGGCTTTCGAGCGCCGCCAGCTGCTCGTCCGACAGGTCGGAGAGCGACACCGCAGCGCCGCCCAGGCCGCCGACGATTACTTTGTCGCCATACCGGCCGGGCGACACCTTCGACATGATCCAGCGGCTGTTTCTTGAGTTTCTTGCGAATGCGATCGAAAATGATCTTCGTTACGTGGGCTGAGTATGGTGCAGAGGCGCTGCCGCGACCCGGTCGCCGTTGCCGATGCTGTAATGGATTTGGCCAGCGAAGCGCTTGGCGAGAAGGCTGACGCCATGACCTTGCCGGCCTATGAAATTCCCGGCGCGCCCATATGGGCAAGCTCTCGCGATAAGGGCGTCCGCGCTGAACGTGTCGGCGAGGCGATGGACGACTGACTCCGACCCCTCTCACAACTTTCGAGCCAGGGGTAGCGCAGCGGCGCACAACACGGCCATCACCCAGAACCCTAGCGCCCCGAATTTCGCATAGAGCGAGCCCGAGACGAGCGTCAGCAGCGCCACCGCGGCGCCGACTCCAACCGTTCCATAGAGCGTCAACGCGGTGGCTGCGAGCCGCGGCGGGACGGTCTCGGCGAGAACCCGCATGTTGGCAAGGTGCAGCAAGGCGAAGGTCAGCCCGTGGAGCGGCTGTATCGCCGCCATGGCGGGGAGCCAAGCTGTCTGCGCCTCGACCGACCAGCGCACCATCCCCGCCGCCGCGGCCAGCGCCGCCGCACCCGCCGGGCCCAAACGGTCCAACAGCGGCCGGCCGATGATGAAGAACACCACCACTTCGGCCGCCACCGACTCGGACCATAGAAGCCCGGCCGCACCCGGGCCGATTCCCGCCGCGCCCCAGCGAATGACGGCGAAGCTGTCGTGCATCGCATGGCTGCCCAGGATCAGCGCCGCGACCAGCACCACCCGACGGAACTCCCGCAGTCGGAACAGCCCGACGACGCTGCCGCGCTCGGGGCTGGCCGCCGTGGGTTGAGGCGCAGGCCGAGGCGGGAGCTGCCGTACCCGTAGGGCCCATAATGCGGCGGCGGCAAGCAGCGCCGCATTGAGCCAGATGACCGCGGTGATGCTGTAACGCGCCACGACTTGCCCGGACAGCGCCAACCCGACAATAAAGGCGCCGGAGCCGGCACCCCGCACCCAGCCATAATCGAACCCCGGCCCGCCCGCGTCATCGCGCCGTGCCGGCACTGCGGCACCGAAGGCGAGCGTATCGCAGAGCGGCGCGAGCGACGCCAACGCGGCAGCTTGCAGGATGCTAACCGCGAATAGTGGCCAAAATCCTTGCGCCGGGAGATAGAGCAGCGCCATCAGGGCCGCCGCGGCCGCGCACCCGGCGAAGACCAGCTTCGCCGCGTCGAGCTTATCGGCTAGACGGCCCGCTGCCGGCCCCGCCGCCAGCCGCACCGCCGTGCCGGCGGCCAACACCATGCCGATCGCTTCAGGCCGCAGACCACGATCGTCCAGAAGCGCAGGGAGATAGGGCGACAGCACCCCGAAGCCGGCATAAAGCGCGGCGAAGAGAATGAGGAAGGGGACGAGCCCGCTGCGCGTGGAGGCTGCCAGCACGGCGGGCGCCGATATCGGGCAGTCTAGTTCGCTTTTCCGAAGACGAATGCGGGCGCGTTGGCAAGCTGATCCTTAGTCAGATCGGTGGTAAATCTTGCCTCAGTACCGACCTTAATTTGATTCACCGGCACGGCCACGAGCTTATCACCGAGGCCGAGAAAGCCTCCAACCGACAAGATCACAGCCGGGACGCTTGCACGATCGAGGTCGACCAGCACGTCCTCGATTTGACCGATCGAAGTGTCGCCCTGATACACCTTGCTGCCGATTAGTTTGCTTGCCCTGGCGCTCCGTGCCAACGCGGCATCGTCCGCGCCGACTATCGGTGTGGTAACCTTGGCTTCGGTTTGCGGCTGTTGTCCGTAAGCTGGGCCGAGGACGAGAACCACGGCCCATATCGTGACTACTGCGGCCCTCATGTGCACACTCCTCGACTTGCCGATGATCATGCCGAGCAAACGCCTGAATTTGCATCCTGGGACCGCGCCCGTGCGGGCCTCTGCGGAGTTGCGGCAGAGCCGGAGGCCGCCTCTTCGCCGAAGCCCATCAGGACCCGCAAATTGTCGCGGCCCCGCGACAGTCGCGACCGGACGGTACCGATCGGAACTCCGAGAATCGCTGCCACCTCCTCGTAGCGCAGACCCTCCAGGCCGACGAGTAGGATCACTTGCCGTTGCTCCTCCGGGAGTTGCGTCAAAGCGGCTTCGAGATCTCGCAGCTGCAGCGAGTCCGTGACGTTCGATTGGACGGTCAGGATCGGGGCGACATCCTCGACGGGGACGCTGACGCCTTCGCGTATAGACCGGCGGACATCGTTGACGTGTTGATTGTGGAGTAGCGTGAATAGCCAGGCTCGCAGATCGGTACCCGGTTGCCAGAGATGCTGTTTGGCCAAGGCGCGGGTCAGGCAACTCTGAACCAAATCATCGGCGCGCGTCGCATCCCGGGTCAACGCCCGGGCGTAGCGGCGCAGCCGCGGGATTTCCGCTTCGAGCAGGCGACCGAAATCGCTCATCGAACCCACCGTTGACTATTCCGGCCTCGGCACGTGGCAAGGCCGCTCCATGCGCCGCAATATATGGAACCTATGTAACACCCTTATGTATCGGGCATAGTAGACGGTAAAATGTTGTGACCCGTCTGTAAAAACGGAATCTGGCGTGTTTCCGCGGGGAAATTTCCCGCCGGACACGCTCGGGCAGGAGGAGGGCGCATGAAACATGCTTGTTTGGCGGCGACTGCGATTTTGGTGCTAAGCGCAGTTGCGGGTCGCGCCGATCCGGCGTCAATAAATCCGCCGCCGGGGGCCAAGCCTATCCTCGAGTTGAACGCGGACGGCGTGCAGATCTATATGTGCGCGACCACGGGCCCCAAGTTCGAATGGGTATTTAAGGGACCCGAAGCAAATTTGTTCGATGCAGAGAATCGCCAAGTAGGGCTGCATTTCGGCGGCCCGACCTGGAAACTCGACGACGGCTCGGCGGTGGTTGGCGAGGTCGCCGCCAAGATTGACGCGCCGCAGCCCGGCGCGATCCAATGGTTGCTGCTGCGAGCAAAGAGCCATCAAGGGACCGGTACGCTGACCGCGGTCACCTTTATCCGCCGCGCCCAGACCAAGGGCGGTATTGCACCGGCAGCGGGTTGTGACGCGGACCACGTCGGCTTCGCGGCGCGCATTCGCTATTCTGCAGTATATACATTCTTCGGTTCCCCGAGTTGAACCTCAACTTGTGGTCCAGATTCGATCTGGCGCTCGTGACCCCCTGTCCCAAGCCACCGGCCGGAGAGCGATGGCTGCACGAGATCAAACACGATCCGGTGCTCGGCCGGTTTCGGCTCGCGATGGTCGTCGACGGCGAGATCGCGGGGCCCGACGAGCGCGGGATAACGCATATCAGCGATCTGGCGTTCTTGGCCTTCGACCCAGTCCGGACGGGGATTTTTCTGCAGCGGGTTTCGGTGTTAACCTCGCCACGGGAGGCGAGGTTGGAACGATTCTACGAGGGCGCAGAATCCCTCTTTGTCAGAGCATATGACGCATTTTTGCGGGCGGCGCACCGCCTATCGCCTTCGCCGCGAGCCTCGCCGCCGATGTATGAAGGTCCGGTTTCAAAATGGTCGCAATCAGTGTTTTGATCTCGGTCATTCAGGCCCGTTTGACATTCCAGAATAGCGGCCCGGTGAATTCCAACTTCCCTGCCAGGCTCTTGCGATAGGCTGTAGGAATCTGGAACTGGCCGAGCGTCACCGTCGGCACCTGAGCGTAGTTCTCAAGCTGGATCGCGGCGGCGATCTTCTTGCGTGTATCTTCGTCCTCCGCGTCCAGCCACTCCTGCGTCAACTGCTCGATCGTGGGATTTTCGTACCAGCCGAACCAGCCCGCCGCGCCCAGGCCGCGAAACGGCGCGCTGACCACCGGGTTGAGGGTGAACCCGCCGGTGAACCAGGTGTGGAACACCGACCAGCCGCCTTTTTCCACGGGCTCCCTGGTCGCCCGCCGCTGCACCACCGACCCCCAATCGGTCGACTGCAATTCCGCATTGATGCCGATCTTCTTGAACATGTCGTAGGTGATCTCGCCGAGCGGCCCGATTGTGGGGAAGTCTGTCGGGTTGATGATCACCGCCTTCTGGTCATGGTAGCCGGCTGCCTGGATCATTTTTCTGGCCGTATCGAGGTCTCCCTTCTGGACCGGCAGATCGACCTCGACGCCATAGGTTGAGCCACAGGGGTACTGCGACCGGCAGATGCGCCACGCCGAGCGGTCGTCCCCCATGATCGTCCGCATGTAGTCTTCCTGATTCACTGCGACCAGCACCGCGCGGCGCAGACGAACGTCATCGAACGGCGGGTGAAGACAGTTGAACCGCAGGCCGCCGATGTAGCCCTGCGGGTTTGACGGCGCGATGACGATATCGCTGTTGCGTCTCAGCAGCGGCACGAGATCGGCTTGCGCTTGCTCGTACCAGTCCACCTCGCCGTTCTGCAACGCGGCCGACGCGGTGGCAGCGTCCGTGATAATCTTCCACTCGATCCGCTGAAAGTTGGCGATCTTGCCGCCGCTGGACCATTCCGCCGGCTCCTGGCGCGGCATGTAGCCGTCGAACTTCTCCCAGGCGGCGCTGCTGCCTGGGACAAACTCGTCCTTGAGGAATCGATATGGACCGGAGCCAACGACTTCGTTGATTGCCTTGAAGGGATCGGTCTTCGCTAGCCGCTCCGGCATGATGAAGGAGTTCTGCACGGCAATCGCCTCGATCAGCAACGGGAAGGGCCGCTTCAACGTAATCTTCACAGTCTTGTCGTCCGCCACGCCCCATTCATCCACCGATTTCGCAGCCGTCTGGCCGAACGTATTGCGCACCGCCCAGCGGGCCAGGCTCGCTGCACAGTCCTGCGCGCGCACGGGTTCGCCGTCGTGCCATCTCAGCCCTTCACGCAATTTAATCAGATAAGTCCGGCCGTCATCGGAGATCGTATAGCCGTCGGCCATCTGCGGCTTCGCCAGCTGCGCTGCGTTCACCCCGAACAGCGTGTCCCACACCATCCAAGCGTGATTAGCCGTCACCGCGGCGGTGGTGACGATCGGGTCCAGCACGGTAAGGTTCGCCTGCGGCACAAAACGGAGCACACGTGCATCGGCGGATTGTCCGATTGCGAAGCGAGGCAGCAACGCCGCCGCCACACCACCCGCCACACCGGCCCGCAGAACCGATCGCCGCTTCATGATGTGCCCCCTGCTGATCGATTGCCTAGAGCATGTCGGGTTCCGCAATCTGCTTCAAGGCGGCACGGGTCGGCTACCATGCCCGGCCTACCGCCACCGCGCCATATCCCTACTCCCCCGATCTCGCCGTTGCTCGTTCGCACCCGCAAGGTCCGGTCCTGACGCTGGCCGCGCGAATAGCCGCCGGCCCGTGCAAGGTCAGCGGTTTCTGCCAGGCATCCATCAGCATGACCTGCGATTCAGCCTCGTCGCCCAGACGCCCCACCTCCGCCGCGTACACCTCCCGCGGATGTGCCGAGGTGTGCTTTTCCATAGCGGCTTCGGCCCCCAGGCGCACCGCCCGCGCGTCCCCGGACCGGCAAGCGACCGGGCCGCGCCCCACTCCCGGACCCCCCTGGCGTAAACGAGTGCGGCGGTTTTTCAGGCGGAGCGAGTTTGTGGCCGCCTACCAGCGGGTGCGCGCGACGGTCGTCGAGGACTGGCTCGACGACAGGATCTGGATCACCGACCGCGACGACCTCGACCCTTGGGAAAGCGCGTGCGGATCGACACCCGGCGATCTCACGATGCTCGGTGTCGCCGGGGGGCGGGTCCGGGGCGGGGCTGACACCCCTGGCGGCGGGGGCCCGATGGTGCGGTGCCGAAGGGCTGGGTCGACCTAGCGATCCAATAGCGTCGCCTGGATGGCCGAAAGCGGCCGCAATCGCGGCGTTCAGCGCAGCCAGGGCGAACCGCCGGGTGGGGCGAAACGGGGCAATTGCCGGTCTGTCTCGCCGTCGGCTCGTCTCCACCGGAGCGGCCATTCGCCCGAGCTGCGCTAGCGCGCGCAGCGCCGCGTCGTACCGACGGGATAGTCAGCTGCGGGCTGGCGCCTCGGCTGGAACGCGGCTCACCTCGGGCGCTCTGTATGCTTCTTCCTGCGAGATGTCGCGGTTGGTGTAATCGGGCAGGAACACCGTGGCGCAAATGCTGACGGTTACGCAGACCAGGATGTAGATCGCCACCGAGAAGCCCGAGCCGGTGCTGGCGAGAAGCGCGGTGGCGATCAGCGGGGCGGGTCCGCCGGCGATGAGCGATGCCAGATGAAAGCCGAGCGAGGAGCCGCTGTAGCGCAGCCGCGGGCTGAAGCATTCCGCAATCAGCGCCGCCTGCGGTCCGTACATCATGTCGTGCGGGATCAGCGACACGACGATCGCCAGGAAGATCCAGCCCGGTACCATCGTGTTCAGCAGCGCAAAGTAGACGAACCCCCAGATGCCCATCGTCACCGCGCCGATCAGGTACAGGCGCTTGCGGCCGATGCGGTCGGATAGGAAGCCCGAGAGCGGCATTGTAACCGTCGAAACCGCGGTGGCGATCAGCACCGCGGTCAGCAGCAGGTCGCGCGAGCTGTGCAACACCGTCGTCCCATAGGTGAAGATGAAGGCGACGAAGATGTAAAACGGAGCCTGTTGCCCCATCCGCGCCAATGCCGTCAAGACGATCTCCTTCGGCTGCCGGCGGAACACCTCGATGACCGGAGCGCGTGCCACCTGCTGTTGATCGAGAATGCGCTGGAACACCGGCGTCTCGAGGATGCCGAGGCGGATCCACAGGCCGATCCCGACCATGACGATGCTCAGCCAGAACGGCACCCGCCATCCCCAGGCGAGGAACTGGTCGCCGGAAATCGCGCTGAATACGAGGACGGCGATATTCGCGACGAACAGTCCGGCCGGCGCACCCCATTGCGGCCACGCGGTGATGAACCCGCGATGGGCATTGGTCTTGGCCCACTCCATCGCGACCAAGGTCGCGCCGCTCCACTCGCCGCCGACGCCGATCCCTTGGATGAAGCGGATGGCGGTCAGGATGATCGCGCCCCAGATGCCGATCGAGGCATAGCCGGGGACAAAACCGACGGCGAAGGTCGCCAGGCCGGTGATCAGCAAGGTTGCGATCAGCGTCGCCTTGCGCCCGATGCGGTCGCCGTAATGGCCGAAGAATGCCGCGCCGAGCGGGCGGGATATGAAGCCGACCGCATAGATGCCGAACGCTTGCAGAGTCCCGACCAACGGGTCGGATGAGGGGAAATACAGTTTCGCGAAGACGAGTGGGGCGATCAGCACGTAGAGCAGGAAATCATACGATTCGATCACCGACCCGACCGTCGAGGCTACGACGGCGCAGCGCAATTGCGCGCTGTGCTCCGCGGCCGACAGATTTTGGGTTGAAATCCTGGATGTCGCCATCGCGCGTCTCCCCATAACGTGCATTCCTCGGCGGCCGGAGCCATCGTGAGCACTGTTCGGCGTAAGACTATCAGCGGCGGCGGCACGGGAACAAGACGCGCTGGTCGCCTCTTCAATCGCGATAACCCCGCTCGGGCGCGCGCGCTTAGACGGCCATTGCGTTTGGACTGGGGCACGCTGTGAGGGCCTGTGCGCACGGCGGGCGTCGCTAGCCTGCCGCCTCTTAAGTCCGGGGGCACCGGGCTCTTGACAAGCTGAAGCGGGTCCCTTATTTAACTCAATAGTTATTTATCTTACTGGTTAATTAGGGCATGTCACCAGATCGCCTCGACACCACCTTTGCGGCGCTCGCCGATCCGACCCGACGGGCGATCCTCGCCCGGCTCGCCTCCGGCGAAGCCTCGGTCGGCGAATTGGCCGAACCCTTCGACATCAGCCTGCCGGCGGTTTCCAAGCACCTTAAAGTGCTGGAGCGCGCCGGCTTGATCGCGCGCGGGCGCACGGCGCAATGGCGGCCTTGCCGACTCGAAGCGGGGCCCCTCCAAGAAGCCGCCGAGTGGATCGAGCATTACCGGCGGTTCTGGGACGAGAGCTTCGATCGTTTGGATCACTACTTGGGTCAAGTGCAGCAAGGGAAAGGAACCCGCCGTGGTCGCAAGAAATAGTATGGCCATGTCCGACGGAGGACATGCTTCGGAGTGCGAACTGGTAATGACGCGCGTCTTCGACGCACCGCGCGAATTGGTCTTCGCGGCTTGGACTGACCCCGATCGGGTTGCGGCCTGGTGGGGACCGAAGGGCTTCACGACCGTGTCGTATGACATGGATATCCGCGCCGGCGGGACCTACCGCTTCTGCATGCGCTCGCCGGACGGTGTCGATTACTGGAAACAGGGTGTCTATCGGGAGGTCCTCGCCCCGGAGCGGCTTGTCTTTACGTTCGCCTGGGTCATCGCCGACGGCGGCCTCGGCCAGGAGATGCTGGTCACGGTCACGTTCGCCGCGGAAGGAGACAAGACCCGGATGACGTTCCGGCAGGGTCCGTTTGAGGCGATCGCCAAGCGCGACGACCACGGGCGAGGCTGGACGAGCACGTTCGAGCGCTTCGCCGAATATCTGGCGACGGCCTTTTCTGATCATCCCCACACGACGGAGGTCGACCCATGACGCATAACCAAGTGGTATCCCGCGACCAGTGGCTGTGGGCGCGCAAGGCGCTGCTGCTGAAGGAGAAGGAACATACCCGCCAGCACGACCTGTTGACCGCAGAAATCCGCGCCTTGCCGTGGGTCAGGATCGACAAGCCATACGTGTTCGACGCGCCGAACGGCAAAGAAACCCTCTCCGACCTGTTCCAAGGTCGCAGGCAATTGATCGTCAAGCACTTCATGTTCGGCCCCGGCTGGAAGGAGGGGTGCGTCGGCTGCTCGTTCCACTGTGACCATATCGATGGCGCGTTGGCTCACCTGGCGCAGCGCGACGTGACCTGGGTCGCAGTGTCGCGCGCGCCCGTTGCCGAGCTCGAACCCTTCCGTCGGCGAATGGGCTGGCGTTTCAAGTGGGTGTCGTCGAACGGCGGCGACTTCAATTCCGATTTCCACGTCTCGTTCAGCAAGGACGAGATCGCCGCCGGAGGGATCTACTACAACTATGAAGAGCGCGACCTCAGCTTCAAAAGCGAGGAGATGTCGGGCACCAGCGTCTTCTACAAGGACGAAGGAGGCGACATCTTTCATACCTATTCGACCTACGCGCGCGGTAACGAAATCTTCCTAGGCACGTATCACTATCTCGACATGGTGCCGAAAGGTCGCAACGAGACCGGCCCCAACCACAATCTGACCGATTGGGTGCGGCACCACGATCGGTACGAGACCGGCGGCTTGGTCGACCGCACCGGGCGGTATGTGGCACCCAAGCCTGCCCCCGCCGAATGTTGCCGCACGGAAACTTGAGTTTGCGGCGGATCGACGCCCGGCGGTGGCACGATGCTCGGTGTCGCTGTGGCGGAGGGTGCGGGGTGCAGCCGAGGGGCTGGTGCTGCAGCTGCAGCTGCAGCTGCAGCACCACCGGGCGCCGGCGCCGAGCCTGAGTTTGCGGCGCCGGCGGCGCGATGGCGGGCCTGGCGCTCGGCGTCGGTCATCGGCCTGTCGCCGATTGGCTTGTGGGGCATGGTCGACTTCGAAGCGTTACGTCACGGAACAGGTAGACGGCCTGCCGAGGATCAGGCGCGGATTGAAGCGCCAGCTCTCGTTGCCGGTTTCGAGGATGTCGCAATGACGGGTCAGCCGGTCGAGCAGCGCCGTTGTCATCTTGGCGTCGCCGAAGACGCTCGGCCATTCGGCGAAGGCGAGGTTGGTCCGATTTGCGCCCGAATACCGGGAAACACTGCGAGCGCAAAGTTGACCCGGCCACGTCGGCAGTCCTATGCTGCGCCGACAAATGCGGTGCGGAATGCGCCCGGAAAACGGTCGCGACGCGAACAGGGAAGGAGACGGAAATGACCATTTTGACGCGGCGCTTGGTGCTTCGGGGGTCTCTGGGCCTCGCCGCCGCCAGCGCGCTGGCGCGCCCCTACATCGCGAATGCAGCCGCAACAACCGCCGAAATGTGGTGGGGTCAGGGCTTCGCCAAAGAGGAAGACTCGTCTCTCAACCGGATGGTTGCCGACTACCAGAAGCAGACCGGCAATACGATCGAGTTGAGCATCATCCCCTTCGCGCCGCTGCGCCAGAAGGCCGTCTCGGCGATCACCAGCGGCGCCGTTCCGGACATCATGGAGACTGCCGATCTCGAGTTTGCTGCGCTGCAATCATGGGACGACAAGCTCCTCGACCTCGGCGACATCGTCGAGACCCAAAAAAAGGATTTCGCCAAGATCGCGATCGACTCCTGCTATCTTTACAACAACGCGGCAAAACGGCGCGCCTACTACGTGGTGCCGCTGCGGATCACCGGCTGGCCGTTCCACATCTGGGGGTCGCTGGTCGAGAAAGGGGGCGCCAAGATCGCCGATCTCCCGGACCGGTGGGACGCCTTCCTCGACTTCTTCAAGCCGGTGCAGGACAAGTTGCGCACCCAGGGATTGCGCAACGTTTACGCCTACGGCTATCAGCTCACCGCCAACGGGGTCGACCCGATCGCCACCTACAATGCGTTTCTGATCGCCTATGGCGGCAAGGACCTGGTCACCCCGGACG
>Ga0073928_10008132_pt1 | contig 13289 bp, 16 predicted proteins | sample PaiPotPPA55metaG_FD_76969 | JGI IMG/M metagenome (GOLD analysis project Ga0073928, IMG submission 76969) | Iron sulfur acid spring bacterial and archeal communities from Banff, Canada, to study Microbial Dark Matter (Phase II) - Paint Pots PPA... ...
GTACCGGTGGCCGAATTCGTCCTCGGCAAACGGCGCATTCTGGAGATATACCTCAACGTGGTCGAATGGGGCCCTGGTATTTATGGCGCAGAGTCGGCGTGTCGCTACTATGACGAAACCGCAGCCAGGAATATGGGCCGACAACAGGCGGCACGGCTCGCCGCAATCCTACCGGCTCCTCTGAAGCGACGACCCGAGCGCATGAATAACTACAGCGCAATTATCCTTAGGCGGATGGGCCAAATGGGTTGGTAATCGTTGGCATCATCCCTTTGTTCCTGCTGGCGGCACTTCGGTTTTCGGCGCGAGTGTATCGGGCGTCGCGGAAGTCGGCAAAGCGATGAAAATCCTCGACCAGGCCACAAAGGCCGTAGGAGCTGGAGTAACGTAAACCTAGCACGCGTGCATGATGCGGAGCCGCGGGGAGTGGTGACTCGCGGCTCCGCTGGCGCGGGCTGATCCGGATTTTCTCTTTTTCTAACGCCCTAGCAAGCGAGACACTCTGCCGTGCGAGGAATTTCCTTCCTCTTGTAATTATACCTGGGGAGATTCTTTTCGTCCAAATAGGAATCCCAACTGCGGCTGGAGAATCCCCGACGACGATGCTGGCGATCTCACGAGCTTCGAACAGGTGTTACGTCGACCCCTTCCAGAGCGCAGCGTTAATCGGGCAATAGAACTGCGATTACTGTTTCTGCATGCCGTGCGGATGGGGTAGCCATCCGTTCACCTGGCGCAGAGATCGGTCAGACTCGCCTTGATTTTCTAGGAGACCTATTCGGTCACGCCACTCCTTCGCCTTTCATTATCTTCGCCATCAGCGGCCCACCAGTTTCTGCAGCGCTTCGGGATACCGAGCGCCTTGCACCGCGATCTTTGAGGCTGCAGTTTCGAGCTCACGGACCTCTTCAGGCGTGAGTTTGACGTTAACGGCTCCGATGTTCTCTTCGAGTCGATGCAGCTTGGTTGTACCTGGAATGGGGACTATCCACGGTTTCTGAGCCAGCAGCCATGCGAGTGCGATCTGGGCAGCCGCCACCTTTTTCGTTTGTGCGAACTTGCCCACCATATCGACCATCGCCTGGTTCGCCTTGCGGTTTTCCGGCGTGAAGCGAGGAACGATGTTGCGAAAGTCGGTCTTTTCGAACTGCGTGTCTTCGCTGATCTTTCCGGTGAGGAAGCCTTTTCCCAGGGGACTAAATGGAACGAACCCGATCCCGAGTTCCTCGAGTGTCGGGAGCACTTCCTTTTCAGGCTCTCTCCACCAAAGTGAATATTCGCTCTGAAGTGCCGCCACCGGCTGAACGGCGTGCGCGCGACGTATGCTCTCCACACCAGCTTCCGAGAGCCCGAAGTGTTTGACCTTGCCTTGCTGAATCAGGCCTTGCACGGTTCCGGCGACATCTTCCATCGGAACATTGGGATCTACGCGGTGCTGATAAAACAAGTCGATCACATCGATCTTCAGGCGTTTGAGCGACGCATGAGCGACCTCCTTAATGTGTTCTGGACGACTGTCCAGGCCGCTCCAACGCGGTCCGCCGTCAGGGTCAGGCTTGAAACCGAATTTTGTGGCGATCACCACTTGGTCGCGAACTGGGGCCAACGCTTCGCCCACGAGTTCCTCATTGGTGAAAGGACCGTACACTTCGGCGGTGTCGAAGAACGTTACGCCACGTTCTACCGCGGTCCGAATCAGCGAGATCATCTCTGTCTTGTCCGCAGCCGGACCATAACCGAAGCTCATTCCCATGCAGCCGAGTCCGATGGCCGACACTTCAAGGCTTTTTCCAAGTTTGCGCTTTTGCATGCTTTCTCCCTTCCGAACCGTTTCTGTCATCCAACGACAGGATCAAGTACCATCGAAGTGGCAACCCGATTGTTCCGATGCGTTGCCTATTCCTCGTGTTACTTAGAAAAATAGTCGTGCATCGAGAGCCGAGCGATTATTTTAACGCAAGGGACAACGAACCAATGCAGTGAAAAACTCCGGGGAGAAAGCCCTCTCCGCTATCAAACCGCTCATGGACCTGCCGCATACCGCGCAGCACATCCCTCTTCTGAGCGGCTTGATTCAACGTTGAGTACTACATTTGAGGTTCGGCCTACTCCCTGGCTCCGTCGTTCACTTGGCCGCAGTCCATGCGCAGCGTTCCGCCGTCGTTAAAAATCAGACCGTTGAAACGCAAACTCTCCGGTAACCGCTAATCAGTAAAGCAAACCCTTTTAAGATTTGGCTTTTATTATAAAATATGCCGGCGAACAGCCAAGAAGGCCAAAAAGAGAAGTTCAACGGAGAGCAAGCACTCATCATGAAAAAGAGTGGTTCCCAGAGAGTCGAATCTGCATCTCGACTGATAGACGCGAGAATCCAGGAGCTAGGCGACTGGCGCGGAGAGACGCTCTCCCGCCTTCGCGCTTTGATCAAGCAAGCCGACCCTAAAGTCGTCGAGGAGTGGAAGTGGGGGATACCTGTGTGGTCCCACGACGGGTTGATCTGCACTGGCGAAACCTACAAGAATGTCGTGAAGACGACATTCGCCAAGGGCGCCTTGTTGGATGATCCCTCAGGTCTGTTCAACTCCAGTATCGAGGGTAGAGTGAGGCGTGCCATCGACTTCCACGAAGGCGACAAGGTTAACGAGAAGGCTCTGAAAACTCTTATTCGCACCGCGGTGGCCCTGAACACTTCCGCCTCAGATCGCTGACGGAATTCTACCTCGCCTACTTCATCGTTATGTTCACTTGCATTCCATCGGGGTCCAGGCTTTCAAGTTCGTTTTCGCTTCTTAGGGATGCGTTGCATCAAGCCGCGGAAAACGCGGCACGACTATCGCAGTGGCTCGAAGCACCTTCCAAAACCCTGGGATGATCATGCGAATCCAGCAAAGAATCGAACGTTTGGTGGCAGTACTGATCATCTAATCCCTTTCCATTGAGAGTTTGCTGCATGCATTTTTCAACCCTTGCCCCTCGAGTTTTAGCTTGTTTGGGTGCGGAAAAATAAAGGATGTGTGCTCTTTGCCGTTTCGGCGTCAAGGCATTAAAAGCAGTCTTCAAGGCAGAGATTTCAGCTAATTTGCCTCGTTCTCAAAAGCTGGTCGAGCAGTGTCGCAAAAGTAATGCCAAACGACCGTTAGCGTCCACTAGCCAATGGGGTTAGCCCCGTTTCGATGTTTGCGATACCTCTGAGGGCACAGGCCGGGCTGGAATGCTTGTGGATGCTCTAAGGAATTGCTAATTTGGGGCGTGACCATACTTATCCCACAGGATTTGAGACCGCAGAACCGCCGGCGCAGCAAGCGCATACTTTCACGGGTTCCGGTTATCGTGCGGCTGCGCGACGCGGGAAAGCAGTCTCTGGCGGAAAAAACCGAAGCCATCATTGTGAACGACCACGGCGCGCTGATACTACTGGCGGCTACGGTAAAAGTGAACCAGATCATTCGGATCGAGAACCCCAACGTTAGAGAGGAATTGTTGTGCCGCGTTACCAGCGTAGGCCCGACTTTTATGGGCAAGACGCAGGTCGGGATCGAGTTCATCGTGCCGACACCCGGCTTTTGGAAGGTCCCCGCTAAACCTAAAGAGTCGAAGGATTCCGAATCAGCGCGAAACGGGAAGAAGGAACCGGTCGGCGCGACAAAAGTGGAAGTGGGCAGCGCCGCGAAGAAATAATCTATTTCAATTTTCCTTACTCCAAAGTCCGTTGGTGCAGAAAAGCCTTGTGTTATTTGCTGATGCGAGATACATACACCTGCCATGTCAACTGATGCTTCGATAGGAGAACGCACGCTTTCACTGCAGACGTATGCCTGGGAGGGCGCGACCGTGGTTGGTTGCAGCGGCCGGCTCACCACTGAGACCGCGGTGCACTTGAAGACGGAAGTGAAGCCGCTGTTGCTGTCGAAACGCCAAGTGATTCTGGATCTCACCGACCTGGCACACATGGACAGTTCCGGGCTCGGCGCACTGGTGGCGCTTTACATTTCGGCGAAAGGCGCGAAGTGCCAGTTGCAATTGGTGAACTTGAGTCCACGCATCCGAGAACTCCTCAGCATTACGAACGTCCTCTCCGTATTTGAGGCTTACGGACGCTGCGGCACCCATCTGCCCTAAGTTCCCAGTATCGAAATCAATCCTCGTCAGCTAACCTTTTGGATTCCTGCTGCGACGAAACAGTTCACGTCGGCGACGGATGGAGTATCTTTTAGGCGATGAAGAAGCTGAAGCTTTTGCTGTCTCTTCCCACCGACGACAATGACTTCCAGGTGGAGCAGGCTCTCGCTGCGCAACGCGCGGGAGCGAAACTTGGGATTGAAGTGAGCGTGGTGTACGCGGACAACGACACCGTAAATCAGAGCACGCACATCTTGAAAGCGATTCAGAGCTCCCCCGAATCGCGGCCGGATGGAATAGTTCTGGAGCCGGTGCGCGGTAGCGCGCTTCCCCAAGTGGCGCAAGTGGCATGCCAGGCGGGGATAGCCTGGGCGGTGTTGAACCGCGCGCCGAGTTATATTGCCGAACTTCGCCGCAAAGTAAAAGTGCCGGTGTTTGCGATCAGTTCGAGTCACGCCGAGATCGGGCGCATTCAAGGAAAACAGTTCGCGGCGCTTCTGCCGGAGGGTGGTTCGGTACTCTACATCGAAGGCCCCTCGTACAGCAGTTCAGCGCAGGAACGCACCGCGGGAATGTTGGAAACGAAGCCAAAAAATATTCAAGTGACCACGCTGAAGGGGCAGTGGACGGCGGAAAGCGCCGAGCGCGCAGTGAAGTCCTGGCTGAGCCTGAGCACATCGCAAAGGGTGCTGTTCGATCTGGTTGGCGCGCAAGATGACTCAATGGCCATGGGCGCGCGCAGCGCTTTCGAGAAAATAAAAATCGAAGAAGACCGCAAACGCTGGCTGGCATTGCCGTTCACGGGTTGCGATGGAGTCCCAAAGACAGGGCAGGCGTGGCTGCGCGATGGGCGTCTCTCCGCGACAATTCTCATCCCCCCGCTCGCCGGACAAGCCATCGAAATCCTAGCCCGGGCGGTCACCACCGGAAAACAGCCGCCCGAGCATACGTTGACCGCGTCAACATCGCTTCCCGCGCTGAACGACCTTCGCCCGCGAAAACCGTAGAGCCTTTGGTCGCAGCAGCGTCACAGCCGCCTTTTCATGGTTGTCCTATTGGTAGCACACAGCAACCTCGCGTTGAAGCATCTGCAAAACAAATCTTCAGATATCACGACACATGCCTTGAGTTTTTGCATTGGAATCGGCAGGCTCACCCACTATTATACCTTGCGGAACGTGCAACAATCGGTACCCTTCGCTTGGGAGAACATGGATCCACAATTCAAGATAGCAATTGGAGTAGTTGCGTTGGTTATTTTCCTCGCTGTTCTCTCACTTCCCACTGTCTATTACGTAGGTAACGGCATCGACGGAACACTCTTTTGGAAGGGCAACGAAGCATATCTTTTCACCGCGGAGTCCAAGGCCGGCTATCATTTTAGCTACCTCGCATTCCCGTTTGTTCTCGCGGTGCAGTTCTATTGGGCGCCTTTGCCCGCAAACAAATGGGGATGCCCGCTGGTAATCCACGTTACGCCCACAGCGATTGAGGGGCAGCGGGGAGCGTGCGGCGACCAGAAGGTGCAGGCCAATTTTGTTACACCCTACGGCGACCATTTCTACGCCGTTTGCGAAGGCGCCGCGCTTTGCAGGTGGGCTGACCACGGTTACGTTGCGGCAACAGAAAAAGAAAACAAGCGCCTGGATGTAGGCGTCCTGCCCGCCATAGCGCGAGAAAACAATGAAGTGATCAGCGGATGGCGCTTGCATTATTTCCCCGACTCCGGCGATCACTTCGAAGTTCGCCTGAATGACGGCTCGGTAATCTCCGTCGGGAATCGCGCAAAGCACCTGCGATCTTACCCCTGGGTCGTCGTAGATCTTTTGCGTCCGAATCAAACCGGGCAGGAGTTGTACAACGTTAACGGCGTCCCTCGCGTATTCAGCAAGAAGGGCTACCTGACCACATTTCCAAGTCCCTAATACTCCCAATCGGAGGTTGGCATCAGCGGAGCGACCATAAGCACGCAAATGAAGGGAACTCAACTATCAACGATCAGCGGCTATGACCGCTCCAGCGAGCGACGGTGGCGTCGGGGCCGACCGCCCAGGCGGCGCCATCGAGGACGGTTATCGCGTTGAGGTCGAGGTCGCCGATTCGCGTCCAGTACGCGCCCTGGTCGGTGCTCACGTCCTCGCCGCCCGTGCCGACGGTCAGAAGCGTGTTGCGATCGAGGAAGGCGACCGCTGAGCGGAATCCCCCTGGCGGTCTCGTGGTGAGATTCCAGGTGGCGCCCTCATCGTGCGAGTAGGCCACCGTGCGATCTGGCCCAGCGTCATCCTGGTAATCCCCGCCTACAATAACGAGCACTCGTCCCAAGCGAGCGATCGAGAACGCTCCCCACGACGGTTTGCCTTTTGCGATGGGCGTGTCCGTCACCGTCCAAGTGCGGCCGAGATCGGGTGAATGAAACACTCGCGCGGCACCGTGGCCTGTGACGAAGTAGATTTCGCGATTGTCGTAAATGGCGAGGCAGGTACCGCTCGCGGCGAACGCGCTTTCGTCGTGCAGGGCTGGGGGCATCGTATCACTCGGGAGTTCTTTCCAATGCTCGCCATCGGTCGTGCTGATCAGGACGAATTTCCCGTCCACGGGATCGCTGAGCGCGAAGCATTCCTCTTCGGAGATGCAGACCAGCGCATCGAGGAAAAACTGCGGACGCGAGCCGGAAAATTGGAGCTTCCAGGCGTCGCCCCCGTCGTGCGTCTTGTAGATGCGCGACATTTTTCCCGGCCCGCTCGACATCACATACGCGAGCTTCTCATTGAACGCTTGGATTCCGCGGAGATCGAGCACCCGGTCGCTATTGACGAGGAGGCGCGTATAGTGCTTGCCCCCGTCATTTGATCGAAGCAGGCGGCTATTTGAACCCGCAGCCCATATGACCGGGGCGGGGTGGCGCTGCGGATTGCGCGCGTGAGTGGCGGAGACGGCGCGAAGATTCGAATTCCAGCGGCTGGCCTCCATAGAACTGGTCTCAATGCTCCAGGATTGAGCGGCTGCCGGCGAAACAAAAAGAATCGTAAGCAAAAGTATTCGCACGGTCGCGCATTCTACCAGCAATCCTAACGGCTGGCACGAACATTAAAGGCCATTTAAGTAATACTCTACTTCTCCGGTACCGGGTTATCAGAGTCGAAAATAAGTACGCCTGTGCTTGAATTGTCCGAAACGGGCTGCTTGTTCGCGCGAGTCGCGGCCCATGTCGTTTGCGCTTCTGGTAGCGGTCGCAGCGCGGCTCGTCTTTACTGCGCAAACCGCCGCTTCAACATCTGCCGCGCGCCATCACTCCAGTTCTGCGGTGAGGCTTAACCAGGCAGGCGAGTTTCGCGGCGGCCTACCACTACGGCGCCATCCCGTCGTCCATCCATTTCTTGAACAGGGTCAGCCGGTCTGCTGGCCAAGCTCCATCGCAGGGCATGCTCCCTTTTAGAAGCTCTGCAAGAATCCCCCGAGCTTTTGTTTTCACGTCGGAGTAGGACGAAAGGTCGAGACCGAATTCTTTCATGGTGGCAACGTCGGGATTGTCGCGGAACAGCGGTCGTATGTCTTTGGCGAAGCTAAGAGCCATTGCTAACCTCCAAATGGTTTCCGATGCCGTCAAACTACACGATTTCAAGCCGCGAGCCAATTGTCCGATGAGGCGATGGCTAACTCCCGGTTCGTCGGATATGCGGCTAAAGCCAGACAAATTACGATGACCTTCGATAGAGGTCTTCTCATTTTCACAAGTCACATGAGCTTCGACCCTATATGCTTGATCCGGAGCAAAGAATGTCTTCCGCGCTATAGGCTAACGGAGATGCCTGCGCTGACTCCTGATACGTCAAATGAGCGGGTGCGCCGTGAAGGTGATGGTCCACAGCGGGAGCTAAACCCGCCCGGGAACTGGTTCGCTCCACCAATCAGAGCAGCAGTGGAGGCAACGAGACTGCTGAAGGCTCTGGTGCAGAGAGTCGCTAGGCGACTTGGCGAGCGCTAATCCGGACTCTTGCCCTTTTCTTAAAATCTTGACATGTACCCTTATTTCTGCAAATATCGAAATATGGCCTTGACCCCGTCCACTAAAAAGAACTCCGAGCAGGTCGCCAAATTCGCTGATATGTTTTCGGCGATGGGGACTGAGCCGCGTCTGAGAATTATGCAATTGCTCCTTTCGGCGCATCCCGATGGATTAGTCGTCGGCGAAGTTCAATCGGAACTCGATATTCCAAACTCGACGCTATCGCACCACCTCGACAAGTTAAGAAACGAGGGCCTCGTTCTAGTGAACCGCGAAAGTACGTTCCTGCGCTACTCCGCGAACACTGAGGCGCTGCAAGAGGTTCTGCAATTTCTGTATGCGGAATGCTGCACGCGAAATAAAGCGGTATCGCCACGCGACGTGATCCAAATCTGCAAGTAGGGAGACAATATGACGGACACGAATATGAAGGACGCGGTAAAAGAAAAATACGCAAGCGCGGCGCTTCGCGTCTCTACCGGTGGAAGCTCGTGCTGTGGCGCGGCGCCGGCAAGCAGTTGCGGCTGCGACCCGATAACTTCCAACCTCTACGACGCCGCACAGTCCGGCCAAGTTCCAGCCGAAGCAATGCTCGCTTCGCTCGGCTGCGGGAATCCTACAGCTCTCGCGATGCTCAACGCTGGCGAGACCGTTCTTGACCTTGGCTCCGGTGGCGGCATCGATGTGCTGCTCTCTGCCAAGCGCGTTGGTCCTACCGGGAAAGCCTACGGCCTAGACATGACCGATGAAATGCTCGCCCTTGCAAACGAGAACAAGAGAAGCGCGGGAATCGCTAACGTGGAATTCTTGAAGGGAGAAATCGAACATATCCCGCTGCCCGATAATTCGGTCGATGTGGTTATCTCAAATTGCGTGATCAATCTGTCTGCCGATAAGGATGCTGTCCTGCGGGAGGCTTTCCGCGTTTTGAAACCAGGCGGACGCTTTGCCGTCTCCGATGTCGTTACGCGCGGCGAAATGCTTCCCGAGTTTCGCAAAAACGTTCTCTTGTGGGTCGGTTGTATCGCTGGCGCTCTTGAAGAGAATGAGTATTTGAGCAAACTTACGGGCGCTGGATTTGCACACGCAGAAGTCGAACCCACCCGCATTTATCATGTCGAAGACGCTCGTGAATTTCTGTCAGGCCAGGGCTTCGATGTGGATGCGCTCGCTCCGCAAGTGGACGGGAAATTCTTTAGCGCCTTTATCCGCGCAGTAAAACCGGTATCCGAAAACAAGACGCCTTGCGGTCCAACCTGCTCCAACTAAAAAGGCATTGGGAATCCTTCATGTCGCAACATTACAATGTTTTGTTCCTCTGCACGGGCAACTCCGCGCGGTCGATAATGGCCGAAGCCATCCTCAACGGTAAGCGCCACCCGAATTTCACTGCGTATAGCGCGGGAAGCTCTCCGTCAGGGACTGTGCGTCCAGAAGCGCGCAAGCAATTGCAACTCGCCAGTCTTCCGGTGGAAAGCGCACGGAGCAAAAGCTGGGAGGAATTTGCCAGTCCCGGCGCGGCCACAATGAGTTTTGTATTCACGGTGTGCGACAACGCCGCCAAAGAAGTCTGTCCCATCTGGCCCGGCCAGCCGATGACTGCACACTGGGGAATTCCAGACCCAGCTGCAGTCACCGGTACGCCGGAAGAAATCGAACGGGCCTTCAGAGAGGTCTTTATCACACTGAAACGCCGAATTGATCTGTTTCTCAGCCTGCCCCTCGCAAGCCTTGACTACCTCGCGATCAAGAAAGAAATCAATCGCATTGGGAAACAATGACGCACACTTTGCTGCGCAAAATTGTCTCCGAGTTTGTAGGCACCGGATTTTTAGTTGCTGCTGTCGTCGGTTCCGGTATCATGGGCGAACGTCTGGCCGCTGGCAACGTTGCGATAGCGCTTCTCGCCAACACCATCGCAACAGGCGCGGCGCTGTTCGCGCTAATTCTCACCTTCGGGCCGATCTCGGGCGGACATTTCAATCCCGCGGTCACGTTCGTAGATGCAATCGAGCGCGGTGTGTCGTGGATAGTGGCGGCGTGTTACATTCCCGCGCAATGCGCGGGAGCGATAGGCGGCGCAGTGACAGCGCATCTGATGTTCGGGCTGCCCGCAATTTCGGTGTCCAGACATGCGCGAAGCGGTTCAGCGCAAGCATTCAGCGAATTCATCGCAACGTTCGGTCTAATCTGTGTGATTTGGGGCTGCACGCGTCAACGCTCGGCGATGGCACCGTTCGCCGTGGCGGCTTACATCACCGCCGCGTATTGGTTTACTTCCTCAACATCGTTCGCAAATCCGGCGGTTACAATCGCCCGGTCACTCTCCGACACATTCACAGGAATTCGCCCAGTGGATGTGCCCCCATTTGTGACGGCGCAACTTGTTGGAGCAATTGCAGCAACATTCCTGTTCCGTTGGCTCGCTCCCAGGGTGCTCGACATAAGGGCCAAGCGACTTGTCGTTCCCACAGAACCTAGTGCCTGATCAGATCGTGCCTTTCCGCTTGCAATCGCGCAACGTGATGCGCGCAGGTCAGCTCGCTAGGACCAGGAGTGCTAGCTGTGTCCAACTAGTTTTTGGTATTCGAGGTCATGGTGCAGGCAAACTAGATCGGAATCCTTCGCCGCCCAATTGCGATTGCCATATCCCGCCGCAACCGCCTCTCTCAGAGTTTCGCGCCGTAGGCTAGGTTGGCGGCTAGCAGACTTCGGTGCCCCTGACGTCGTCGGGTACCAGTTCGAGCAAATGGCCAGGAATCAGTTGCGAACACAGCCCGTTTTGCCGTCGCGGTCGGTATAGAGATGTTCGCCGTCCGGACAGGGCGCGGCATGCGCGTGGTCCCGCTCTGCATCGCGACTTGCGTCCCGGTTCTTATCTCTCTCTCGGTCTCGGTCTTTGTCACGCTGGGCATCTCTGTTTCGATCCCCATCGCGGCGGGCGGCGTCATCCGGTTGCGCTACCGCTGGCGCTGCCGCTTGGGGCTCAGCTGCTTGCGGCGTGGAGCATCCGGAAACCAAAAGTGCTAGACAGAACCCGCCGATGATTAGTGACCTTTTCATCTTGAATCTCCTTGTAGCGTCAGGACGCAAAACAAGCCGCTCCGTATAACGGCATTAAGAATAATGCCTTGATTGCCGAAGGGGCGCTGTGCCGTATCGCACACTTTCCAGGACTGACGATGGTTCCTCCGGTGTCCAACAGCGACTAACTGGATCCGAAATTGTAGCTTTGCCACGACCCTCGGAAACTTCAGGGCCGGTAAAGCGGGAGCAAGCCTGCCTACGGCGGTACAGGCTCCCGCACTCCTCCACGCCGAGCGGTGCAAGGCGCACCATTGGAGTCCGACGGCTCGCCGCCGCTTTGTAGGGCCACCGTCACATCACCCCGGCAAGACATCTGCGCCGAAAACGCGGCGAACTGAGTGCCGCTCGGTATGCGGGGAAGCTGTTGCACCAGCAAGTTGCGCTGTGATAATATTGACTTGCGTTTGTTGCTTCAGGGCTTGTCCTCGGGGTTGCCGACGCGGTGGCTAACCGTCACACTATCAATCTGTTAGGAGTAGCATAAGTGGCTAAAGAGCAAGGTACAGTGAAGTGGTTTAATGCGGCGAAAGGATACGGTTTTATCCAACGCCAGTCCGGCGAGGACGTCTTCGTGCACTTCTCGGCGATCCAGTCCGAGGGTTACAAGAGCCTCAATGAAGGGCAAGCCGTCGAGTTCGAGGTCAAGCAAGGTCCCAAGGGCCTGCAGGCCGAGAACGTGGTCGGCCTCTAACCCTTTCCAGTTAAGTAAAAATTCAGCGATTTGTTTCAAGGGGCGGAGCTAAGCCTTAGCCCCTTTTGAGGGACCTACGCGAAGCTTGGCCCGGCGGAACGGAATTTGTCCGGCAGCGTACACAGGTAAGGACTTTTCGTTGCGGTCGCCTTTTTACTCTGAGGGCGGTGAAGGGCAGGCGGGCGCAGTTGTAGATCATAAGCATCGAAATTTTCATAATCATTCAAGGAGGCAGCGGTGCAGATTCTATCGGAAGGGCAGTCGATTCGTCACGAGCAGTACGGCATGGGGACGGTCACGGAGTCGAATCTCGAGCGCACCACGATTGATTTTGACGATCACGGCGTAAAGAAATTTGTCACCTCGATTTGGTCCGCCGAGCTCGTCGGAGAAGCCCCCGCCCAGCCTCCCACGCGCCGTCGCGGCCGCCGTAAAGCCGTAAAGAAAGCGTAATCCGCGCTGCGACCAGATTATCCGGTCGGCAGACAAATTTAAATGAGCCTATTCTTGTTTTATCTTGAAGCTGCTCATCCCACTTGCCCGAGGAACGAAGGGAACCCAGCCGCGTTTTCTTGCGGATGGCGATGAGGGGCCTGCTTTTTCTTTTTCAACGCACGACTACTTGCACCATTTGAACTTGCACTTTGCTCTCACCTCCGATAAGTAGTTTGGCATGCACAGGTCCTTGTTTTCGCGCCACTGTCGCACTGATGGCCGCTGCATTCGCTGCAGAACGGCCCAGCTTCCGCCACGTCCCGCGCGCAAACGGACAGGCCGAGGACTATCGTGGATCAAGCGACTCGCTAAGCTTTCGACAGCCAGGAAATGCGCCGTCGCCCTTATCGTCTAACCTCTCTCAAGCTCGTATCACGATTTGTTATGATGCCAAATGAAAACAGTATTTTCATATTTAACCTTGTCACTTCTGAAGCACTTTTCGACCAGGAATTATCCACATTTGAACAAATCGTGAAGTCATTCCATTCAACCGCAAAGAAGGATTTCTCGAGCGAGCCGAAGTGATTCATAGAAAAGAGTGAGAACGGGAACGCTAGGTTCAATTGCGCAGTCCGGCTCCTGCGTCGCAATGCCGTTTTTCCGGTCAACACATTTATTGAAGCGCGCGAATTCTTGTGGTAGTGTGCGCCCAAGATTCAAGCGCGGACCTCGAGCGAGACAGCACACTTTGCGCGTGGCCTGCGTTTGATGCTAAGGCGATCCCGGAGACCGTTAGATGGGGCGAACCGGTCTGCGCGCGGTATTGCGTTGGTGTCTGAGTTTTTGCGCGGCGCTTGCGACGGCGAGCATTCCCGTGGCATCCGCGCAGACTCCTGCTCCGAAGATTGCTCCTCCGGCCCAGAATTCAGCGCTTAATTCCGTCAAGGA
>Ga0073928_10008133_pt1 | contig 13287 bp, 14 predicted proteins | sample PaiPotPPA55metaG_FD_76969 | JGI IMG/M metagenome (GOLD analysis project Ga0073928, IMG submission 76969) | Iron sulfur acid spring bacterial and archeal communities from Banff, Canada, to study Microbial Dark Matter (Phase II) - Paint Pots PPA... ...
GATCTACCTCGAGCGATACAACTACCGACGACCACACGGCTCACTCAGCCACCAACCACCCGCGTCGCGCCTGACCAACGTCGTCAGGAACTACACCTAGCCCGCTTCAGCCGAGCAGCTCTCCGCGGCCTGAGCAATTGGTCGCGGTAGCCACGACCGTCGGCACGGACGGGCCGCGATTGCTCGCACAGACCCAGCAGCCAGAAATCAAGGACGCGCTTCGCGCCGTCAACGACGAGGCCGTGGCGGTGGGCGTGATAGGGATTCCCTCGGTGGTGGTCGATCGCGACGTGTTCTGGGGCGACGATCGACTCAGCGAAGCAGCGAGCCGATGCCGGCGCAGCAGCGGGCCACGCCTGGAAGAGTCGACAACCCTTAACGGCCCCCGTCGAGGGAGTTCCCGGCCGCGCTAGTAGAACTCACGAAGGTTCGAGTCAGGGCTGGTCCGGAAGCTCAGGGTCAGGGCTGGTCCGGAAGCTCAGCCGGAGGTGTCGCTGCGCATCGCCTTGTTGCAGATGGTTGCGGCGTGTTTGACGGCCGGCGAGTTGGCGTCTTGGCTTGGGGTGCCTCCGCCGAAGATCCCGCCGCCGGGCGGGAAGGTCGGGTCGCTGTACGGGATGCCGCGGCGGCGCATGCACTGGGCGAAGTCGAGGAGGCCGCGTCGCTGTTGCTCGGTTACGGGCGGGTTTCCTGAGTGGCCGCTGCCAAGCGGCTGGCAGACCTTTTCCGCGGCTTGGAAGGCTGGCCCGCTGAAGGGGATGTCGTCGATCGTGACCGTCGAGCCGCCCGGTGACAGGAGGACCGTCATGCCGCCCCGCGGTCCTGGGTCTGGGAAGTTCGGGACTCCGTGCGCACGCATGCACCGGGCGGCTGCTAGTTGTGAGTGCGCAGCGCCGGTGGCTGCGGCGGAGGTGGGGTTCGACGATCCGCATGCGTTCAGCACCGTGGTGCTGGCCGCGGCGAGCGTGAGCGCCGCCGCCAGCCGGCGGTAGCGGCCCGCCGCGAGGTCGTGGCGCGCGGGCCCGCCGCGGGGGGCGCCGATCGGGAAGACGCTGCGCGCGGGTTTGCGGGCGGCAGGCTGGTCGACGTTTACGTGTGTTGCCATGTGGGCGTCCTTTCGTCGGGCACCGTGTGGTGAGACGGGTTGTACGCGGTGACCGGTAACACGAGCCGAACGGTCGCTGTTATCCAGGCGTTACCGTGACTGAGGCATCCTGTGGAGCGATGATTCCGTGTCACCGAGCGGCCGCTGGTTGGCGGCGGTCCCCGAAATGAGGACGTGTCGATGACCGTGACTTCGCAACGAACGGCGCCCAGGTCCGGTGACCGGGCGGACGAGTCTCCGGCGGCGACGTCGGAGACACCCTCCCCTGCCGGGAGCTCGCTAAGCGGGTTGCGCTGGCCGGCGCGATGGGCGGGTTCCCGGGGGAGCGTGCGCCTGCGCTTGACCGCGATCTACGGAGCTCTGTTCCTGGCGTGTGGCGCGGCGCTGTTGACGATCACGTATCTGCTCGTGCAGGGTGCGCCGTTCGCCCCGCCGCGCGGTTACATCCCGCCGCCGGTCTCCGGCAACGTTCCGATCGGGATCGCGGCGGAGCGTCACAGCGTCCTGCACGCGCTGCTGCTGCGGTCAGGGATCGCGCTGGCGATCATGGCGCTGATCGCGGTGTGGTTGGGGTGGATCGTGGCCGGACGGGTGCTCGCGCCGCTGAAGGTCATCACCGCACGGACGCGCGAGATCTCGGAGGAGAACCTGCACGAGCGCCTTGCGATCGCCGGGCCCCAGGATGAGGTCAAGGAGCTCAGCGACACGATCGACGGTCTCCTGGCCCGCCTGGAGGGAGCGTTCGCGGCGCAGCGCCGCTTCGTGGCCAACGTTTCTCACGAGTTGCGGACTCCACTGGCGATGATGCGGACCTCGCTTGACGTCGGCGCGGCCAAGCCCCGGCCGATGTCCGATGACGCCAGGGTGCTGTCGGGCAAGGTTCGTGAAGGCCTGGACCAGGCCGAGAGGCTCGTGGAGAGCTTCCTGGTGCTCGCTCGCGCCGAGGTCGGCGGCATCAGCGACCTCGAGACGGTCTCGCTCCCCGAGCTCGTCAGAGCGGCACTCGAGGCGCGGGCAGAAGCGGCTGAGGGGCGGGACATCACGGTGCACGCTGCGCTCGGCGAAGCCGATGTTGCTGGGAGCGGAGTGCTCGTCGCTCGGCTGGCGAGCAATCTCCTCGACAACGCAACGCGCCACAACCGGCCGGGCGGGATGATCGCCGTCACGACGGAGGCGGACAGCGCCACCGTGCGTCTCACCGTCGAGAGCGACGGCCGCACCATCGAGCCTGAAGAGGCGGGTCGCCTGGCCGAACCGTTCCGCCGTCTTGGGGCTGACCGCACGCGCTCTGAGAATGGCGTCGGGCTGGGGCTGGCGATCGTTGCTGCGATCGCCACCGCTCACAACGGCACGCTTGACCTGCGCCCGCGGCCGGAAGGGGGTCTCACGGCGATCGTCGAGCTACCGCGCGCCGATCCGCCTGCCGCTGGAGCAGCCAGGCCGTGAGAGTGCTGGTCGTCGAGGATGTGCCGCGCCTGGCCGCCGACATCGCCGAGGGCCTGCGCGACCAGGCGATGGCGGTCGACGTCGCCTACGACGGTCTGGAAGCCGCCGGGAAGCTGAATCTCCACGACTATGACGTGGTCGTGCTGGACCGCGACCTTCCCGGGATCCACGGCGACACGATCTGCCGGATGATCTCGGACAGCACCGACCCGGCGATGGTGCTGATGGTCACGGCGTCATCCGCGCCGGCCGAGCGCGTGACCGGGCTGAGACTCGGCGCTGACGACTACCTCCCGAAGCCGTTCCACTTCCCTGAACTCGTGCTCCGGATCCGCGCGCTTGCCCGCCGAAGGCCCACGGCCCGCGCGCGCGTGCTGCGCGCCGGCGATCTGGAGCTCGACCCGCTGACGCGGACCGTCGTCCGCGCGGGCGAGGCGCGCGACCTGTCGCCCAAGGAGTTCGCTCTGCTCGAGGCACTGATCCGCGCAGCGCCAGCCCCGCTCAGCGCAGAGGACCTCCTCGCGCAAGTCTGGGACGAGAACGCCGACCCCTTCACCAAGACAGTCCAAGTCACGATCGGCCGGCTCCGGGGCAAGCTCGGAGACCCCGACGTGATCGACACGATCCGCGGCGTCGGTTACCGGATCTGTCTCTGACCGCAGAAACGGGAGGTGGTACCAGGCGAGCTCGAGGTGCTCGGGTCTCTCAGCTCGTCATCAACACTTGCCAGGGACGGACCGCCACCGCGAGGACCCGCGCCTTGACGCTGCGATCCTCCGCTTTAGCCAGCCGAGTTGTCTCGGAACGCGTGAGCAGAACCGCCCCAAATTCAGTCGTCAGCTCTCGCGGAGTCGATCCAGGTGTCGCCGCCCGAGTGCGTTGGTCGCGCGGAGGAAGGCCATGATCAGCTCGAGCTCTTCGCTCGTGAACCTCTTCGAGAGCGTCGACTGCCAGTCCGCGGCCACGGGACCCCAGATCGATTCGGCTCGGCTGTAGAACGCGGGGGTTACTTCCACGCGTACGCGCCGGCGATCGGCCGGGTCGAAAACGCGACGCGCGAACCCCGCTCGCTCGAGCCGGTCGATCACCCCGGTTACGGCACCTGGTGTAAGCCCGGAACCGGCAGCCAGGTCGCCGGCGCTGACACCTCCGCTGTTCTCGATGATGTTGAGGCAGCGGAGGTCTGTCTCGCTGACGCCGAGTCGCTCAGCGGCGAGGCTGTCGAACGCGTCGTCCTGATTCCCGATCTCCCTGAACTCCCGGATCAGCCTCTCGACGAGCTTCTGCTTCGACCCGCGTGGCACGACACTTCCTCCAAGTCTCTTTAGCTGCTAAAGTATTTAGCTACTAAACTACTAGGCTACCACGGATACCCGCGGCTGACCGAAAGGAGTTCCAGATGGCATGCGAGATGCGCCTCGAGCTGATCCAGGTTCCGGTTTCCGACATCGACCGAGCGAAGGCGTTTTACGTCGAGCAGGTGGGCTTCAACGCTGACCATGACCACCAGGTCAGCGATGAGCTCCGCTTCGTCCAGCTCACCCCTCCCGGCTCCGCCTGCTCGATCGCCCTCACCTCCGGCGCACACCAGATGACTCCCGGGTCGATCGACGGGCTACAGATGGTCGTCGACGACGCAGAGGTGAGCCGCCAGGAGCTCGCCGAGCGTGGCGTGGAAGTGAGCGACGTCCAGGTATTCCCGTGGGGAAGCTTCGTCTTCTTCAAGGATCCCGACGGCAACGGGTGGGCGCTACAGGCGATGACTCACCGCTAGAAAGGCGTGGCCCACGCGAGTCCCGTCGCTTCACTTACCGCGAGAGCCAGTCTGCGGAACGCTCGCCCCGCTCGCCCCACTCGCCCCGCTCGCGTCGCTCGGCTCGCTCGCCCCGCTCGCCCCGCTCGCGTCAATGGCGTGGCGCAGCGGTCCGAATCGACGGCGCAGGATCATGTATGCGATCCCGCCGCCGATCACCGGCACGAGCAGGCCGATCGCCTGGTGAAGCAGGACCGCAGCGAGCGCGGTGTTGTGCGCGACGCCGTAGACGATCAACATCCCCGCTACGCCGCCGATCGTGCCCGCGGACGCCGGCAGCGGAATCGATCCTCCGAGCGCGCCGATGATGTACGCCATGACGACGATCGGGAAACCCGGGACGGGGTTCGCGTGGACGGCCCGGAACGCGCACCAGAGGACGAGCGTCTCGAAGCCGAGGTAGGCGACCGCCCCGACGAGAGGGGTCCATGCACCCCGGCGAAACAGTCGCTTCGTGTCCTCAACCGCCGCGGCCAGCGTCGCGAGCGTGACGGCGGTCTTCCGGTGCTTGCCCTCCAGTCGCTTGGCTGCCGCGCCGGCGCGAGGGGCGAGCAGGATCGCGGCAACGATTCCGGCGCCGGCCACTGCCGCCGGCAGCAAGGTCAGCAGGAGGTTGTCCTCCCCCGCGAGGATGCCCGTCGCGAGGCCAAGGCCGACGACGACGAGGGCCAACGCGTCGATCCCGGTGTTGAGAAAGCCCAGGTTGAACTGACGCTCCGCGATGGCCTTGGTCGGCATTCCGAATCGGTGCAGAATCAGGCCGCCGGCCCCGGCGCCTCCCCAGGTGCCGCCGGGAAGAAGCAGGCCGCCTCCTAGCTGCATCCACGCAACGTGCTGGTCCATTCGCCGCCCACGCTCGCCGCGGGCAAGCACGTCGTCCGGGTCGACGACCCTGCTCCAGGTGAAGACAAAGCCGGTCTCAGACAGAACCTCGATCGCCAGCAGCGCGACCACCCACTCCCACGAGGCGTGCTCGAGGGCGTGGAGCGCCTGCTTGAGAGCGGGGATCAGCTTCAGCACCACGTAGACCACCACAAGGAAGCCCACGAGTTCGATAACGCGTCGTCGCAGGGCACCCTTCGCGTGGCGCAGTGCGTGCCGGGCGCGGTCGCCGTGCGTGGAGCGCTCGACGTTTGGCTTGACGGTCCCCGCTTCCATCACGCACTCGCGGGAAGACCCGCATTCGCGTTATCCGGGTCAGCGAGCTCAAGCCCCAGCGCAGACCAGGCGAAGTCCTTTGCGCCCATGCCGCGTCCGTCGTGCGGGTCGTAGAACTCCCGCAGCCCTTCCCGGGAGATGGTCGCCGTGATCGCCTGGGCGAGTGCGGCCGCCTGCTCCTCGTAGCCGAGACGCACGACACCTCGCCACAGCAGCCAAGCGGTGTTGATCCACGTCGGCCCGCGCCAGTACCGGCGCAGGCCGTCAAAGTGCTCGTGCAGCGAGAACGTAGGCTCATCGAGCGCCACGGACGGCGCAGGCACCGGGGTCCAGAACAGGTGCTCGTCGAACAGATATTCCGCGAGCCGGTGGCCGATCTCATCGGGCAGATCCGGAAGCGCGAGCGGCGTGAGCGCGGCGCACGTGAGCGGGAAGCGGGTTTTGATTTCCGGCATGACCGCCGGCAGAAACAGCCCGCTCGGCTCGTCGTAGCAGCGCTCGATCAGCGCGGGCGTAATCGACGGGAGCCCCAGCGCCAGCCGCGAGAGGCCGTTGATCACGTTGGTCAGCACCTCGCACACGACCGGGTCACCGTCCGCGCGTACCGCCTCGATCCGAAACTCGCGCTCGCGATTGCGCTGCACCAGGTCGACGAACCCGGGCAGGCCCTGCGCACGGTCGCCCCAGATGGGGTCGAATTGCGGGGAGGCATCCAGGCCGGACTCGTCGGGCTGAAGGATCCAGAGCAAGCCGTCTCCCTCGAGGTCGCGCTCGGCAGCGACCGCCGCGTGGTGGGCGACGATCCGCGGCTCGAGCGCCGGATCGCCGACCGCTACCCGCCAGGCGAACGCCAGCGCCGGCGGCTGGATCGTCGCCGTCATGAAATCGTCGCGGTGGATCACGTTGTAGAACAGCGCTCGCGCGCCGGTCACGTGATGCTCCCAGAAGATCGTGTGACCGATGAACCCGTCCGGACGCGCCGCGGCGAGCAGCGTCTCGAGCTCCGCGCGGGACTTCGCCGGGTCGAAATGACGCCAGGCCATCGCCGCAAAACAGGAATCCCAATACCACTGCCAGCGGTAACGCCCGGGGCTCGGACGCGTGTACGCAAACGAAACCCCATCGCGCTCGCCGACGATCCAGCTCGCCTCGAGAACCTGCCGGCAGCGGTCATCGAGGCCGGTCATCCGACGCGACGCTACCAGGCGATCACGGCGTCGGTGATCGCTTCGATCGCCGCGAGCCGCGCCGCCAGCTCGTCGCTCAGGCAGTAGCGTTTGGCGAGCACGGCCGGGGGCGTATAGCTCACCATCGTTCGGCTCCCGTCCGTCCACACGAGCACCTTGAGTGGGAGATCGAGAGCGGCGAGTGGCGCGTGCTGCATGACGGGGGTCCCCGCTACCGGGCTGCCGAAGATCACGACCTTCGTCTCGCGCAGCTCGAGACCAACCGCCGCCGCCTCCCCGCTGTGGTCGATCGTGGCGAACAGCTTGATCCCCTTGGCAGCCACGATCTCCGATAGGCGGCTGACTGTGTCCGCCACCGATCGTGGGCTCAGCTTCGTCACCACGTCGGGCGAATAACTGGCGTCCGTTCCCATGACGTTTCAGCGGAGCGGCCGGAAAGCGGCGCGGAGCTCGGCCGCGAACAGCTCGGGCTCCTCCCAGGCAGCGAAGTGGCCGCCCCGGTCGACCTGGTTGTAGTAGGAGAGCGTGGGGTACGACTTCTCGACCCAACTTCGCGGGGCGGGATAGATCTCGCCGGGGAACTGCGTGAAGCCGACCGGGAGCGACACATCGGAGCGGGGCTTGCCGGCCGCGCGTGCCGCCGCCTGAGTGTTCTCCCAATATTCGCGGGCGGCTGAGGCGCCTGTGCGCGTCAGCCAGTAGGTCGTGATGTTGTCAAGGATGTGGTCGCGCGTGAGGTTCCCGGAGGGGTTGTCGTCGACGAACGCGCTCGAGATCTTGTAGTAGCTGTCGGTGTCGTGGTCGAGCATCCAGGCCGCGAGCGCAACCGGGGAGTCGAGCAGCGCGTAGCCGATCGTCTGCGGCCGCGTGTTCTGCTCGATCAGGTAGCCGTTGCCGCTGGTCCTGAATGTCGTGATCGCGTCGAGCGCAGCTCGTTCCTCGTCCGTCGGGTTCTCGGACGGGTAGCCGCCGCCCAACCCCGCGAGCAGCAGGTTCATGTGGATGCCGAGCAGGCCCTCCGGGGCCTGACGGCCGAGCGTGTCGGTCACCGCGGCGCCGACATCGCCGCCCTGCGCGACGTACCGCAAATACCCCAGGCTACGCATCAGCTCCGCCCACGCCTCGGCGATCCGCCCGACGCCCCAGCCAACCTCGTTCGGCTCTGGAGAGAATCCGTATCCCGGCAGCGACGGCAGGACCAAATCAAACGCGTCCTGTGCGCTTCCACCGTGCGCGGTCGGATCGCTCAATGGCCCGACGGTCTCGAGCAACTCGATCACCGACCCCGGCCACCCATGCGTCATCACCAACGGCAACGCGTCCTCATGCCGCGACCTCACATGGATGAAATGCACACCCTGACCGTCGATCTCGGTCTTGAACTGCGGCAGCGCGTTGAGCCTCGCCTCGCACCGACGCCAGTCGTAGTCGCTCGCCCAGTACTCCGCGAGCTCCCGAACCGTCGCCAACTGCACCCCCTGCGCGCGATCGTCGACGAGCTCCCGGGACGGCCAACGCACCGCCGCGATCCGCCGGCGAAGGTCCTCGAGCGCGTCCTCTGGCATCTCAACGTGAAAGGGGCGAATCGCCTCAGCCGCTGAATTCTCGGTCATGACAGACATGTCGATCTCCTGAGTTGTTGACACCGCCGAGCCTTCTTGGCAAGTACGTCTGTCGCGTCCGTGACGACCCTGGTCCACACCCTGTGTCTCACGCCCGGTCCCTCGGGGGTCACTCGCGCCCGCTCCCGAACAGCTGCAGGAAGAACAAGAAGATGTTCAGGACGTCGAGGAAGATGCTCGCCGCGATCGGCACCGCACTCTGGCTCCCCGCTCGGCGGAGGCGGTTGAAGTCAAAGATCGTGTAGCCGCCGAAGATCACGAGCCCGCCGATCGCCCAGATCACATTCGCGTGCGGAATCGAGACGAAGATCGCGACGATCCCGAACACGAGCAGGCCCAGCAGGGCGAAGAACAGGAAGCGTGACCACGAGGAAAGGTCACGCCGCGTGGCATAGCCGAACGAGCCGAGCGCGGCGACGAAAGCGCCGGTCGCTCCCGCCGCCTGCCACACGGCCGACGGGTCCTGCTTGGCATACGCACTCACCACGGGACCGAGGGCAAGGCCGAGGAACAGGCCGAGACCGAAGAGCAAGCCGACGGCCAGCTGCTCCCGACCGCGATTGGAGGCGATGTTCAGGCCGAAGATGCAGCCGAAGCCGACAATGAAGAACACGATCCCGAGACCGCCGGTCATGTTGCGGCCGATATAGGCGCCGAGCGCGAGGCAGCCGAGCGTCAATGCGACAAGCCCCATGACCTGCCCGAACACCGCGCGGGCGGCATCACCCGTGATCACCCCCGGCTGGCTGAGCCCAAGATTCCGACCTGGACCGGCAGAGGACGTTGTCATCGCGAGCTCCTTTTGGCTATGCGGGCGGGGTCGGGGGAGTGACGGTGCCCGCTCAGCTTTGCACGCTCGGCGTGCAGTCGCACCTATGAAAGCCCTGGCCGGAACCCCGGCCTAGAGCTCGCGACGCTCGAAGCTCGCCACCGCCAGGGCCAGGACGATCACGAACCAGCACGCAACCCAGAGCAGGTACGCCGCGGATGGCGCTCCCTGGGCGAAAAAGGGATCGTTACGGCCGTTGCCCTGGGACAGCTGCTGGGTGATGAGCGAGGACGGTTGGAGGTAGTAGATCGCCGCGTGCCAGAGCCCGTCGGTGGGGAGCACGAAGCGCCCCACCTCCCCGACCGTGCGCAGTGCCGAGATGTTGAGCCCGCTGCCCAGGCTGCCGACGACTCCCGCGAGCCATCCGGCGCCGAAGACGGCGACACCGACGACACCGGCGGCGATCACCGGGATGCGGGTGCTCAGGAGGAGGGCGAGGGTCAGCAGGAGCGCGCCCTCGGCGAACAGGTACAAGGTGACGAGCACCGGATCGGGTGGGGTGAAGCCGCTCGACAGGCGCACGACGCCGAACTCGAGCGCACACACCGCGGCCGCGTAGCCGGCCAGCAAGGTCGCGAGTCCGAGCCACTTGCCGAGGATCACCTCGGTCCGCCGAATGGGGCGGGTTACGACGGTCATCAGTACGCCGGACTCGAGCTCCGACGAGATCGCGGGAGACGCGATCGCCGAGGCGCTCAGCGCGAGCACGAAGCTGAACATGAACATGAACAGGATCAGCGCCTGCGGAACGGCCAGATTGGCCTCGCCCGAGGTGAGGCTGTGCGCGTGGCTCAACCGGTCAAAGCCCCACGCGCTGAGGCCGACGATCACCACGCTGATCGCTGCGAAGGCGACCAGCAGACGTCGCCGCACGGCCTCCTTGATCGTCAGCGAGGCGATGATCAGGGTGGGATTCATCGGCCTCCGAGCAGCTCGAGGAAGCGGGCCTCGAGGCTCTGGTGCTCGGGGATCACCGCCTGGACCTGTCCGCCGAGCGCGACCAGCTCGCCGACCAGGCCCGCGATCCGGGACGGCTCGATCCCATCGACGACGAGCCACTCGTCCTCGCGGTGCCATTCGCCGAACCTGCCGAGCCCAGCCCACCAATCTCCGTCGAGGCCCTCGACCCTGAGCCGCACCCTGCTGTGGCGCCCGAGCAGCTCGTCGAGGCTGCCGGTCGCGGCGACCCGGCCCTTATCGATCACGGCCACCCGATCGCACACGTGCTCGGCCTCTTCGAGCAGGTGCGTGTTCAGGAACACGGCCGAGCCCCGATCTCGGAGCGCGCGAATAATCGCGCGCACGTCGTGACGCCCCACGGGATCAAGCGCGCTGGTCGGCTCGTCGAGCATCACCAGTGCGGGAGTCCCGAGCAGCGCGACACCGAGCCCGAGCCGCTGCTGCATGCCCTTCGAAAACGTGCCGACGCGGTCGCTCGCTCGCTCGAGCAGATCGACGGTCTCCAGCGCGCTGCGCGCCTCGTCCTCCCACGTCGCCTTCGGAAGCGCGAGCAACCGGCAGTGGAGACGCAGCACTTCGCTGGCGGTAAGCAGCGGCTGGTAGCGGAACAACTCGGGGAGATACCCGATCTGGCGTCGGGCCTCGCGGTCCCCCAGCGGGGCGCCGAGCACGAGCGCCTCTCCTGCGGTGGGGCGTGCAAGGCCCAGCAACAGCTTCACGACGGTCGTCTTCCCGGCCCCGTTGGGACCGAGGAAGCCGAAGACCTCTCCTCGCCGCACGGTCATCGACAGCGAGTCCACGGCGACCGTGTCACCGAAGCGCTTGCTGAGCCCCATCGCATGGATCGCAGGCGAGACCGTCGGGTCCGGGGTGCCGTCCGCGGGCGACGAGTGCGACGCCGCCGACAGGCGGACGGAGGCGCCGGTCGACGCCGGCTCGCCGGAGTCGATCGCCGCTCGCTCAGCCGAGTTGCTGGGCGACATTCAGCACATCATGGGAGTCGAGGATTCCGACGACGGCGTGGACCAGACCCCCACCATCCTCCCAGACCACGGCAGCTGCCGCGTTCGAGGAGTCGGTGAGCAGCACGCCCGGCCAACCCCCGACCTTGACCGAGCTGGCCCTGGCACCGGCCGGGACCGGCACCGGAAGCGTCGTGCTCAGGTCCCCGAGCAGACGGATCTGCTCCGCCAGCTGCGGTGGGAGTCCGGGCCTGCTCAGCAGGAAGGCTTCGATCTGCTGCGCGGTCGCCCCCGTCGAGTGCGCGATCGGTCGACGCATCGTCGCGACGGCGAGCGTGGGCAGGTCGGTGCCGCCGGTCGCGCCGTACTCAGCGGCGACGACGGGCCCGGCGTCGATCGTGACCGACTTACCCGCAAGGCTGCCGGCGGTGGAGTTGAAGCTCACCGTGGCCTTCAGGCGCGGCTCGACCATGAGCTGCTGGACGCCCCCGACGCCGCGCGGACGACGGGCGGGGAGCAGGACCCGAAAGCCGGCCTCCGCAGACGCTTGAGCAGCCGAGGACGCTGGCCGCGGGGCGCTCGAGGACCAGGTGACGGTCCCGAACCTCAACGTCTGGAATCCATTCGTCGTGGGCCCGGTCTGGCGGCTGCCAGGGCCGCCTTGGCCGTGGCCCGCCGCCAACTGGCCGTCACCGAGCCCCGCAAAGGCGGCGATCGCTCGCAGGTCGCTCTGGTTCAGCGAGACAGCGGCGACGTGGGTGGGCGCGAAAATTGTCGTGAGCGTGGCCGCCGCGGCCGTTCCCGCGATCACGACCGCCGTCGCGCCGATCGCCAGCCCAGCTCGCAGCGACACGCTCGGGAGCCGCACGGCGCGCGAATGCCCGCGCCAGCGTGGCCGACCACGGTTGCCTCGCGCTGGCTCACCGGCCTCGAGCTCGCGCCGGAGCCGCCGCCACGCGATCTCGGTGTCGGGAACAAGCTGTGGAGTTGAGAGCAATTGGCCCGCGCGCTCTGAGTCCTCGGCGATCTCAGCGCGCCGAGCGCTACAGCGCTCGCAACTCGCCACGTGGTCGCTGACGCGATCCGGTACTGCAAGGGGCTCATCCTCGAGCCGCCGGAGCACCCCGTCAGGAATGTGTCTCACGGTCCATCTCCTTTCGAAGCGCGGACTCCGCTCGTCGGAGCAGCGTCCCCACGTTTCCAACCTTCACGCCGAGTGCGTCGGCGATTTCCAGATAGCTCATCCCGCCGTGGCGCATGACCAGGACCGCAGCCGAGCGGCGCGGCAACCGCCCCAGAATGCGGCGGACGTCCGCCCGCCTCTCCTGGTCGATCACCGTCTCCTCGGGGCTCGGCAGCGGAGTCGCGCCTTGCATGGCCAGCTCGCGCTTGCCGCGACGCCGCTCACCGCGAACGGCGTTCAGCGCTGTGTGAACCGCGGCGACGCGGACCCATCCCGCGGCCTGCTGATAGTCGCCCGGGAAGCGCCTGTACGCAGCCAGGAAGACCTCCTGGGCAACGTCCTGAGCGCGCTGCGAATCGCCGACGACGCTCTGCGCGAGGCGCACAACCGCGCGGTAGTGAGCGCGAAAGAAGCGCTCGAAGGCCGCCGCCTCGGAGCTTTCCTCGCGGCGCTCCGATCGTTCGTCGTGTCGCGCCTGCAATCCGATCACACCCACTAAGCACCGTGCCGCCCCAAAATGTGACACCTCGACGAGGTTGGCGCCAGCCCCGGGGTCGGGTTCGGTCGGCGACCGGGGACGGACCCCGGCGCGCCCGGGGAGGGACCGGTCCGCGGCCGGCCGACCCCGGCGCGCCCAGGCCGCGCTCAGCCGGCGCGCTCGGCGCTGGCGAGCCCGCGGCGCGAGAACGCGGCGAACACCAGCACGCCCACCGCCAGCGCTCCGAACGCGACGCCGACGTTGACGGGGGAGCCGGCGAGCAGTCCGCGTCCCGCCTCGAGCACTGCCGTGACCGGATTGAGGCGAGCGACGTCATGGATCCAGCCGACCAGCAACGCCAGCGGCACGTACACGGGCGCGAGGAACAACAGCACGAAGACAGGCATCTGGATCAGCGCGCCGGCCTGCTCGGTGCGCAGGAACATCGCCAGGCCACAGGCCCAGAGGGCCGCGACCAGGTTCACGATCACCCCCAGTCCGACCAGACCGATCAGCTGGATGCCGTTGCCGTCGACATTCATGC
>Ga0073928_10008134_pt1 | contig 13286 bp, 10 predicted proteins | sample PaiPotPPA55metaG_FD_76969 | JGI IMG/M metagenome (GOLD analysis project Ga0073928, IMG submission 76969) | Iron sulfur acid spring bacterial and archeal communities from Banff, Canada, to study Microbial Dark Matter (Phase II) - Paint Pots PPA... ...
AGGACCGTCATATCCGCTCAAACGTTGTTAGTCCGGGTCCCATCAATACGCCACTGGCGAGTCGTCAATCTCCAGAAGTGATTGCGCGGATGGTCTCAACCATCCCGATGGGACGCATGGGGAAACCCGATGAAGTTGCCAAGGCGGCGTTGTTTCTAGCGTCGACGACTCCAGTTTCGTTACGGGCATCGAACTATTTGTCGATGGTGGCAGAGCGCAGATCTAATCGATCAGCATGATCAAACGCCGACATCCCGACGACCTCTTCGCTGTTAGGAAGACGAAGGCAATCCCGTTCGAGTTCGTGCTCGATGAACTGGCCGGTCTCGCGCCCTGGACGCGGCCGATGTTTGGCTGCACAGCGGTCTACGTTGAGGAGAAAATCGTTTTCATTCTCCGCGACAAGAAGGATCGCGACGACGGCGTATGGATCGCGACAACGAAGGAGCACCACGTCTCGCTCCGGCGCGAACTGCCGAACCTCCGCTCGATCACCGTGTTCGGCGTCGGCGAGACTGGATGGCAGGTGCTCCCGGTCGACGCTGAGGATTTCGAGCAGAGCGTGCGCTTGGCCTGCGCGCTGGTGCGTGCGGGTGACCCGAGGATCGGCAAGGTGCCGAAGCCGAGGAGGAAGGCGGCAGGGCGCAGATCTAATCGTTCAGTGTGATCACATGCCGACTGAATAAAGAGTGTTCGTTGCCGCTGTAAGCCTGATGAGTCGCAATCGCGGTGAAGGACGAAGGACATGGATTTGACCTGTATTTAAGATAGCGGACCCTACTGCTCCCGAAAATACCGGAGCGGTCCATGGCCGCGGGATTTACCTGATGAAAGCGCTGATGGACGACGTGCGCTTCGAAGGAGGTGGAGTTGTCGTTCGGATGCGAAAGAGCACTGGCAAGCTCGCGGCAACGATACACACGAGAACCCGCTGGCGTAGGTCAGCCTCCGAGATAGGGATTCGAAAACGATATCGAGAGCATCTTTAGCGAGAACGGTAGTTCTGCCTGCAACCGGTCTTTTTCGCGGTAGGGATTACGGTACGCAAATATGTAGGCTTGTACGGACTAGCAAGGACTTAGGTGGCCGCCCGCCTCTTGCAAGTCGTTGTATTTCGTTATCGTGGTTGTTCTTTCACGGCGATAACACGGGTTCAAATCCCGTCGGGAACGCCAACAAAATCAACAATTTGCAAATCCCCTCCAGCGTTGAATCAAACTGGCACGTCTGTGCTGTGTCGGCAAGAGGTGCGAAAGGCTTGATGCAACTCATGCCGGCCGCCGCTCGGCGCTTAGGCGTCAGAGACAGCTGCAACATCAGTCAAAACATCTCGGGTGGTGTGCGCTCTCTGGCTGGTGCGCCTGTTTCACAACGACCTCAGGCTTGTGGCGGCCGGTTACTATGCGGGGGAAGACATCGTCGGCCGCCGCGGGCTGTCCTATCACAATGCCCCCGGTAGTCGTCGCAATCCAACATCCAAGATGTTCCTCAATGGATTGGCGATGACGAACTCGGCCTCCGTTGCGGGCCTGGTGCACGGGGGGCAGCATAAGGTGCATCGTCAGCCTGTTCACGAACCCGGTGCGAACATTCTGGTGTTGCGGCGCGCTGTTTCGGATCGCTGAGGCCGGGTAAGAGCGTATAGTCGGTTGGCCAATTGCTCCTGACTCGATGTTCAACGTTCAACGAGGACTGGGCAATTTCGCTACTATCCGTAACGGCTGCGGCGGGCATACTATTTCCTGGAAACTCTGAGATCGACACTCTACGGAAGTTAAGGATAACGCGCGGTGGAGACAGGAAGAAAACGGAGATGGGGCGGCGGGAGGCGCAAGCCACCCTTTCGGTTCTTATGGATTGTCGTAGCTGTCGTCCTCGGCATCGCCGTAATTTGGTTGGTTCGCCGCGGCGCCGGAAGCTCTGCGAGGCTGTCTTTTAACGAGACTATCCAACCGATTCTTTCGGAAAATTGCTACGCGTGCCACGGTCCCGATCCCGGCGCACGGAAGGCCGGGTTGCGCTTGGACCGTGGGGAATTCGCCTTCGCGGCCCACGAAAAATTTGGCCCGGCGATTATCCGAGGAAATCCAGATAAGAGTCCACTGGTGCGGCGGATTGAATCGAACAATCCGAAGGAGCGGATGCCCCCTGCAGAAGCACACCGAACCCTGAAACCGGAGCAGATCGCGTTGTTGCGTCGATGGGTGAAAGAAGGTGCGGCCTACGAGGAGCACTGGTCTTTCATCGGACCGAAACGTCCCGCGATTCCCAAAGCAAAGAATCGTCAGTGGGCGCGAAACCCGACTGATGATTTCATCCTGAGCCGCCTGGAGAAAGAAGGGTTGACCCCCTCGGAGGAGGCCGATCGGCCAACGCTTATTCGACGCGTGACGTACGACCTGACGGGCTTACCTCCCACTCCTGAAGAAGTGCAAGCGTTCGTTATGGACGGGTCGGGGAATGCCTACGAGAAAGTGGTGGACCGGCTGCTGGCGAGTCCGCGGTACGGCGAGCATCGCGCCCACTACTGGCTGGATGTCGCGCGTTACGGCGACACGCATGGACTGCACCTGGATAATTTCCGCAGCGTTTGGCCTTATCGCGACTATGTGATCAAGTCCTTCAACCAGAACAAGCCGTTCGACCAATTCGTGAAGGAACAAATCGCCGGAGACATGCTGCCAACCAGAAACCTGGATACGTTGGTCGCTTCAGCATTTCTGCGTGTCGGCATCAGTTCGGGCGAGGGCGGAGCGCTTATCGAAGAGCTGCGAGTGAACAACAAGCGCGAACGCGCCGAGGCGTTTGGCGCGGCGTTTCTCGGTCTCACCACGGGCTGCGCTGTCTGCCACGATCACAAGTTCGATCCCATCACGCGCAAGGATTTCTACCAGCTCACCGCGTTCTTCAACAATCTGACGGAAAATCCATCGAACGATGATCGGCAGGACTGGCCGCCGTTCATTCGAGTGCCGAAGGAAAACAATCGCGCGGCTTACGAACAGATTCTGGCAAAGCGCACCGCAATGGAGAACCAGATCGCCCAGCGGCGTGCGCGAGCGCGTGAGCTTGTGGTTGGTTGGTTGAAGGATTCCAAGTCACGAGCGCAGCCCGTCAGCACAGCGGGGTTGCAGGTACGCCTTCGTTTCGACGAACAGAAGGATATGACTTTCGTCAACTCCGGTGCGAAGGTGAAGAATGTTTCCGCGACGGAAAGCCCGGTGATCTGGGGCGAGGGAATCTGGCTCTGGCCTTACATGAGAATGGACACGACTACGCGGCTGGATTTGCCCGAAGCCGGTGACGTTGAAGGAAATCAGCCATTTACTCTGGCTTTCTGGTTGCGTCCGCACTTGCGGCCGCTCGAATCCAAAGACAAGAAAAAGCCGGACGGCGTCATTCTGGCGCGTGCCGATGCTAAAGAGGACTCCCGAGGCTGGCAGCTTCGCATCCGCGGGGGCAAACTTGAATTTACGCTTGCCCACAAGTCTCCGCAGAACGCCGTCACGGTCGAGACAAAAGAGAAGGTTCTGATCGAGGGACGTTGGAACCATATCGTGGCGTCCTACTCCGGCTCGGGCAAAGCCGACGGCATGAAGCTTTACGTCGACGCCCGGCCGCAGGAGTTGAAGGTCGTCAAAGACAAGCTCGATGGCACGGTGCGAACGTCAGCCCCCATGACCTTCGGCCGGATATTTCCTGACGTGGATCCGCTGCGTCAGTCGGCGTTTCAAGACTTTCGCTTCTATGATCGCGAGCTTGCGTCCGACGACGTGGCGCGCGTGCCCTTCGAGGACTACGTATCGGAGATTGTCCAGAAGCCCCTTTCAACATGGTCGGACGATGAGTTTAAAGTTGTGAGTGACTTTTATTTTGCGCAGCGCGATGAACTTACGCGCTCGCTGACCGCTCAACTTCCCGCCCTCAACAGCACACTTGCCCAGCTCTCAAAAGACGGCGATATCACATTGGTCAGCGAGGAGGCTCCCGGACTCGCCTATGCGGATATGTTGACCCGTGGAGTCTACAATGCGCGTACCGAGCGCGTCCGGCCTGCGGTGCCGCATTTTCTGCCGCCGCTGCCTGCGGGTGCGTCTCCGGACCGGCTTGGTCTGGCGGAGTGGACGGTGAACCCCACGAATCCTTTGACCGCGCGGGTAACCGTCAACCGCATGTGGCAGGAAATATTTGGCACAGGGATCGTCGAAACCACCGAGGATTTTGGCGTCATGGGTGCGCAGCCAAGCCATCCGGAGCTGCTCGACTGGCTGGCGATGGATTTCCGCGATCACGGCTCGGATGTCAAACGCTTTTACAGGCAACTGGTTTTATCTGCGACATACCGGCAGTCGGCGCGTGTGACCGCGCAACTGGCCGAAAAAGATCCAAAGAATCGTCTCCTTGCCCGCGGGCCGCGTTTTCGCATGGATAGCGAAATGCTGCGCGATACTGCCTTGGTGGCCAGCGGCCTGCTGGTGGAGAAACTTGGCGGCCCCAGCGTGAAACCTTATCAGCCGCCCGGAATCTGGGACGGGAGCCACGACGCCAGCAACACGCGAAAATATGTGCAGGATCACGGCGACGCGCTCTACCGAAGAAGCCTCTACACATTCTGGAAGCGCATGGCGACCATGCCCGATATGGACACTTTCGATTCTCCCATGCGTGACGCGGCCTGCACTCGCCGCCAGCGCACCGACACTCCGTTACAGGCACTCGTGGCGATGAATGAACCGTTGCGGCTGGAGGCATCGCGCAAATTGGCGGAACGTGTGATTCATGAATCTTCAACCGAGGATGCCAGGCTGAACTATCTTGGTCAGGTATTGCTCGCACGCGACTGGAGCTCGAAAGAAAAAGTTATTCTCGAAAGCGCGCTCACAAAATTCGCGGCAACCTATTCCAAAGATCCGTCGAGCGCGGCTAGGCTGTTGAATGTGGGCGAGAGTAAAGTCGATAAGGCCATCCCGGCACCGGAACTGGCGGCCTGGATGCTGGTTTCCAGCACGGCCATGAATCTGGATGCGGTGGTGAACAAATGAAATCCCAGAAAATGCCGGGCCATGTTTGTTGCGACAATCATGGCGAAGGCCCGTCGGTTTACGACCTGCCTGTACCAAAGTCGCTGCGTGATGAATGGCTTCGTCTCGCAAGCCGCAGGCATTTTCTTGGCCGCATGGGCAAGACCTTGGGATGGGCTGGATTAGCTGTACTGATGGGCGAGAAGCTGCTCAGCGGTGTGGCGAATGCCGCCGAACCGGCACTGCCCCGCCCTGAGTGGCTGCGTTTGCCGAATTTTCCGCCCACGGCCAAGCGCTGCATCTATCTTTTCATGTCGGGCGCTCCTCCTCAGATGGATATGTGGGATTACAAGCCAGGGCTCTCCGCGCTTTACGACAAAGATCTGCCCGACTCCGTGCGCGGCAATCAGGCGCTTACCGGTATGACTGCCGGCCAGGCACGTTTCCCCATTGCACCGTCTCACTGGGGGTTCGCGCAGCACGGTAAATCGGGACGTTGGGTGGGCGATCTGCTCCCGTGGACGGGGAAGATGGTGGACGACCTCGCGCTGGTGTACTCCTTGAAAACTGACGCGATCAACCACGAACCGGCAATCCTTCTGATGAACACGGGCAATATGATTCCCGGCAAACCATCTCTGGGCGCGTGGTTGTCGTATGGCCTGGGCAGCATGAACGAGAACCTGCCGACTTTTGTGGTGCTCAACTCCGCTTTGATTCCGCATTCCAATCAGCAGCCCATTTCTCCGAAGTTGTGGAGCAGCGGATTTCTGTCCAACGAGTACTCCGGCGTGGCTTTCCGGTCGGAAGGATCTCCCGTGCTGTATCTCGACAATCCTCAAGGCATGAGCAGCGGAACGCGACGCGAACTGGTGGACACGGTGAATGCCATCAACCAGCTTACCTATGAAGATCTCGGCGACCCGGAAACTAACGCGCGCATCCAGGAGTACGAGATGGCGTTTCGCATGCAGACATCGGTGCCTGAACTGGTGGACATGCGCGACGAGCCTGCGAGCACATGGACGCTCTACGGCGAAGAGGCAAAGAAACCGGGCACGTTCGCGCACAATTGTCTTCTCGCCCGGCGGATGGCAGAGCGCGGAGTTCGTTTCACGCAGATCTATCAGCGCGGTTGGGATGTGCATGGCGATTGTGTCGGCATGTTACCCAAGCTATGCGCGGCTACGGATCGTGGCACCTATGCGCTCGTCACCGATTTGAAACGTCGAGGTATGCTCGACGACACGCTGGTCATCTGGGGTGGGGAATTCGGCCGCACGGTTTACAGCCAGGGCGGACTGTCGAAAGAAAACTACGGGCGCGACCATCATCCACGCTGCTTCACCGTGTGGCTGGCGGGCGGGGGCGCGAAGCCGGGCATCGCCTATGGCGAGACTGACGAATATTGCTACAACATTGTTCGCGACCCGGTGCATGTGCGTGACTTCAACGCCACTCTGCTACACCTGTTGGGGATTGACCATGAGAAGCTCACGTTCAGGTTTCAAGGGCTGGACCAGAAATTTACCGGAGTGATTCCGGCGAAGATCGTACCCGATCTTTTGAGTTAGTTGCCGCTATGAAAAAACAAACTCGCCGATCGTTTCTGACAACATGTTCCGCCGCCGGGCTGGCGGCCACGCTGCCGGCATTTTACCTTCGAGCCTCCGACAAGTCCGGCACTCGCCTTCCCGTCCTTGGTTCCGGCGCGCATACCTACGAGTGTGTCCACGACTGGCTGCTGCCGCCCGAAGGGATGGTGTGGGGAGACACGCACGGACTTTGCCAGGATGAGCAGGGCCACATATACGTCGGTCACACTGTGCACAAGTCGAGTATGCGGGGCGAAGCCATCGTTGTTTACGACGAGAAGGGCCGCTTCGTTCGTGCCTTCGGCGAGGAGTTCCGAGGTGGAGCGCACGGACTGAAACTACGCCACGAGGGCAAAACAGAATTTCTTTACCATTGCGACATCAACCGTTGCAAGGTGGTAAAAACCACGCTCACCGGCGAAGTGACTTGGGTGCATGGCTATCCGCGAGAAGACTCCAGTTATATGGAGCGGCCGATTGACTTTGTGCCCACCAATGTCGCGTTCGCTCCGAATGGCGATTTCTACGTGGGCGACGGCTACGGCTCCAGCCACATGCTGCGCTTCTCGCTTGCGGGAAAGTTTCTGGGCGAGGTCGGTAGGCCCGGACACGGCGATGGTGAACTGGATACTCCGCACGGACTCTGGTTGGATCGACGCGGAGAAACCCCGCTACTGGTTGTAGCTGACCGCGGCAACCGCCGCATTCAGACTTTTACACTCGACGGCGCTCACTTGCGGACGATCAAAGACGAGGCCCATCTTCGAATGCCCTGCAATTTCCACACTCAGGGTGAGTGGATGGTGTGCCCCGATCTGGATAGCCAAGTGTGTATTCTCGATCGCGAGTTCAACGTGGTTGCCCAACTCGGAGACGGCAAGGCTGAGAACGGCGAAGTGGGGTCACGGCGCAGCCAGTCGCGCACGCAATTTACTCCGGGCAAGTTCATCACGCCGCATGATGCTATCTTTCTGCATAACGGCGACATTCTTGTAGCCGAGTGGCTGCCGATTGGGCGCATCACGCTCCTGCGCAGGACTTAACGGAACCCGCATGCCAATTCGAGTCCGCGCGTGGATCTTGGGCATCGGCGTTGCCGCAATCTTTCCGTTATTGACCCTGTTGATCTACGCCCCGCCCGACGGCCAGCTGCGAGCCGAACTGGCGCAGTTCCTGGGCCGATTCCATCCTCTCGCTGTGCACCTTCCGATTGCGTTGTTCCTGCTCGTGCCGTTGCTCGAAGCCGCAGCCCTCGTTCAAGAGCGCATGCACCTCCGGCAAGCAGCGGGATTTGTGTTGGGACTGGCAACGGTCGCGGCCATCGCCTCTGCCTGGCTGGGATGGCTACTGGCCTGGAGCGGCGGGTATGAAGGTCCACTCGTCACGCGGCATATGTGGGGCGGCGTGTCCCTCGCAGCTGCGAGCCTCGTTTGCTGTTTTTTCTATCATTGGAAGCGAAGTGTCTATGTGGTCGCCTTGCTGGCCTCGATCGGCTTGCTGATCTGGACCAGCGATCAGGGCGGCAAATTGACGCACGGCGAAACCTTCCTGACCGAGCATTCGCCTGAGCCACTGCGTCGCTGGCTTGGCGAAGAGAAACGAACCGCGGTTGACCCGACCAGTTTTTATGCCATGCGGGTGCAGCCGATTTTCGAGGACAAGTGCGTTATTTGCCACAATGCCGGGAAGTTCAAGGGCAAGCTGCGTCTAGACAGCTACGAACATGTGATGCGCGGAGGCAAGGATGGCCCGGTAATCCATGCTGGCGAACCGACCAAGAGCGAACTTTTTCGGCGCGTAACCCTGCAGTCAGAGAACAAGGACTTCATGCCTGCGGAAGGAAAGCCAGCATTGAGCGCGGCAGAAACAAAAATCATCGAACGGTGGATTGCAGCGGGAGCGACGCCGCACATTGCCGAGGCAGCAATCCAGGGATTGCCGCCGCTACCCGAGGAGAATGCGGTTTCGGCGCCGCTCACTGCTAACTACCGGCCGCAAGCGAAGGTGATTGCGGCGCTGGAAGCTTCGTTGGGAATACGTCTTGTCCCGCGTTCGCAGAATCCTACCGACGGGCTGATCCTTCGCACGGTAAGCGCCCCGGAGCGTTGCAACGATTCCACCTTGGGGCAGCTTGCACCGGTTGCCAACCTGATCGTGGATGCGGAACTTGCCCGCACCAAGGTGACCGACATGGGACTGCCAGCAATCGCGAACTTTTCCAACCTAAGATTCCTCGATCTCTCAAATACGGCAGTGACTTCTGCCGGAGTGAAAGAACTCATGAAGCTCGAAAAGCTAGAATCACTGAACTTGACTGAGACAAGGGTTACGCACGACGGAATTGCCGAACTGCAAGCCAAACCGGGCCTGAAGCGCCTCTATTCATTCGAACACCACTGAGCCAGGGCTTAGTTTTAACGCGCTACGGTGATCTACGGAACACAACCGCTCTTCCTGAAAAGCATACGCTTATCCACGAGGGGAATCCCAGGGACTTCGCTTGAGGAAAAGCGCTCCTATCTTCCCTCTAACCGTAGAAATGCGCTCTCTCGCTCTTGGTGCACTCGGCATCGGTATAGAGAGTTGTTCGGAAGCAGCGCTCACAAGAATTTCCTTCCGCGGTTTCCAAGTGTTGCCTCGCCGCCCCCGGACATCAAAGTGCCAAGCCGAGCACTTGCACTCAACGTAGCCCGACGCCAATCTGGAATCGACTCTCCAAGGGGCCAATCCATACGTTCCAGTTCCTCGATCCAGTCCAGCGCCGATCGGCGAGCCTGCTCCGCGCCGAACAACTTGTCTACCGCGCCGATTCACGCGAACAGGTCGCCTAGTTTGGTCCGGATGGCCTGTTGCGAAGACACGCGTACACCGTCGACGTCATGGGCGGAGCCGCGGGCCTGAACTATGCGTCTGACTATCGCAACGTCGACGAAATCGCTGTGCCGACGAAACGGAGAGTCTACGCACTCGACGCCAACAAGCAGAAGATTTCGGAGCCGGTGCTGGTAGCAATCGACATTCGCGATATCGCGTTTAGCGTTGCTTGAAACGCTACATTCCAAATAGAGAGAATCACGGAGTATGATGGTTGGCCGTGTCGCTCCTTCAGGAGCCATAAGGAAATTGAGTGCTATGTATTCCGGCAAAATAGTTCTTCTCTTTGCCCCCCTTGTGGCGCTTGCCGCATGGACATCCAATCCCTGGCGAGAAAGCCAATCAAGCGTGTCTCCGAAAGAGGCCACCACGCGAACGAATGGGCTGGCCGCATGGCAGCAGGTTTATTCTGTGCTCACGCATCCTCGCTGCATCAACTGCCATACGGCTACGAACCACCCGCAGCAGGGCGATGACCGTCACCGGCATTTCGCCAACGTGGTGCGCGGGCCACAGGGTAAAGGCGTACCGGCGCTGCAGTGTGTTACTTGCCATCAAGACGCCAACGCGGACAGCACCGGAGTGCCCGGCGGGCATGACTGGCACCTGGCGCCGTTGTCGATGAAGTGGCAGGATCTGAACGACAATATCCTGTCGAGCGCGGAAGTCTGCAGGGCAATCACGGACCGGTCGAAGAACAACAATCGGGACGGCGCCGCTTTATTGAAACATCACACCGAGGAGCCACTCGTACTCTGGGCATTCCAGCCCGGCCGCCGGATCGACGGCAGCTTGCGGACGCTGCCGCCGCTCACCCATGAGCAATTCGTAGCGGCCACTCGCAAGTGGGTCGAGGCTGGAACGCCTTGCCCGCAAACTCCCTGATTGGAGGCACATCGTGGAAACCTACGACATCACCGTGAACGGTGTACCGAAGCAGGTCACCGTGGATCCCGGCACTCCGTTGCTTTGGGTACTGCGCGAAGATTTGAAGATGACCGGTACGAAGTACGGATGCGGCATCGCTGCCTGCGGCGCCTGCACTGTGCATCTCGGCGGCGTGGCTACGCGTTCGTGTGTGGTGCCCATCTCTCTCGTCGGCAGCCGCTCAGTCGTCACCATCGAAGCCATGGCTGACGATCCGATTGGCCACGCCGTGCAGGACGAGTGGGTCTCACTGGACGTCGTGCAATGCGGGTACTGCCAGAGCGGGCAGATCATGAGCGCGGTTGCCTTGCTGAAGAGCATTCCCAAGCCGACCGACAAGGAGATTGAGGAGTCAATGGGCGGAAATCTCTGCCGCTGCGCCACCTACGTGCGCATTCGCGAAGCGATAAAGAGCGCGTCTCAACAACTCAAGACATAACGAAGGAGGCGGAACCGTGCGTTACGTACACACAAGTGGAAATGTTCTGAACCTGACTCGGCGAAGCTTTCTGCGTGTCTCCGCGAGCGCCGCGGGCGGGCTGCTGGTTTCGCTGTATTTCGCTCTTCCATTGGCCGCGCAGGAAGGCGCCCAACCCAAGCCTAAGGCTTATCCGCCAGACGCCTTCGTCCAGATCAAACCGGATGGCAAGATCTTGATCACGGTGAATCGGCTAGAGTTTGGCCAGGGCGTGTACACCTCCCTACCGATGATTCTGGCCGACGAGATGGACGCCGACTGGTCGCAGGTCATCGCCGAACTTGCTCCAGCCGCGGAGGTTTACAAGGATCCTCTGTTCGGAATTCAGATGGTCGGCGGCTCCGGCTCGATTGCACATTCGTTCCAGCAATATCGGGAATTGGGTGCGAAGACACGTGCGATGTTGGTGGCGGCTGCGGCTGATCAGTGGAAGGTCTCGCCTGACCAGTGCCGTACGGAAGCCAGCGTAGTTCATGGCCCGAGCGGACAATTGGCCAAGTACGCCGAACTTGCACAAGCCGCGGCCAAGCAACCTGTGCCTGCCACGGTCCAGCTTAAGGATCCATCTCAGTTCCGCTTGGTGGGAAAGCGCGTCCGGCGGCTCGACAGCCGTCCCAAGTGTGACGGTTCAATCAAGTTTGGACTGGACCTGGATCTTCCCGGCATGAAGACTGCAGTCGTCGCACATCCGCCGGTTTTTGGAGGCAGCGTTAAGACCTTTGACGACAAAGCTGCGCGCAGCATGGAAGGTGTGAGGGAGGTGTTCGAGATTCCACTCGTCCGGGGCACAGCCGTAGCGGTTGTCGCAGATAAGTTCTGGACGGCGAAGCAGGCACGCGACCGCCTGAAGATCGATTGGGACCTCTCCGCCGCAAAACCAGCCGACAGCGCCCAACTGTTCGCAGACTATAAGGAACTGGCACACGCTCCCGGCAACGTTGCCGCGAATCGCGGCGACCAGAACGCCATGGATGCCGTCGCCGCGTCAAACCGGATAGTCGCAGAATACGAATTTCCTTATCTCGCCCACGCCCCGATGGAACCCTTGAATACCACCATTCGGTTCGATGGTGATCGAGCGGAAGTCTGGGCCGGCTCTCAGTTCCAGACCGTCGACCAGATGGCCATCGCGGAGGTCCTCGGCTTGAAGCCTGAGCAGGTGACGTTTCATACTGAGATGGCGGGCGGAGGCTTTGGCAGGCGCGCTGTTCCCGATTCCCACGTTCAGCGGGAAGCGGCGGCGATCGCAAAACGTCTTCGCGGCACGCCAGTCAAGCTGGTTTGGACTCGGGAGGATGATGTCCAGGGCGGTTACTATCGCCCCATGCATGTTCATCGAGTCGAGATTGGCATTGGTCAGAATGGAATGCCCACAGCGTGGCGGCACGTGATTGTGGGTCAGTCGCTCGTCACAGGGACGCCGTTCGCTGCGATGCTGATTAAGAATGGCGTGGATGAAACTGCGGTGGAAGGCACCGCAGATACTCATTACAACATTCCGAACTTTCATGTTTCTGCGCATCATCCGCAAGTCAACGTCCCGGTGCTGTGGTGGCGCTCGGTTGGCCACACGCACAACGGATTCGTCATGGAAACGCTCGTGGACGAGCTGGCAACGCGCGCCAAAATGGATCCCATTGCCTATCGTCTTAAACTTCTCTCTCCCGATGCAAAGAAGCTTCGCGCATGCCTGGCCCTGCTGGAAGAGAAGAGCGCTACGTGGCGCAACAGCGTTCCACCCAATCACGCTGTCGGAATCGCGTGTCACGAGAGCTTCGAAACCGGAGTAGCTTGCGCGGTGGAAGTCTCGATTGATGACCAGCGCCCGAGGATTCATCGCGCCACAATAGCGGTCGATCCGGGAGTCGCAGTGAATCCGCTTACCATCGAGAGCCAGATGCAAGGGGGCCTCGGTTTCGGAGTTACGCAACTGATGGCCAAGGGAGCGATCACACTGAAGAATGGCCGCGTGGAGCAGCGGAACTTCGACGGCTACACTCCGCCCTATATAAAGGACGCGCCAGTTGCGGTAGATGTCCACATCGTGCCCAGCACGGAAAAGCCCTCAGGATGCGGTGAACCGCCGGTTCCGGCGATCGCGCCAGCGGTTGTCAATGCCTTGGCGAAGCTCACCGGCAAACGCTACCGCAATCTGCCCTTGGCCTCGATATAGGAAATTAATTCCCGCGCGTAGAGCTTCTTTTTTGACAGTCAGACCCGTAGCCGGGTCAGAGATGACTGCTCCGAAGCTGTCAACACCGATCTGCATTGTAACTCCTGATATTCGTGACCCGCCCACGGTTTGGTTCGGACGAAATCAATCCGCTATCCGCTCCCGAAGCGCCTCTGTAAGCTAAACATCGTTTGTCGATTAGACGACATATGTCGAGC
>Ga0073928_10008135_pt1 | contig 13285 bp, 13 predicted proteins | sample PaiPotPPA55metaG_FD_76969 | JGI IMG/M metagenome (GOLD analysis project Ga0073928, IMG submission 76969) | Iron sulfur acid spring bacterial and archeal communities from Banff, Canada, to study Microbial Dark Matter (Phase II) - Paint Pots PPA... ...
GACTGGGCGATAACCTTGGAGTTGCACGAGATCGTAAGGTGCCCTGCAATACGGGGGCCGTCGATTTGCGCCATTTGCCGCGTAAAACGCACATTTACTGGGCCTTAACTAAGTGCCATTCGGAACCGACCCGTTTATGCGCTTGCGCCTACAGCAATCGTCGACGAATTCGAACAAGGACTGGAACTGATCTCTGCCCGCTGATGAAAAGTCGGTATTTTCGCGGGTCCAGCGCGTGCATCCCACTTTCTGGTAGGGACGGCAGCCCGCCCAGCGGGCAGCAATTATGATGTTCTGACTCGCTGCGCCGTCAGCAGCGCGTTCAGCGGCGCAACGGACCCCGTGGATCTCGCGCCTGACTTGTTTCTTTCCGCCCGCTACTGCGCGGGCGGGGACATCGCAGCGCGATGTCCCTACCTTCCGAAAACTCAGATGCGCCGCTGGTGCCGGGGACTTGAATTTTGCCATTGCGTCGGGGGGAGATTGGGCTAGACTGCGGCGCATGGCGGAAATCGTCGATTTTGTCAACCGTGGCGCGGCCACGGTCACGCCGGCCATCATCGAAAAGGTGCTGCGGCACTTGCCGCAATGGAAGCTCGAGTTCACGCAGATTTATGAACCGCTGTTTCCGCACCTGGTGGATCAACTCGAGTTCCTGGCGGACGCGGTCGAGGACATGGCCGAGGGCGCATACAAGGACCTGCCTTACAGCGCTTTTACACAGGCGGCGTTCGCGCTCATCTATGCGCACAAGAAAGTGGGCATCATCCCGGACTCGGTGTTGAACCTGGGCCGCGCGGATGATTCCAGCGTGGTGCGCGCCGTCCTGATTCAAAACGAAAAGGTCTTCGCGATCTTTGCGGCGTCCCAGGACCTCGAATGGTCCCGGATCACCAGCCAGCCTTAGGAGAAAGTCCAAAGCCCAACCCCGAATTCTTCGGGGCGCGCCTGGAGCGCGAGTCCAGGTCGAATAGACCTGTTGCGTTTGCGAGCCGCCAAGCTGCTGCGGGTCGGAGACCCGCGGTCCACCGGCATCCTGGTTTCAGTCCATTATTCCGAGGCAACTGGTTTCCAGAAATTCGCGAAACGTCCGGTGTTTATCCACGACGTCGTCGTGCGGCAGTTCGCTGAAGAGAAATATCAAGCGATTGGACTGCAAATCAGCGGCCTTCACTTGACCTTCCTTGCCCTCGAAAATGGTTGTGCCGGACTGCAATTGGGGCAGCGCAGCAGCGACCGCCCTACCTTCTTTGCCCTCGAGGATGCTGGTGCCACGCTGCTTGAGCGAAGCCATCAATTTCTCGGTTTCCTCCTTGGTGCCGCCGTGCTCGGTGTAGAGGTCGATGAAACGGCCATGCGCCTTGTCGAACCAAGCTTGAAATTTGTCCGTTTGCGCGTAAAGCGCGTCGAAGAGCCAGACCTCGGCCACGTGGTCGGTAAGGCCGCCGCGATCCAAAATGGAGGAGATTGCCTGATAGCCGCCGCTGTGGCCGGAGAGAATGATGTTGCCCACGGCAAAGTTCGTGTTTTGCAACGCGGAACTTTGTCGCAAGGTTGCCACCGCTTCGGCCATGAACCGTTCGAATCCGCCGGCGTCTTCGAGTTTTCCGCCGAAGGAATCAGGGGCATCATACGGGCCTTGCGGGATGATGAGGACGGCGTTGCGTTTGCTCTCAAGGAGTTGCTCGATGGGCTGGTAGTGGGGCAGGACATTGCCAATGTGATGCCGCCAGCCGTGGAAATGCACGACGAAGTCGAGCTTGCCGGTCTCGCGCAGGCCTTTGGGGATGAAGATGGCGACGGAGCTGTCCGAGTAGTGGTCTTTGGCCGAAAACATTTCGCCATGGTAGGTGTGGCCTTCCGCGCGTTTCGGATGCGGGAACGGCGCGGAGACGAATTGGGTGATGATGAGCTGGCCGGAGCTGGAATAATGTTCCACGAGAGACTCCGCAAAGGAGGAACCAGAGGCGCAAAGAAACAGGAGCAACAAGAATTTTTTCATGCGTTTTGCTCACAAAAACTGGCAGAGCAAACGAAAAGGGGAAAGAAGAATTGGAGGCGAGGAGGGGCTCGGTTGTTTATGGGTGGCTGAATGGGGCGCGCGAAGTATCGAGGATTAATCCCATGCCGGTTTCAGCGGAGGAAGGCTCGCGCGGGCATTTTCCATATCATCCGCGAAGGCATTGGCTTCCTCCGGGGACAATTTCTCCAACTAAGGCCAGCGCTCGGCCAATTCGGCGCAGTTCGGCACCGAAGCCGGGAGTGAACTGATGGCCGCTACCGGCTTGCAACCGCGGGTAAAGATGGCCACCCGGGACGCAATCAGTCGCCGCTGCGGGAGCGCGTGCGCGAGAGCAGCAGGCCGATGAGCGCCCCCACACCGAAGGCGATGCCGACTCCATGATAAGGATGATCATGCATGGCCTGGTCCATGGCTTTGGCGCCATCGACCGCTTTGTCGCGAACGCGGCCATACATTTCCTGGCCGCTCTCCAGTGCAGCGGCGAACTGCTTGCGGGCTTCTCCGGCTTTCTCTTCAGCCATATCCGCGGTGGCGGCCATCAAGGAGCGCGTGTCTTCGGCGAATGCGCCCAGGTCATTGCTAATTGCTTGTGTGTGTTTATTCATATCTTCTGTGATTTCCATTCATTTGCGTTTTTCAGTGGTGACGCTTGCCGCATCGGCGAGATGGGTTGCTTCGGCCGGGACGGCCACCTGCAGAACCGAGTTTCTTCCTCCGAACGGGTTGGGGACGGTTTCTTTGGCCAGCGGGTCGGACATCCATTGGCCGTCCACTACGAGGCAGTATTCATACGTGCCGGGCATCAAAGCCGTTTCCTTCAGCCAACGACCGCCTCCTGCCGGATGCAGAGTCTTGGCTTCGGGCTGCCAATGGTTGAAGGTCCCCGCGACGCAAACGTTGGTGGCCGTCGGATGAGTGAATTCAAAGCGCACGGGCACCAGTTGGGCACCGGGGTTGGGGACATTATCATGGTTCTTATTGTGTTTCATAGACATGAGATCGGCAGATTTCTTTGCCGCAACTCATTTGCCAAACATTTTGGCTATAAAGAAGATGACGATGGCTCCGAAGAGACCTCCACCTCCGAGGAGATAGATCAAGGAGTAGCCAACGGCGGCCAATACGGGTTGTATCATTAGTGCAATCATATTTAAAGAATAGATAAGGAGTTGATGGCCCTGCGACCGTCTGACGGCGTTTGCAGGGCCGTTCGGTTAACGCCTTGCGAAGAGGCCGCGATTGCGGCTGGTGGCCAATGGACGAATACCGCGGCGCAGAAAGGCCGGCTTCTTGACATCCGTTTCCGCTGCGTCACCTGCAACCAGGGCTTCTTCGTTGCTGCTGGCACGGGCCAACTCGGTGAGGGATTCATTGGCGGCTTTCTCCTGGTCAAGGATTTCTTGCAATAGGCCGGCGGCCTCCGTGTTCCCAAGCAACCCGGCCCATTCGTGCAGGCAGCCATAGGACGCCATCTCATAATGCTCGACCTTCTGGGCGGCCGAGATCAACGCGGCGTTGATGGCCGGCGACCCTTCGAAGTCCGCCGCGATTTCGTCGCCTTCTTCCAAAAGCCCGACAGTGGCTTCGCAGGTTTTGCCTTTGGCTTTTTCGCCGCAGGATTGGAATACCCGCTCGAGTTTCTTCACATGGCCTTCGGTTTCTTTCAAATGGGAAAGAATCGCCTTCTTGAGGTGATCGCAGGTGGCAGCCTTGGCCATTTTCGGCAACGCCTTGACGATGCGCCGTTCGGCGTCATACATGTCGGCCAGTTCATCCAGAAATAGATCTTTGAGTGTTTTCATGTTCGTGTCGTTTATCAGCTATTGATTGTTGAGGGATGGCCCTGCGGCCAATGAATCTTCGCCGCAGGGTTGGCTATTGGTGATTACGAGCGAGTACCAGCGTAGGCTTCCTCGGCGGTATGCGATGGGCGGTTGGCGGCCTTGCTGTCCTTGGGCGTAGATGCCTCCCCGGTGGTGCAAATGTCCTGTGCCCCGGCTTTGGTGAAGATGTCCTTGGCGCGGGTGATTTCCTCGGAGTTCTCGGTGTGGACCGAGAGCAGGAGGTTGCCGGCCTTAACTTTGCCTTCGTAGCGCTTGGCTTCGATCTCAGGAATGCCCAGACCGATTAACCCGCCGGCGATACCGCCCACCGCCGCACCGACAGCGGCACCGCTCAACGCGGCCAGAATCGGTCCGGCAGCGATGAAGGGGCCGACTCCCGGTATGGCCAGCGCGCCTATCCCGGCGATCCATCCCAACGCTCCGCCGATGACGCCGCCTGTGCCTGCGCCGGTGACTGCGCCCTCAGGAGCTTTCGTGTTTTTTTCGTGCGCGAAATCCCGGGTCGTGCCCTTGTCGGGGAACAACACGGAGATGTCGTTGTTGGAGAAGTTCGCGTTCTTGAGTTGATCGACGATTTGATCCGCCTGATTGCGGGAGGTGGCGATGCAGAATACAGATTTCTTAGACATAATAGTTCACTTTCTTTGTTGATGTATTGATTTATGACCGAATTAGTTGCGTCCAGTGGAGGTGAGTTTTACTTCCAGTTGGTTGTCCACGTTCTCGGAGCGCGCGATTCGATCCGCAATTTCACCGATAAGGCGTTTTTCGTCGGGGGTATTGACCGGCCCGCGCAAGATGACCCGGCCATTGATGGTGATGATCTTGACATTCCTGGCGTTTGTAGACAGATTTTTCCCAGCGATGATTTCTTTGCGAATCTGCGCGGTGGTGGCCACGTCAGCCTTGCTGCCACCCTGATCGAGCGGGGTGAGAGACTGTTCATTGCGGTCGCGAATATTGCGCGCCGTGTTATCCGGCTCCGTGGTTACGCTGGTGGTGAAGTAGGGCTCGACCCGGTAAGCGCGATAAACTCCCCCGGCATAGCCGGGTTGACTGAAGTCAGGCCATTGATCGGCCTTGAAATGCGGCGCGTTGTTCAATGCTTCCTTCGAGGCATCAAGCACAAGGGTATCTCGATCCGAAGTGAATCGGAGCGCAGTGGGCGGAACGGCGCTGAGTTCGTCGCCCATCCCGAGGAATCCGCCGGACGAAACGACAATGGCCACGACCCGGCCCGACGGCAGATCCACCAGGAGGTTTTCCACGTTGCCCAGCTTCTCGTCTTGCATATTTTTTACCGAGGTGCCCATGAGCTTGCTAGCCTTCTGGATTTGGCCCAGCCGCGACGCGGGGATCATCGATTGGCTATCATTCGAGGGACGGACTTTGCCCCAGGTCCCATCTGCCTGGCGGGTTGAAACGGTGTTGGGCGAACCATCCGCGTTGCGTTGGCCATTCAGACCCGCATCGCTCCTTTGGATGAATGTAAATGCAGGTTCTTCGCCGTAATAACGATAGACCCCGGACAAATGATCGGAGTCAGAGTATTCAGCCCATTTCGACATCTCGAACTTAGGCGCGGCCTTCAGTTTCTCTTTGTCGGCATCCAAACGAAGCACTTTATTGGCGGCATCGTGATGCAGGGCTCCCGGGGGCACGGCCGTCAGCGTGTCGCCAATGCCGATAAATCCTCCGGTGGACAGGACCACCTGGATGATCCGGCCGGATTCGACATCCACCGCGAGATCGTCCACTTTGCCGAGTTTTTCATCCTGGTTGTTTTTGACCGTCATCCCGATGAGGTCGCTGGCTTTGACCGCTTCGTTAAGGCGGTCCGACCGGCGCGCCGTGCGGATGCGGTCGCGGGCGTTGTCTGGCCCATCTCTCTTGGAATCGGGTGCGTCCTGGGACAGACCCGAAAACGCCAAGACCGAAACGGCGGAGGCGCTGATGATGATTTGAATTTTCCTTTTCATACTTTGATAATGATTTTCTACCGTGTTTTGGTTATCTATCGTGTAGAGCTTCTCTTCCCAACTGGTACCCTCGCACGGGGGTAACGTGGCCGCTATAGGGTATTAACCCTCATTCGGTGGATCAGACGGCCCCAGTCGGGTCGCCAATCACCGCGCACCGACGCCACAGGCGATGCCGCTGCATTTCCAGTCAAGCCGCCTGCCTTCGGTGGATTTGTTTGCACGGGAAGACAATCTTATTGTCCTTGGTTAGCCGCGCAGCACGAGAACCACAAGGAGGATGACGACAAGCAGTCCGACCGAGCCGCCGCCAATCAGGATGGCACTGGCAAGAACCGGCGAGAATAAGAGATGCATAAAGAGTCTTTCGTTATTGATGGCGATGTATTCACCATCGTGTTTACTGAGTTCTCTTTAGCGTGAGACATGCCACATGCGCGCCACCATGCCGGCGCCGAGGAGCCACCTTCAGAGGCGCGCAACCAAAAAACCCGCAACTGCTTTGCCAGCAACGACATCGGGGGATTCGGATGGCACCAGAGGAGAACCGTGAGGCGTTTGACGCAAGGGTGCTGGAGGCCAACCTGGCTCTGGCGAGCGATGCACTATGCACTGGATTGAATCTGGCGGGAGTGCAGTTTGCAATGATTCTGCCCGCGCCCGATGCTCAACGACTTGTACAGGAACGATCCGCCCTGGCGCCGTTGTGCGCCGCCGGAGGCGCAACCCCAACCATTGTCGGCTTTCTCGGGTTGATCATTGAGGTGCTCGGAGCAACGAGAAGATCGCGCGCCTCGCTGGCGCCGCTTTGCCGAAACCTGGATCAGCGGAACATGCGATAGAAAGCCGCTGTCGCCGGGGGGTTCTGGTCGAGCACGTCGAATTGTCCGCTCGCCGGCGCGTTGGTCGAAGAGAGAATAGACCAGCTTGTCGAGGGACCCAATTGGGCGGTGCGCTCGATGAAGTAGTTCGTGCCCGGCGTGCCGACGCACGCCAGATCGATGTAACCATCAATGAACTGCAAAGAGCTGATCTCTTCGAGCGCGGTGCCATAGCGGAATACGGTGCCGAAGCCCATGACTCCGCCCTGGTCGGTCGTGCCGTAGAGCGCGCCGTCCTGCCCGAGCGTCAGGCCGCCGCGCGGGTTTTGTCCCGGTGCGCCGCCAAAGCTGACAAGCTGAGCATAGTCGCTGCCGTTCTTGTTGAGAGTGAAGAGGGTGCCCTCGTCTGATGCGCCGCCGCGCTCGGTCGTGCCGTAAATTGCGCCGTTGGTGCCTTCCACCAAGGCCCCGCTCGGCAAACGCCCATCGCCGTTCGTTCCTTCGAAGCAGTAAAGGATCTGGTAGCCTGTGCCGTTGGTATTGATGCGGAAGACGGTGCCCGCATTGTTATTGCTCCCGCCGGCGTAAGTCAGCCCATAAAGGGCGCCGTCGCTGGCTTGCAACAGCGGGGACATCGGGTTCGCGCCGTCGGGCGGGAGCCGAAAGCTGTAGAGGTTCGTGAAGCCGGTGCCGTCCTTATTGCACCTGAAAATGCTTCCGTTGTTGGACGCACCGCCGGAGAAAGCGGTACCGTAGAGAGCATGATCCGACCCTTCGATCAGGGCCTGCATCGGATTGTCGCCCGGACCTGGTGTAGCGGAGCTAAAAAGGTGCAGGTTCGTATAGCCCGAGCCGTCCGTGTTCAGGTGGAAAATCGAATTTACAGCCATCGCGCCATATAAAGCGCCATCGCTTCCAAGAAGCAGGCCGGCCCGCGGCTCGCGGGCGGAGCTGCTCGCGTCATAGAGCACGCCGAAACCGCTGCCGTTCTTGTTGACGCTGAAAATAGTGCCGTTATTTCCAATGCCGCCGAACTGGGTGTCACCATATAGCGCGCCGTTGGGGCCTTCCACCAGTGAAGACAACGGTGCCGTCGGGCCGGAATTACTGGCATTGAGGCTCGTGACAACTCGATAGCCGCGACCGCTTCTTGCGATGGAAAAAACGCTTCCGGCTCCGTGAGCGCCGCCAAGCCGCGTCGTTCCGTACAGGGCTCCATCGCTGGCTGCGGCAAGCCGGCCATAAAGGGATTGTCCATCACCGCCGCTCGCCTCGAAGTTGAAAACAACACCGAAACCAGAACCATCTTTTTGCAGAGAAAAGATTGTTCCAGCCCCGGAGTCGCCTCCAAGCTGCGATGTTCCATACAATATGCCATTGGAGGCCTCCAACAGACATGCGGCAGGCAACTGTGCCACCGAAAGACTCGCCACTTGAACGTAGTTGCTCCCATCCTGACCGATGCGGAACACCGTCCCGCCGCCGTTGGTGCCTCCGTCCGAAGTAGTCCCGTAGAGCATGCCGTCGCTGGCCAGGATCAATTCGCATACAGGGAATCGCCCGTCATTACCCAGACTGGAGCCTCGCAAGACAGAGTAGCCAGTGCCGTCTTTGTTGATTTCGAAAATCGTGCCATTTGTTCCTCCTGCGGAGGTGGTTCCGTAGAGAGCGCCGTTGGTGCCCTCAATCAGGCGTCCCAAGGGTCCGTAGCCGTTGGTCTGGCCCGCGCTCGGCGCGGATGGGTCATTCGTAAACCCTGAGAAAATGGTAGAAAATGTACTCCCGTCCTTGCTGAGAGAAAAAATAGTTCCAGCGTTGCTCGTGCCGCCCGAATAAGTCGTCCCATACAACGTCCCGTCGCTGGCTTCGATCAAACCTGCTTCCGGGTTGGCTCCGTTCGCGCCGTCAAAAAGCAACAAAGGCTGAAATCCGGAACCATCCGTGCCCATGTGGAACACCACGCCATAGTCGTTGTACCCGCCACCGGATGCTGTGCCGTAGAGCATGCCGTCGCTGGCTTGCAACAATCGTCCCTCCGGATATGCGCCGTCGCCGTTGGTGAAGTTTCGAAGAATGCTGAAGTTGCTGCCGTCAGCGCCCATCCGAAAAACGGTTCCGAAGCCGTTCGAACCTCCCGCGCTCGTCGTGCCATAAAGATTGCCGTCGCTGCCATGGATGACTCCGGCCACGGGCGACGCCCCATCGTTCGCGGTCAAGCCGAAGCTCTTGAGCACACGAAATCCAGAGCCATCCGGATTCACCTGAAACACCGTGCCTTGGCCTGCGCTGCCACCCGAGCTTGTCGTGCCGTAAAAGACGCCGTTGCTGCCGGCAATCAATTCCGACAGCGGATTTGCCGCCGACAAGGAAGCATTGCCAAAAGAGTGCAGGGTCGAGAGCACCGGCGCACCCACAACCCCGGTCAATTGTCCTTGCAGCGCCAAACTAGCCACTAAAAGCCACCTCGTCTTCATGATTATTAGCTTGATTTATATTAGTATCTGCCCTAAGTGTCAATGTATTATCCACGTCAGCGATTGCATTGCGCGGCGATATGGCACGAATTATGAGATTCAATTTGCATTGCGAAATTCGCAACTCGAAGAAAGGCTTCACGCTCACCGAATGTGTCGTTGCCCTTGCCGTGCTCGTGCTGCTAACCCTGACGCTTTTTCCTGCGCTGGCGGCCTCTAGAACGAAATCACAGAGCGTGCGCTGCGTTAGCAACCTGAGGCAGATCATGGGCGCGCTGCTGATATACACCCACGATTACCATGATTTCTTTCCGCCGAATCCGGATGATGGTAATACCGTGCCCGGACATGACTGGTGTGCGGGAATTGTTGCAGGCGGTTTCCCTGGCGTACAGCCTTCGGCGCAAACCTTCGACCCAGACATTTTGGCCAATCCGTCCTACTGCCTTATAGCGCCATACGTTGGCACCAATGTGAGCGTATTTCGTTGCACGGCGGATCCTCGAATGGGTTTGTACCAGGGCACCAATAGCGCGTTGATGGGAACGATTGTGCCAGCGGCCAGAACGATCTCGATGAATGGCGGTGTGGGTACGATTTGCCAGCAATTCAATAATGGGTTTGGGCAGCATGGTGGTCCCGTCACGTTCGAGGTGAACGGACCTTGGCTCGATGGCAATCACGGGAATCGGCACAATTCGCCGTGGCGGACATACGACAAAATCAGTGATATGGTCATTCCGGTTCCGGCGCGGCTAATAGTAGTAGCAGAGGAAAATCCCGAAAGCATCAACGACGCGGCTCTGTCAACAAGCGCCGCTATCCCCAAATGGGTGGACTATCCCAGCGATCTTCACGATGGCGCTGGCGTTCTGACGTTTGGAGACGGGCATGCCGAGCTTCACAAATGGGTGACCGGTACCCTTCATTTGAATTCGCCAGCCGGTTTGGAAGCCTTACAACCCACCAATGCGGATTGGCTGTGGGTGTGGCAGCACTCCACGGCGAATTACATCACGGGCCAGGGCTATGGCAATTAAGAGAATGCTTGCGGTTGCACTTGACTGCTTGCAGCAGCTTCCACGCACCTAACACTTCGGCGGCGCCCCCAAGGCTGCGAGTCAGAGCCGGCGTTGGCCGTATGGCGCGGCGCCATACAGGATGCTTCCGATATAAGAGCGGGCGGCGCAGCACCAAGGATTCGCCGCATTTACCATCCCGTGTCCGTGCCAAAATGAGACACAAGTGTCTGGTGATGAGAAAAGACCTACGCGGATAAAAGGATTTTGCGCCAAGTAAGGCGCGGCTGCAAAACTGGCCACAAGTTTGCTGCAAGGGAACAGCCCGGCAGTCGGAAATGATGGCGCGCATCTCCGACAAAGGCCGGAAATAATCAATTAGCATGTTAACCACGTTAAATCCGGGTGAAGAGGCCCAGTTGGAGCAGACGATTGAGATGTTCGAAGTGATCACTCAGTCGCAGCCCAGCGACTATCAATCGCTCGAGATTCTCAAGGAAGCCTATTCGAAGCTCGGCCGCGAAAAGGAAGTGGTCGGCACGTCGAAACGCATCGCCCAGGCTTACGTGCAAATGGGCCAGCTTTCCTCGGCCATTCTCGAATACGAAACCATTCTCCAGCGTTTCCCCGAGGATCCGGACGTGCAGGCCGCCTTGAAGGAAATCGAGAGCAAAGCCAACAATTTCCCGACCGAACCGCTGCCCTCCGAAACTCCGGCGATGTCCAAGAGTTCCGCGTCCTCCGCCAGGAGCCACCGGAGCGCAGAGAAAACGCCGCCCGCCGAAGTGGAAGACGGCCGGCGCTCGATGCACAAGATTTTCGTCGAATCCAAGATCATCAGCCCCGGCGACTTCGACCTGTGCTGGACGTCGCAGGATCTTTCCGAGCCGCCGTCGGGAGTCAACGATCCCTTCATCCAGGTGCTGGCCGACAAAGGCATTCTGACGGTCGAGAAGTCATTGAAGATCATTTCCGACAAAGTTCGCGCCGGCTACCTGACGCTGGACAATTACGACATCGACCTGGAACTGGCCCGCACATTTCCCGCCGCCGCCTGCCAGCGCTGGTGCGTCTTGCCCTTCGACCGGATGAGCAAATCGATCTTCGTCGCCACGGCCAATCCGTTCAATCAGCAAGCCGCCAAGGAATTGTCCGAGGCGACGCCCAACCGGCTGCTGTGGTATCTCGTGCCGCCGGTGGAATTGATCAAGAGTGTCCGCAAAGCCTTCCGCTGAACCCATGCCCCCCATCAAATCTTCTGGAGAACGCATCGCCGACGCCCTCGTCGAGGACAGTTTGCTCAGCGCCCAGCAGGTCGAGCAACTGCTCGAGCAGCAGAAGAAGGAAGGCACGCGCCTTCTCAAACTGATTCTGGAAAAGGCCTACGTCAGCGAGCAGGACATGGCCGTCTCCATGGGGCGGGTCCTCAACACGCCGCCCATCAATCTGCCTCGCGTCATCGTCACGCCCGAAATGGCCGAATTGCTGCCGCGCGAACTGGCCCACAATTACAAGATCGTCCCCGTCTCGCGCCTCGAGAACAAACTTTACCTCGCCATGTCCGACCCGCTCAACGTGGTCGCCCTGGACGACGTTCGGCGCATCACCAAGCTCGAAGTGGTCCCGCTCATCGCCTCGGAAAAGGCCATCATCGACAAGCTCAACAGCATCGATGCCTCCAAGAGCGGCAGCATGGAGGACATCATCCAGGATGCCCAGAAAAAGGTGGAAAACGACGCGGACGCCGACAATATCGAGGTCTCCAGAGAGGCCATCGAGGAGGTCAACCTCGATCAGTTGGCCGCCTCCAGCGAAGAAGCGCCCGTCATCAAGCTCGCCAACCTCATTCTCGTCCAGGCCGTCAAAGACCGCGCCAGCGACGTCCATATCGAGCCTTTCGAGAAGACGCTGCGTTTGCGCTACCGCGTGGATGGCGTTTTGATGGACGCCACGCCGCCCCCCAAACAAATGCAGATGGCGCTGGCTTCGCGCTTCAAGATCATGAGCAGCCTCGACATCGCCGAGCGGCGCCTCCCCCAGGACGGACGCCTGCGCATAAAGGTCGGCGGCCGGGACTACGATCTGCGCGTCTCCATCATGCCGACGGTCCACGGCGAAAAGGTCGTGCTGCGCGTGCTCGACAAATCCAATCTCTCGGCCAGCATCGACAAACTGGGCCTGGACCCCGAAACTTTCCAGCAGCTCAAGCACGCCGTCGATGCCCCGCACGGCTTGATTCTGGTCACCGGCCCCACCGGCTCCGGCAAGACCACGACCCTCTATTCCGCGCTTAACGAGCTGAACAACCCCACTTTCAATATCGTCACGGTCGAAGACCCCGTCGAGTTTCAGGTGCCCGGCATCAACCAGGTGCCGGTGAAGAAGGAAATCGGCCTGACGTTCGCCAACGCCCTCCGCTCGATATTGCGGCAGGACCCGGACATTATCATGATCGGCGAAATTCGCGACACCGAAACGGCGGAAATCGCCGTCGAAGCCGCGCTGACCGGCCACCAGGTATTGAGCACGATGCACTGCAACGACGCTCCCGGCGCCATTGCCCGCCTCGATGACATGGGCATCGCGCCGTTCCTGATTTCTTCGTCGGTAATTCTCTGCTGCGCCCAGCGGCTCTTGCGCCGCATTTGCTCCCACTGCAAAGAGCCCCTCGTCTATCCGCCCAAGATGTACAACGATCTCGCGATCGACCCGAGCATCTTCGACGGCGCCACGCTCTACCGCGGGCGCGGCTGCGACCGCTGCAAGAACTCGGGCTATGCCGGTCGGTTGGCCATCATCGAGGCGATGACCGTCTCCGACGAAATTCGCAAGCTGATCATCTCCCGCGCCAATACCCGCGAAATGGGCAGGGTCGCCATCAGCCAGGGCATGCGCACCCTGCGCATGGCCGCTCTGGACCGCGTCCGCGACGGCACGTCCACTTTGGAGCAAGTGTTGCTGATGACGTCCTCCCATTAGGCCTGGCAGCTTGCCTGTGCAATTTGGCGGCCGGCTGGCCGAGTCAATCGGTCGGCGCTCGCCCCGGCCTTTTCTTGTGAATAATCATGGAATAACTTGTGAGCAAGATGTTTGCATTTTACTCGCAGAGTCACGCGGTCATCGCC
>Ga0073928_10008137_pt1 | contig 13284 bp, 11 predicted proteins | sample PaiPotPPA55metaG_FD_76969 | JGI IMG/M metagenome (GOLD analysis project Ga0073928, IMG submission 76969) | Iron sulfur acid spring bacterial and archeal communities from Banff, Canada, to study Microbial Dark Matter (Phase II) - Paint Pots PPA... ...
CAGGTCGGCGCGAAGCGCGGCCACATCGGGCATCCGCTGCCGGGTGTGAGCGTCCGCATCGTGGACCCGGAAACGCGCGAACGGCGCAAGGTGGGTGAGCCGGGCCTGCTGCTGGTGCGCGGTCCCAACGTGATGAAGGGTTACCTCGGCAAGCCCGAAAAAAGCGCGGAAGTCTTGCAGGACGGCTGGTACGTCACCGGCGACATCGCAGCGGAAGACGAAGACGGCTTCCTCACCATTACCGACCGCCTAAGCCGCTTCAGCAAAATTGGCGGAGAAATGGTGCCGCACATCAAAGTTGAAGAGAAATTGCACGAACTCGCCGGCGCCACCGAGCAGAAGTTTGTAGTCACCGGGGTGCCGGACGGCAAAAAAGGCGAGCGTCTCGTCGTACTGCACACGCTCACCCCCGACGAACTCAAACCCACGATCGAGCATCTCGGCGAATCGGGATTGCCAAATCTATGGATTCCTCGCGCGAATCAGTTTTTTCACGTAGATGACTTACCGCATCTCGGCACCGGCAAACTCGATCTGCGCAGGGTCCACGACATCGCTATGCAATTTTCTCCAGCGGAACCGCCAGAGGTCTAGAACGGGTTTCGCCATGCGCGCCCCCAAAAACCCCAGAGCGCGACGCAAACCTCGATCAGAATACAGTCAACTTCACGTGGAGGAATTTCTTCGGATTCTGCCGGAAATCACTAAGTAGCAAGCGCAGATCGGCCGTTGCTCCGGCGAGGTTGTCGTAAAAGGCTGGGTCGCCGAACATTTTTCCCATGGTGCCTTGATTCGAGTTGAGCTTGGCGGAAGCGTCGCGAACGTTTGCTGACGCATCGCGCAAATTATTGAACAACGTGTCGTCGGTGGTGAGTTTGCCCAGCGTCCCTTTGCCCGCGCGTACGTCGGCTAGCGTAGCGTTGCCATTCTCGAGGAAGGTTTTCGCATTCTCGTAGACGGCCGGGTCGTAAACCAGCTTTCCCATCGTTCCTTTCTGGTCGCGCACCGCGCCCGTGATATCCTCGACGTGAGCAATGGTCGCGTCGGCCTTGTCATAAAGCTCGTTCGAAGACACAAGCTTCCCGAGCGTTCCCTCTCCACTCTGGATCGACGTCGCCACCGCCTGCAGACGGCTGGCGGTGTCGTTTAGGTGGTTGTACAGCCCAGGATCGTTCAGCAGTTTCCCGAGCGTGCCGTTTCCGTTCTGAACCTGGTCCACGATCCCGCGCACATCGTTCGAGAGCGCGCCGAGGTTTTGCATCAGGTCGGCCCCGCGCTCTACCATTTGCTTTACGGCGGCCTCCTCAGCACCCTCGATGACGCCGTTGTTCGGGATCACAGTTCCGCTGAGTCCGCGCTTGATCGTCACGTAGCGGTTCCCAAGCAATCCTTCGGTTATCAGGCTCGCGGTCGAATCCGTGCGAATCTGCTCCTGATATTTCTTGTCGATCCGCATCGACACCTGAACGCTATGCATTCGGTCTTGCGGTTTCGGATTCAAGCGAATCGAGTCGACGCTTCCGATCGCTACTCCATCGAGACTCACGGGCGCGCCTTCGCTCAGCGCATCGACCTCCGGCAAGTACGTTGTCACCCGATATTTCGGGCCGAAAATTTTGACGCCCGTGACGTAGAAAATCGCCACTGCCAGAAGAAACAGCCCGACGAGCACGAAAAGCCCCACCCGAAGTTCCGTCCACGACAGTTGCTTGCGTTGCGCCATTGCCTTCCCTCCTCAGGTGATTGCACCAGCCAATTCCTTCAGTCCCGTAAACACGATCTTTTTATTCCGCCGAAGCCAAGAATTGCTTCAAATATTCGTCTGCGGAACCCAGCATCTCGTCGGCCGAACCCTGGAAATAAATCTGCCCCGCGCGCAGGACAATCACCGTCGTGGCCGGCGCTTTGTCCTGACCGTCATCCACATGTGTCGCTTGTTGTTTTGCGCGCGCACCATTCTCCGCGAGCTTCACCACGCTATTGCCCTCCTTGTCGAAACGAAAATGCGCGAGCCCGAATGCGTCCTGTACGCGGTGTGTCGCCAGCAACGATGTAACCCCCTGCAAATCCCGTCCGCGCAATATGAGGGTGATGATCGTTTGCGACGTAACCGGGTCCAGCCCCGCCGTCGGCGAATCGTAAAAGACGAGTTGCGGGCGGTCCACCAGCGCGCGCGCGATCGACACTCTCCTCCTCATGCCGCCCGATAGCTCGGCGGGATATTTATCGATTGCATCTTCCATTTCCACGAACCGCAGCGCCTCGCGCACCCGCGCGCCTATTTCCGTTTCCGCTACCTTTTCTTCATGCAGCCGGAACGCTACGTTGTCCTCAACGTTCAGCGAATCGAACAGCGCTCCCTCCTGAAACACAAATCCGAGGTGTCGCCGGAACTCGAGCAGTTCCTTCTCCGGCATCGTGCCCACATCATGCCCCATTACGGTCACGGTTCCAGCGTCCGGGCGGAGCAATCCCGCCGCCAGTTTCATAATCAGAGTCTTGCCGGTCCCGCTGACGCCGAAAAGTACCTTTGTTTCGCCGGGATGGACTTCGAAGGAAATCCCGCTAAGGACTTCGCCTTCGTCGAATCCGATATGAACATCCTGAAAAATTACAAGGGGCTCGCCCGGGACCTGAATTGTCATCGCCAGCACCAGCACTGGAGCGAGGCGGGGCGCGTCATCGGGCGATTATAGATGGAAATGGCCGGTGGGTGTAGCAGGAGTGGAGCTGCGAAACTCGGCTCACAAATTGAAGAGAAACAGGAACAGGCGAGTCAGGAAAAAATCGACAGTGAGGACGAACACCGATGAGATCACCACCGCATTCGTTGTCGCGCGCCCCACTCCCTGTGTTCCGCCCTTCACTCGCAGACCCTGCCAGCATCCCACGGTGGCGATAATCAGCCCGAACGCGAGCGGCTTCATCATACCCATCACCAGATCGCCGAACGCCAACGCGTCGATCGCGCGTCTCCAGAATTGCGCGGAGCTCAAGTGAAGCGTCATGTGAGCCACAACGAACCCTCCCACGAGGCCAAGAAAATCCGCGGCGGCCACAAGCAGCGGCAGCATCAGCGCGGTTGCGATTACGCGCGGCGTCATTAATTTTCGAATCGGATCGGTCCCGAGCGCCCGCATCGCGTCCACTTGCTCGGTTACTATCATCGACCCCAGCTCGGACGCCATTCCCGAGGCGTTGCGACCCGCCACCAGCAGCGCCGTAATCGTCGGCCCCAGTTCGCGCACCAGCGCCAGCGCCACAGCATCGCCCGTCAGCGCCGTTTCTCCGAATCGCTCAAATTGGGAAGCGGTGTTCAGAACCAGCACGCCGCCGATAAACAGCGAGGAGATAACCACAATAGGCAGCGAGCCCACTCCGATTAAATCCATCTGTTCGAGCATGTCATTCGCATACCGCGGCGCGGTGAAAATATTTCCAATCGACTGAATTGAGAGCAGCGAATAGTCCTGAACGGCAAAAAGCTGCCGTTTCACTACGTCCCCGAGCGCGGAAGGGATGGAAGGAGTTTCGATGGCTTCAGGCATCGGGTGTAGTCTCGGCCGCGTGTGCCGGCCAAGGTTCCACGCAGCCTAACGTCCATGGCGCGTTGCGTCAAGACATCATCGCGCGCCTTTGCTTTACGCAACTTGTTCAGTCCGGTAGAATTGCGCGCTTGTGCATGCGGATGGGCTCAAGGAAAAATGCTGCGATTTGTGACCGCCGGAGAATCTCACGGGCAGGCGCTCGTCGCCTGGATCTCCGGCTTCCCGGCAGGCGTTTCGATCGATCTTGATTTCGTCCGGCGCGAATTGCATCGCCGCCAACTCGGCTATGGCCGCGGCGGACGCCAAAAAATCGAGAAAGACGCGGCGGACATTTTCGCCGGCGTGCGCCACGGAAAAACAATCGGCGCACCGATCGCTCTTCGCGTCGAGAATCGCGATTGGGCGAACTGGGAAAAAGCCCTGCCGGTGGAAGATACCGAGGGTGCAGATGAGACTCACCGCCCGCTCACCGCTCCGCGACCGGGACACGCCGATCTCGCCGGCGCGTTGAAATTCGATTTCCATGACGCGCGTTATATCCTCGAGCGCGCTTCCGCTCGTGAGACGGCCGCGCGCGTGGCCGCCGGAGCACTGGCGAAATTGTTCCTACGCGAATTTGGCGCCGCGGTGCTGAGCCATACGATCGCTGTAGGCCACGTGCGGCTCGATCGCGACGCCACCTGGCAAGAAATCGCGACGGTCTGCGGCAATCTCGAGTCTCCTCTTCGCTGCGTCGACGGAGCTGTCGAAGCTAAGATGAAAGCCGAAGTGGACCAGGTTCTGCGCGCGGGTGATTCTGTCGGCGGAATTTTCGAAGTCGTCGCGCACCGCATTCCGCCAGGGCTCGGAAGTCACGCGCAGTGGGACGAAAAGCTCGACGCGCGGCTCGCTCGCGCCGTTATGTCGATTCAGGCCGTGAAAGCCGTCGAGCTCGGCACAGGCGTCGCCAACGCCACCAGTTACGGTTCGCAGGTACAGGACGAAATCACTTACGACGCCTCCACCAAGCGCTTCGGACGTTCCTCGAATCGCGCCGGCGGCCTCGAGGGCGGCATCACAAATGGCCAGGACATCGTTTTGCGAGGATACTTAAAGCCGATTTCCACCCTTCGCCGCCCGCTCGGCACCGCCGACTTGAAGACGAAGGAAGCAGTGAAAGCGGCGTACGAGCGCTCGGACGTTTGCGTGGTGCCTGCAGCAGGAATCGCAGGCGAGTCCATGACGGCTTTGGAATTGGCAGGAGCGTTTCTAGAAAAGTTTGGCGGCGATTCCATCACCGAAACGCGCCGCAATTACGATGGCTACATGCGGCAGCTCGACAGCTTTTAAGGAAACATGGAACGAACGTTATGATTCATCCCATCGTCAAATATGGCGACCCCGTTCTGGAAACGCCCACAAAGCCCGTCGCAAAGTTTGACGACGAATTCCGCTCCCTCGTCGCTGATATGTTCGAATCCATGTACGCCGCGCAGGGTGTCGGACTAGCCGCTCCTCAAATCGGCATCGGCCAGCGTGTCACCGTCATCGACGTAAGTCTCGGGAAAAATCCTGAAGCAAAAATTGTCTGCGCGAATCCGACAATCATCCACGCTGAAGGAGAACAGCGCGAAGAAGAGGGCTGCCTCTCGGTTCCCGGCTTTCGCGGTTACGTCGCCCGTCCGCAGTACGTCACCATCCGCGCCTTTGATGCGAACGGTGAGGAATTCGAACGCCGCGGCGAAGGCCTGCTCGCCCGCGCGTTCTGCCACGAGATCGACCACCTCAACGGCGTTCTCTTCATCACGCACCTCAGCATGCTGAAGCGCGACATGATCAAGCGCAAAATCCGCAAACTCAAAAAAGCCGGCGAGTGGTAGGCGAGCCGTGCCGCTGAGGATCGTCTTCTGCGGCACTCCTGCTTTCGCGCTGCCCACGTTGCGCCAATTGATCGCGCAGTCGGATTTTCAAGTCGAAGCAGTCGTCACGCAACCTGACCGTCCCCGCGGCCGCGGACAAGAAACCTCGAGCTCGCCAGTTAAGGCAGCTGCGATCCAAGCAGGCATCTCCGTTTATCAGCCAGAAAAAATCAGATCCGAGTCCGCCTTCGATTTCTTCAAGCGGCTCGCGCCAGACGTGGTCGTCATCATCGCCTACGGACAAATCATTCCTCAGCGCCTCATCGACATTCCTCGCCTGGGCTGGATCAATCTTCACGGCTCGCTTCTCCCGAAATATCGCGGCGCCGCGCCAATCAATTGGGCCGTCGTGAATGGCGAAACGCGCACCGGCATCACCACCATGCAAGTTGACGCGGGCCTGGACACCGGCCCCATCCTCCTGACTCACGAAGTGGAAATTACCTCGGACGAAACCGCTCCGCAGCTCTACGCGCGCCTGGCCGAAGCGGGCGCGCCGCTGATGGTCGAAACTCTGCGCCGTCTGGATCGCAACGAAATCACTTCGCAGCCGCAGCAAGGCCCACAAGCCTCGCTCGCCCCGCTCCTCAAAAAAGAAGACGGCCGTATCGACTGGAACCTCGCCGCGCCCATAATCTACAACCGCATCCGCGGGTTCGACCCCTGGCCCGGTGCCTTCACCACGTTCCGCGGCAAAACCTGCCACATTTGGGGCAAACCAGCGCAAGAGAAAACCAAGGTCGCTCTGGAAGCTCCCGGTGCGAGCGCGGCGACTCCCGGCGCAATCTTAACGCGCGGCCACGATATCCTAGTCGCATGCGGCGACGAGACTTCTCTTCACCTCGAATTCGCGCAGCTAGAAGGCCGCAAGCGCGTGACCGCGCAAGAATTCGCCAATGGCGCCCGCCTCTCTTCCTCCGACCGCTTCGGCACCTAGAAATCTCCAGCTAAAAGAAACAGCTCTCACTTCGGAGAGTAAAAAACATAATCAGCAGAATAAGCCACGCGAACTTCCTGCCCAGCATGCGAAGCATCGCACCCCGACGCGGGCGCCTTCCCGCCTTTGGTGTTGAGCCTCTGAATCGTCGTCGCCGGCGACAACACGCCACTACCTTCGTGGCCGACGACGTTCACCAGAAGCCACGGAATCGAATCGGCGTCCGGCGAAGGCACGTTGACAATCGCTTTGCCTCTGACGAGGCTCCCGTCCGTCGCTTCCCACGAAGGACCGGCGAAATGTTTCCCGAAGGGTTTGCCGTCCTTGTCGAACAGCTGGGCATCCGGCGCCTTCAGCGTCCAGGCAAATTGCCCGGCGTCACCCTTGCAGATGTAAACCTGATCGCCCTTCGCATGCGCCCGTAAAAGGAGCTGTTCGTTGGCAGGCTGCCGGAGTTGCTGCGGCACCTCTTGCGCCGCGGCGCTAAGCGAACAAAGCACGCTGGCAATAGCCAGTAAGGCAGCGAACGCGAATCGGCAAGAAAATTTGCGCATGGAACGATTCCTCCTCTAAGCGCACGGTTTTGGTTCGCGGCAAAATATAACTCAACTCGCCCCTGATCATATACCGGGACCGAGGAAGTTAACTACATTGTGCGACTCCCCTCCGCGGTTCTTGACTCTTCCAGCAAACGCGTCACACTGAAGGTCCCTTCCGAAATAATCTCCTGGCACACGACTGCCCTCTTCAGTCATGCCTCTACAACATTAGAAAAGTCGCATTGGCAAGAAGGAATCATCCGTGAACACAACAGTTCAAAGCACTCCTCCTAGCGAAGTCCCGACCGTCTCCATCATCTCGCGCATGCTGCTGGCATCGAAGCAGGTGAGTGACCTATTTCTATCTCCGGGATGTCAGCCCTACGTCAAAATCGCCGGCGAGCTGGTCCCCATCCGAGTCCCAGGCATCGGAGCTCTCAGCGCCGAAGACACCGCACGGATTGCGGCAGACTTGATCGGTTCGAACCTCTACGCGGTCCAGAAGCTCAGGGAAGACGGCTCCTGCGACGTGTCCTACAGCGTGCCCAAGCTGGCCAGGTTGCGCGTGAACGTATTCACGCAACGCGGTACTTGCGCCATCGTTATGAGGGTAATCGCCACCGATATTCCCGATTTGCCTTCCCTGAATCTACCGGCCCAGCTCGCCCAAATTGCGGAACTGAAGAACGGCATCGTTTTGGTAACCGGGCCGACTGGCTCGGGAAAGTCTTCCACCGTGGCAGCCATCATCAATCTGATAAACGAAACGAAGGCCTACCACATCGTGACGATCGAGGATCCCATCGAGTTTTCTCACAAACACAAGAAGTCAATCGTCCACCAACGCGAACTCCATAGCGACACGCCCCGATTCGATCTCGGATTGCGCGCGGCCTTGCGGCAATCCCCCGACGTCATTCTAGTCGGCGAAATGCGCGATCGAGAAGCCGTCGAGATTGCTCTGGAGGCCGCCGAGACGGGCCATCTTGTGCTCTCCACCCTGCACACCATCGATGCATCCTCCACTCTCGAGCGCATCATCGGCGTTTTCCCTATGAGCGATCAGCAGTCCATTCGCAACCGCTTCGCAAAATCGTTTCGGTATATCGTTTCTCAGCGTCTGATTCCCCGCCACGACGGCAACGGGCGCGCGGCTATCGTCGAAATCTTAATAGCTACGGCCCGCACTCGGGAGTATGTGGTGAACGGCGAGACTCCGGGCAAATCGCTGGTCGATGCCATGCGGGATGGCTCGGACGACGGCATGCAGTATTTCGATAGCGAAATTGAGAAACTGATTCGCAGCGGCGTGGTGGATCTCGAAACGGGATTCGCCTTCGCGACAAACGCAGGAAATCTTCGCCTCGACCTTTCCGACCTCGTCGACAAAAACGACGACCATCGCCACGCTCGGCCATCTACCGAAGAAGCTCGCGCCCACACCGAGCTGGAAATCGAACGCTAGCAAGCATCCTGAGTTTGTCCTTTGTAGCGCCGGTGCTACCGCCGCTTGGACCCGTGGTCGGATTGTCGAAGAACGTATCGAGTCCCTTCTCGCCGCTTTCTGAATATGGTTTGATGGTTCTCCATGCCAGTCACCCCGGCGAGACGAATTGCGTTCGATGTGCTGCGCCGCGTCGAGGCTGAAGGCGCGTACGCAAGCGATGTTCTGCACGCGGAGCTTGGCGCTAGCGGCAGCTTGAATTTCAAATCTTCAAATTTCAAATCAGAAGACGCGGCGCTTGCCACCGAGTTGGCCCTCGGCGTCCTCCGCCAGCGCCGCCTGCTCGATTTCATCCTCGCGCGCCAGTTGAAGAAACCCGTCGAAAAACTCGATCTTCCTGTCCTGCTCGCGTTGCGCATGGGGCTTTATCAACTTCGCTTCCTCGAGCGCATTCCCGCGCGCGCCGCCGTCAACGAATCGGTCGAGTTGGTGAAACTCGCAAAGAAGTTCTCCGCGGCGACCCTGGTAAACGCCGTTCTACGCCGCGCGGCCGACGAGGCACACAATCCGGCCGAAGAATTTCTGCCCCAGAATCTGCCACTCGCCGATCGCTTGGGGATATTGCATTCCCATCCCACATGGATAGTCGAGCGCTGGCTCGCCCGCATTGGCGGACCGCAAACTCTCGCGCTGCTCGGAGCCAACAATCGCACCCCGCGCCTCGCCGGCGCTGTCCACACGCAGAATTTAGCGGAGGCACTCACGCCCGGTGCTCCTCCGTCGCAGGACGATGTCTTCGCCTTACTCGAGAAGTCCGGCCTGCGAATCGAATCAGGCGTCTTGCTCAAGAACGCTTTCGCAATCAGCGGCGGCAGCCCCACGCGCACCGAAGCATTCCGCAAAGGCCTCTTCTCGATTCAAGACGAAGCCTCCCAGATCATCCCGTTGCTCCTCGACGTCCAGCCAGGCGACAGCGTCCTCGACCTCTGCGCCGCGCCGGGCGGAAAGACTGCGTCACTCGTACGCGCCGCTGGTAGCGCGGGCCTGGTGATTGCCGCGGACCGTCACGCGCACCGCCTCCGCGCCATGCGCGACCAATTCAAGCGCCTTGCACTCGGGCGCGTGAAGCTTATCGAGCTCGATGCCGCGCGTCCGCTTCCCTTCCACCACGAATTCAACCGCATCCTGGTCGACGCGCCCTGCTCCGGCACCGGCACGCTCGCGCGCCATCCCGAGATTCGCTGGCGCCTGCGCCCGGAGCAACTCGCCGAATTCCATCATCTGCAAGTCGCGCTGCTCAAAAACGCACTGGCGCAACTTGCATCGGGTGGCCGCCTCGTATATTCCACATGCTCGATGGAGCCGGAGGAAAACGAAGAAGTCGTCGCGGACGCGCTACGCGACGCCCCGTCGATTCACCGTGTAAGCGACGACAAAGCAGCGCACACGCTCGCTCCCCATCTCGCGCCACGAGTGAAAGCCGAAAAATTATTCGACGCCGCGGGCCATTTCCGCACTTCTCCAGCCGATTGTCCAACGGACGGCTTTTTCGCCGCGCTCCTCGAAAAGGGGTAAAAGAAAATTCAGCGACTTGATCGACTCTCGCTGTAAGTCTTGTTGTTTCAGTCGGCGATTTTTTTCCTTAGCACTCAACAAACTCTTGAATCCGTCCGCCATCATTGCTAGGGTAATTATGGGGGAATGGCACGACGAGGCCAAATCGAGCCAAGGGCGCCCCGCCGAAGTTCCGGCGAGGCGGAAGGTCCATGTGTGCCTGGGTCCAAGCCACGAGGCAGCAGCTACCCAACAGCAGCGGCAGAAATACAACGCGTCACGCGCATTTCTAATCGCAACATTCCGCGATTAGAAATGGTGTTAACTCCCACAGAATCAATACGTGAACCGTTTCTAATCGCAACAAAATCGATGTCTTGCAATGCGGCTTTTGACGCCCCCGCGAAGGCGGCGCTATAGCCATGCCGACCTTCCGCGAACGCATCGAATGGATCTTCCGGCTAACGCTAATCGTCTTTACGCTGGCGTCAGTGGCGTTCCTCAGCGCGCTCATAGCCGTGCGCTTCGCCATTCAGGGCCGCGAAGTGGCCATGCCGGATGTGCAGGGCGCCAAAACCGTCGCGGCTCAGCAATTGCTGCAGGGGCGCGGCATAGGCATGAAGGTGGAAGACCGCATCTACAACGCTGCCCTGGCAGACACGGTCATACGGCAGGTCCCGCTGGCCGGAACCCGGGTGAAAGTGGGCCAATACGCGCACGTGGTAATAAGTCTTGGTCCCCAGAGCTCGACGATTCCAGTCCTCGAGCAGCGCAGCCTTCGTGCGGCGCGAATCGAATTGCTCCGCGACCGCTTGCAGGTCGGTGAAATTTCAAGCGCCTATCTGGCCGGATTCCCCGACGAAACAGTCGTTCAGCAAGTGCCCGCGCCGGGAACCACCGACGTTACGAGCCCACACGTGGATCTGCTAGTCACCTTGGGAACGCGTCCCCCGTCTTACGTCATGCCCGACCTCACCAGCACGCCGCTCAGCGACGCCGGATCGAAGTTGCGAGGCAGCGGACTCAAAATCACAAAATTCACGCTGACCCCGGCGCCGGGAATTTCCCACGGGATAGTAATCGCTCAGACACCGCCGCGCGGCGCACGCGTCGACTCCCAGACTTCGATTGAGCTCCAGGTGGCGCAATGAATCGCGAGAGCCTCAGCGCCCTTTTCGCGCCTCGTGTGCTAATATCCGCGGGGTTCGCGATATATTGTCGTCGGTGGCAATGTAAATGACCCGCTACGCACGCATCGAAATTGCGCCCTCGATCCTCGCGGCTGACTTTTCGAATCTTGGCGCGGAGATTCGCAAGGTGGAAGAAGGGGGCGCCGAGGTCCTTCACGTCGATGTAATGGACGGCCGGTTCGTGCCGAACATTTCGATCGGAATCCCCGTGGTGGCCTGTCTGCGCAAAGCAACCCGCACCCCGCTCGATACGCATCTCATGATCGTCGAGCCCGAAAAATTCATCGCGGAGTTTATCAAGGCAGGTTCGAATCGCGTGCTGATTCACCAGGAAGCGACCGCGCATCTCGACCGGGCCCTGACGATGATTCGTGAGCACGGAGCTGAAGCCGGAGTGGTGATCAATCCCGCAACGCCGGTTGCAACGCTCAGTGAGGTGCTCGATAAAGTGGACACGGTGCTCGTGATGTCCGTGAACCCGGGGTTCGGGGGCCAGAAATTCATTCCCGGGGCTCTTGAAAAAATCCGGCAACTGGATCAATGGCGTTCGCGTTACAATGGCAGCTTCCGGATCGAAGTCGATGGGGGAGTCGATCTGGGAAATGCAGTTTCGTTGGCGCAGGCAGGCGTGAACACATTTGTTGCGGGCACCTCGATATTCGGCGCCACCGACCCGGCCGCCGCAACGCGCCAGATGCGCAAACTCGCCAGCGAAGCTCTGAGTACAAAAGTCTAATCCCCCCAGGGGACGAATGGCTGGAAACTTCACAATAAAAAATAAATTTCTAATCGCAGCGCTGGGAATTTCCCTACTCGCTTTTGGAACGGTCGCGAGCGCTCAAAAGACGGCGAAGTCCAAGAAGGAGAAAGCTAAGACGCCCGACGCGACCGCATCGGCCGAGCCCGACAAGGTTCTCTACGACCGCGCGATGAATGACATTAAGCGCGCCCGTTACACAGAGGGCCGGTTGAGCTTACAGACGCTGATCAACACCTATCCCGACAGCGAATATCTCGCCAAGGCGAAGCTCGCTCAAGCCGACTCCTACTACAAAGAAGGCGGCACGTCGAACATCACGCAGGCCATTTCGGAGTACAAGGATTTCATCACGTTTTTCCCGTTCCTCGATGAAGCTTCGTACGCGCAGATGCAAGTGGGCATGGCGCACTTCAAGATGATGGAAAAGTCCGACCGCGACACCACGCAGGCTCTGGCGGCGGAAGATGAATTACAGGCTTTTCTGCTGAAGTATCCGCAAAGCCCTCTCGCGCCTGACGCGGAACAGCGATTGCGCGAGGTGCAGGAAGTTCTGGCCGACGGCGAATTCAAAGTCGCGCGGTTTTACTACGTCAAACAGGATTACCGCGCGTCGGCCGCTCGATTGGTGCAGATGACAGACCGCTATCCGCTGTACAGCGCAAGCGACCAAGCGCTCTGGATGCTCGGCGACGTTTACTCACGCGCCAAGCAAATTTCGAAGAACGAAGACGACAAAAACCACTGGGCCGATGTGGCAGCGAAGTGCTATGGCCGAATCGTGAAGGACTATCCGCTTTCGAAATACGCTCCGGATGCGAAAGCTCGGCTGAAGTCCATGGGGATGCCCGTCCCCGCAGCCGACCCCGCAGCGGTAGCCCGCATGCAGAAGGAGCAAGCGTTCGAGAAAGATCATCGCCAGAGCGCTTTGCTGAAGATGCCCCTCGAAATGCTCAAGTCCACTCCAGACGTTGCCACGGCGGCGCACGCAGGTTCGCCGAACCTCAGTCCTCCAACCGACGCAATTTCTGCCACCGACATTTTGAAACCGGGCGCCGCAGGTCCCACATTCGGTATCACGGCGACATCCGCTGGCGCTGGCGCGCCAGGTTCGGCTGAGACAACAGTAGTCACGGAGGGCGGAGGAGTCACGGAAGGCGGATCAGGCTCGACCATTACGGCGGGCGCCCAAATTATCGACGCGCCGGGCGCAGTTCAGCCTGGGACCGCAGCGATAGCGCCAACTTCGGCTCAGCCGACAACCAGTGCGCCTGCAGCGAACACACCGCCATCGAATCCGCCGTTCAACAGCCCAGCTTCGGGTGCGGCCGCGTCGCCCACGACGAATCCGCCAGCTCCAAGCGCGCCCGTGAATCCACCGGTCGCAAATGGTGAGCCCGGGGAATCGTCATCGTCC
>Ga0073928_10008138_pt1 | contig 13283 bp, 9 predicted proteins | sample PaiPotPPA55metaG_FD_76969 | JGI IMG/M metagenome (GOLD analysis project Ga0073928, IMG submission 76969) | Iron sulfur acid spring bacterial and archeal communities from Banff, Canada, to study Microbial Dark Matter (Phase II) - Paint Pots PPA... ...
CCGCGCCATAAAAGTTTCCGTCCGAGGCTTGAATGATGACATCGGGACGCCCGCCTTGCGGACATTTGTCTACACCGACGACGCCACCACGACAGGTGAAATCAAACAACTGATTGATGGTTTCCGAACTTTGTGCGCGGGCGGTTAGCGCCAGCGACAAGCCGATAACGAAGGCCATAACTGATCTAAGACTGCGATTGTTGCGTGCTTTACCCACGCCGCCGCGGAGCAGGCGTTGCTGTGGAAGATTCGGGCTGGCATGTTTCCGTCGGTCGGCTCGGTGCGGCCTTCGGATAGAATCTTTCACCGATTGCTGTTTGGAGGCTTCTTCAGCGAATCTTGGTTATCATTCTGCGACAGTGGCGCGCGATTTGTAGTTCTTCTTGTGCCGGCACAATCTGAATCTTGTCTGCAGTGAAGCCCAGGAACTCAAGGCCGCCGGCAGCTAAAGATCGTATGTGATTGCTGTGCTCTCCGATGCCGCCGGTGAAGACGAGAAGGTCGATGCCACCGAGGAGCGCTGCATACCCACCGATCACCTTGCGCACGGAAATAGCAAATACATTTAGCGCCAGAGCGGCGTGAGGATCGTTGGAGCGCATGCTCACTTCCAGTGTCTTCACATCGCTTTCTCCTGAAGAGAGTGCAAAAAGGCCGCTCCGATGGTTGAGTAGATCTTCAAGCTCATCGGCACCGAGTTTCTCATGGCGCAGAAGATAGATGATGACGCCAGGGTCGAGATCGCCGGAACGCGTGCCCATCGGGATGCCGCCGGTGGGAGTGAGGCCCATGGTGGTATCGACGGATAATCCATTGCGCACAGCGCAGAGGCTGGCTCCGTTTCCAAGGTGCGCGAAGATGGCTCGCTCGGGAAGTTGTTCGCCAAAGTGATGCACCAGCGATTCGTAAGAAAGGCCGTGGAAACCATAACGGCGAATACCTGCGTCGAAATATCGCTGCGGCAGAGGAAAGTGCGATGCCACTTCTGGGATGGTTCGGTGAAACGCATCGTCGAAGCAGGCAAAATGCGCCGCCACGGGGAAGATTGACTGCGCGGAGGTGATGAGCAACAGCGCCTGCGGGATGTGCAGCGGTGCGAAATGCGTGGCGGCGCGAAGTTGGTCCAAGACCTGCGGCGTGATGAGTTGGTGGGTGCGGAGCTCCGGCCCGCCATGGACAACGCGATGTCCTACGGCCGCTGGCGCGGCATGAAGATGGTCCCGAACTTCGGCGGCAAGAGTGGCAAGAGCCTCCGTTTGGGATTCGTGAATACATTCGCGTCCAACCAGTATTTTTCCATCGGACGAACGAATGTGCAATGAGCCACTGCTGTGCCCAATGCCTTCGGCGCTCCCTGTCAGCAACGCCTCTTCGTCGTCAGCGCCTCGGTAGTAGACACCGAACTTGAGCGACGAAGAGCCACTATTGAGCGCTAGAATTAGATCGTCTCTTACTGCCAGCTCTTGCATCATGTCTACTCTGGCCATTTCCAGTTGCGAATTTCTTCTTTATCGATGCCTTCGGCATGGGCATAGTTGACGCTCTCGATGATCTGGCCCTTCAACCACTCCTTGACGTGAGCGCCAATCGTGCGCAGGCGCGGAACACGATCGATGACATCGATCGCCAAGTCAAAGCGGTCGATCTGATTAATGATGGCAAGCTCCAGCGGAGTATTAATGTTCCCCTTTTCCTTATAGCCGCGCACATGAATGTTGTCATGATTCCGGCGGCGGTAGCTGAGCTTGTGAATGAGCGAGGCGTAGGAATGAAAGTTGAAGATAACCGGCTTGTCCACGGTGAACAGTGAATCGAAATCGCGATCCGAAAGTCCGTGCGGATGTTCGCTCTCCGGCATAAGCCGGAAAAGGTCGACGACGTTCACGAAACGGATTTTCAAATCACCGAAGCGCTCCTTCAGAATTGCAACCGCCGCCAGCGACTCCATGGTTGCGATATCCCCGGCGCAGGCCATCACGACGTCGGGATCGTTGCCGTCATCGCTGGAGGCCCAGTCCCAAATGCCGATGCCTTTGGTGCAATGCTTTACCGCATCTTCCATGGCAAGGTATTGGAGATGCTCCTGCTTATCGGCCACGATGACGTTGACATAGTCGCGCGAACGCAGGCAATGATCGGCCACACTCAGCAGACAGTTCGCGTCGGGCGGCAAGTAGATGCGCACCACGTCCGGGCTCTTATTCGTAACCACATCGAGAAATCCCGGGTCTTGGTGCGTAAAGCCGTTGTGATCCTGCCGCCACACCAGAGATGTGATGAGGATATTGATCGAAGGCACCGGCGCGCGCCAGGAGAGTTCCTTCTTCGACTTTTCCAGCCATTTGGCGTGCTGGTTGAACATGGAATCGATGATGTGTATGAAGGCTTCGTAGCTGGAAAACAAGCCGTGGCGGCCGGTCAGAACGTAACCTTCAAACCAGCCTTCGAGCGTATGCTCGCTCAGCATTTCCATTACGCGTCCGGCGACATCAAGTTCTCCGCCGTCGGCGTCCTCCGGCAGGTATTGGGCGAGCCATGTCTTTTTCGAAGCGGCATAGATGGCTGTGAGCTTATTGGAGGCGGTTTCATCAGGGCCGAAGACGCGGAATGTATTCATGTTGCGGCGCATCACGTCAGCAAGAAAATGCGCGAGCACATCGGTCGGCGAGAGGTAGAGAGTACCCGGAGTCTTCAGGTTGACGGCATAAGCACGAAACTCAGGCAGTTCGAGTTCTTTGCGGAGCAATCCTCCATTGGCGTGGGGATTGGCGGAGATGCGGCGCGGGCCGGAAGGCGCAAGCTCCTGTAGTTCTGGAACCAGCGTTCCATTGGCGTCGAATAGTTCTTCGGGCTTGTAGCTGCGCATCCAGTCTTCTACGATTTTCAGAGACTTTTTATTCGTGGCCGGGTCGGCCACTGGAACCTGGTGCGCCCGCCACGATCCCTCCACTTTGTGGCCCTCGACTTCCTTCGGTCCTGTCCAACCTTTGGGCGAACGAAGCACGATCATCGGCCAGCGGGGACGCGTGGCGTCGCCGGTTGCGCGGGCATGCTGCTGGATAGAGCGAATTTCCAGCATGCACTGCTCCAGAGTGGAAGCCATTTTCTGGTGCATCGTAAACGGGTCGTCGCCTTCGACGAAATACGGTTGGTGACCGTATCCGATCAGCAGCGATTCCAATTCTTCGTGCGGAATGCGGGCCAAGACCGTGGGATTCGCGATCTTATAACCGTTGAGATGCAGCACCGGCAGGACGGCTCCGTCCCGGATCGGATTCAAGAATTTGTTCGAATGCCAGGAGGTTGCCAGCGGCCCGGTCTCGGCCTCTCCGTCCCCGATTGCGACGGTGACTATGAGATCAGGATTGTCGAAGGCTGCTCCGTAAGCGTGCGAGATGGAGTAGCCTAGCTCGCCGCCTTCGTGAATAGACCCGGGCGTCTCCGGCGTGCAGTGCGAGCCGATACCTCCTGGAAACGAGAACTGCCGGAAGAATTTGAGCAAGCCAGCTTCGTCGCGACTCTTATCCGGATAAATCTCGGAGTAGTAGCCCTCGAGATAGCAGTTGGCAAGTGTGGCCGGCGCACCATGGCCGGGGCCGGAAATGTACATCACATTCAGGTCGTACTTCTTGATAAGACGGTTCAGATGTACCCAAATCAAAGATTGCCCGGGATCCGATCCCCAATGACCGAGGAGGCGATTCTTAAAGTGCTCCGGCCGCAGCGGTTCACGCAGCAGTGGGTTCTCGCGAAGATAGATCATTCCTGCCGATAAATAATTGCAAGCTCGCCAGTACCCATGGATCTTTCGCAGTTCCTCCGGCGTGAGAGGTGATGAAACTTCGTCTGCGCTCGCAATTCGAGGTCCTCCGACAATCCTAGGAGAAGGAGATTGGGTCGTCACGAGAAGGGTCCTCCTGTTAAGAGCCTAGACTGTTTCGATGCGGAAGTCTGGCCGGTTGACTTATAGAATGATTGCGGCAGTTTCCTGGACTCCAACCCAAAGATAATTCCCGCCTGCAGGTTTACACAACCTGCGGCCCTATGCCGTTTCGCTGGTCATGATGAAAAGCGGCTTCATTTCAAAGCTCTTGTAGTGCGGCCGAAGCCGGTCGATGTTGTATTGCTCCTTTACGTTCACGATTTTTTTTGAGGCCGTAACCGTATCGATCGGCAGATTATCGTAGCGGCCATTCCTAAGGACGACAAGTCGTCCGTGGATCTTCCTCAGGAGCAAATCCAAGGCCAGGTTGCCATAGGCCATGGGAACGATGGAGTCGATGGCGTCGGGATCGCCGCAGCGCACCAGATAGCCGAGTTTCTGATGAATCGTGTCGATGGATTTGCCCTGGTTGTATTTGGGCGAAAGCTCCTTCAGTTTCTCGGAAACCAACTCCCCAATGCCGCCGAGTTTCTTGTGTCCGAAGGCGTCAGTGGTTTCAGCCTCGAAGATCATCTCTCCGCCTTGGAACATCGCTCCCTCAGAAACCAGGACAACAGAATAGTGGCTGGGATTTTTTCGGCGATCCGACACCAGGAGCTCGGTGAGGCGCTCGATGTCGAATTTGTGTTCCGGGATTACGCAGCGGTGTGCCGCTCCCGCCATGGTAGGCAGCATGGCAGTGAAACCCGCGTACCGCCCGAAGACTTCGAGGACCATAAAACGCTCGTGAGAGCCAGCGCTGGTGCGCAGACTGTTGGTCATGGAAATGGTGCGAGTGACGGCCGTGCTGAAGCCGATGCAGTAGTCCGTGCCGGGAACGTCATTGTCCATGGTCTTGGGAATGGCGACTACCCTCACGCCTTCCTGATAAAGACGCACACCGTAGCTCAGGGTGTCGTCACCGCCGATAGGGATGAGGTGGTCGATGCCGAGCCAATCCAGATTCTTTAGAACTTCTTCCGTCAAGTCGTTGTTTTCGGCGGTATAGATAGACTGCAGGTGAGCCGGCACACTGGACTTTTTCACCTTACTGGGATTGGTGCGTGAAGTATGCAGAAACGTACCGCCGGTGCGGCCGGTACGGTTGACCAGATCTTCCGATAGCGTCTGGTAGTTTTCGCTGTTGTCGTAGTCTTTTTCGCGGACAAGGTCGACTAGTCCGGCCCATCCCCGACGAATGCCAATCACTTCGCAGCCCTCGCGCATGGCGCGAATGGTTACGGCGCGGATGGCTGGGTTCAGACCGGGCACGTCGCCGCCACCAGTGAGGATTCCAATCACACCCTTTTTCGTTTTCACGTTGTCCTCCCGTGTCGCAGTCCCATCCGGTAATTCTCGATATTAACCTGCCTGCGAACCGGAAAGCGCCTAACCCGCATTCAGCGAAGCCAGCAGGAATACTAAAGGGGCGTTCCAGTTGATGGCGATTTCGTTCAGTGAGTAGGCAGCCTGGTCGTCCTTATACATCTGCATCGGCGGACCCTTCGGCAGCAACGCCGCCACGCGGTCCACGGGATGAGCATTGGGCCCGCCAGAGAGCAACCCGTGCCAGGGAGCGGCATTATTTTCAGCCGCGCTCGGCCGATGGTGGAGATGATGGAAGGATTTCGATCCTAACTGTGTAACCCCGGACAAGTTGAAGCAATTGCGTATAGTGGAGATTTTCCACGGCTGCGTAGCGGAAACCGTCATTCTTCTGCAGGCGATCGGTCACCATCAGTTGCAGGGAGTGATTGCCCGCCACTCCGTTCGAACCCAGACATAGTCCGAGAGGGACGGCGTGTTTCCATACCCATTCTGCCGGCTGTTTTGGACCAAATTCTCCGCCGCCCGCACGCTGGAGTCACGAATCTGCGCCAATAACTCACTCGATCCGCCTTTCCGGTCAGCCATCGCATAGGTCCAGAGCGAGAGGGCCGAAAGGTCATTCCAGGCAGGCGTCTTCACGCCTAGTCGGTTGTCCGCCCGGAGATAGGCGACGCCAGCTCTTGGCTTAGGCGTCGTCAAAAGGTCCATAGCAGCGCGCGGCGATCAAGAATCCGGATGTGAGCTTCCAAAATCCCAGCGGTATTCGCACCGGGGGCAGGGGGCTTTGGGTTCTGTCGCTCAATCGTCTCCGCGCCCGTTCCATCCGTGCCTGACAAGGTTTGACGCAGGACTGGTCAGGTGCGCAGAGAGTCTTTCACCGGGGCAGTTTCCTCCTAACGCTGCCTTCCTGCCAGGGACTTTCGCGCCTTTCTTGCGGGCTTCGGAAAGACCGATCGCAATCGCCTGCTTCCGGCTCTTGACCGTTCCGCCTTTTCCCCCGCGTCCTGACTTCAGCGTGCCTTTTTTCTTTCGGCGCATTGCGCTCTTCACGCTCTTGCCCGCCGCCTTTCCATATTTTCGATTGCTCGCAGATTTCCGTTGCGCCATGATTGACCTCCCCAAGAAACTTAGAAGACCCAACGGCTCTAGAGGTTGGCGTTTGATTCCATCGCTTGCATCATTTAACGCGGGAGCGAAAGGTCTCAAGAAAAATCAATGAGACCAGCGTAGGGTGAAACTACGCCGGCAATTTTACTCCGGCATAATCAGCGCTTTCTGCTTAGGGATTGCCTGCAACGTTTCGCGGCTGATGCCGAGGTGCTGTATCACCAGCTCAGCAGGGGTGTTGGAAACCCATTCCGACAGCGACAAATCCATGAAGCGGTCGGCCTTGAACATCTCGAGAAAAACCAGATCGGTATCGCCAACATTCTCCACGTAATGTCCTAGCGTCTTCGGAACGTACCCGACGTCGCCGGCGTTGAAATCGGCTGTGCGCGCCTTCGCCCCGTTGAAAAAGACCGTCATGCGCGCTTTTCCAGCCACATAGTATTGCCATTCGTTAGCATTTTGATGCCAGTGCAATTCCCGCAGTCCTCCAGGTTTCACAACTACGTGCGCGGCAGCGATCGTGGTCGCGACGGGGAAATTTCTTGCGTCGATAATGCGGACCTCGCCAAAGCGCGTCTTCCTGGTGGGCGGCATTTTATGCATGGCAAAATCGAAGGCGATCGGCGAAGGGCCGGTCGATCCGCTGGCGGCCCGTTGGTCTTGCGGCAAGGATACGGGGACGGCTGCCTGGAAAATGTAACGTCCGTCAGGAGGCGCTTTGTAGATGCTATCCAAGGCGCTTTCTGGCACCCCCCAGTTCTTCGCCAGCACCTCGGGAGGGGTGTGCCGTGTCCAGTCCGAGATCAGCGTCGTGTTGGCTTCGGAAAACTTGCCGTCGTCAAACACCAGCAAGAACTCGCAGCCGTCCGGCTCCAGACCCTGTACGGAGTGGGGAGTGCCCGTTGGGAAGAACCACAGATCATCTTTGGCCACATCTTTTACAGCACTCTTGCCATCATTGTCGATTGCCGTAATACGGGCGTTCCCGCTGAGCATCAGGGCCCACTCGGCGGCATTGTGCCAATGCAGTTCGCGGACGCCCCCCGCCGTCAATCGCATATTTACGGCGGCAATGTCTTTGGAAATTGGAAAGTCTTCAACCGTGACTTGTCGCGACCAGCCACCCTGCTGGATGCGCCGGTGGGCAGACGAGAATGAACTCCAGAATGTCTGCACCTCGCCGTGATCGGTGGCAGGCGGCATGAAGGTGTTGGGATTGGAATCTTTGAGAGCCTGGTTTTCCGGGCCGACATCGGTGGCGCTTTTGTCGTGCTGAGCTTGGTCGATCTTCTGGACGTCCTGCGGCGCTTTTGCCTCCATTCGTCCAGCCAGAGCCGCGCTGAGAACCACGGCGGAGCTTTTGCCAAGAAAGCGGCGACGATCCCATGAGTGGTCGGATGGCTCAGCACTGGACCTGGACTTTGAGGACATAGGCTCTTTCTTCCTTTTCCATTAAATATAGACGTCAGAGCGAGTTTACAGGCAAATCCGCGTTCCCGAGTCACGGCCGAGAACGATTAGCGTTGGGAATGCGGTGCACGCGGTAACACGACTCTTACCAGGCACCCTCGACCGCCGGTTCGGTTGGAAATTTCGATCCTTCCGCCGTGGGCCTCAGCAATCTGACGAGAGAGGACTAGCCCAACTCCGCTTCCGCTCGGTTTTGTCGTATAGAACGGAGTGAATACATTCGCGGGATTTAAAAGACCCGGACCGTTGTCTTCGATGAGCAGATTCACATCTGCTTCGGTAACATCCCATCGCACTCCAACCTTTCGATCCACTTCTGTACCTGAACTCGGGTCTAAGTCCGACGTTCGGTTGCGGTGTCTGGTCGGAACCACAGCGGAAGAGAGTTCGAGAACGGCGTCCGCAGCATTCCGCACCAGGTTGATGAGCATTTGTTCTAGCTGATCCGGATCGGCGGTGAACAACAAGTCTGGTCCCGCCTGCACGCCTACTTTGACTCGAGTTTCCAGACTTGCGACTCTCGCCACCAGCTTGGCCAATTCCACTTCCCGCAGCATCGGGGCGGGCATCTGCGCCAGTTGGCGATAGGCTTCAAGAAAACGGTGCAGGGAAGCGGAACGCGCCTCGATAATCTCCAGCCCGTGTTGCAAGTCGTTGCGTACATCGGGGTCCATGGCCGTGGTGGAGACTCGCGAATTGAGACTTCCGGCAATCGACTTGATCGGCGCCAGCGAGTTGCTCAGTTCATGTCCTAAGACCCGGATCAGCCTCTGCCAGGCCCGCCGCTCTTCTTCGCGCAAGGCGCGGCTTACATCCGAGAGAACCACCAGAGTGTGCGGCACGCCGTTTTGGCGAAACGAACTTCGCCGTAACAGCCAGCGCGCTTGCGAGTCCTCCTTGAGGTCCAGTTCCACTAGGCTTTCCGTGTCGCCGGCGAGACATTTCTGCAAGTTCAGCTCGGCGGCGCTGCGGCCCAGCATCCGCGCCTTCGATTGCCGTAGCAGGTGCTCACCAGCGGGGTTCACCAGACGTAGGATGGATGCGGGATCGAAAGCAAATAAGGGGGCGTCAATCTCGTCGACCACGCGCTGCAGCAACGCCGTCGCTTCAATGGCGCGGATCTTCTCGTCGGACAGCATGTCGGCCAGGGCGTTTACTTCCAGAGAAAGCTCTCCCAGCGCATCCTCAGCCACGGCATTTCGCGCGCGGAAAGAATAATCTTCCTCCCGCAAGGCGCCGATTACGTTGGAAAGAGTTTGCAGCGGCCGCGTGGTCTGTTCCTGCAGCGCCAAGGCCAACAACCACCAGGCAAACAGTTCGAAGGCGACGAGCGCGAGTCGCGATTCGACGGACCAGGGCTGCATCCAAACCAGCACAACGCTTACCAGAAGGCCGGGGAGCGCGACCAGGAAACAATAGAGGCCTACTCGCTGTTCGTAGCGGAGTCGAGCTCGTTTTCGCGGCCGGGATGCACTTCTCGGCGGCGAGCTAGACGCCATATTTCTCCATCCGACGGTAGAGGGCTCCGCGGCTTAGTCCAAGCGCCTCGGCAGCCTGGCTGACGTTGCCCTGGTAACGCTGCAGAGCTTTCCGCACCAGCATGGCCTCCACCGCCTCCAGACTGAGATCTTCCAGGCCCTGACTGGGGGCGCGCTGCGAACTCAGCGACAGATCCGCCGGCTGGATTTCGTCGGTGCGGCACATCAGGACAGCGCGCTCAATGGTGTGGTCCAGTTCCCGCACATTGCCCGGCCAGGAATACTGCATCAACGTCTGGACGGCAGCGGAATCAAAGCCCTGCACTGGCCGGCGATAGCGGGCGGCATAGCGAGCGAGAAAATGCGCTGCCAGCGCGGGGATATCTTCACGGCGCTCGCGCAACGCCGGTAGATGGATCTCGACAGTGTTGAGACGAAACAGCAGATCCTCGCGGAATTGTCCGGAAGCGCAAGCTGCAGAAAGATCGCTATTGGTGGCCGAGAGCACGCGAACGTTGACCCGACGGGAGCGCGACGATCCCACCCGCTCGATTTCGCCGGATTCCAGAACGCGCAACAGTTTTGCCTGCTGGCGCAGGGGAACATTGCCAATCTCGTCGAGAAAAATAGTGCCGCCGTCCGCCAGTTCGAAACGCCCGATGCGATCGGTACGCGCATCGGTGAACGCACCCTTCACGTGACCAAACAATTCGCTTTCAAAGACGCCGTCGGGAATCGCTCCCGTGTTCACCGCTACCAGCGGCCGCGGGGCCCGCGCCGATAGCGCATGCAAAGTTTGCGCCACGATTTCTTTTCCGGTTCCGTGCTCGCCCGTGATCAGCACATTCGCGTCGGATGGACCTACTCGCGCCAGGGTTTCGAGTACAGACTGCATGGCCGGTGCGGTGGCGATGAACTCGGGGCGGCCTTCGGCACGAAGCAAGCGGTTTTCCGCCTCCAACCGCGCCGCCCGCTGCAGGGCACGATGCAGTTCCACCTGGGTGCGAAGGATCGAGAGCAGCCTGTCGTTCTCCCACGGCTTCTGCACAAAGTCTCTGGCTCCACGCCGCATCGCCTCAACCGCCAGTTCGACATTGGCCCACGCGGTCATCACAATGACCGGAACCGAGGCGTCCAGGGACACAATTTGCGAGAGCAAATCGAGGCCCTCCTGTCCGGAAGTGGTATCCCGGGTGTAGTTGAGGTCGATCAGCACCGCATCATATGAACTACTGGCGAGGGCTTCGCGCACCAGGGCGGGCGAACGAACTTTGTCTACCTTGTAGCCGTGCGGACGGAGCAGCAACTCCAGCGCCTCCAGGATGTGCTCCTGGTCGTCGGCGGCAAGCACTCGCGGAGGCGCACCAGCCTCATGCTTGAGAGCGGATAGTTCCAGTTCTCCGGATTTGGCCGAAGTGGGCATACGGATTTAGGGCGACGGGCGCGAAACCACGCCCGTGATCGCGTCCTGCAACAGTATGCCATTATGTTCCAAAGTTGCGCCGGTGGTGCGATCCAATTCAACCTTGGCCTTCTCGTATGCGGTTTGCGCGCTGACCAGATCCAGCTGCGCCAGCGCCAGATCGTGCTGGGACGAGAGGGTTTGGTAACTTGATCCCGATCCCAACTCTTGTTCCTTTTTCGTGATGTCGAAGGTGCGTTGGGCCAGGTCTCGCGCCTTGCGCGCGGCCTGCACCCGGGCGCCGGTCTGGTCCAGGGCATACTGGGCATTGCGCACTTCGATGCGAACCTGCTTTTTCAGCTGCTCCATGCGCAACTCGGACTGGCGATACTCAAGCTCGGACCTGTACTGGTCCGCTTTGGCGACTCGATTTCTTATCGGAAGGTTCAGGTTCAGTCCCAAGTAGTAATCCGGAGAGGTGTTGTTGAAAGCGTTTTGCACGGCGCCCGTAAAATCGATTGGCACCGTGGAAACATTTTGGCCGAGGTTGTAAGTGGGATTCAGCGGCCCGGCAAGACCCGAGCCTCCATAAAAGCCGACCAAGGAGAGCGACGGCAGCAACGCATTGCGGGCTGCCCGGCGGCTGATTTGCCGGTTCACCAGGTCGATGTCAGACTCCGCCAGCTCGGGCCGGCTATGCAGCGCTGTGGAGATCAGCTCAGCGATGGGCGCGCTGGCTACGGTCTCGACCGTCTGCATCTGGTCCGTAGGAATTACCCTCATCGCTTCAAGCACCGGATCATCCAGGCTCTTCGTGATTGCGTTCTTCATCAGCGTCTCCTGGAGCTGGAGACTGGTGCGAGCCACAGTCAAGTCCTGATCGCGGCGTGACACTTCCGCCTCGGCGCGCATTACATCCATCGCCGGAACGCTCTCCAACTGCAGCTGTTTCTTGGTGTTGTCCAGAGTCTGCTGGGCGAAAGCAAAAGATTGTTCGTTCACCTGTGTCTGCTCGTACGCGCTGACCAGGTCCCAGTAAATGTTCTCGATTTGCGTGACCGTGGCGACCACCTGGTCTTTGAAGGCGATGTCGGAGATTTTCTTGTTGTTCTGCGCAATCCGCAAATAGCGCAGGTTCGGACCGAACCCAAAACCGGCGAGCAATTCCTGCTGAAATTGAAAGCGAAAGGTCGAGCTGAGCGTGGGGGAGAGGTTGAAGTATGGACTATTGGTGGTTTGCCGCGAGTTGCTGAAAGAGAAACTGACGCTGGTGCCGGTAGCGAAGGATTGCGTGACCAGAGCCTGCACCTGGCCGGTGTTGAGCTGCAGAGAGGGTACGCCGTAAATCTGAAAGTTCGCCACGGGAGAAGTCTGATGCTCTACTCCACCATTGACGCTGATGAATGGGTCGTAGGACGATACGATTGTTCCGGTGCCCAATGTAGATTGAACCAAGCCGGAAGCGCCGGCTCCGGCCCCGCCGGCGCCACCGCTGGTACCGCCTGCACCCGCGCCGGGAGCGCCCGTGCCGAAGCCGCCGATGCCGCCGCCCGGAGTTCCCTGGACGACTCCGGTATTGACTCCGCGAAAAAACCCGCCGGCCTGCGTGCGTAAAATGTCAGTCTTGGCAATCGGAAGATTGTAGCGAGCGATGGCCAAATCCAGATTATTCTCCAGCGCCAGATCAACCGCATCCTTCAGTGAAAGAAACAGTTGGCCGTCGCGGATGAGTTGGTCGAGACGCGGTGAATTCGCCAGCACCGGCTTTGGAACCTGGTCAGCCTGGTAGGCGTTCAACGGGTTGTGCGACTTTGGCATTTCATACTGGACCGGAATTGCGGTCTGCTGGGTGTTCGCGGCGGGCGTTGCTCCCTGGGCCGGCGGTGCCGGAGTCTGCGCCGCCAGGCCCGCAACCAGAGTCCCGCAGGAAAAGGTGGCCGCGATCGCGTGTTTCAGGAATCCAAAAGCGTATGAACTCACGATGCGCTGACCTCCGCGGGCTGGGGGAGTGCGGGATTCGCCGTGTCTCCCACCAACCATCCGTCCCGCAACTGAATGGTGCGGTTTCCGTAACTCGCGTTGGTCTCTGAGTGGGTGACCTGCACGATGGTGGTTCCTTGTTGGTTCAGTCCGAGAAAAAGTTCCATAATCTCCTTGGCTTGACCGGAGTGAAGATTGCCGGTCGGCTCGTCGGCCAGCAGAAGCGGTGGTTTGTGAATCACGGCACGAGCGATTCCCACCAACTGCTGCTGGCCGCCGGAGAGTTGGCTGGGATACAAGTCCTTTTTGGCCACGATCTGAAAGCGATCCAGCGTGTCGGCGACCAGACTCTGCCGTTCGCGGCGCGGGATGTCTTTGTAAGAAAGCGGCAGGTCGATGTTTTCCTGAACGGTGAGGTCGTCGAGCAGGTGATAGCTCTGAAAAACCATCCCGATGTTGCGCTTCGCCAGTTCCGCGCGCTGCTTACGCTTCATCTGGTGTACCCCCTCTTCGCGAAACCAATACTCCCCTTGCCAGGCATCGTCGAGCAGCGCCAGGACATTTAACAAGGAAGACTTGCCAGCGCCCGAAG
>Ga0073928_10008139_pt1 | contig 13277 bp, 9 predicted proteins | sample PaiPotPPA55metaG_FD_76969 | JGI IMG/M metagenome (GOLD analysis project Ga0073928, IMG submission 76969) | Iron sulfur acid spring bacterial and archeal communities from Banff, Canada, to study Microbial Dark Matter (Phase II) - Paint Pots PPA... ...
CTTCACCTGATCCAGGGACAGGCGATCAGTGCGGGTTGGATCTCGATAGCAGAAGGCGCAGGCGAGATTACATTCGTTGGTGAGCCCGAGGCCGAGCGAAATCTTTGTATTAGGTAGCGACGAGGCGGATGAAGATTTGTCGGCGACATTATTCATTGCACGATTCTCCATCGATCATCAAGGCAACCGCGGGTGTGGTGCATCAAACATGATAGTGGTGCTCAAATAAAGATTCGTATCGGGGCATGCCTTCAGGCATGCCGTTTCAGTGCGAAGCTTGAACCGGCTTCAGCCGCTGGCCCGAAGGCAAGCCTCAGCGGCTTAAGCCGCTTGTCGCTAAACTGTTTATAGCATCGCTGAAGCGATGCCCTGATACGAATCTTTTTTGAACTGTCTTTTTTAAACTGTCTTTTTTAAACTGTCTTTTTCAAACTCGCCTTTTTTTTAAACTGCACCATTACTCAACTGCGCAAAGCATTGTGTGTAACGCGCGACTGCGGCGTATTCTGATCGGCTCCCGAGTTTGCGCTCCAGTTCAAAAATTCGATCGTACTCGGCACTGCGGGAAACCTGTGGCGGTAAATAATCCGCAAGGACGCGTACACCACGCTCAGCAGTCGGCGCGAGCGATGCCGCTTTCAGCATGGCCCGCAGGCTGTCTGATGTAAAAAGCCGTACCCTGCCTCCGTACAAAGACTCCTGTCCCCATTCAGCGGTTAAGTTATTTTCCGCAGCCGCCAAATCACCCGCTTGGATAGCAGCCTTGAATACTTCGCCGGCGTGGTTCCGCACAAGGACTGACAGTATCGCTGATGAATCCCGCAAGGCGCGAGCCACGCCGCACAACACAGCAATAGGGTCGTCGAGATATCCCAGTACGTTGTGGCACAGAATTACATCGAACGATTGCATAGAGAATAAGTTTGCCAGGTCGGCCGCGGCGCCGTGTTTCAGCGCGACCATCTCCGTAACCCCGGCTTCCCGCGCTGCGCGGTTCGCGATTTCCAACATCTCCGCCGACGAATCCAGCAGCGTAACATGCATGCCAAGCCGCGCCAGGCGAAGGGCGGTCGCTCCGGTGCCGCACCCGACATCTAGCGCACGCAACGAGCCGCCGACTTGAAGCGGAATAAACTCCTGCAGGTTGGCGAATGCCAGGTCGGAGCGCAACCGGCCCTCGGGCGTCTCGAGGTAAGCGGCATATTTGTCTGCATCGCGCTCGAAGTGTTCGCGATCGGCCTTAGCTGGAAACTTCATGCGACCCTCAGGCGAAGCCGTTCCCCAATCCAGTCACTAGCAAGAACGAGGGCGTAGATCAAAATAATAAGTGTACTCAGGCGATTGTAGAAGCCGAGCTGCACATTGTTATAGATCGCCTGTCCCAGGCCGCCACCGCCGACCAGCCCCAGAATGGTAGAAGCTCGCAGATTCATCTCCCAGCGCAAGACCGTGTAGCTGCTCAGCAGGGGGCGGGCTTGCGGCCACATTGCCCAGAGCAACAATTGAATGGGACGGGCACCCAGCGAACGTAACGCTTCCACCGGGCGAACCGGCACTTCTTCCAAGGTTTCTGCGTACAGTTTGCCCAGCACGCCGGTGGTGTGCAGCGCCAGCGCAATCGTTCCGGCGAACGGGCCGATGCCCACAGCCAGAATGCAGATGAGAACCCAAACCAGTTCAGGGATCGAACGTAGAATATTGAGCACCAGCCGTGTGCTCCAAAAGAGAAGCCAACGCAGGAGTCGATCCACAACCCGAATCCTCCCGGGGGAATCATTGCGCAGAAAGATGAGAGTGGACGTCGCTGGCACGGCCAACACGACCGCCAGCGCCATACCAATCAGCGTGCCCATCAAAGAGATTGCGATTGTCTGCAGGAGGGCTGTTCCGAGGCTGTCTATGAAAGACCAGCTCAAATCCAGCGGCAACATCCGAAGAAGAAAGCCTGCAAGATGGGACGCAATTCCAGCCTGATTTAACACCGCTGGCGTGAAACCTGCCAGCGTAAAGCTGACCACAATCAGAGGCATCACTAGCACCCACGCGACTATCCCCCGAGAGTTTCGAAGAAAGGAATTTAGAGCTGAGGACTCGTCCCCGATGTTCACCTCGCGTGCACGGCTGACGGAGCGAGCACGCAAGTAGCGGCTGGCCGTGTCAGTGATCGTGAGAAGCATTATGAAAACGAGCAGAAGAGTTAGCACTTGACCGTACTCGAACATTCGCATGGACAAGCTGATTTCGTATCCGATGCCACCTGCGCCCACAAACCCCAGCACCGCCGCGGCGCGCACGCAACATTCAAACGAATAGAGTGTGTAGGCCACCAGATGGCGCAGGGCTTGCGGCCAGACTCCGCGTAGAAAAATCTGCATTCGCGTGGCGCCGGTAGATTGCAGCGCCTCCAGCGGTTGCGGATCTACATGTTCGAAGACGTCGGCATAAACACGGCCAAGCACACCGCTGTAGGCCACAGTCAAGGCAAGCGTGCCGGCAAGAGTTCCGAGTCCTACTGCTGCGACGAACAATAACGCCCAGACCAGGTCAGGCACAGCGCGCAGAAAACCCAGTAGAGCTCGCGCCAGCCGGCTTCCTACAGCGCCTACCCGAAAGCCGAAACCGTCAGCTTCGCCGCTCACCAAGACGCCGCGATTCCAGAGAGTGGTGGTGGCAAGGATTCCCAAAGGCAGTGCCATGGTGATGGAAAGCAAAGTGCCCGCAACTGCAGTGGCCAACGTTTGCGCTACGGCGCGCAACACCGTGAGGAGAAAATCGGAAGACAGATCGGGCGGAAAGAGCTCGGTCAGAAAGTTCCAGACTGCAGCGGCCGTCGCCGGCCGGAATAAAACACCCGGTCGCACCTCTGCAAAGCGCCAGGACAAAGCCAGCAGCACAATCGCCACAAGAACGTAAACGACACGGCGGGACGTCACCGCTGAGTGCTGGTGCGCTGAAATACTATCGAGCGCAACCGAGTTTGTACTGGAAGTGGTCGCCATCGCGTTCGCCAGTTGGCTTGCTGTCACGGGTGTACAGAGCACTCAAGAGGTCTCCCTGTACCTCGGAAGAAGGCGCATCAAACGAAAGGCCGCCCTCGCGGAGCCCAACTACGCGCGGAAAGTGTCGCAGCGCCAAGTCCACTCGGTGGACCGCCATGATCAACGTCTTGCGACCATCACGCGCAAGTCCAGCCAGCAGCGAGGTTATGGCCTCTGCCAACTCTGGATCAAGCGATGCTGTCGGCTCGTCAGCCAGGATAACGTCTGGTGCTTGCATGAGCACACGCGCAGCCGCCAGCCGCTGTTGTTGTCCGCCAGACAGTTCATCAGCGCGGGATGCACGCTTGTCCGTGAGACCTACCAGTTCCAAGGCGTGCATCGCGAGCTCCGAGTCAGTCTTCGTGGGCTGAAAAACACTGCGCAGTGTGCTCAGAAGAGACATTCGTCCCAGCGCGCCGCAAAGCGTATTCTCCAGTGCTGTCAATGAAGGAACCAAGTTGTGCTGTTGATAAATCATACCCACTCGCCGGCGCATGGCTCTTAATCCGCGGCCGGACAGGGAAACGGTATCGTGCCCATCAAAAAACACCGAGCCAGCAGTCGGCCGTAAGGTTCCATTCAGCAGTCGAAATAACGTCGTCTTACCTGCGCCGGACTGACCAAGCAGAGCGATCTGCTCGCCCGGATATACCTGCAGCGTGACGCCCCTGACCGCCTGCACCTGCCTCCGGCGCTGCACGAACAACTTGGTCACGCTATTGAGCGAATAGATCATTTCAGAAGCCCCTCGTCGCGGGCCGCCTGCCGCAGCTTGTCGTAGCTCGAGTCATCAGCGCGCACGTACTTGGTCGCGTTAAGAAGGTCGAGGAGAACCTTCTGCTCCGGTTTGGATGCATCGAGCTTCAGCAAAGCATCAGCAAAACTGTCACTCAGCTTCGCATCAAGGCCTTTGCGTGCGGCCCAGACATAATCGAAGAAGGCGGGCGTGGTGTAAAAGACCTTCACTTGCTCTGCCGTGATCTTTCCCGACTTCATCATGTTGCCAAACACCAGTTCATCCATAGCACCCGCATCAACCTTCGCGTTGGCGACCGCTAGCGCAGTGGCGTCATGCCCGCCGGTATAAAGAGCTTTGGCGATTACGCCTTGATCGACATTGGCCGCGCGCATGTAATAGGCCGGCATGAGATGCCCGGAGGTCGAGTTCACGTCGCCGAATGCGAAGGAGTGCCCCTTCAGATCGCTCAGCGAGCTGATGCCTGATCTGGGTTGAGTGATGAAGACGCTGTGAAAGTTCTGATCGCGCTCACGTTGGACCAGGGGACGCACACCGGCGCGCCGTGAAGCTTGTACAAAGGTAAAACCCCCCAGATAGGCGATGTCGACGCGATCGTTAGCGATGGCTTCGACCACCGCCGCGTAGTTTGTGGGGACCACCATTTCGATTGGAGAGCCAGTCTCTTTCTCGAGGTATTTCACCAAAGGCTGGCTCTCACGCGCGATCTTTCCGGGATCGGTCGTTGGAATCATGGCGAGCCGAAGCGCGATCTCCGGCGCACCGCCCCGCTTGCAGCCGACCGCTACAAGCAGCAGGACAAGAGCGAACCCAAACGCCTTCCTCAGCATCGTCAGCCTCCAAGGTTCTGCTTTAGAAGCCACAGCTCTAGCGTTGGGAAGCGTGGCTATCGCTGCGTCTGAGCAGGATAGCATCTACGCGTAGAACTGTGCGGTTGTGGATCAAGCGTAATCGGTGGGCCAATTCCAATGCTGGTTGAAACTCTGACGCTTTACTCTGCACCTGTGCTGCTGGCCAGCTTACCGCAGCATTCGGGCCGCGCTGGCAAACTCGATCGGTCCCATCCGCCGCCGAGAGCTTGAATGAGCAGCACTGTGCTCGCCATACGACGTCCTAAAATGTTGACCGCCGTTACTTCGTCGGCGAGAGCTGCGTTCTGAGCAGTAATGACCTCGAGATAACTTGTGACCCCACCTTTGTATCGAGTGACAGAAAGGTCAAGGGATCGCTGAGCTGCCGTCACGGCCTCATCCTGAACCTTCGCCTCATTTTCCAAGATTCTGACCGCGGCCAAATTGTCTTCGACCTGTTGAAATCCATTCAGGACGGTCTGTCGGTAGTTGGCGACTTGGGAGTCGTAGGCGGCACGCGCCTGGTCGTTGAGGGCGCGCCGTCTTCCCACATCGAAAACCGTTCCCACGGCTGATAGTCCAATCGACCACAGTCCGCTCGGCCCATTGATGAGCGTTGAAATGGCGGAGCTTTCGAATCCTCCTGTGGCGCCGAGGTTGATTAATGGGTAGTAAGCCGCTTTCGCAACCCCGATCTGCGCATTAGCCGATGCTACCAGCCTCTCCTCGGCTGCGATGTCCGGGCGCCTTTCGAGCAATTCCGAGGGCAGTCCGATAGGAATATGTGGGGGTGGCGCGGTGAGCGGCAATGGAGGAAGGCTAAACTCCGCCGGCGGCTTGCCAACCAGAATGGCGACGGCGTGCTCGTACTGTGCACGCGCTACACCCACATCAATGGCTTGTGCTTGTGTGGTTTGAAGTATGGTCTTGGCCTGCTCCACTTCGACTTCCGACGCAACGCCTCCCTGAAAACGACTTTCAGTCAAGTCTAGAGCCTGCTGGTATTGCTTTACTGTTGTGCTTAGAAGTTGTTCCTCGGCATCCAGGCTGCGGGCCTGAAAATAATCCACCGCCAGATCCGCGTGCATGCTGAGGTTCACGGTCGCCAGGTCTGCCGCACTAGCCTGCGCTTGCTCTCGATAGGACTCTACATTTTTTCGAATTCGTCCCCAGACATCGGCTTGATAGGAAACGTCGAACGGCAACACAAAGTCGTTGTACGTAGTTCCGCGCAACGTTAAGTTCGTGGGAGCGTTGGCGGAGATGCGAGCCCGAGTCGCTTGGGGCCCGGCCGTCACGGTGGGATAGTAATCGGCGCGATAGTAGCGCAGGACCGCTCGCGCTTGCTGGAACTGCGCTTGTGCGGCCTTTAAATTCTGATTCGATACGTTGACCTGCTCTTCCAGCGCATTGAGTTGCGGATCCTGAAATATCGTCCACCATGTGCCGCCAAGATTCTGATCATTAGGCTGGGCGGGCTTCCAGTCCCCTATCTCTTTATAAGCAGGAGGAGCCTGAATTGCCGGCGGGTGATACTTCGGACCGACCACACATCCAGTCAACTGTAAGGCTGCGATTGCCAGTAGCGCGGCCGCTTTCCATGAGCTCCTGAAAATTTGTTTTCGAGGCAGCTTCACTTGGTATCTCCCGGCAATGTTGCCTGCACAATTTGCACTTCCTGACCGGAAAGAATTGAGTCCGGCGGATTGATGATGACCTGATCGTCCGACTTGAGACCAGCGACAATTTCTATCTCATTCCCGAAATCGTGACCGGGAGTGACGGACGTCAGCACGGCTTTCCCGTCTTTGACAATTCCTACTCGTAACCCTTCGGTACGAAATAAGAGCGTGTTCACCGGAATCAAAAAGGTGGAGGCCTGCGTCGGAACTGCCAAGTGGACCTCCGCATAGGAACCCGTGAGCAGTGTGCCCGTCGGATTGTCCACATCAACTTCGATCAACAGCGTACGAGTGGTAAGGTTGATGTCATCGGCAGTGCGCACCACCTTTCCCTGAAATTTGCGGTCAGGAAACTCGGCGAGACTGAGATCCGCCGTCATGCCGACTTTGATCCCCCGCGAGTATTCCTCGGGTACGTTCACGTACACGCGCAATTTTCCTGGCTGAGCGATGTGAAAGAGATCGGTTTTCACATTACTGGTACTGCCGGAATTGATCAGATCGCCAATATCGGTGTTGCGTGCTGTAATTACTCCATCGAAAGGTGCGTAGACTTTTTCGAAGGAGACCAGCGCTGTGTACTGCTGCACGGCCGCCTTGTCGGCTTCAACAATCGCTTTGTTCGCGTTGTAGGTGCCTACCGCGTTGTCTACGTCCTGTTGGGATACAGCATTACTTTTTAGAAGTCCCTGATAACGAGTTTTGGTGATGGAAGCCAATTCGAGATTGGCTTCAGCCGTTAACAGGTTGCTGCGGGCTTGCTCGAGTTGCTGATCGACCTCAGGTGTTTCGATTACCGCAAGAAGTTGTCCCTTCTTCACGCGCGCACCGATATCGAAGTACCACGTCTTCAGGTAACCATTCGTGCGAGCAAAGATTGGCGAACTGATGTACGGTTGCACGTTTCCCGGAAGAACGAGTTCGTCAGCAGGCGCAGTTCGTTTTGGCGACACTACCGACACTGCTGTCAGTGCCGCTTGAGCCGTCTCTGTTTTTAATGCGGCCCGTGCCCGAAGCCGGGACCAGATGCCTGACAGCAAGAGGGCGGCAACGGCGATAAGAGCAATCGCTAAGACCAGCCAGTGTTTGTGCGAGCGCTTCCCTGCCTCCGCGTTCGCTGGAGGTGGTTGATGGTCGGTTTGTTGTCTATCTTCGGTTTGCGGCGACATGATTCACTCCCGTACTACTTGGTGCTTTGTCCAGAGCTGAATGCTGGCGTAATCCTTGCAAGACGCTGAAAAATGCTGGAACAAAAAACAGCGTCGAAACCGTGGCGAAAAGCAAACCACCAATGACTGCGCGGCCGAGGGGAGCATTCTGTTCCCCACCGTCACCCAGCCCGAGCGCCATGGGCACCATACCGATGATCATGGCAAGCGCGGTCATCAGTACCGGGCGAAATCGCGTGAATCCGGCTTCCAGGGCGGCAGCAGTGGAATCCATTCCTTCCGTCATTTTTTCTGTGGCGAAACTCACCACCAGGATGCTGTTTGAGGTTGCGACGCCCATGCACATGATGGCTCCCATCAGTGCGGGCACGCTTAGCGTCGTGTGCGTTATGAAGAGGAACCACGCAATCCCGGCGAGCGCGGCGGGCAGCGCGGAAATCATGATGAAAGGATCGAGCCACGATTGAAAGTTCACCACAATTAGCAGGTATACAAGTACGATCGAAAATGCCAGTCCACTCAGAAGACCGATGTAGGAAGCCCGCATCGTCTGCACCTGCCCGCGGACAACCACTCGAGAGCCGCGCGGCAATTGCGTGCGGGTGGCGTCAATGATCTTGAAAATGTCACCCGCGACGCCACCCAGGTCGCGACCGGAAACCGAACCAAAGACATCAATGACTGGCGCAACGTTGTAGTCGGAGACGACAGCCATTCCCGCCCCGCGCTGCGTCGATACCAGACTCGCCATGAGCGATGGAGGAGCGTTCGGGTCGCTGCCTGTGATCGGAACGTTCGCAAGATCCTGCAAAGTATCGGTGCGATATTGTGGCGTCTGCGTCGCGATTTGATAGCTGACGCGATTTTTTGGGTCGACCCAAAACGTGGGTGAAGTTTGGAAGCTGCCGCTCAGTGACACCAATAGATTCTGCGCGATATCGTGAGCTGTGAAGCCCAACTGTTCAGCTTTGGTCCGTTCAACTCTCATGCGGATGTACGGCTCATCGAAGGGCTGCTGAATGCGCAGATCGGTGGCTCCGGAAACGTATCTCATTTTCGCGAGCAAGTTATCCGCGTAAATCCGGTTTCCCTGCAAATCATTCCCGACAACCTGAACATCGATGGGGGCGGGCAATCCGAAATTCAGAATTTGCCCGACCATGTCAGCGGGTAAGAAAGCAAATGTCACTCCAGGGAAGTCTTTCGGCAGGGTCTGACGAAGCTGATGAATATAGTCGTCCGTAGGATGATGCTTTGCAGACAGGGTTACAAGAATGTCGGCGTCGGATGTGCCAACCGGCGCAGAATTGCTGTACGACAGATTGATGCCGCTGTAGGGCAAACCAATGTTGTCGATGACGCTCTGGACCTCCGCGGCCGGAATCTCTTTTCGAATCGACTGCTCCACCAGGTCGCAAAGGTTCGCGGTCTCCTCAATGCGCATTCCGGTGGGAGCGCGCATGTGAAGCTTGAAAGTGCCACTGTCAACAGCGGGAAAAAAGTCGCGGCCCAGCCAAGGGATCAGAATTGCCAAAGATCCGAGACAGGCCGCGAAAAAGATTATGAGGAATGCACGTCGGTGATGTAGGCAAAACTCCAGCAGGCCGCGATAGCTGTGACGAAATCTCTCAAAAGCCGCTTCAAAACCCTTTTGCAGGCGTACCAGCGGATTGCGGCTAGGAGCGTCTTCAGTTTCCTTCTTTTCACTCCGCAACAAATATTTGGCCATGGTTGGAACAATGGTTCGCGAAAGGAAATATGAAGCCAACATCGCGAAGACCACTGATTCCGCGAGTGGCACAAACAAATATCGCGCCACGCCTGAGAGCAAGAACATAGGTGCAAACACAATGCAAATCGAGAGCGTGGAAACGAATGCAGGAATTGCGATTTGCGATGCACTGTGCAGTACGACCTCGTCCATGTCCTTATCGGGTTCTGCCTCGCGATTGCGATTGATGTTCTCCACCTCGACCGTGGCGTCATCCACCAGAATGCCGACCGCCAAGGCGAGTCCCCCGAGGGTCATGATGTTGGTGGTTTGTCCGATCGCACTTAGCACAATGATGGAGGTCAGGATCGCCAGCGGAATCGACGTTGCAATAATCACCGTGCTCCGCCAGCTGCCCAAGAAAGTGAGAATCATGAAAGCAGTCAGGCAAGCGGCAATCAATGTTTCTCTCACAACTCCGCTGATCGCACCGCGAACAAAAATTGACTGATCCGCCAGTGGCGTCATCTTCAATTGCGGTGGAACTGTCGTTGCAATTTGAGGTAGGAGAGATTTGATGCCCGCAATCACGTTCAGCGTTGAGGCATCCCCGGCTTTTTGGATCGTCAATAATACGGAGCGCTGCCCGTTGACCTTCACGATGTTCGTCTGCGGAGGAAAGCCATCGCGCACCCAGGCGACATCTTTTATGTAGATGGTGGTGCTGCCAATCGTCTTGATGGGAATGCGGTTCAGGTCCGCGATCGTCTGCGGGGCTGCGTTAGGAATTGAAACATCGTACTCTTTCGAGCCAATCTTCGACGTCCCTGTGGGCAGGATCAGGTTTTGCAGGGTAATCGCGTTGACCACATCTAGCGCCGAAAGTCCCTTTGACTGTAGAGCAGTTGTATTGAGGTCAACTTGCACCTGACGTTGTTTGCCGCCATAGGGATAAGGAACCGACGCCCCGGGCACTGTGATGAGCTGGGTGCGAATAAAATTCAGACCATAGTCGTTGAGTTGTTGCTCCGATAGATTTTGCCCGGAGAGAGCCAATTGCAGCACCGGCACACTCGATGCGCTATAGGCAAGAATGAGAGGCGGCGTTGTTCCGACTGGTAACTGGTGCAGTTGCGTCTGAGAGATGGCGGTTATCTGCGCAATACCTTGTTGAATGTTCGCATTCGGCTGCAGAAATACTTTAACTACAGCGATGCCATACAAAGATTGCGATTCGATGTGCTCGATGTTGTCAACCGTGGTGGTAAGGGCTCGCTCGGTGACGTTAATGATCCGATCACTCATGTCTTCGGGAGTAAGACCGTTATAGGTCCAGATGATGCTGACGACTGGAATGTTGATGTTCGGAAAAATGTCGGTTGGAGTGCGAACAATCGCCAGGCCACCCATGATCAGGATAAGGATGGACATCACCACAAAGGTGTAGGGCCGCCGCAATGCTAGTTGAACAATCCACATAAATTTCCTGGTTGAGCGTTATCTCTCAGACATGCTTGGCGTCGTGGTATAAGTCCGACGCGCACGACGTTGTGAATCCCGCGCCGTCTCCATCAATTTCCTTAGCTTCGTGCGTGCCTTTGCCAATTGGCCTTTCACGGTTCCATCCGCCACGCCGAGAAGGTTGGCTGCTTCGCGCGTGGTCATGCCATCCAGATCGCGCAACTGGAATACCCTGCGCAACGAGGGCGGGAGTTCCGTCAAAAGATCTTTGAGGCGCGCACGAAGCTCAGTGCTTCGGCACTCGTCCTCGGGATTCTGCCGGCTGTCCGCCAATTGTTCTGCCGCGGAGTGTTCCTGCTCTTCGCCGACGGGCTCGTCCAGTGAAACGTGAATGTGGCGTGGCCGCCTGCGCAACTGCATGCGCGCAGAATTGCAGACAATCGCGGTTAACCAGGTGGACAGCTGCGCCTCACCTCTGAACTGGTCAATGTGCTTGTAAGCGGACAGGAGTGCGTCTTGAACCGCATCCTCCGCATCCGCTGCGTTTTCCAGTACGAGATAAGCGCGCCTGAAGAACGCCGCTCGGTAGCGCGACAAAGTCTCGTTCATTTCCTCCTTGACGTTGTGGACACTGGAGGGGGTGAATCGCGGTTCGCTTCCGAAGTATGTTTGCGCCTCTTGCACGTTATTTCCTCCTGCAAGCCAAAGAGGCACGTCGCGTTCCAATCGACATTCTTGCGTATTTTCCGCAGTATACGAAGCTATGTGGCTGCAGTTCGCTCGGTGAAGTTCAGGCAGGCGTCACACGGCGGACAGGATGTCGGTATTTCGACAGATTTTCGGAGTTAACCAGGCACATCGAATTTCTTCTCGCTTTGGCGACTACTAAATTGGAAGCAAGGCGCCCTCGCAGTGGTGTGGAAAATTCTGCGGCGGCGGGACTGCGATGGCGAGCCTTGCTTCCGGCGATTTGCCATATGTCCTGCTTGATGCAATTGCTCACAACATGGTTACGTTTTTCTCGCGAATCATTTTGGTCGGCTCCAGAGATTATTTGAACAGGATCTTCGCCATCATTCCCTTGTCCTCATGATTCAGCAGGTGACAATGAAACAGCGACATTCCCTTGATGACGGGGTCGGTAAAATCGAGGATGACATCCACCGAGCCGGCAACTGGAACGTTCACCGTATCCAGCCAGGCGGGATCGGGAAGTGGCGAGTCATTCTGCGCGTAAGCCAAGAAGTGGACCTGGTGAATGTGGAAAGGATGCAACTCGGCAGTGGCGTTGACAATACGCCAACGCTGATAGGTGCCAACCTGGGCGCTCGTCATCGGTGCCGCATCCGCCGAAAACTTCAGTCCGTTGATGTAGAAGCCGTTCTTGTCTTCGGTAAAGGTGACCACGAAGTCCGCTGCGGTTTTCTTCAACGGCTCAACATCAATTGGCTTATAAACCGGGGCACGCTCGTCAATAGCGTGCGCTTGTTTCGACAGTGTGCCAGTACCTGATCTTGGCGCGACTATATCTGCCAGTACCATCTCCGGGTTGGGATCCCCGACCGGGCCCGTGTCCACGCAAAGCGTACGCAACGCTGAATGTGCGCCAGCAGGTGGACCGTTGACAATTGCCTCTAGCCGACCCGCGGGCGACACCAACAAGTGATCGCTGATTCTGGTCGGATGCTTGGGGTCGCGGTAGGCTAGCGGCATTCCGTCAAGAGCTACGATTTCGAATGTCTGTCCATCCACCTGCAGGTCCAAATAGCGGTCGGCAGAAGCGTTCACGATTCGCCAGAATTGCCGCTCTTTAGGCGCGATCTCGATTTGCGGTCGCACAATTCCGTTAACGGTAAAAATTTCCTCGACCGCCTCCGCTTCCCCTCCGCACCCCTTTGCCGGAATTCCAACTTCGCGCATCAACGCAGCGCCACTGGGATCATGTTTGATGGATCGGCCGCGCACCACGATCACCCGCTCGCGCAGCCGTTCTACTTCAGGGACATAACGCTCCATCCCCTCGATAACAATGGCTCCTGACATGCCGTCCAACACTTGCCGGTGACTTTCGCCATGCGGATGAGTGTGGTACCAGAACAGACCCGGCGGATGGTCGCGGGGAATCTCGACAGAGTAGTGCAACGCCTCGCCAGGCTTCGCCAGCATGGTAAGAACGTCGTCTTGCGGAGCATCCGGCGATACGCTTAGCCCATGAAAATGCAAATTCGTCATGTCCATGCAGGGATTGATCGCACAGCTCTCCGAGGATTTAGCGGGAAGGTCGTTGATGTAAGTGATTTTGAGAACGTTACCCGGGGAGGCGCGGATAACCGGAGCGACCGCCTTACCGTCGAAAGCAAAAGCGTCCCGGCCACTCTCATTCACCGCTTGCAGCGTCAGTGATACAACGTGATTCTGCGCTTGTACCTGCGGCGGTTCCGGCAACGAAACAGCCTGCGCGCAGCCAAGAATCGACAGGGACATCACACTGAGGAAGACCGGTAGATTGGTGGTCATCACGGTTCTCTTTCTCTGGGCTTCGCCTCGACGCGGACGGGGAGACAACGATAATCGCGCCGAGGCGGGTTCACGTGTTTAGCTTGATTCC
>Ga0073928_10008141_pt1 | contig 13274 bp, 7 predicted proteins | sample PaiPotPPA55metaG_FD_76969 | JGI IMG/M metagenome (GOLD analysis project Ga0073928, IMG submission 76969) | Iron sulfur acid spring bacterial and archeal communities from Banff, Canada, to study Microbial Dark Matter (Phase II) - Paint Pots PPA... ...
ATCCAGTTCATGCTGCCGGTTCCAGTAGAAAAACACCTTGGTCGTGTCGCTGATATTGTAGTCGCCGCGCAGACGCAGTTCCCAGCGGTTTACCGGGAGGTTCAGGACTTGCTGATAATTGGCGCCGATCGGATTGGAGTTCGGATCGACGTTCGGTTTCGGAAACGTCTTGTACAGTGCGGCCGAGTTCGGATCGAGCAGGGTCTTGGGAATGATACCGCCCGGATAAACGTCGCCGTTCCCGCAGGTATTGGTTGATTTGCAAGGCTGGACGGCATTATTGCCGAACGTTCCGTTTGCGAGCTTGGGACCCAGGCTGGCCAGGTAGGCTGGACTGAAATTGCCGCCCATCATTTCCGGCGTGGGAATGAAGCGCTGCAGGAGTTGCCCCTGGGGATGCTGGTCCATGTATTCGTATGCGGCATAGAAGAATAGCTTGTCGTGGTTGCGGTTGAAGTTGAGCTTAGGGATTATAACCGGCCCACCGAAATCGCCGCCCGGGTAGTAGTAGTAGTCGTCCGGCTTCGGCACGTGGCTGGTTTTAAATAATGGGTCGGTGCTGTTAAAAACGCCGTTGCGGGCATACAAGTATGCGCCGCCGTGGAATGAACTGGAGCCGCTCTTTCCAACCGCCTGAAATGTCACAGGGCCCTTCGCGAACTCCGCGCCGTACGCGTTGGTCAATAGCGAAACCTCTGCAACCTGGTTCTGATTGATGTTAGCCGTCTGGGTTCCCTGGTTACCGGGATCCAACAGGTTCGCGCCATCCACCGTCATCGTCATGGCGCCGTAGAGCTGCGTGCCTTGCGCCGAGAATGTCCCGATGGGGCCAGTGTTGCTCTGCGTCGTAAGGCTGCTGAACATGCTTTGGCTGAGCCCGGTGCCCATGCCCATACCCGGCATAATCTTAATCAGCTCCGCGGCATCGCGACCCTGAATGGCAAGCTCCGTGATCATGTGCTCGTTCAGTGTCTGGCTGCTTTGGCCGGTATCCGTGGGCACGATAACTTCGCTTGAGGAGACCACATCAACTTGCTGAGTCGTCAATCCCACCTGAAGGGCAATGTTCGGAATGTTCAGGTGGCCTCCCTGGGTCATCACGATCTGTTGCTGCTCCCACGGCCTGAAGCCGTTGGCGGTGATGGTCAGGGTATACGTCCCCGGCGGGACGGCAGCGATGTTGAAGACTCCGGAGCTGTTCGATACGGTGTCGCGCTTCGATTTGGTCGCGACGTCGGTGAGAACCACTGCGGCGTTGGGAACGACGGCGCCACTAGCATCGGCGACCGTACCGCTGATTGTCCCCGTCAAATTCTGGCCTAGTAATGATAAGCCACAACACAGAATGGCCAACGACAACAGACTTATAGCAGAGAGCGCGCGGGACGGACGGGTCGCGCGGCGCATACATTCTGACATGGAATCGAGCCCCCCTAAGGCATTGAACAAAGCGAGTCGGATATTATATTAGTGGATTGTTACTAGTCTGTAAAGACTATTGGCGTTACTGTAACATACTTTTTTTGCGTTACACCTTATCTTCAGTGTGTTAGGTAATGATACTGATTCCGTTACAGCTCGAGCGTGGCCTCTGCGGACCGGGGACGTTAGAATTTTGGCCAGACCCACTAGAGACGCCAGGCCTACCATCCGATGGGTGGAGTATGAAATTTCCCATGACGGGCGCACGCCTGGGCTGTGGAAAACTCGTAGCGATTCGCCAGCTCGACGGGAAACCGGGCAAGGCGCGTTAGCCATGATGCAGTCAGTTACGTTGCTGGGCGCGGGCCTATCCTTCGCAGTTCTCTTCTGGCGTTATCGGAACCAGAGCAAGAATCGGCCACGGCGTACCCTAAAGGAAAAGCTAAAGACGGCGAAGATCTTGGGCGCGGCACTCCTGGCATGGTTGACTGTTAGTTATTCGCTGCAGCATATGATTGGCAAGATCGATGGGACGGATCATGAGCCATCGATGATGGAGCGCATCGTTCGTCTGCTGTCAGAGTGACAGGGCACACGCGTCGGAAGAGTTGTGCGCGGGCTATCGCACGCTGGCCTTCATATGCTCGGCCGCGCGCGGAGCAGTCGCTCGATCGGTCTCACCACTTGAGCGTCTTCGGCCTTAGCGTGGCAGGCGCCATGAAATTTGTGAACCAGCACACCGTTTCCGCCGCTAATCGAAACTTTTCAGGAATCGGTCATCTTTCGGTCATGTCTTCTATGGTGTCCTGAACTACAATCAGCAGTGGCTGATCGATCGCAGCCGTTCAAAGCACTTATGAAGCAACTTTTGGCACTCGTTCTGTCGCTTGTTCCTACGTTCGCCGGGACGGTACCCGGTTATTACATCCTGGAACTCAAGGCGCCGCCGGCGGCGGACCGGGTCGTAAGTGAAAGGCTACCCAATCGTCGTGCGGCCGCTCTTGGCCGGCGTGCGTCCGTACGAGCCGAACAGGAGACATTTCGGCGAGCCGCAGACGTGCGGGACGTTGAAGTGGTCTCCAGATTGGACCTGATCGCCAATGCGCTCGTGTTGCGGATCGACGACGCACGTGCGGCCGAGCTGGCGCAGCGCCCGGAAGTGGCACGCGTCACGCCCGTGCACGAAATGACGCCGCTTATGGACCACGCGATAGTCCTCGAGCAAGTGCCGCAAGCATGGGCGCTCATCGGCGGCGTAGGGAATGCCGGCGCGGGAATCAAGATCGCCATCATAGACTCGGGTATTGAAACTTCACACCCTGCGTTTCAGGATCCGAACCTTGCGGTCCCCGATGGCTTTCCAATTGTAAGCACGCCTACGTATGCCGCGGCGACGTCGAACAAAGTGACCGTCGCACGCAGTTACGAGCAGTTCTACGGTGTGCCGGCGCCAGCAAACTTCGACGACTCGACCGGGCACGGCACTTCGGTTTCCATGGCGGCCGCGGGGGTCCAGCACATGAGTCCCATCGGCCTTCTCTCCGGCATCGCGCCCAAAGCGTGGATCGGCGCCTATAAGGTTTTTGTCAAAGGTATCGCCAAAGCGAACGATGCCGCGGTGACGAAGGCGCTGGAGGATGCCGTCGCCGATGGCATGGATGTCGCCAACCTGAGTCTCGGATTTGGTGATTGGTACAGCCCCATTAACTTCCAGGATTTTCCGGTTGGCGCGGCCCAGGAGCGCGCCAGTGCCATGGGCCTTATTATTGTCAACGCGGCAGGAAATGCCGGACCCGAACGATCGACGGTGACTGCGCTCACGCCGTCGGTGCTAAGCGCTGCTGCCAGCGGCAACGACCGGGTCTTTGGCGGCCCGGTCAACCTGGACGACGGGACTTCCTATGTATCCATCCCGCTTGGTGCCCCGTCCGATTGGCCTGCGCCTATTTCGGGACAGCTCTTCGACGTGCATACATTGGACGCTTCCGGCGAAGCTTGCGCCGCGTTGCCCGACGGGAGCTTGGCCGGGCTCATCGCCGTCATCACGCGCGGCCCGGAAAGCTGCGACCTGGAAGTAAAAGTCAACAATGTGCAGAAAGCCGGAGCCATTGCCGTTTTGGTCTATGCCGGCCCGGACGTGCCTGAGCTGAATTATTTTGATATCGGCGCTGCCAAGCTGGCAGCCGCGGGACTTTCAAATGCGGATGGCCAGGATGTTCTCCGCAAGTTTAAAGCAAACTCGAACCTGACAGTCACGCTCCACTTCGCCGGCGATCCTCTGACGGTGGATCCCAATCGTATCGCATCGTTTTCGAGCCGGGGACCCGACGCCAACGATCAGATCAGACCGGACGTGACCGCCGTTGGCCAATTCGTTTACCTCGCCTACCTCAACGGAAACTATATCGGTGAAGAAGGTACCAGCTTTGCTGCGCCCCAGATCTCCGGCGCGGTGGCGGTCTTAAAGGCTGCACGGCCCGGTTTGTCGATGGACCAATATCGGTCGTTGATCGTAAATACCGCGACGACAATGCGCGATGCGAGCGGCACGATTTTGCCTGTCATGCATCAGGGCGCCGGGCTTCTGAACCTCGCGGCGGCAGCGGCTAGTACCCTCACGGCAGCACCGTGGTCGATCAGTTTTGGATCCGGACCAGCCGCCGATGCATCGCGCGATCTGACGATCGGCAATCTGGGAACGGCCGATGACACGCTAACGCTCTCGATCCTGTCGGATGGGACCACTGTGCCGTCGTTGTCGACAAACTCTGTCTCGATTGCCGCAGGCGGAATGGCGACCTTCTCCGTTCGATTCACGGCGTCGCAGTTGGCGCCCGGCGAATATCAAGGCTTCGTTCGGGTCCAGGCAGCCAGCGGCAGTGAAATTCGCATTCCCTATTGGTTCGGTGTGCCGTCGGGAGTGACGCGGTATATTAAAGCCTCTGTCGCGAACATCCCGGAAGTGGGCAGCACGAGTCAATTTGTGATCGCACTTCGCGCGACGGATGCGATCGGAATTCCGGTCACGGATCCCGCTCCGACAGTTCGAGTGCTCTCGGGCCTGGCACATTTGGACGCCGTAGTTTACGAGGCAGGCTTCCGCGCGCTCGTCGGCGTAAAAGCGAGCTTCGGCATGGATCCTGCCACCACGGTTTTTCGCATTCAATCGGGCGCGATGCAGAAGGACATCACAGTAAAGAGCATCATTCCCGATACGGCTCGCATCGTCGTCGCCCAAACTACTTTGGATTTCGCAGCCGGGCTCTCGGGTCTTACCAAGGATCTGACGTTCACTGTGGGTAACCGCGGAGGACCGCCTTTGAACGTGACTGCGATCACGTCGTCGAACCCGGTATTTCGCATAACTTCTACAACGCCGTTCAGCGTGATCAGAGGCGCGCAGCAGACCGTAACGGTGCGCTTCAGTCCTACCGGCGCCGGCGCCCAAACAGGTACGTTGGCCATCCAGAGCAACGATCCGACGCAACCGGCAATCAAGATGCAGCTCACCGCAACGGGGATCGCCGCGGCTGGACCGCTCGTGCTGCAGGTCGACGGCGGAACTTTGACCGGCTCAATCGGTTTCCCGAATGGCGCTTCAACGGCTTATTTCCTCAATCGTCTTACGCCGCCGAAATATCCGGCGACGTTGCAGAGTGTTCAGGTCTATTTTGGAGATCGGACGAATGGGCTGAATCAAGACACGGCCATCACAGTCGTGGCCGGTTCAAACTTCACCGGAGGGTCGACGATCAACGGCGTCACGTTACAGCGCACGAACGCGGCGGTCGGGAAGCTTGGGACGTTCACAACCTATACCGTGCCGAGCGTGACGATCACGGCTGGCGACTTCGTGGTTGGCTTCATGGTGAATAATCCGGCGAATATCTATCCGGCGGATCAGGATACGACGACAGCTTCGCAAGGGCGATCGTACGTGTCGACCAACGGGACGAGCTTCAGCATCATCGACAGCGTTGTACCGGGGAATTTCGGCATACGCGCCACCGTAGTATTTACGTCGCCATAGACCGTTGAATCGGGCACGCTCCTAACGCGGCGCGCACAAGCGTCGACATAAGTGTCGACGCGGCACGCTGAGAGCGTGCGCCACGGGTAGTTGGTCACGTGCACTTCATCTCGGTGAACTTGTAAAGATGCCCAAATGGTCCAGGCTTCGTGCCCGGTTCTTCCAGGCAGCAGATCGCCGTGTACGCGCTGATGAAAATCCTTAGTGAACGTGATGCTAGGCGGATCGTTGGGGGTCACCCCCAGAGTGATATCCGGCGGTGCGTCGAAAATCTTCAGAAATGTCGTCTTATTCGATCGGAGTCCAGTAACAATCCATCTCGTACCTGTACTGGATCCCGACCCTGGTTCCTCATTTCGCAGTTCCGGCAACCGCTTACCGGGAAGCCTTACAACGCCCTGATCCGTCATCGGCAGTACCGATAAATCCGGCATTGAAATAACTGTTTGTGCGTAAAGAAACGTTATGTTAACGTTCCAGTCACACGCCACGTAAGCGAACTTGGAGGTTATCTCATGGGGTTGCGCTGCTGTCTTGTTTTCCTCGTTTTATTGACGGTTGCACGGTGCCCTCTGTTTGCTCAAGCGGATTCGGCGACGCTTTCCGGAGTCGTAACGGACCCCAGCGGGGCGATCGTTTCCGACGCGACTGTGCAAGTGACAAACGAGGAGATGAACATCGTCCAAACCACGCGAACCAACTCGGTGGGATTGTATTCATTTTTGAATCTCGCACCCGGGCGTTACCGCATCTCGGTGAAGAATACCGGCTTCAAGGAGCTTGTTAGAACCGACGTGGTGCTTCATGTGGGCGATGCGGTTTCCCAGAACTTCAAAATGGAAATCGGTTCTTCCTCCGACAGCGTGACAGTGGTGGCCGATACCGTGCTTGTGAACACGGAGGATGCCACTGTCGGAACCGTTGTCGAGCGGCAGGTCGTCGCGAACATGCCATTGAACGGACGCAGCTTCCAGGGGCTCATTACACTCGCTCCCGGTGTCAGCACCGTGATCGCAGGGACATCCGGAACAGGACAATTCGTTGTAAACGGGCAGCGCACGGACACGAATTACTTTTCGGTTGACGGCGTAAGCGCCAACGTCGGATCCCCGATTGCGGGGTCGCTCAGTTCGAATGGGACCGGCACAACGCCTATGAATTCGGCCACCGGCGGATACAATAACATGGTATCGATCGACGCGCTGCGCGAGTTTCGCATCTTAACGTCGACCTTTGCGCCTGAATTCGGGCGCTCGCCCGGTGGACAGATTTCCATGGCTACACGCGCCGGGACCAATGCCTTCCACGGCGACATCTTCGAGTATCTTCGCAATACTGTGTTGGACGCCAATGACTGGTTTTTGAACGCCGCGGGCAAGGCGCGTGGCATTGTGCAGCAAAACGATTTTGGAGGCGTCGTCGGCGGGCCGATCATCAAGGATAAGTTGTTCTTTTTCGTGTCTTACGAGGGGTTGCGTCTGCAGGCGCCGAGCCCCGCTGTGAAGCAGGTTCCAACGCAGGCCGCGCGTACTCTCGCTGCGGCGACGACTGACGGCGGCGTGGTCGGCTACATGGCGCAGTTCGCGAATGCGTACCCGTTGCCCGATGGAAATCCCGCTACTCCCTGCACGTCGTTTGCGACGTGCACCGCGAACTACAGCGCCAGCTTTCCCGGCAAGTCGGCGCTCGACTCGACCAGCGCCCGTGTCGACTATAGCCTTGGCCAAAGCATGACTCTCTTTGGCCGCTACGCTCACGCGCCATCGAGCTTGAACATAGCCAACAGCGCCACTGCTACCACCTTTAGCGACGGAAACGATGTGTATACAGCCGGCTTGACGTGGGCGATCAAAACCTCAATGAGTAATGAGTTGCGCTTTAACTTTACCCATACAACCCTAGTAAAGGGAGTGAATCCTCTCAACTTCAAAGGCAGCTTGAGTACGATTTTCCCTTCAGGATTTGCCCAACCCGCGTCGTCTTATCTGTCGAACCCGGGAACCATGTCAATTCAGTTCTTCGGCCTACCGACCGATAGTGTGCAACTGGCGTCGGCGAATGCCAACAATGGCAATGATCAGCAAAACTATACCGATACCTTCGGTTGGATCAAAGGGGCCCACAGATTCAAGTTCGGAGTAGATTATCGGGAACTGAATCCCGCTTACGATCAGTCCAATTTCAACTGGGCCAATAATTTTGGTCAGACGACAACGGCGTTGGCCGGATTCCCATCCGCCGCAAATGTCTGCCCCCTCTCGACACTGCCGGCCGGTTCCAGTGCCACCGTGCCGGGCTACATCTGCGGCTTGGCGACGAGCGCCAATTTGCAACACAATTACGTCCAGCACTTCCGATACAGGCAATATTCCTTTTTCGCCCAGGACACCTGGAAAATGACCGGACGCCTCACTGTCACCTACGGAGTGCGGTGGGACATTAACCCGGCATTCCAATGGACAAGCAATAACCCGGGTTTTTCTGTTCAAGGTTCCTCTTTCGATCCTTCCAACCTGACGAAGATCAACATCAATCCTTTTGGTACACCTGCTTATCCAACCACGTGGGGCAACTTCGCGCCGCGCTTGGGCATTGCCTATCAGCTTTCCGATAATCCCAAGTGGGGCCGCGTTCTGCGGGCGGGCTATGGCATCTTCTATGACACGGGCGCTCAGGCCGGCAACTCCTTGAGCAATCCTTTCAACGGGAGGTTCAACAACATAGGCTCGGGTGCGATTGCCCCCACTGTCCAGTTTCCGATCGCCGCCAACAACCCCCTATATGTCACGCCGGCAACCGCCAGGTTGACCCTTCCGGTTAGTAACGGCGGCTCGGATGACCTCATCAATCCTCATTTCAAGCTGCCGTATGTTCACGAGATGAACGTAACGGTGGAGCAGCAATTGGGCGGCAGACAAACCCTGACAGTCGGGTACGTGGGAGCCCTCGGGAGACACCTCATTGGTGACCTGCTCTATCCAGCAAACAACGGGAATCCGGCAGTCTTCGCGCAGATCAATCCGATCACCGGCGTTGCTACTCCGGACGCACTGGTTATCTTTGGTAACTACTCGTCGTCGAGCTACCACTCGCTACAAACCAAGTTCCAGCGGCAGTTCGCAAACGGGTTGTCCGTCCTTGCTTCGTATACCTGGTCGCATTCTATCGACGACGCATCCTTGAATAGTCAAACCTCAACCCTCACTCTACCCACCGCGGCCGGCTTGGCTTCAGGTTCGCCTGTCGCTTTGCTGCGGGGAAATTCTGACTTTGACATTCGCCACAACGCGGCCCTCTCTGTGGTTTACGACATTCCCAGCCCGTCAAATGCCTTTGCGCGGACTATCCTAGGACATTGGTCCGTCGATCCTATTTACCATTTTCAGACGTCCGCACCCATCGATATTCTTACGGGAACCAGCGGCTCAATCGGAGGTACCGGCTACTCGCAGCGTCCTAATCTGATTCCAGGAGTTCCTATCTATGTATATGGAGCGGACTGTGCCGGACAGAACAAGGGGCAAGGATGTCCCGGCGGCGTGAAACTGAACACGGCCGCTGTCTCGGCTTCGGACGCAGCCGCGGCCGGGTGTGCAGCGCCGACTGCCACGAACGCGAAGGGTGCCTTTTGTACGCCGCTGCCGGTTGGCACGCAATGGGTTTCCGGCAATCTCGGCCGGAACGTCGTCCGCGGATTCCCCTTGCAGGAGCTGGACTTTTCCTTACACCGCGATTTCCCCATCCGTGAGCGGATCAGCCTGCGGTTTCAAGCCGACATGTTTAATGTCTTCAATCACCCCAGTTTCGGCCCGGAGGGCGGAACGCTGAACAGTCCAACATTCGGCGCCACCACCAGCATGGCCAACAGCAGCCTGGGATCGTCTGCCAACCAGGGCGCGGGATTTAACCCCATCTTTAACACGGGCGGACCCCGCAATTTCCAATTTGCGCTGAAGCTGTTTTTCTAAAAGTCTGAGGAGCCCCACGTGCGACAGTTCCTATTTCTTTTTCTGAGTGCCGCCGTTTCGTGTTACGCAGCACAGGATTCGCTGGTTGTTGTGGCCAATGGCGGCGATTCCACAGCGTCCATTTATACAGCAGTGCGCATGAGCACCACCGATCAGACCCTGAAGCTCGTCAAGGTTCTACCCACGGGAAAGGGACCGCAGGAAGTCTGCATATCGCCGGATGGTAAGCGAGCCTATGTGTCGAATCGCGCGGATATATCGGTTACCGTAATTAATTTGGATGACTTGGCGGTATCCACCCTCAGCGATCCAGGGATGAAAAACCCTGACGGTTGCGTCGTCAATGCCGACGGAAGCCGTTTGTATGTTGCCGCCGCGGGAAGTGAAGCTGTCTTCGTATACTCAACCTCCGATGGGCGCAAATTGGGAGAAATCAAAGTCGGACGGGAGCCACGCCGATTGCTGTTTTCACCAGATGGCAGCCGGCTCTACGTCTCCAATGGTGAAGAACGGTACGTGAGTGTCATCGATCCTAAGACGAATACACAGATCGGCAAGATAAGAGCGGGCCGCGATCCACGCCCGATGATTTTCTCTCCGGACGGAAAGTACTTAGTTATCGGTAACGTCAGCGACGATACGGTGCAGTTTGTCAAACCAGGAGAAACGGAGCCGGAATTCGTGGTCGGAGTGCCGAAGTCCCCTCAGCGGCTTGTGGCTGTTCCGTCAAAGCAGGCTCTCTTCGCGATCGGACGATTCGACAACGTGCTCTCGATACTGGAGTTCCGCCCTGACAACAAGGAGTACGGCCGCTTTGTTTCGACGATCCCCGTCGGCCGCGCCCCGTGGGGCCTGGCTCTTAGCGCAGCCGGTGATTGCCTTTACGTGACCAATACCGCCGACAATACAATCTCGATCATCGACCTGCGGCTGATGCGCCCCCTCTTCACCGTTCCGACGGGCAAATCGCCGTTCGGCCTGGTCGTGAGATAGCTATTTGAGCTGCTGCTCGAGGTCGTTGTGCAACTTTACAGCCGCGTCCTTGACCGTAGTGGCCGTTATTGAAGGCCGATCCGGCAGAGTGCCATCGCGTTTCGCTGCCTTCACCCATTCATCCGTAATGTACTCCGGCCGGAACGTGGACGGCTCCCAGTGCATTCTCATCGAGTGAAAGACATAGCCGTCATATAAGTCCTCGATCTTGACCTGATCCGCGGCGGCTTTGACCTTCATCGTGCCAATCGGCGAGTTTCTCGTACTGAACCCCACGCTGTCCTGATCGGGAGTCAAACTCGCCATTACTGCCCCGACTACCGGATCGTCCGTGCCTCCCATGGGACCTTCCATCGAAACGCCGAAGGCACGTTCACCGATCTGCTGCGAGATCAGATATGCAACGCTCGTCCGCCTTTCCGAGGTGTTATTCTTTGCCCGCCGATAGATTCGCTGTGCGTGACCGTTTCCATTAAACATCAGCGCCTTTTGTCCCTTGTTCAGCACCTCGCGAGTCAGTACCTCTGCCATCCGCGTGTTTCGGATTTTGTCGATATCGCCACCGATTGCGATTGATCGGGCTTCGCGATTCTCCGGACCCATAGTTGGATCGAGCCGGTGATAATCGGCTTTGGCATCGATCGCGAGGATGCGAAACGGCGGAGCGCCTTTTGGCAACGATCGATTCAGCTGCCAGGCAGCACGAAAGACATCCGCATATTCCTGATACGCCCAATTGAACCACCATTGCTGCAGAATGCGAAAGGCGGCCTTCTCGTCGTAAGTGGGCGCATTGACCAGAGCGTCGACGGCGGCCTGGTCGTCCGCGCACGACATTTCGTAGCCCATAGCGCGGATGCCGGCTTTATAGAGCAGAGGAATCAGGCGTTGTACAAACAACTCGTTCGCCTTGCAGTGGTGGCAACCTTCGCCGAGGAAAACCACGTCATGTGTTTTGAAGAGACCAATAACGTAGTCCTCGCCGCTCTGATGCCGCGACTTTAGATGAGCGGTGAGATCGTTCATGCGGGCCGGATCCGGCGAGAGCAACAGCGAGCCTAGCGGTGCGCCGGACTGTCCCGCGAGCGTCAGCGACGCCGCCATCACGAGTCCCGGAATCTTCAACCGGTTCACGAACTTCAACAAGCAGCTTCGGATGATACCTGAACGCGCGACACGCATGAGCAATCCTAAGAGGCAATGGCGGGCGACGTCAAATAGATTCTGCGACGAGGGATGTATCGGAACAGCCGATCTTGGTTTGGCACATATCGGCACTGCCGATAAATAGTCACGCCCAAAAGCAGTTTGACAGCTTCACACGCGCGGTTCTATAAAGTAGCATGCGAGTGTATCTTGTTCCGACCCGACGCACGAACATCGAAGACAGCCGTATCGCCAGTCCAGGCCAGCATTTACTCGAGGTGCAAATTTGAGAAAAGTCCTTTTTTGGTTTCATCTTGTTCTGGGCGTGAGCGCTGGCGTCATCATCTTCGTTATGTCCGTGACAGGCGTTCTGCTAACGTTTGAGCGGCAGACTCTCGATTGGATTGACCGTCACGATGCGCGCGTGATTTCTCCGCCCGCTACCGGACGCCTGCCTCTATCTGAGCTCATTAAAAAATCGGGAGGAACACCTGCAGGCGTTACTGTTCGCTCCGACCCTGCCGAACCAGTCGAGTTGGTCATGGGCGCGGATCGTACGATCTATCTGAATCCGTACAGCGGCGCGGTCACCGGCACGCCGTCCAAGAGCGCTCGCGCTTTTTTTCTATCCGTGAGGGCGTGGCACCGGTGGATCGCGCTCAACGATTCCACCCACACGAACACTGAGCCCATTTACGACGCGGCAAACGTGCTATTCTTCCTGATCGTGATTTCAGGGCCGTTTTTGTGGTGGCCCAAGCAACTAACCTGGCGGCATCTTCGTCCGATCGTGTGGTTCCGCGGGCGCCTCTCAGGCAAAGCCCGAGACTTCAACTGGCACAATACCATTGGGCTCTGGACCAGCATTCCCCTCGCGCTCATCGTCGCAACGGGAGTCATATTGTCCTACCGCTGGGCCAACGATCTGGTTTATAAGGTCACTGGAAGTGAGCAGCCGAAACAAGTACAAATGCAAGCGATGCCAAAAGGCCAAGCGCCGCCACCTTGGCAAGGGCTGGACGGCTGGGTCGCTCGCGCCGAATCGCGGATGCCGGCATGGCGGACCATCTCTATTCGCAACGTACCAGCGCGAACAGTCAACATTAGCGTCGACTCAGGCACCGGCGGCCAGCCGCAGAAACGAGCCACGCTGACCCTTGACCGCGTGACCGGCGCCGAGGTGAAATGGGCGACGTTCGCCAACAATAATCTGGGGCTCAGGTTAAGAATTCTCGCGCGGGTCGTGCATACTGGCGAGGTTGGCGGAATACTTCTCCAGGCATTCGCCGGGCTTGTCTCTCTCGGCGGCGCGGTGCTCGTATATACCGGCATCGCTCTTTCGCTGCGAAGGCTCGCTGCGTGGAGACGAAGGAAGGCGCGCGCCGACACTTCCGAGCTCGCTCGAGTTGCGTAAAACGGTGCACGCCCTTCGTCTTTTTATTACATTCCTCGCTTTCTGTTCGCTGGCCGGCGCGGGCACTTTCACCTTGGAACAGGTGCTCTCGGCGCCTTTTCCTTCCGGCCTGGTGGCTTCGCGCGATGGTTCCAAACTGGCCTGGAGCCTTAATGAGCGCGGCGTCCGCAACGTGTGGGTCGCATCGGTGCCCGAATACAAGGGCGTCCGCATCACATCGTACACAGAAGACGATGGTCAGGACATCGGCCAATTGCAGTGGACACCCGACGGTGGCGCCGTGGTCTACACGCACGGCGGC
>Ga0073928_10008143_pt1 | contig 13271 bp, 11 predicted proteins | sample PaiPotPPA55metaG_FD_76969 | JGI IMG/M metagenome (GOLD analysis project Ga0073928, IMG submission 76969) | Iron sulfur acid spring bacterial and archeal communities from Banff, Canada, to study Microbial Dark Matter (Phase II) - Paint Pots PPA... ...
GGTGCCCACGCAGCAGATGCGGGACGCGCTGATGAACATGATCGTCTATCAGGGCGATACCGAATTTGCGAGCGTGGAGCAGCAGCGCAACCTGTTTGCAACCGCGCCGACAGAATATGATCGTCGCGCGATCACCCGCGTCATGATCGAAGAGATGCGCCATGGCTGGCAGATGTGCGCTCTGCTCATCGACTTTTTTGGATCTTCAGGTAAGGTCGAGGCCCAGAAAATGCTGGAGCGCCGGGCGTTTGAGAACAAGCGTCTGCTCGGCACTTTCAACGTCGACGTCGATAACTGGCTGGACTTCTTCACCTACACCGATTTCGTCGACCGCGATGGCAAGTTCCAGCTTCAGATGCTGAAGTATTCATCGTTTGCGCCTCTCGGACGCTCGACTTCATACATGCTACGCGAGGAAGCCTTCCATATGGGAACCGGCCACGATGGGCTGCGGCGGGTGGTCGAGGCGGGCGTGATTCCACGCTGGCTGCTGCAGAAATATTTGAACAAGTGGATATCGAGTTCGTTCGATCTTTTTGGTACGGATCATTCTTCGTCCGCGCACTGGGCCTACGTCTGGGGAATCAAAGGCCGGTACGACGAACTGGGGAACGATAAGGCCGCCGATCTCGACGACCTCAACGACTACAGCCGTCACCTATATCGGGAGGAAGTTGCGGGATTGGTGGAGCGGCTGAACACTTTTTTGACGCCAGGCGAGAAAAAGTTCTACACACCCGACATCCGCTTTAACCGCAGCATCGGGCAATGGACCGGGCAGAAGTATCACTGCGAGACCGGCGAGCCCTTGGACGACCGAATCTACGAGCAGCACTGTGAAGAGAATCTTCCCAGCGCGAAAGATAAAGAGCTGCTGCTCGACATCATCCGCAACGAAAAGAAGTGGATCAAAGAGAAAACTGGTGCCCGCGATCCGCTGTCGACGATTGGCGAGCCTCGGAAGCAAGCGATCAACATTTAGCACGGCACACGTAGGGACAGCCGCCCTCGGCTGTCCAGCGGAGCGAAACTTCGCCAGGACCACCGACGGAAATGGCAACCGCCTCCACAACTCGTCTCAACCTTGAAGTAAGTTCACCCGTTGCGCGCATCGCCATCAACAACCCTCCTCTCAATGTCATCGACCTCCCGACGATGCTCGAGCTGCAGCAGGCGCTCGCGGAAATCGAATCCCGCAGCGATATCTCGACAATTCTCTTTCAAGGCGATACCCGCGCCTTCTCCGCCGGGGTGGACGTAAAAGCCCACCTCCCCGACCAAGTTCACGAAATGCTCACGAGTTTTCACGCGGTGATCCGCGCGATTGTGGCGTCGCGCAAAGTCACGATTGCCGCCATCCGCGGCGCTTGCCTCGGCGGAGGCGCGGAACTCGCCGCCGTCTGCGATATGGTCTACAGCGCTCGCGATGCCAGTTGGGGATTTCCTGAAATCAAGCTGGGATGCTATCCACCGGTTGCCGCCGTGGTGCTGGCCACGCTCATCGGTCAGAAGCGCGCTGCCGAACTCATCCTTACCGGACGCCAGTTCTCCGGCGACGAAGCGGCGGCGATGGGCTTGGCGACTCGATCTGTGGCGGCTGAGGAGCTCGAATCGGTTGTCGAGCGCACGCTTTCTGAACTCCGCCAACTGAGCCCGGTCGCGCTCGCCCATGCCAAGAAGGCCATTTACGCGTGGGATGCGATTCACTTTGACAAGGGTCTGGCCCGAGCTGAGAAGATTTACCTCGACGAACTCATCTCGACCGCGGACGCGCGTGAGGGTATCATTGCCTTCCTCGACAAACGGCCACCGAAATGGACAGGCAAATAGAAAACGCGAAGGTTGAGGCGGGGACGAAGGTCGAAACGAAAGTCGAAACGAAGACTGGGGCGAAGCAACCTTCGTCCTACCGTTCCGGCCACCTGATGTGCCGCACGCCGTTGTGGGGCGTAGCCGGCTTCCTCGGGTGCGCCTATTTCGCGTGGGTTTCGTTTAGCCACGTCACTCGCAATGAGTATGAGTGGCCGCACGACTTCTGGACCGCCGCCACCTACATCGTGTGGATCCTCTTGCTGGCCGGCCTGGCGCTTGACACGCGCTGCGTGCGCGAGCGCGTGTTCTTCGGCCTGCTCGTCATCAATTTTGTGGTGGGCTGTGGTTTGACGTTGTGGAGCAACATTCCGTCCGCCGATGTACGCTACGCTCGAATTGGAACTGGCGCGCTCTGGGCGGCGGCCGCGCTGGTGAGTCTGACTACGCTGGGAAATACGGCGGAGCTTCGAAAAAAGGGTGTCTGATTTTCCGTAGAGACGCGGCTTGCCACGTCTCACTCCGCGGCGGGAGACGCGGCAAGCCGCGTCTCTACAGGTAAGGCCTTAAACTATGGACTTCGAAATCTCTCCCGGGCAGGTCAAGGCGCTGCAGAAGAGCGGTGAAACATTTACGCTGCTCGATGTTCGCGAGCCGTGGGAATACGAAGCCTCCCGCATCGAAGGCGCAAAACGTCCCGATGGGTGACGTTCCGACGCGTGCTCATCAGGAACTCGACCCTGACAATCACATCGTCGTCATGTGCCATCACGGTGTGCGCTCCTTGTCGGTCACCAACTGGCTCCGTCAACAGGGATACGAAAAAGTTCAATCCATGCGCGGCGGCATCGATGGCTGGGCGCGGACGGTGGATCCCAAAGTACCTTTGTACTGATAAAGAGCTCTTGGCCCTTGGCTGTTAGCAAACCCAAAACCTTGATCACCGACTGCCACATCCACATCGAGCCGATCGATCTACTTAAGCCGCATGCGCTTGAACTGGTGAAGCGCAAGCGCGCCAATTTCGATGAGATCGCCGAATATTGCCGCTCGCCCAAGGCTTTTCTGAAGTATCTGGACCGTTGCGGCGTTGACCGTGCCGCACTGATCAACTACGTTGCGCCCGAGGTGATGGGCTTTACGCCCGCGGTCAATCAGTTTGTCGCCGACTACACGAAGCACGATCCCAAGCGCCTGATCTCTTGTGGCAGCCTGCATCCGCGGCACACCACTAACATCATGGCGGATGTTGAGCACATTCTGCGCCTTGGCCTTCGCATGATCAAGATCCATCCGCCGCATCAACTATTGTTTCCGAATGATTATTTGAACGGAGTGAAGGAACTGGAAATTATCTATCGGGCTGCCGAGGCCAATGGAATCCCGGTCATGTTTCACACGGGGACCTCGATATTTCCCGGCGCGCGCAATAAATACGGTGACCCGATCTACGTTGACGATGTGGCGGTCGATTTCCCCAAGCTCAAAATCCTCCTGGCGCACGGCGGCCGGCCGCTGTGGATGGACACTGCGTTTTTTCTCATCAGACGGCACCCCAACCTCTATCTCGACATCAGCGGCATTCCGCCGAAAACGTTGCTGAAGTATTTCCCGCGGCTCGACGAGATCGCCCACAAGACGCTATTTGGCACCGACTGGCCAGGTCCGGGCGTTCCGGACGTCAAGCAGAATCTTGAGGAATTCAAGGCGCTGCCCATGAGCGAAGAGATGCGGGAGCAGATCCTGAGCGGGACGGCGGCCTCGCTCTGGCCGGAATAACCGGGATGAGTCGAGAAAAGCTTAAACCACAGGGGACACAGAGGTTCACAGAGGAACAACCACAGAGGTTCTTTCCCCTGTGTACCCCTGTGTCCTCTGTGGTAAAGATTTTGATGTCCGATACCGAAGCGGCAAGGTAAGCGTTCTATTCCCCAGCCGCCTTGCCTGCCGCTTTCGTGCCGGTCAGTTCATTGGCCAGAGCATCGGCGCTGTAAATGTGGCGCAGCGCTTCGATGATGCCGCGCGAATCGACGTGCACGGCCCGCGACTGGCGGTCGTCGTAGTAAAAGCTCAAAACCAGCGACTGAATATTTCCGTCGAAAATAATTCCGACCACTTCGCCCGCCTTGTTCACGGTCGGGCTGCCCGAGTTGCCACCGATGATGTCCGCGCTGGAAACATAATTCAGCGGCGTCTGGAGATTGAGTTTCGACTTCATCTTCAGCCAACTGCCGGCCAAATCATATGGAGGCTTGCTACCGTGCTCCTCGGCATGTTGGAAGGCGCCGCTGAAGGTCGTGAAGTAAGGAATCTTTTTTCCATTTTCCTCATATCCCTTCACCGTGCCATAACTGAGGCGCAGCGTGAAGGTCGCGTCTGGAGGCTGCGTGAAGCCGGTCTGGGCAAACCGCGCGCGCGCGATGGCCGCGCCGTCGCGCCGCACCACCGCGTCCACCTCGTCATCGAAGCGCTTGCGTACGGCCCGCGCCTCGGCATCCACGTTGCGCATGAGGACGATCAGCGGATCCGTACTCGCATCCACCGCGGCCTTTCCACCCTCATACAGTTGCTTGCGGACCGCCACATCCTCCAGTTTTGTGCCGCCGATCAGCGCCTTGGCAGCCTCTTCGGGCGACTTGCCGTTCAGCGACGCCTTCACGGCCGCATCGTCCGGTCCCAGCCCTTCCTGCATCTGGGCCAGGGAGAGAGCCAAAATCGCGGTCTCAAGATTCTTGTAGACGGGAGCGGTGCTGAAGAGTTCCTGCTCCAGTGAGGGCAGGGCAGAATCACGATACTCGCGCAGCCGGTCGCCGTTGGGTTTCGGCTTCTCCTCGCCGGCACGCACGAGAGTCCGGGCGAAGAACATCAGGTCGGAGCTGAACCCGCGCATGCGCTCGACGTAGGTAAGAGAGTTATAAATTTCCCGGTTCACCTTCACCGCGTTGGAAATCTCGTTCCAGGGGTTGGGCTCGCCCGGATGCTGATCCATGTAAGCCTTTTCCCGCTCGCGCTCCGCCGTGTTTATCCTCGCCATCGCGGCTACATCCTGCAAACCTCCATACTCGCCGGTAATCGCTTTTTGTGAATTCTGCAATCCGAAGATATCTTCTTGAGCGATACGCGCGTTCTCCGCCGACTCCGCACTGAACTCCTGGAGCATGGCGATGCGCCGCTTGTAGCTCGCGAGGCGCCATGGAAAATCCACGTTCTTGAGAAACTCTAGTTGCGCCACCGTTTTCAGGCGATCCGTGTTTCCCGGGTGTCCGGAAACGAAAATCAGATCGCCGTCTTTGACTCCTGCTTTCGACCATCGCAGGTAGTTGTCGAGATGGACCGGCTTGTCGTTTTCGTAGATACGGAAGAAGGTGATGTCCAGGTCATAGCGCGGGAAGGTGAAGTTGTCGGGGTCGCCGCCGAAAAACGCGGCTTCAAATTCCGGCGCAAACACCAGGCGCACATCGGTGTACTTCTTGTATTTGTAGAGGTTGTAAACCTCGCCCGAGTAAAGCGTGACCACGTCGCAGCGCAGGCCAGTCGAAGTTGCGCAGTCTTTTTCGATGGCGCTCATGGTGGAGCGCTGTGCCTGGCCAGCATCGGCGGCCGACATGGCAGTTGTGGCGGCCGCTTTCACTTTCGCGGAGACGTCGTCGATGCCGACCAGCACGTTCAGTTCAAGGTCGGGACACTTGGCTTCTTCCGCCTGCATCTTGGCGTAAAAACCGGTCTTCATGTAGTCGTGGCCGGAGGTGGCAAGTTTCCCGATGCAGTCGGCGCCCACGTGATGGTTGGTGAATGCCAAGCCGTCGGCCGACACGAACGAACCGGAGCCTCCGTTGTTAAAGCGCACTGACGACAGTCGCAGGTGGTCCAGCCATTGCTGGGTCGGCAGAAAGCCGTATTGCTTCTGGACCCGATCGCTCGGGAACGCGTTGTATAACCACATACCTTCGTCGGCGAGGGCAAGGGGCGTTGCCAGGGTAAGGATGAGGCCGAGAATGAGCAGTCTTGTCTTCATGAACTTCTCCGGGTAGTTTTTGGAATTTCTGCCGGGGACACTCTTTGTTCCAGCGGCAAACTGCTTATTCTACGCCGTGCGCACTTTTCAGGCCAACGGCCTGAACACCTCCGCCAACTTTTCCCAAACGCGGGGGAAACAGTATCTGTCCAAGTCGTATACGCAATTTCTTGCAGTGTGCGTTGACAGGATGACCTCAGCGTTTATCCCTTGACTTCGGTCTCAGGAAATAGTCAAATGCCGCCCGGATTCTTATGGCGGTCGCATGAATCCGCTTGCTGTAGTAACGGACGGACCCCTTCCCGGCGTTATCCCAGCGCACGATTTAGCAAAGTCACAATTAGGAGATAGACAATTATGATACGACCCAGGGTACTTTTCTTGCTTGCTCTAGGACTGCTTCTCGCGGTCCATCCCATGGTTGCTGCCAACTACGCGGTAGGAAGTTGCAAGCCCAGCCTTACAAGCTACCCAACGATTTCCGTCGCAGTGAGCACCGTACCGCCCGGCTCAACCGTGGAGGTTTGTCCGAACACGTACCCCGAACAGGTTACGATTGCACAGCCGCTGACATTAAAGGGCGTCACTAGCGGGAATGCAGGGCAGGCGGTGATTACAGTGCCTAGCTCCGGGCTGACAGCTGTAATAACCGGATTAGGGTACCCAATCGCGCCGCAGGTGCACGTTACGGCGGGTCCGGTCAACATCAGCGATATCACGGTGGATGGGACCGGGAGCAATGTGACGACCTACCCACCGTGGCTTGTCGGGATTCTCTATGACAGCGGCTCCTCCGGCACGGTCAACGAGTTTACTGCTCGCAACCTAAGCACTTCGGCGGCTGCGGGTGTGGGGGTGTGGGCCGAGAATGCAACCGGCACGAGCGAGTCGGTGACCATTGAAAACAGCAGCTTCCATGACATCGACGATAGCTCAGTTATCACCCTGGGCAGTACTCTTCTTGCCACGGTCAAAGGGAATACCATGCTAGCTGGTGCCTACCCGGTTCAGTGGTCCTCGGCTGGTAGCCTGACAGCGAACATTATTAACGGCGGCATTAAGGGAATAATTGTTAGCGGTCCTGTTACCGTTTCCGCTAATACTCTGGCTTACCAGTTCATGGGCATCGTTGCAAGTGGTGGAGTTACCGCCACATCCAACAAAATATCATACGCCGATCAGGGAATCGTTGATTTCGGTGGCGGCGACACCTACAAGTCCAATGCCATCACAAAGGTCCGTATCGGGATCGAATTCAATTGCCATACCCTCACGGCGCTTGGTAACACGATCAATGATGCGACTACCGGCATCGACGTTTTTCCAGCAAGTTTCAGCGGTGCCAATAGTTTCAACAACGTGGCCACGCTCAGGACCAACGGATGCGGGTTTCGGGCAACGCCTCGTGCGGAGCCGTATTCGGGTCCACTTCGCGGACCCGCCCATTGATATGACTGCTTAGCCACCAATCACGGAACCGGTCGCCATCGACATCCTGCGGTCCGGCTCCTTATTATTTTGTCGACAGCTGTCCCAAATCTGCTTTCAAATGTCGGTGGGTTGAAAACCTTCAAGTTAGGAATTTCCAGGCCAAGCGCGCGCTTGGAGTTTGCCTTTCGGTTGGCGTATAAAAGATGGTTGCCCTGCCGCTGCTTTTTTTGCGCAGCCGAGCAACATAGATCCATCCGCACTGCCAGCGAGGAGCCATGTCCAGCGTTACGAGTCTGCACGCCCCCAAAGGACTGGAAGGGGTTGTCGCTACCACATCCAGCATTTGCTATATCGACGGTGACGAGGGAGTGCTCGCCTATCGCGGATATGACATCCACGATCTGGCCGACCACTCCACCTTTGAGGAAGTCTGCTACCTGCTCTGGTTTGGACACTTGCCCAAGGCCGACGAACTCAAGGCCCTGAAGCAGCGCCTGGCGGATGAGCGCAAGCTGGATGCATCGATCATCAATCTCTTGCAGTTGGCGCCCAAGCACGCGCTGCCAATGGATGTGCTCCGTACGGTGGTGTCGGCGCTTTCTTTTTATGATCCTGAGTTCGACCGCAGCAATAGTGATCACGACGCTAACGTCAACAAAGCGATTCGCCTGACCTCCCAGATCGCCATGATCGTGGCCAACTACGATCGCATTCGCAAAGGGAAGGCGATAGTGGAGCCGGATCGGTCGCTCTCACATGCGGCGAATTTCCTGCTCATGCTGAACGGGACCCCGCCCTCGAAGACCGCCGAGCGCGCTCTTGACATCGCGCTCATCCTGCACGCCGACCATGAACTGAACGCTTCCACCTTCGCGGCCCGGATCACCGCCGCAACACTTTCCGATATGCACTCGGCGGTCACCTCCGCCATTGGGACGCTCAAGGGGCCGCTGCACGGGGGCGCCAACGAGGCTGTTTTCAAGATCCTTAAAGATATCGATGCCAAGGGCGTCGACCCGGTCGAGTACGTCAAAGCGATGCTGGCCCAGAAGAAGAAAATCCCTGGCTTCGGTCACCGCGTGTACCACACGGAAGATCCGCGCGCCACGCACTTGCGGCAGATGTCCCGCGACCTGGGCCAGGCGAGCGGCGATCCCAAGTGGTTCGAAATGTCGCAAAAGATCGAAGACTTCGTAAAGGCTGACAAGAAGCTCAACGCCAATGTGGACTTCTATTCGGCTTCCACCTACCACACACTCGGCATCGATGTGGACCTGTTCACGCCCATCTTCGCGGTCTCGCGGGTCGGCGGATGGACCGCGCACGTTATCGAGCAACTTGACGATAACCGGTTGATCCGCCCGCGCGCCGATTATATTGGCCCCGTCTATCCACAAAAATATGTGGCGGTGGAGAAACGCTGAGGCTTGTGTGGTGGAGTGCCGGGCATCCCCGCCCCAGCTTCCCGGCGTGACGGGCGAGACGCCCGTCGCTCCATTCCCCAATAGTCTCTGTCCTTTGGTCACTTGCTCGACTTTTAGGGTGTGTCCTAAGGTCGTAATCAAGCAGCGCGGTTACGTGGGGAACCGTGAAGTCAGCAATAATTGGCATCCTCCGCTATGGCTGAGTTTTCCACCCGTGCCGTGTCAGGCTCGTTTACCCCAGGCGACGCCTTTACAAGGTGGTGTATATGAAGTACATCTTTCGCCTGCTCGCACTGCTCGTGATCGCTCTCGCGCCCGAGCTTTCTGCCGGACAAGCGGGTTACCAGGTCATCTCCGTCCAAGACGGAGGAACGATCAGGGGAACCGTGAAGTGGCAGGGAGCCTTGCCTCACTTGGTGGCCTCCGAACTTAATAGAGACCCGCAGGTCTGCGATCCGCTCGGCCAGAAGCACCGCGACCTTGAGCGGTTGCTGGTCGCCCCGAACGGCGGCGTCGCCAACACGGTCGTGTTTCTCAGGGATATCAGCCGGGGGAAAGCGATGGACCTGCCCGCATCCCGGCGATTCCTCAACCAAAAGACCTGCCGCTACGAACCCCACGTTCTGCTAGTGCCGCTGCAAGCGAGTTTGACGGTGAGAGACAGCGACCCCTTGCTGCACACAGTACAAATGTCGGGCAGCGCGGATTACAACCTCCCCTTTGTTCTTGAGGGGCAGGAGATCGCACGTCCCATGACCCGGGAAGGTAGGGTAGACCTGCGCTGCAATGTACATGTCTGGATGAATGGCGAGATGATGGTAGCGAAGCATCCCTACTATGCGGTGACCGATCAGGATGGCAACTTCGAACTCACCCAGGTTCCTCCTGGCAACTACGAAATCGTTGCCTGGCACGAAGGATGGCGAGTGGTTGGCGAGAGCTCGCTCTATGACATTGCGACGCAAGTCCGGGTGAAGCGTCCCGTTTTTTCCGATCCCATAATCTGGAGCAAGCCGGTCGCGGTTAATCCCAATGGGACGGCGAATGTGAATTTCACCCTCGGGGAACGCACGCCGCAGATGGCTCAAGGACATTGATTCTGATTTCCCGTAGAGACGCGGCTTGCCGCGTCTCCGGCAGACGGGGCAAGCCCCGTCTCTACACGTAGACCTGCTGGTTGCGCCCCGCATCAGTACAATAGAAGCAGCATGATGCGCCGGGTCTATCTCGACAACAATGCGACCACACCGGTGCTCCCCGAGGTGCTGGAGGCCATGCGGCCTTACTTTGGCGAGCACTTCGGCAACGCATCCTCCATCCACCATCATGGACAGGAGACGCGAGCCGCGGTCGAGCGCGCGCGCGAATCCGTGGCTGCACTGCTTGGCTGCCGCGCTTCGGAAGTCGTGTTTACCAGCGGCGGCACGGAAGGCGACAATCTGGCGATATTTGGGCTGACGCGGTCGGGCGACCATGTCATTACTTCGACCATCGAACATCACGCCGTGCTGAACTCCTGCAAGCATGTAGCAGCGCAGGGAGGCGAAGTCACCTACATTCCGGTCGATGGCCGCGGACTGGTGGATCCGGCGGATGTGAAGCGCGCGATCCGGCCGAATACGAAGTTGATTACCATCATGCTCGCGAACAATGAGACCGGCGTCGTGCAACCGGTCGCAGAGATTGGAAAGATCGCTGCCGAAGCTGACATTTACTTCCACACCGACGCCGTGCAAGCGGCGGGGAAGATCCCAATCGATGTCAACGAAATCGGATGCGATCTGCTGACCATCTCCGGCCACAAGCTTCACGGGCCTCAGGGGGTGGGCGTGCTCTACGTCCGCAAGGGAACTCGGCTTGAGCCCATGCTCCGTGGCGGCAGTCATGAACGCTCGCGCCGCGCCGGGACGGAGAACGTTCCGGGGATCGTAGGTTTAGGCAAGGCGGCCGACTTGGCCGTCGCCGGCTTCGAGCGTGGAGACGATCTTCGGATGGACGATCAAAAGATGGCCACTATGCGCGACAGGCTGGAAAGGGAACTGCTCGAGATCGAAGCTACAGGCTTAAACGGCGAAGGCGCTCCCCGCGTACCGAACACGACCAACATTTATTTTGATGGCATCGAAGGCGAGGCGCTGGTCATCGTGCTAGACTTGAAGGGACTGGCAGTCTCGACCGGCGCTGCGTGCTCGTCCGGAGCGATTGAGCCGTCGCACGTGCTGACCGCGATGGGGTTGCGTCCCGACCGCGCAAGAGCCAGCATTCGCTTCAGCCTCGGCAAACAAAATACGGCCGAGGATGTAGACTTCGCACTGGCCCTGGTCCCGGCAACGGTAGAGCGTTTGCGAGAGCTGTCGCCGGTGTGGTCGAGAAACGCAGTTAGCCGTTAGCATTTAGCCAAATCGGAATCGTGAAAGCTAAATGCCAAGAGCTAATTGCTAACTGCTAATTGCTGAATGCTGCATTCCGAAACCATCGCCGTCGCCATGTCGGGAGGAGTCGACTCCTCAACCGTCGCAGCCATGCTGCGCGCCGAAGGGTACAACGTCATCGGCCTGACCATGCAGCTCTGGAATCAGCGCCGTCTCGCCGGACACGAAGGCATGCCGGAATCCGTCCAGGGCCGCTGCTGTTCGATCGACGACGTTTACGACGCGCGCCGCGTTGCCGAGACCCTCGGCATCCCCTACTACGTGGTCAATCACGAAGAGCGTTTTGAGCGCGATGTGGTACGGCCGTTCGTCGAGGAGTATCTTGCCGGGCGCACGCCGATCCCTTGCAGTCTCTGCAACAATCACTTGAAGTTTGACCAGCTTCTGATTGTGGCCCAACAGATTGGCGCTGATAAAATTGCAACCGGCCACTACGCCCAAGTTATCTTTGACGAGCAGCTTAACCGCTGGCTGCTGAAGCGCCCAGCCGACAGATCCAAAGACCAGACTTACTTCCTCTTCGGACTTACGCAAGAGCAATTGAGCCGGACTCTGTTCCCGCTCGGCGGCATGACCAAGCCGGAAGTGCGCGAGCTTGCCCGCAAGCACGCCCTCGCGATCGCCGAAAAGCCCGACTCGCAGGAAATCTGCTTCGTCCCCGGGGGTGACTACAAGCGCTTTCTCGAAGCCTACCTCAGCGAGCAGGGAGATACTCCAACCGAGATTTCCGGCGAAATGGTGACTACCGACGGCAAGGTAATCGGCGAGCACGCCGGCGTGCACAACTTTACGGTCGGCCAGCGCAAGGGGCTCGGTGTGGCGACCGGCTCGCCGCTGTACGTGATTCAAATCAAGAATGACACGCGGCAAGTCGTGGTCGGCAAGGACGAGGAACTTTACTCGCGCACTCTCCGCGCACGCCGAGTAAACCTGATTTCAACGGCCGAGCTGCGCGAGCCCATGAGAGTTGCGGTGAAGATCCGTCACCGGCATCAGCCCGCGCTGGCCGTGATTGAATCCGCTGGGCCGGACGAAGTCCGAGTTACGTTTGACGAGCCACAGCGCGCCCTCACCCCCGGCCAGGCTGCCGTTTTCTACGATGGCGACACAGTCGTAGGCGGCGGTTGGATCGAAAACTCCCTGCGGTAAACTCCTGAAACAGGACTTGACAGTGGAGCTAGCCTCGGTCCACGCGCGGCGTCAGGAACAGAAGGTCGCTGCCGTCGGCAATTCTTGCGGCCTAGGACAAGGGCAACGACGACCAAACGGAGGAGAATCGGTTTATGCCATCCTGTAAGCTCACGTTAGCTTCAGTTGTAATACTAATGACTACGTGCTTCAGTCAAACCAGGGGAGGTGAGGAGCCGATGGCGGCGCCAACAGCTATTCGGAATGTTTTAAGTAAGGGCCATGTTTCGGGCTCTCTCGCCTATTGGGGTCAGTGTGGCGTTCACAAGCCTTATCCGGACTTTCCCAAGCTCAGAGCTCAGTCCGACTATTCGGGCTCGCCCAGCGAAGTTCTGCAACGGATGTTCGCGGATGACAAGCATATGAGTGTTACGCAAGAGGGGGACGGGACGGTTCGGATGATTGAAGATGACGTTCCGACGGACCTTTTGAATGTCAAGATTCGTCATATCTCATTCGCCTCGGGCGATATGTCCCACGGAGCGAATATGGCGCTGATACAAATTTTAATGCTTCCAGAAGTGGAGGCCTTTAAGAAGGCGCACAACATAGGGCCTTCCGAGGAGAATGCCTTCATATTTCCCGGTGATGCCGGGGACCCTGGCACGCCAACCGTTTCTGGGGATTTGGAAAACGTGACTGTGTCCCAGACGCTAGACTATGTGTTAAAGACCTTCCCTGGATTTTGGCTTTACGAGAATTGTCGGACTGAAGGAGGAGGTCGTACGGTCTTCTTCAACTTTTTTTGAAAATATTCCGGGCAGCCCAAGGCCGGGCCGACGTCCGGCACTCCACCGGCAATGCCAATCGGACGGATTGCGGTACTCGTTACTACGCCCTGATTACTCCCGATTACTTTCGCACGATTTCATAGCACCTTCGTGGCCTAGACCCGCCGATGAACCAGAGGTAAGTTTATTTCACGACGGGACCTTCGTAGTCTCTCCCCAGTAAAGGTCCGGCGTGGGGAGA
>Ga0073928_10008144_pt1 | contig 13270 bp, 11 predicted proteins | sample PaiPotPPA55metaG_FD_76969 | JGI IMG/M metagenome (GOLD analysis project Ga0073928, IMG submission 76969) | Iron sulfur acid spring bacterial and archeal communities from Banff, Canada, to study Microbial Dark Matter (Phase II) - Paint Pots PPA... ...
AATGCAGTTTTCGTTGCATGTTCATCGAATTCCCGGCGCTGCAAAAAGCTGTGGAGCAATTCATGGAAAAGGCGGTTCCCGCGATACATTTTCGGCCGGAAGTGATTCACAACCCGCAAACGATAACAAGCTTTCTGCGACTACATCGCTCGCTCGAATCGCGGGGGTCAAGGTTGCGCCGGGATAGCGCAGTGGCGTTTTTTTTTCAACGGCTGCTTAGCCAGCATAGTACCCCAAGCATTGCTCCGCCGCGCGAGGGGGACGAAGATTTTGCTGTGAATCGAACCAAGAAATTTCTCGACGAACATTACGCCGAACAAATTTCGCTTTACGACTTGGCCCGCTTAACAAGACTGAGCCCGTACTATCTGCACCGGTCATTTTGCAGGAAGGTGGGAATGCCGCCGCACGCTTATCAGGTGCACGTGCGTGTGAGTCGCGCGCGTGCGTTCCTTCGGCGGGGCCGGTCCATTTCTGATGCAGCCTCCGCAGCTGGATTCGTGGATCAGAGCCATTTTACTCGCCACTTCAAGAGATTGACCGGGGTTACGCCCGGCCGATACCTCCGCTTAGAGCAAGAATGTACAAGACGGCGTGGCCCGCAAGCACTAACCTCATTGAGTTAGCCGGTAGTACGAAAACCCTTTCATTATAGAAATTTTAGAATCTTCAACGGAGTTTAAAGTTATGGCTATGGGAGTTTGCAAAATTGTCTGCCTGTTTTCTTTTGTATTAATTTGGGGCGCGTCGCGCGGGCAAGCGCCCAAGGTGGCGAATGGAACGTTTGCGCTGGATTCGTTGAATGGCCTGGAAATGGTGGACGCGAAGGCAGAGGTAGTGCATTACCACGGGCGTCCAGCGCTGCATCTGGTTCCATCGCCGGATGCGACAAAGGATTATTCCACGCTGGCGATTGTGAGTGGAACGGACTTTAAGGATGGGGTGATTGAAATCGAAGTCGCCGGCTCTCCGCGCAAGGATGCGGATTCCGGCGACCGAGGTTTTATCGGCTTGGCATTTCGTGTGCTGGGGCGCGGCGCTCAAGCTGAGTATTTTTATCTGCGCCCGACCAACGGCCGATCTGACGATCAACTTCGGCGCAATCATTCCGTGCAGTATGTTTCGATGCCGGATTTTCCATGGGAGCGCCTGAGGAAAGAAAGTCCTGGCGTGTATGAATCCTATGCCGATCTCGAGGCCGGCGCTTGGACCAAAATGAAGATCGAAGTGTCTGGCACAAAAGCGTGGCTATACGTTAATGGAGCGAACCGGCCGTGCCTGATCGTGAATGATCTAAAGCTGGGGGAAACGCACGGGCAGATCGCCCTTTGGGCATTTCGCAGCACCGATGCTTATTTTTCGAATCTGATTGTGAAATAGGGCGCATGTTGCCGAGCACACGGACTGACCACTTTGAAATCGCCGTGCAAAGGAGAAAGGGAAATGTTCATTCCACAAAGTGCTGACTCATCTGGTTTCATATGGAGACCGCAGCTCCGCAAGAAAAGCGCGGCATTGGCGATAATGATGCTTGTTATCACATTTCTGCTCGCTGCGGCAAGTCCAGCGCAGTCTGTTCAGGTTCCATTGGCGAGCGATCGCTGGATCTTCAGCCAGAAGAATCTCCCCGCCCAGAAGCAGGGTCCAGAGCATAAAGGCGAGGTGATCGAATATAGGGGACGCCAAAGTTTCGGGTTGAGCAACGGCTTTGCTTACGCGCGTGACATCGATTTTCAGAATGGCGCTCTTGATGTGGACCTGGCTGCGGATACCAGGGGATTTCTGGGAATTGCGTTCCATGTGCAATCGGAGGACGACTATGAATTATTCTTTTTTCGGCCAGACGATTCGGGCTCAACCTACGCCATACAGTACACACCCGGCCTTTTGGGAGGAAATGTTTGGCAACTCTTCAACGGGCCCAGCTATACGGCGGTGGGGGACATTCCGCGCGAGAAATGGATTCACGTGCGCGTTGTAGTGGTGGGATTGGTGGCCAGGCTCTTTCTAAACAATGCGGTGGAACCAGCTTTGGTGGTTTCCGATTTGAGGCTGGGACATTCGAAAGGCAGCATCGGCTTTTGGGGCAGGGAGGGCGGCGGTTATTTTTCAAATCTGAACTTTACTCCGGACAATGCTACCTACCCGCTCGAGGTCAAACGGGATTTTCTTCCGGGCACGCTCACGGATTGGGAATTGTCGGAGATGTTTAACACTGCCGAAAAGGACCCGGCTGTTTATCCCGACACTCGGGGTTTGAAGTGGGAAAAGGTCGAGGCGGAAAATCCGGGGATGGTGGTGATCAACCGCTATCGCCGAGGAACGAACGCGAACGCGCCGAGCCGGGAGACCTTCCTTCGCGGGCCCGTGCCAGGCGTAAGATTCGTGTTCGCCCGAACGACGATTCGCTCCGACCGGGATGAGATTCGCAAGATGAAGTTCGGTTATAGCGACGAGGTTGTGGTTTATCTGAACTCAAAGCCCATTTACGCGGGGAACAATACGATTGGCTTTCGTCAAGCGGAGTTCTTGGGGCTGATGGACGTAAATGATGACGCGGTTTTTCTGCCGCTCAAGAGGGGAGAAAACGAACTGTTGCTGGCCGTCACGGAATACTGTTGCGGTTGGGGGTTCATCGCCAAGCTCACACCCTAGCGGGCTAAACAGAATCAATGGTGTACTTGCGGCGAGGGTCACGGGACCGGGAGGCCGGGCGGTCGAGCTTGACTCCGCTGGTGAGGGCGAAGAATTCTTCTTGAATGCGCTCGGTCACCGGACCTCGACGTTCGCAGCATTCCCAACGTTGTTGAATTTTGGTAACAGCGCGTTGCGGTGCGCAACTCAACTGGACCGACAATCGTCACGGGATCGAAGGCTAGCTGGGCGGCCCCGAGGTTGCAAAGGGGATTTATGACGCAGTAATTCGCTAGGCTCTTCAATGTGATCGCTTGCGTGGGTCTGGGACGAATAGCCAGCCACAGCCGCGCGGAGTTGCATCGAATGCCAAGGAATCGGCATCGATACAACTCCGAACGGGGCGGGAGCGACCCCGAAACACGTTTTGGCCGGCTGAAAGCCGAAAATGTGGGCGCTCCCGCCCGTCTTGGTAGTGTTCTCACCCGCTGCTTTTGGGTTTCGTTTCAGGCATCGCGTTCGTTTTCAGCGGAGTGCGGGGCCACGGCGTGAAGACCTGGGTGCGGGACGATGTGCAGGGCGAAAATGTCACGTTCTTCTCCGCTGGCAGTCCTGCGGTGTCTTGGGCGAATAATCCTGGGACCGCTTTGGACGGGCCGATGGGCGGGGTTGCAGCTCTTGAATGGGGAGCCAATCTGGACCGCTTCAAAGCTCCCATTTGTTATGCTGCCTGCGAATGCCGCGGGGCTAGAGGGAGGAAAATCAGGAGTAATGCAACTCGGGTGGCATGCTTTCTCATGCAATCATCCCTTATTCGAAGCCAAAGGAAGGGGTTTGACTACGGTTCGCAGCCTCCTTAGAATCGCGTTCAGAACGGATGGCAGCCGGTCCCGGACCACGAAGGTTCTAAATGGAAAATCCTAACGAAAAGCGCTGGCGCAAAATTCTCACCGAAGGGCACACCCCGCTACGCGTCTCTCACCTATTGTTCCGGTACCTGCCCAGCGCGACGCGCTGCAAGGTCTGTCACAATCCCTTCGGTGGGGTCGGTGGCAAGTTGGTTGGGCTGATGGGGTTCGCACGGTCACGCAAGAATCCCAATCTCTGCACGCGTTGCTGCGATGTCCTTCCGGCCGGCGGAGCCGAAGTAGACATCGCAGTGCTCTTCGCCGATGTGCGCGGCGCTACCGCACTGGGCGAGCACTTGGATCCTAGTGCCTACGCCGCCTTGCTTAATCGGTTTTACCGTGCCGCTACCGAAGTCCTCGTGCGGCGCGACGCAATCATCGACAAATTGATTGGCGATGAGGTGATGGCTGATGGCTCTGTTCATTCCCGGGATTTGCGGCCGGGAATATCCCCGTTGTGCCGCTCGGTCCGCACTCGCGCTCCTGCGGGCTGTAAGATACGGGCGGTCAGCTGGGCCGTGGATGCCAATTGGAGCAGCAGTCAACTCAGGGCTAGCGTATGTGGGCAATGTGGGCAGCGAGGGTGTGGTCGACTTCACCGCGCTTGGCGACGCGGTAAACACGGCAGCACGCCTCGCATCGAGCGCCCGCGCAGGCGAGGTTCTGCTGAGCGAAAAAGTCTACACCTCCGTGGCCGAGGAGTTTCCTGACCTAGAACATCGCAGCCTGGCGCTTCGCGGCAAAGAACTGCCAGTTTCAGTGCGCGTACTAACCCCCGGCAATTAGGCTGGACTGCGCGAAAGTATTTCCTTTCGAGCAGCTTTCGAAGTATAGGAAACGACTGATCAGTCGTTGGTTGGGTCTACATCGCAGGCCACATGCCAGACGCTGGAGAGAACGAGGCTGACGACGGAAAGCGCTTCCCGACCTTAGCAAGTCTATTGCGATCAAGAAGACGGCAGACAGTTTCACTTACCTCGACCCTGCGCAGTTTCATGAGTACTTCGCAGCCGACCTGTCTGTGAGCAGGCCGCCTTCATGGCGCAATCGCAAGTGCTCAACGCAGCCGACAATTTCAAAGCAGTCATCACCACGGCTGCGTGGAGAAGCAAACCAAGCTGGATGTCGGCAGCGGCAAAAGATAGAACCATTCATCCAGACCTCGCACGGTGGTATGCCACACGAGCCAAGAGTTACACGGTGGAAGCCGCAGGCGCCAGGCACCCGGTCTACGTCGCCAGGCCGAAGAAAGTCGCAGCTCTGATCGAAGAAGCTGCAGCGCACGCTCGGTAGAAGAAGGTTGCATTTCGAGGATTAGGACGTTGCTGTGGGCGGGTCGGGCCGACTAAGGCGTGCCAACTTATGGGGCAGCGGATGCCTCAGAACGAATTTCCGGCGAAAGTCAGGCGAGCGCCGCGGATGATTAAGTTTCGTTGAATTTTCCGTAGGCCAGATAAACGATCGCAGTGGTGATTAGTACGAGCGGAAACATGAGGATCAAAATACCGTTCTTTAAGGCTTGGATCTCCGAGGCCCTGAAAACTGCCGCAATTTGGCCAGCCAAGGAGCAGGTGTGCATCAGAAAGATGCCTGCCGAGTTAAACGTAATGACGAATACAATCGGTGCGAACAATTACTCATGTTCTATCGCCTGTGCGCTTACCAGTGGACCAGCCACCAGCCACAAACCGACCCCGAGAATAGTGACGCTTCAGTGCCCGGAACAGAAACTAGTACGGCAAAACTTTAAACGTAAAGTTAACCGTTTTGCTCTCGCTCCCGCTGATAGTTACTTCCTGGTTTTGCGATCCGTATTGCTCTTGCCAGGCCGTCACGGTGTATTTTCCGGCAGGCAGTCCCTTAATCGCGAACGAGCCATCCCCGCCGGATACTGCGTAGTGCGGGGTTTTTAGTACCACGAAATACCCGTGCATCCAGGGATGAATATTGCATTTCACTGGGATGAATTCCGATTTCTCCCACTTCGTATCAATGGGGGGCGAGCCACGCGGCTGCGACTTATTCCATTCAGGATTGACTTTCGCAAGAGGGTGAATATTGTGCGAGGTCTGATCGTCATTGTAAATCTGGAGCTCCTGAGCTGCCACCATCGGCAGAACATGAGGTATGTATTGGCAGCCTTTTTGATCGTAACGCACGGCTTGGAACGGCGCTGAAGATCCCTGATCGCCTGCCGAGATGTACACTACAACCCACGCGAGTGCGTTTCCAGGTCCAGTGACCACATTCTGTGTAGTTACCGGAGTCGTATGTTGCTTAGCACACGACGGTTCTTTGGACATGTCAATCGGCTTCATCTTCGGAGGCGTGCCGACGTAAGTTATTTTTCCAGTGATGGAACCTGAGCCTGCGGGCGAATTCGCAAATACCAGCATTCCGCCACCCAGCAATACTGCAATCATTAGAGCGAGAAAATATTTTGTTCGCATACGTAACCCTCCAGAATACGAAAAAGTTACTGCACGCCTACCGCCGCTTCCGGGCCAATGGGCTTAATGTCGGCACCGTGCGCAGACCTATAAGTTTGCCAAAGAGCTGCTTCCTGCGTCAGCAGCGGTTGCAAGGTTCGCAGGAAATGGACCAAGTCCCAAGCCTCGTTTGGTTTCACCACATCCGCAAAAGAAGGCATGGGCGATCCGTCAAGTCCGGTCATGAAGATGCGGTACAAGTCCTGATTGGTCACGCCGCACATAAAGCGCGATCCGGACGAAAAGTCGTAGGGCCGAATTGGATTACCCTTATCGTCGGTAAGTGTGGCTGCTGCCGGGCCATCTCCGTGCCCTTGGGGACCGTGACACTTCCAGCATTCCAGCTTCTGGAAGAGTTCTCGTCCTTGCAGAATACTCTTGATGGTGATGGGCGTCTCCGGCGGAATGCTCAGGGGTGTCCCGGGTTTTTCTTTGGCCCAACGTGGCGACCACGTTTTTATAAAGGCAATCAGGTCTGCCCTTTGTTGCGGAGTCAACGATTGCCACGGAGGCATGTTTGTGGTTGCGAATCCACGCGTGATAGCGTTGTAAAGATCGTCGTCGGTGGGCAGTGTACCGGTCGGCGTCGAGCGGCACTTAAAAGTTGCTTCCGTGAAATCCCTCGGCTTGGGATCAATCCACTGAGCGTTCATGCCCGCGCCATCACCATCTGGCCCATGGCAGCCGATACAATACCGCCGATAAACTTTCTTACCTTCCGTCGCGTGGCCAGTCAGATTACCTATATGGCTCTCTGTGGATTCAACGCTCGGCGCCCCAAGCGACGGGTCTGCTAAGTTCACATGGGATTGCGCACGGATCGAAGTGGCTCCGACTGTCACCAGAAGCATCGACCCCAAAGCACATGTCACAGCAAGTTTTTTTAGTGTCATTTTTGGGGCCTCGTCTCTATAAGTCGAATCAAATCCGATAAAATACGCTGCTGCTTCAAACACCTTTGGATATTCAGGGGGTCGGAGGCAGCCCAGATCCATCGAGACTTTCCGATACGATTTCAATTGATTTGCTTACGGAATATTCGTTGTGCCAAGCCAACCCCATCGCGGCTTCTTCTTGATTTATCCCTATCGACACCGAGGTCGCCGGTGAGATTGCGCAAATCAGAGGCGTATCGAGCTTTATATCGGTGCAAGACCAAGTGATTTCTGCTCACGAATTCGGTTTGAGAGGAGGGTCTTGGGGAGTGGCGGCGCGGTCCTCGAGCGTGGCGCGGAAGACACGCGTCTGGTCCGTGTAAAAATTGAGAAAATGGAAATTTCTTGCGCGTGCTACGAGAGAATAACTTTTTATGCGGCCGTCGACATCCGGATTTCCGGCCGTGTATTGCAACGCATAGTGAACCGCCTCCGCCGACTGCGCTGCTTGACGAGCGCGATCACCGAGAACTTCCAATGAGCGCGGGTAGTTGCCCTCGGAGGCTTCATAGGCCTCGAGCCCTTCTTGCAGCGTCGCGAGAGTTTCGCGAGCACGCAACTCCGCAGCGGGCTTTGACCCTGATAGACGCCACGGCAAGGCGAACCACGCGATTGCCCACAAGATCGTGATTATGGCGCTCCACAGCACGGTAGCAGTTAGGAAGCCCGATTTTTTATCCGGCTTAGTGATTTCGGAGCCCGCAGGCGTCAAGTCCGCGCCGCAGCCGGGACACACATCGCTCGCCTGATTGATGGCTTGATCGCAGGCGGGGCAGGTGTACATTTGGCGACAATCTTACCATTCCTCGTGATGGCAGCGAGTGTTGAATCGTAAGGTAGAGAATTTTAGGACCCAACGTTGAGTCCGCCGGCAACTCCAGGACCTTAGTGCTTATCGTCGAGGAGACGTGCGAAAACGTCGGGGTCCGCGGTTGGCAGCTTGCAAACATAGTTCTCGCAAACATAGGCTGTGGCACGATCCTGGATTCGATGAGCTCCCGCTATAAAAGGCAACCAGCGGGCTAGTTGTTCTTGTCCGATACTACCATCGGCGAGCAGAAGGATTTTGTTTGGGAGGAACCTGATGTTGACCTGGCGCAACAGCGCAAGAGTGTCCTGGGAGGCGGGGTCACCGGCGATCAGGATTTGTTTGGTTTGCGCGAGCCGAAAATCGAGAGCGGAGGCCAGCGCCGGTAGCGTGCCCGGATCAGACTCGAGACCAGCAGTGAAAGCAGAAATCGTACTTTGGGCTCTATCGCGCCACTGAGCGCGGTCCGTAAATTGTGCAAGCCGCAGAAGATTCATGGCGGCAGTCGAATTGGGGGAGGGTTCGGCGCCATCGTTGGCTTCACGAGTACGGGTTAGAAGAGAAGAATCGGAGGAGTCAGCATCAAAATAGCCGCCCTCTTTGGCGTCTTCGAATAGCCAATCCTGGCTTTCTTGCAGTGAGACAGCCCAAGTCAGCCAATGGACATCGAAGTCAGACTGATAAAGGTCTAAAAGACCGCTAATGAGGTCGGTGCTGTCATCAAGAAACCCGTCCACGCTAGGCCCACCTGCACGATAACTGCGCCACAGCTTGCCGTTTCTCGAATCATATAGATGCGCTTCAACAAATTTTGCTGTAACTTGCGCACGTTCCAGATAACGCGGTTCATCGAAGGCCTGGCTCGCGCGGGCCAGAGCGGAGATCATCATGCCATTCCACGATGTAATAATTTTGTCGTCGATAGGAGGGTGCGGGCGGTGAGAACGCGCTTCGAACAAAGTCTTCCGCGCGGCAGTAAGCTTCTTGGAAATTTGTTCATTGGTTAGATTGAATTTCTTCGCAGTCTCCTCGGTCGAATGAGCTTCATACAAAACGTTCTTACCGTTCAGTGCGCGGCGAACGTCCCGCGGGGCGGGAACATCGCCGTCGTCCACTCCATACGCAAAATCGAATACTTGGGCATCTTCCTTAGTCAGGACGATTTCGATCTCCTTCGAGGTCCACACATAGAACGCTCCCTCACGGGTTTCGGGTTTGCTGGGGTTGACGCGGCTATCCGCGTCTTCTGCTGAGGCAAAACCTCCGCGATGCTGCTGCATCTCGCGCAGCGTGAAATCTAGAATATTTCGCGCAGTGTTCGCATAGGAGCTGTCGTGAGTGATTTGGTAGGCCTCTGTATAAACGATGGCAAGTTGCGCCTGGTCATAGAGCATTTTCTCGAAATGTGGGACTAGCCAGGTCGCGTCCGTGGAATAGCGATGAAAACCGCCGCCGAGCTGGTCGCGGATGCCGCCGCGCTCCATTGCGCGGAGTGTGTTGAGGGTCATATCTAGGGCATCGCGTTGACCAGTGCGAACGTAATAGCGAAGCAAGAAACACAGTGCGACCGGCCTCGGAAATTTCGGCGCATCGCCGAATCCACTGTTTATGTGGTCAAAGGTCAACGCAAGTTGTTTAAAGACCTGGTCTAAAATAGCCGGCTGCAAAACGTCCGTCGCTAGAGGCTGCTGGCTGACGATCTGCATCAGTCGTGCGGCGCGCCCGGCAGTCTGCGTGATCAAATCGGGTTGTTTATTCCATGTGTCGGCCGCCTGTTGGAGTAGCGATTTGAGCTGGCCAGGATCGAAATAGGTGCCACCGAAAAAGGGCTTGCGTTCAGGAGTGAGCAGAACATTGAGAGGCCAGCCGGCGGTGCCGGTTGTGGATTCGACGTAGGACATATAAAGGCGGTCGATGTCGGGACGTTCCTCCCGGTCGACTTTGACCGAAACAAAATACTGATTCAGGATGGCGGCAACGTTCGGATCGGAATACGATTCTCGCTCCATGACATGGCACCAATGACACGTGAAGTAGCCGATCGAGAGGAAGATCGGCTTGTTCTCCTTGCGGGCTCTATCAAAGGCTTCAGTACCCCATGGATACCAATCAACCGGATTGTGCGCATGCAATAGGAGGTAGGGACTCTTAGCATTAATGAGCCGGTTGGTAGTGCGATATCGTTGTGTTCCCACGCGAGGCTGAGGAGACTGGGTATCATTGGACTGAGCGGAGCCATTGACGGCGGCTTGAGGAAGCTCACTAACGCTAGCCGCGAACGCGAGGATTAGTACGGCTGCCCGAAGCATGATTTCATTTTTCAGTCGCAAGAATGCGTATCGCTGAGGAAAAGATCAGAAGCGCCCCCGAATAAAAAACCATCCATTCTCCTGAAATGCCGCGGAAGATTAAGGGCATGATTTGGTCCGGCTGCAACCCCTCGCGATGGCCAATTCGGTTCACAAACACAATAAAATTGAAAATTCCATAGCCAATGAGAAAATACGTCATCCATTTCATCCATCTCGGGCTGGTGCGAAAAGCTGCCCTCCAAAAATTCTCCCCCCTCGAACTAATGAGCAGGACAACTGCAAATGCTGCTCCGATGGCCGAAGTGACAGCCCCGAATTGCAATGAAAATGCAAAGTAGCCGAAAGGAGGTCTTCTGCCAAATAGTCCGAGGATATGCACAAGCACGCTGCAGATGAGTCCCACTGCGGAGAATTCAAGGAACCTACCCAGGAAAAAGCTCATATGATCTTGTATACCGCCGATTCAACGCGAATTTCAACTTTTCTTTCCAAAATGAAGGGTTCCACGAGTAAGGTACCCCCGTCCATGGCCAGCGAAAACCATACTTCTCGACGAAGGCGAAAAGAGCTATAAAAGGGTGCTTGGGAAGTGAATGTTTTGACGAGTGTGGCAAATGGAGTTAGGGCTCATATTTCTGACAGGTTTGCTCCTGAGTCTCCACTGCGTGGGGATGTGCGGTGGGTTTGTCGCGCTGATATCCGTGGCGCCCGCGCTGTCGTCAGGCGTCGCCACGACCGGGCCCGGCTCTGCAGCGCTTACGGGCTCTTCCTGGCATCGAGTGGTACTACCCCAGCAGCTCGTGTTCAACGCTGGGCGAATCGCGAGCTACACGCTGCTCGGCGCGATGGCAGGAGCGCTGGGATCGTTCACGAGCCTGGTTTCAAACACTGGGAGAATACAAGCGCTGCTGATGGTGGGAGCGGGATTGCTGATGATTTACACGGGGCTTGCGCTTGCTGGGCTGATGAAGCACTGGTCGCCTTTCAAAGCCAAGGTGGCGACGCCGCAGCCGTGGCTTGCGCGCGGATTCGAACACGTTGCACGCCTGCCGAAATCAATGAGAGCGCTACCGTTAGGAGCACTGCTAGGATTTTTACCGTGCGGGCTCATTTACGCAATGTTGGCCAAAGCAGCGTCGTCCGGGTCGGCGGCGTGGGGCGCGTTGGTGATGCTGGCGTTCGGATTCGGGACGCTGCCGGCACTGCTACTGGTGGCATTTTTTGCGGACCTATTTTCGATCGCGCTGCGGGAGAAACTGGTGCGCGTCAGTGGGGTGCTGCTCGCGGTGCTGGGTGCGATCACGCTGTACCGAGGATTTTATTGGCTAGCGCACCCGATACAGAATCCTGCAGTGCATGACATGATGCACCATTTCTAGAAATCTGAAAGTCAGGAGCCTTAGACTCAGTGCTACCGGTAAAGATTTGCGCGCATTGCGGGCTGGCGCTGCGTGGAGCGCCCGTCGTGGCGCAAATGGGGACGGAAAAGCACTTCTGCTGCTCCGGGTGTGCGTTTGTGTACCAACTCGCAGGTGGGGGCCAGGAGGGCGATAGTTCGGAGTCCTGGTTCCTGATACTACTCGCACTTGGCGCGGTTCTCTCCGGCTTCATCATGAGTTTCGCTTGGGTTCTATATTTGTATCCGAATTTGCCCAATCATCTCCGCGACCAAATCCAATATATCTTGCTGGTATTAGCGACGCCTGTGGTTCTGGGGCTCGGCTATCCCTATCTGAAGCTTGCGGTCCAGGAAATCCCGCGCGGCCGCCTGAGTATGGCGACCCTGATCACTCTCGGTACCGTCACGGCATACGTCTACTCGGCGAAGCAGACTCTTCGACACGGTCACGACGTTTATTTCGATACGGCTTCAATGGTCATTATCCTTGTCACACTCGGCAAATATCTCCAGGCCCGCGCACGGGCGCGCATGGCGCAGGCCATGCGCACGCTGGCGAAAGAGACCCCGGCCCAAGCCCGGCGCCTGCGCGCGAAGAGTGCCGATCAAGGCGAAGATCTAGTTCCCGTGGACGAAGTGCTCGCCGGAGACCTACTACGTGCGCTACCCGCGGAGAAAATCGCTGTTGACGGGAAAATTCTCCAAGGGCGTACGACGCTTGATGAGTCCATTCTCACAGGCGAATCGCTGCCGGTGATGCGTGGGCCAGGAGATACGGTACTGCAAGGTACGGTTAACTTCGATGGAACAATCATCTATGAAGCAGTGAAAGTGGGCGAAGGCACGCTCCAGGCTCAGATTGAGCGGATGTGCGCCGAAGCAATCGGGGCACGAATGCCGCTGGAGACGCTGGTGGATCGCGTGTCGGCGTGGTTCGTAGGCGTGGTGATGTTATTTGCATTTGGCGTAGTCGCGTACTACAGCTTCGTGCGGCACGAGCCGTTACAAGGTTTCCTGAGTGCACTGGCGGTCTTAGTGGTGGCCTGCCCGTGCGCACTGGGAATAGCGACTCCGATGGCTACGTTCGTGGGTCTGCAACGAGCCTCCAAGGAAGGCGTGCTAATCCGTCGGCCGGAGAACCTCGAGCGAATGTCAAAGGTCGATACGGTCGTATTCGATAAGACCGGGACGCTGACGGAGGGAAAGCTGAGCGTGCTGGATGTGGTAGCAAGCGGGCAAGCCGGACTGAATCGCAGCACACTGCTGCGGATTGCGGCTTCGCTTGAAAGCAATTCGGAGCACCACCTGGCCCGCGCGATTGTGGAAAAGTTCCAAGCGCAAGATGATGAGATCTTAGCGGTCCAGAATTTCCAGAACCATCCGGGCGAAGGAATTGAAGGCTGCGTGCTGGTTGGCGAGCAAGTCTATACGGTTCAACTGGGGACCGCGGCGAGTCTGCTGAAGAGAGAAATGTCCATGCCCGCAGACCTGGAGAGATCGTTGCCTGAGGCAGGGCTTGAGAGCCGCGTCTATATAGGTTGGGATGGCGCAATTCGCGGGGCCATTTGCTTACAAGACCATCTGCGTCCCGGTGCGCTAAGTGCGGTGAGACAGTGCCGAGCCCAAAAACTTGAAGTGCATCTGTTGTCTGGAGACCGAGGTGCCAGCACGCAGCAGGTGGCGGCCGAACTCGACATCGAGCACTGGGCCGCTGAACGGCTTCCCCAGCAGAAAGTGGAATACGTTGAGGCACTGCAGCGCGACGGCCGCAAGGTGGCTATGGTC
>Ga0073928_10008145_pt1 | contig 13270 bp, 14 predicted proteins | sample PaiPotPPA55metaG_FD_76969 | JGI IMG/M metagenome (GOLD analysis project Ga0073928, IMG submission 76969) | Iron sulfur acid spring bacterial and archeal communities from Banff, Canada, to study Microbial Dark Matter (Phase II) - Paint Pots PPA... ...
CGCCCCGGCCTTCAGCTGGAAAACCATCCCGCAAGGCGCAGCGACCTCGGTCTGGAGCGGCATCGTGGCCTCTGCTGAAGAGGTGGGCGGGCTCTACTGCGAGGACTGCCACGTGGCCGAACTTGTCGAAGGCGACGACATCCGCGGCGGCGTCCGCGCCTATGCCCTCGATCCGGACCACGCTAAGGCGCTCTGGGCCAAGAGCGAGGAAATGGTGGGCGAGCAGTTCTGAGATGTAGTAGAGCCGCGTCAATACGGTTTCTGCTTCAGCTTGACCGGCAATGGTAGGACGTAGGATTTGGCTGGAGCGATAACGTTGTTTGCGAGTATTGGCCGGTGCATCCGGAAGATAGCGGCCATCAGCGCCATATTATTGTCGCTCCAGATACCGCCGTGATTGTCGATGATATCGGATGGAACGCGGACGATCCAAAACGGCACGTGAACACCGATATATTTGTCGTGATCAACTACAAATTGGATTTGCCAAGCTTGCGGCTGAGTTTTTGGAGCGGCCGCTGCTGGCCGCGATTGTTTCCCAGCTTCCGCAGCAGTCTGGGAGTCCTTGGGAGCGCTCGTGAAAAAAATTCCACCTACCGGATTGTTCTCCAGGTTGTAGTCGAACGCGTCCGAAACGCCGGAAAACGTTTTTTGCGAGCGAACAATTTCATAATTGACCAGATAGCTATCGTTGCCGGGCGTACTAAGGTAAAAGTCGCGTTCGGAAACTAACTCCCGGGTTCGAGGAACCGCCACCTGGTTCCAGGCCCAATGTCCATTGACGATGACCCCCGCCTTGCTGCCGATCGGAAAGACGGTCCCGGTCGCAGTATCGTTCTCGGATTGCAATTCGACGACCGTCGGCTGGCTCTCGGCGATTGGATCGCCACCGCTCTTAGGTACAAAGTGTCCACCCCAGTGTAATGGGTTGCCTGGAATTGGATTCGGGTAATAATGATAGAGACTATCAAGATCGCTGACGAGTTGCCTGGTCAAGACCGAATCCGACGCGGGGTTCAGCATCAGGGCAAGATCCCATGGTGGTCTCACTTTCTGGCCCTGCAACGTGCGCAGAGTGTGCTCGACGGTCCGTTCCAGGATCAGTCCGCCGAATGAATGACCGATTAAGAAGACATAGTTGTTTTCGTGGAGTCGAGCCATTTGGGAAAGCTGTTCGATGGCATCCAAACAATCGCCGTTGCTGGCGATCCGTTCCGCTGCTTGTTTTCGGTTCCAGAAGGTCAAATATTGCAGGTAGGGAATATCGAGACTTTTGCCTGGCCAGGCAAAATAGACGCCAACCACAATATAGTGATGAATTCTTACCTGTTTGGATTGGGATAGTCGGCTGAGGAACCCCTTAAAGTTGCCGACGTCGCCTGAGGTGGCGTTATTAAGCCATCCATGGATGTATACGACCAGCAATGGGCGTTCTGTGTTTTTCAATAACTGAATCGTGTTGTCGAGTTCGCCTTTGGAGGCGTCCGCGTAACTTCCGAGCTCGCCAAATTCGATTGCCGCAAGCTTATATTCTCGATCATCATTGAGAATATTGTTACGGCCGCCTTGGTACGTCGGCCCGATCGGTGCACAGCCAGAAAGACTGAGCAAGATCAGGGCAAACGCTATGAAAAGCAGCAGTACACTTACTCTTGACGGAGTATCAATCTGTTTCGAGCTGCCAATACTAACCGGCACGGCGTGCAAGTGGAATCTCGAGGAGTTCATGGAGTTGCGGGAGTTCAGGAGTGGGCACTTCGCAAATGGCATATAGCAAAAAGCAGGGGAGGAGTTCAAGGTGAAGGCATGACCAAGAAGAAGGATCCTAGTCAAGGTCAAAATGAGCCTCTCCGGGAAGGTCTGCAGCGATTTAAACTTGCCGGGCAGGGAGAGGTCGCCGTTTTGCCGGTCAACGACGGTTTGAGCGGTGGCCATGTCAAAGGCTGGCTGCTTGGTTTTGGTGTTAAAGCTTCCGTGCACAAAGAGGTCCCAATCTCTCCGCCTCGGCGGAACCGTGACCGGCAGTCTGGAAAATGAACCGACGGTCGACCACTCTGGAAACGCAGTGGTAAAAACTCTGACCCTTAGCCTTGACGCGCGGGAACCTCATGGGTGTGCAGCAGACTGTACAGAACAAAAAAGAACAGTGTAACTAAAGAACGCAACTCCCTCCCGATATTTGACCTGTCCCGAATGGCGCTTCTATGAAGCGCCATTCTGACCTGTCCCCGTTCGCTGTCCAACTATTAGCTTTCAATCCCAATAAAACGTTGGATTTTAGGCGATAGGCCGACTTTCTATGTAGTAATCATCTACCAGGCCAGCGGGGCGGGGCAGACGGGCAAAGCATTTCTACGATAGGATAATTCAGGAACTCGAAGATGAATGCGACTTTGGCTTGGAACGTTGGAGCTTCCAGGTACTCGCACTTCCAGAGCATCAAGATGAAGCCCTCTTTTTTCGGTGCTAATTCATGAAACTCGGCTTTGCCCATGGTACTGGATGCTCAAAGGAACCACTTCATGAAAAGATCGTCCACCCCCATCACCTTCCGAGTCGGACACCGCGAGTTTGTCAAAGTAAACGCTTCGAAGTACGACTGGCGCGATATTTACCAACTAATCTTGACCCTTAGCTGGCCACGGTTTGCCGGCCTGGTTCTCGGGATGTACGTCCTCATCAACCTTTGCTTCGCGACGCTCTACGTGGTTGGAGGGCGATCGATCGCTGAACTGCCTCCGGGATCGTTTTCCGAGGCCTTCTTTTTCAGCGTAGAAACGTTGGCTACCGTAGGCTATGGGCACGCCTACCCTAATACTTTGTACGGCCATTGCGTCACCACGCTTGAAATCATGGTCGGCCTCTTCGGTCTGGCGGTCATGACCGGTCTCATCTTTGTCCGTTTCTCCCGACCGACTGCCCGGATCATGTTCAGCAACGTCGCGGTGGTTGCACCGTATAATGGTTTTCCGACGCTCATGCTGCGAGTGGCCAACCTGCGACATCGCGCGATGGTCGAAGCCGATTTTCGACTGTTGTTTATGCGCAACGAGTTGACCAAGGAAGGTGAAGACGTTCGGCCATTTTATCCACTGCGGCTGCAATACGATCACCTGATCACCTTTCCGGCGGCACTCACCCTCCGACACGTGATCGACGAGAGTAGCCCGTTATTTGGCCTGACCGAGCAAGACTTGAAACTGGCTGACAGTCGCATGCTTGCATCAGTCGTTTGCGTCGATCCGGTGATTCAAGCTCCCGTGCAAAGCCTGACGGAGTATGTTCACGAGCAGATTACCTGGAATCGGCGCTTCGTAGAGATCTATACTGAAGATTCCATTGGGCGCTACACTGTGGACTACAGCAAGTTTCACGATACGATTGATATCAAGAAGCAATGAAAGCGATTCTAATTCTTCGGCTGCGCCTTTTCCTTCTCCAGCAGGCTTTGAAATTCCCCGACTCTCGGTGCGACTACCGATCGGCAATAGACCTCGTTCGGATTCTTCGAGAAATAATCCTGATGATAATCTTCGGCTGCATAAAAATTTTTCAGCAGAACAATCTCCGTGACGATCGGATGCGACCAACGTGACTGGGTCTCAGCCTTGATCTTTTCCGCGGACGCCCTTTGCGTATCACTGGTATACAGAATGATCGATCGATACCGCTTACCAATATCCGGGCCCTGAAAGTTCAAGCTGGTTGGATCGTGTGCCATGAAAAATTTTCTAAGTAAATCTTCATAACTCACTTTGGCCGGATCAAATTCGACCTGGATCACTTCCGCATGGCCCGTTTGGTCAGTGCACACCTGTTCGTACGTCGGATTGGGTGTCTCTCCCCCAGCATACCCAGAAATGACCTTTTCCACACCGGGGATGAGTCTGAATTGAGCATCTAAGCACCAAAAGCAACCGCCTCCCAGAACGGCTGTTTCCGTTTGACCTTGAACTTGGTTGTTATCCGCTAGCGATGTAAGTACCCCGCCGCCGAGGCAAGCGACCAGAAAGAATCTCCACAAAGCGTTCATAACGTAAATTGAGTCTGAATATTTAAGAGGGTCGGGTGCCATCGTATCCTTCGTGTTGAAACTTATCAAAATCTTTTGCTAACTGTTCCATTGCTCTCCAATATCCATCAATTACGATAACTCGCGCTGCGCTGAGGAGCTGGCTACAAATGAACCTTGAGATATTGACTGCTGCCCGCCGGAATCCTAACGTGGCTGGCAAATGCGCCATGGGCGTTATGGTCAAAACGCCCCGAAGCGGCTTTTCGAAAACGCGCCTTTGTCCCCCATTGTCGTCAGAAGAGGCAGCAAGTATCAGCCGCTGCTTCCTGCAAGATACAAGCGTGGCGATCCAGGCCTTCAGCCAGGAAGATCCCTTCGTGGTCGGGGTCGCGATTTATACGCCGGTTGGGTCCGAGGCTACTCTTGGGACGCTTTTGCCGCCAGGATTCAAAATGATCGCTCAGCGAGAAGGCGATTTTGGCACCCGCTTATTAGGCGCGGCTGAGGATCTATTTTCCGTCGGATTTTCCGCGGTCTGCCTAATAGACTCTGATAGTCCCACGCTTCCGTTTCATTGCTTGCGCGATCTGTCAACTTTTCTTAAGGAACCTAAGGATCGAATGGTGATCGGTCCATGCTGGGATGGCGGGTACTACGTCTTAGGGCTCCGGCATGCACACTCAAGGCTTTTTGAAGAGATCACCTGGAACACGGACCGGGTTTATGTCGAAACTGTCGAAAGAGCGAAAGAGATCAATCTGCCAGCTATCGCACTGCCTGCCTGGTACGACGTGGATGATCAAATGTCGCTCAGACGCCTGTTATCTGAGTTATTTCCTGAGCGCGCAAATGAGGCAGTCCCACGAGGCTCACCCGCTCCGTACACCAAAGAATTCCTGCGCCAAATTTTGGTAGGTGAAGGTACCAGCCGAATCTGGCCGCAGACGTCCACTTCGGCGCGAACTGTATGAGTGAAGAGTTGATCTCTGGCGATCAACCAATCCGGAACTCGAACGAGAAGCAAGCGCCTGGGACGCTTATCGGACTCGGGGTTCTCCTGTTGATTATCGAGCTGTATCTATTTGGGGCACATCGACACAACCGCTTCTATACAGTACTCGTCTTGCTATCGATTTCCGGGATTCCTTTTATTTTCGCAGTCTGGTGGACGTTCCGGCGTAAGAAATTTCCAGCAAACACTCTCTTGATCATTTTGATTGGGGGTGCGCTGTTTCGATTGATACTCGTGCCGCTCGATCCTCCTCGGCTCTCAACGGATATCTATCGCTATATCTGGGATGGACGGCTCCAGGGGGTTGGCATCAATCCGTATCTCTATATTCCGGTTGATCCCCGGCTTGCGGGGCTCCGGGACGATTCCATCTATCCAAACATTAATCGCAAACAATATGCACACACCATCTACCCGCCTGTAGCGCAAATGTTCTTTTTCGCGGTGACGCGGGTGACACAGAGCATTCCAGGCTTCAAGGGCGCACTCGTTCTGTTAGATCTTTTGACGATGGGATTGGTGGCGGCTACTCTGAGAGCGATCGGTCAGCCGGCGGAACGAGTGATCGTCTATGCGTGGCATCCGTTACCAATCTTCGAATTTGGCGGATCGGGGCATATCGATGCGCTCATGATATGCTTCATCGCCCTCGCTCTCTTCGCCCGCGCGCATCAGAAATTTGGGATCGCCGGATTTGCTCTTGGAGCGGCCACCTTAGTCAAATTCATCCCGGTCATTCTGTTACCAGCCATCTACAAGAGATGGGACAAGAAAATGCCAATCGCTTTCGCGATCACAATCGTCATTTGTTATTTTCCCTATTTGCTCGGTGCAGGCGCCGGTGTTCTTGGTTTCCTACCACAATACGCCAAAGAGGAAGGACTACAGAGCGGTGAGCGTTACTATCTGCTAAACCTAATCGATTACATATTGGATTGGTGCGGTGTCGTGCACGATTTCCCACCGGCCATCTTCACTTCGATCGCATTGGCCGGTCTTGGGGCGATTGCCATTTGGGCATTTTATCGACAGGCCCCTTTAGGAAGAGAAGACAGGGATCAAGACCAGTGGATCTTTTCTGCGCTGGTGCTCGCGCTCACGTTTTCGACCCTGCTCTCTCCCTATTATCCTTGGTATTACAGTTGGATAGCTCTTTTCCTCTGTTTCGTTCCCAATTCTGCCGCGCTCGGGTTTACATTAATCACTTGGCCTCTTTATCGTTCACTGATCGAACAATCGGGGGACGACCTTTTTCGATTTCAATCCAGGATTTTTCTTCCGTTTTTTGCTCTTCTCGTCCTGATTTGGATAATGCGTAAACGCAGATCAAGAACGGCGGCGAAGAGTTAACTAGCAATTCATGTCATTATTCCCTCAAAAAGAACGGGCACTCGTTACTGGAGGTGCTGGACTCATCGGTTCGCACATTGTCGATCTGCTGCAGGCGCAAGGTTGGTCAGTCCGCGTTCTCGACAACCTCGAACCACAAACCCACTGGGATGGCAAGCCGCCTTGGCTGCAAGCGGCCATTCGGAATGGAGCAGAATTCGTGAACGGCGACATGCGCAATCGAGAAGTGGTCGAGTCGTCGCTGGATGGAATCGACGTGGTGTTTCACCAGGCAGCTTACGGCGGCTATATGCCCGAGATCTCAAAGTACGTGGCCGTAAATAGTTTCGGAACGGCACAGCTTCTGGAAATTATTCGGGAGAAAAATCTCGGGATTCGAAAAATCGTGGTTGCTTCTTCGCAGGTGGTCTATCCCGAAGGGGCAGGAGAATGCCCCCAACATGGTTTGGTCTTCCCTGGACTGAGACCTGTCGAGCAGCTTCGGCGTGGCGATTTTTCGGTTCGTTGCCCGGCATGTCAGAGTCCGACAAAATCAGTGCCGACACCGGAGTACGCGCCCATCGGAGGAGAGACGGTCTACGCAATCACAAAGGTGGATCAGGAAAAGCTGGTGCTCACTTGGGGAAGGCAAGTTGGCCTTCCTACCGTCGCGTTACGATACTCTTGCACTTTCGGCCCGCGACAATCGATATTTAATCCATACACTGGCGTCGTCGCTATCTTCTGCACGCGGTTACTCAACGATCTGCCGCCGGTAATTTACGAAGATGGAGATCAAACTCGTGATTTCAGCTTTGTCGAGGACATCGCTCGGGCCAACTTCCTCGCAGCAACTTCGGACGAGCTGGACGGAAAGGCTGTAAACGTCGGAAGCGGGCGGGCGGTCACCATCAAACAGGTTGCTGGAATGATATCCGACGCGTTGCAAATACAACACGCGCCGATCGTTAACCGCGAGTTTCGGCCTGGTGAAATGCGGCATCTGATATCCGATACTACCGTGATCCGGAAAGCTGGTTATACGCCGGCCGTGGGGTTGGAAGAAGGGATCGAACGTTATCTCGAATGGATTCGCCAGCAGGGTAGCGTGAAAGAATATTTCGCCGCTGCAGAACATATTCTCCGGCAAAAAGGGATTCTCCAGAAGGTCGACGCCTGAGCACCCTACGCCGATGATGGTCTGTTTAGTTATTCCCGCTTTGAATGAAGCAGAAGTCATAGGCGAAGTCGTTCGCTCGGTTCCGCGAACCCTCGTGAACCAGATTATCGTCGTGGACAACGGAAGTACGGATGGCACCGCTCAAGCCGCTAAGAACGCGGGCGCTATTCTGGTTAGTCAACCGACTCGAGGCTACGGTAGAGCTTGCCAGGCAGGCGCGAACGCAGCTGTTAAAGAAGGCGCCGATATCGTGGTGTTTATCGACGGCGACGGCAGCGACTGTCCGGAATTTATCAACGAATTGATCCGCCCGATCCAGGAGAACCGCTTTGACTTTGTGATCGGCTCACGTACGCGCGGGATTCGAGAACGAGGTAGTCTCAATAGACAGCAAATTTTCGCGGCCCGACTGGCCGGCTGGTTACTGCGGGTGCGTTACGGGGTGAATTTTACCGATATGTCTCCTTTTCGCGCGATCCGCTCGGAGTTGCTGCGTTCGCTGCCTATGCGAGAGGAAACTTACGGCTGGAACCTGGAGATGCAGATGTTGCTGGCACAGAAGCGGGCCCGCGTCTTGGAAATCCCTGTGAATCATCGCAGACGCCGTGGCGGCGTTTCCAAAGTTTCCGGCACTTTTAAAGGAACGATACTGGCGACTTTCCGTATCGCCGCGACATTCTTTCGGGTCGCTTTTAGCAGCGATCGGAGCCACTCGACTGTCGTCGGGCGGGAATAATCAATAGGTTAGCGGGATCTCAAATGAGGAAATATGAGAACAAATCCAATTTCAGACGCGCTGGTTTTCCTCACTCAGGGCGAATGGACGAGCTATGTTTTCGCGCTTCTCGTGCTGGCGAGCGTCGTGATTGCAGCAGTCAACCTCTGGCGCGACCCAACTCAGCGCTCGGTTCTGCACTTGTGGAATTGGCTAGTCCGATTCTTTATCGGCGGGCTGTGGTGGCAACAGTCCTTGTGGAAACTTCCTCCCACTTACACTGATAACCCCGATGGCTCCGGTGGCCTGCGCTATTGGATGGGTGAAATGGTCAAGTGGGCCAGTACCGGGCTACAGCGGCACTTCGTGAAGGAGGTAGTCCTTCCGCATTTCTACTTCTTCGCACCGCAAGTCTACTTCTCAGAAGTACTGATCGCCGTGACCCTGATCCTTGGATTATTCAGCCGGTTGGGAGCTTTCCTAGGAGCGCTGATGGCCATCAATCTTTGGCTGGGCCTGTACCGTTCCCCCGCCGAGTGGCCTTGGACCTACTTCTTCCTTATTATTGTCCAGATCATGCTCCTGATTCAACGGCCGGGACGCAGTTTGGGATTGGATGCTATTCTGCTGCGACGTGAGCAGCAGTTGGCCGACCACGGTTTATGGTGGCGCCTGGTTCGAGCCCTGTCGTAATTCACGCCTGGGTTGACGCGATGACAGGTATAAGTACAACAGTACAACCGGGATTTTATTTCGATGGAGGCGCCTTGGGATATGGGCTCAAGGGGAGGGTGAAAGGAGGCCGCGAAAGCTTGGTGGATTGTGAGATACTATCGCATGCCAACCAAAGCGAATATCGAGCTCGACGCCGGCCGTAGAACTTTTGCCACCGGCCTGCTTCCCGAGCTTATTGGCGCGCTACGGCGATGTGGTCCGGGCGATCTCCTGGCGGTCATTAGTAGCGAAGAGACTCTCGGCGCCGATCTCGAGGCTTGGTGCCGCTTTACTCGCAACACCTTGGTCGATACGACTGTCGAGTTGGACCGCACGCGGTGGGTGATCCGGTGCGGGGAGGCTCCGGCGAATGCCGACGCCGATCGCCCGGTCGGTTCGCGCCTTTGGCTCTACACGAATTTCGACTGCAACCTCCATTGCGACTATTGTTGCGTGCGCTCCTCGCCCAAAGTACCACGGCGGGAGCTAGGCCTTGCGCGGGTTCGGCGGATCGCCGGCGAAGCAGCCGAAATAGGCGTCAGCGAAATTTTCGTGACCGGTGGCGAACCCTTTCTACTGGCAGATATCGGCGACATCCTGGCTTCGTGCACCACCGCAGCGCCCACAACGGTGCTCACCAACGGGATGCTGCTCGCAGGGCGGCGGCTCCAAACTCTCCGTTCCCTGCCAAGCGATCGCTTGACACTGCAGATCAGCCTTGACAGTCCGACGCCTGAACTCCATGACCGCCATCGGGGAGCGGGCACTTGGCTGCGCGCGTGGCAAGGCGTGGAGTGCGCTCGGCGGGAAGGGTTCCGGGTGCGATTGGCAGCGACCGTTTCCACTGACCGCGAGGCCGAGGAGTTCCGTCGCTTTTTGGATGCACACAAGATCAGAGAAGAGGACCGGGTGATCCGCCGGATCGCGCTGCGGGGCTTCGCTGCGGAAGGCGTTGCACTTGCACGCGCTGATTTGGCGCCTGAGATTACAATAACGGCGGAAGGCGTCTACTGGCATCCGGTAGGAGCCGCGGACGCCGATATGCTCGTCACCCCCGACATCTTTCCGCTGGCCGAGTCTTTCGCCGCGGTGCGCAGGGCCTTCGAGCGCGAAAGCCAGCATCGGCGCCGATTGGCGACGATCTTCAACTGCGCGTGACATCTGCCGATAGTAAGAAACCGCCCAACCGGAACTCTTTTCATCCCTCGGTTAACCACGAAATTGGGTGGTTGAAGAATCCCTGTTGCGCAGACGCCTGACGCAGGGAGTCGTACCCATCGAGGTGCGGCGGCTCCCAGCGCCGGAGCCCCTCGGCATCGAGCACGGCGCGGTGACTCGGATTGTCGTAGCTCATCCCGGACAGAGCTTCAACGAACCGTTGCTCCAGTGACGGTTCGAGATCGGGTCGAGCGGTGAACATGCAGTGATTGTAAGGTGGCGACGTCCAGATTTCGGTCAGCGCGCCTTCCGGCACCAGGCGCTCGCTGCGTAGCTTCCTCCAGAACGGGCTGCCGATAGCGCCGGCATCGGCGCGGCCGTCGAGGACCGCGCGAACGACTTCGGCCTCGCTCGTGCCAGTGTCACCATGTTTGCCGAGGTCGCTGTTGAAGCGCAGCGTTCGGTACTGCTGCCCCTCGACCAAGCCTTCGCGCTCCAAAAAATGAACCGGGAGGATCGCGGCGTGACCACTGTCACGGCTCCCGAGTGCCAAAGTGCGATTTCTAAGATCGGCAAGCGTAGCGACCTGACCCCCGGTGGCTGACACGATTTTGGTCTCCCACCCAATATCTGTGTCGCGCATGGCAATCGGGCGGCAGCGCTGCTCGCTCCAAGCGTCGGCTTGTAGATACGCCAGGTTCGTATTCCAGGCGATGTCAATCCGTGGCGTGGGATCGCCGGGCGCTGCCAGGAGGGCACAGACCTGCATCTCGTAACTCTGGAATAGCACGACCTCAACTGACAGGCGCGATTCCTCGTGAAAGTACCGTCGCATCCCTTCCCAGATCGTAACCACTTTCGGATCGTACGCGACGGCACCTACCCAGATTATTCGGCTCATGATTGCTTTGTCTTTAAGATGCGTTGTCACCGAATGCGATCATCCGGTTGATAGTGATTATTAGCCCACGCGATCCGGCTACTCTTGTGCGCATCGGGTCAGAATAGCGGCATTCCTAGGAGCGCCCTTGCGATGAATTCGCGCAGGACGTCGCCCGTCGGCGCCATCACGGCGCCCGCATGAGCATCGCGGAACAGTCGCTCGATGATCATGTGCTTCGAAAACGCCGCACCACCGCACACCCGCATGGCCGTTGAAGTGACGCCGATGGCTATGTCGCCCGCGGCGGCTTTGGTTTCGAGCACGCGCAGCATCGTCGTATCCCGCGGCCGCTCGAGGTGGTCCACCAGGTCGTCGACTCGCGCCGAGAGGCCGTCGGTGTCGATCTGCATCATCGCGAGCTGCGCACGCAATGTCGGTAAGCTCTCTCCGAGGCTCTGGCCCAGATGCTCGAACCGAGCGCTCTTGAGATGTGCCGCCGTCGCGGCGACCGCGGCTCGGCAGATACCTAGCGCTACAGACGCCATCCCAAGATTGAACTCCGGGAGTACCACATTCAGCATGGCCTGAAAACCTGCGCCGTCGTTGGTGAGTTGCAGCTCGTAAGGCACCTCACAGTCATCGAGCATCATCGGAGCGGAGGCGTTGGCCCGCAGCCCCAAGCCGTCCCAGGAGCCCTCCACTGAAAGCCCGCGTACGCCTGCTGGAACAAGGTAGAGCGTCGAATCGGTAGGACCTGTGCCTTCGGGCGCAAGCGAGGAGACCACATAACTCTGCGCGCAGCCGGCACTCGTCACCCATGACTTCTTCGCCGTAATACGCACGCCCGCGCCGTTCGGGCGTGCACGGGAGACTGGCGCCCAGAAGTGACTGCGCGAGCCGGCCTCGCTAAAGGCGAGGGTGGAAAGATGCCCGCCGGAGGCAATCTCTCTCAGAATCTGCGCAACGGCGGAACCTGGTCGTGCCGCAGCGATCGTCGCGGAGGCACAGATATGCATCAGATAGACCATTGCGACCGATGCGTCCGCCTCGGCAAGTGTCGCGAGGACCGCCGCAAATGTTCGTGGCCCAAGACCCGCACCGCCGAACTCGGCCGGCAGCGTCAGCCCAAGAAGCCCGGCTCGCCCGAGCATATCAACAGCCTCGGTCGAGAACCGACCCTCTTTATCGTTCTGCCTGGCGGATGGGGCCAGCACTTGATCGGCTACCTCTCTTGCTTTCGAAAGCGCTGTCTCATGATTCATGATGCCCCCAATTTAAACTGTGTCGCAGGATAAAGCCTCGCACAAAAAGCGGCTAACCATCGATTCAGGGTATAAATCGAGCGACACAAAAAGTCTCTTATATAGAGGCGCGGGTTAAATGCCACTCGCATTCTTTGATTTTATCAATTCTTTTGCCGAGAAAAGGTTCAGGATCTCGGAGAAAACCGCGTAATCCATGGAATGGTGCAACCAGGTTGCGGGACGGGGATTTTGCCCCGACTAAAGTGTCACTCCCGATCAGGGTCAGGGGGGTGATATTCCCTTATAATTTCGTAATTTTTGAACAACGTAACCGAGCTTCGATACGATTTGGATCGTGCGTTTTTCGACCGAATGACGAGCAGTGTGAATTGGCGCATACCTTCCCTCATGGATACGCCTTCGTAAACCATTCCAATTCCCCCAACGACTATTCTGAATGTGGGACGGGATTTTCGCATCTTAAGGCGTTAGAACGATTTGGAGCGGTTCAAAGCGTTTGCCGCAGATGCTTATCTTATCTACTCCGGGGGCGCCAAAAACGAAGACCTGAAAGTGGATGAGGCTACAATCAGGGACTCACCCGATGTTCATGCTAGGAATGCGCGAACGCCGGGTTTGATGCAGGCCTTCATCGCGACACTGGCCGACGGTTCCGGGTACGCCCTGCTGCTGGACGGCAAGGTGGTCAGCACGCGCGCCACGGTTGCCGATCGGTCCTTTCCACCCATTTAAAATCCAACTTCAACTCGCCACGGATACTAAGATTACTTCTACGAAACTTTTCATTGATCCCGAGCACCCCTGACACTCTGGTCTTCTCGAAACTTTTCGATAAGCCTGGAGCTGGGAAATCGGGACTTAGCATGTCATTCGAGAGACTGATGGAACGCGCCGGAATCGACGACGGCGTGGCACGTAAGAAAGACGGAAAGCTTGGGCGCAACGTTTCACGACTATCGTTCCATTCGCTCCGACACAGCTTCAATTCGGCGATGGCCA
>Ga0073928_10008147_pt1 | contig 13268 bp, 15 predicted proteins | sample PaiPotPPA55metaG_FD_76969 | JGI IMG/M metagenome (GOLD analysis project Ga0073928, IMG submission 76969) | Iron sulfur acid spring bacterial and archeal communities from Banff, Canada, to study Microbial Dark Matter (Phase II) - Paint Pots PPA... ...
CTCGGTCGCAGCGGGGTCCAGGTCAGCGACTACTGCCTCGGCGCCATGATGTTCGGCGCCTGGGGCAACCGCGACCACGACGACTGCGTCCGCATCATCCACCGGGCCCTCGACGAGGGCATCAACTTCATCGACACCGCCGACGTGTACTCGGCGGGGGAGTCGGAGGAGATCGTCGGCCGCGCCATCAAGGGGCGGCGGGACGACGTCGTGCTGGCCACGAAGTTCTTCGCCCCGATGGGCAGCGACCCGAACCAGCGCGGCGGTTCCCGCCGCTGGATCCTCCAGGAGGTCGAGCGGAGCCTCGAGCGGCTCGACACCGACCACCTCGACCTGTACCAGATCCACCGACCCGACGACGAGGCCGACATCGACGAGACGCTCGGTGCGCTGAGCGACCTCGTGCACCAGGGCAAGATCCGGTACCTCGGGCACTCGACGTTCCCCGCCGAGTACATCGTCGAGGCGCAGTGGGCCGCCGAGCGGCGGGGGCGGGAGCGGTTCGTCTGCGAGCAGCCGCCGTACTCGATCCTGCGGCGCAGCATCGAGCGGGGCGTGCTGCCCACCTGCGCCCGGTACCGGATCGGCGTCATCCCGTGGAGCCCCCTGGCCGGCGGGCTGCTCACCGGCCGCTATCGGAAGGGCGAGCCGCCGCCCGAGGGGTCACGGCTCGCCCGCGGGTTCGGCGCCAACCGGGTCGAGGACGAGCGCCAGCGGGCCGCGCACGAGGAGCGCATGGACGCCGTCGAGGCGCTGCGCGGCGTCGCGGACGGGGCCGGCGTGTCGCTCACCCACCTCGCCCACGCGTTCGTGCTCGAGCACCCGGCGGTCACCTCGGCGATCATCGGCCCCCGCACGATGGAGCAGCTCGACGACGTGCTGGCCGGCCACGACGTCCGGCTCGACGAGTCGACCCTCGACGCCATCGACGAGATCGTGCCGCCCGGCGCCGACATCGGCGCCGGCGACCCGTGGCGACCGCCGGGGCTGTCGCGCGCCAACCGGCGCCGGCCCCGCTGACGGGCGTCAGTCGGACGGCAACGTCGCGAAGTCGACCTGCCCGGTCGTCATGGCGGCCGTGAACCCGGCGTCGACCAGCAGGTTGTGCCCGCTCACGTAGCTCGCCTCGTCGCTGTTCAGGAACAGCAGCGGCGGCCCCATCTCCTCCGGTCGCCCGAGGCGGCCGTTGGCCTGGCTGGCCGTCCAGTCGATCGTCGCCGAGGACAGCGCGGCCCGGAAGTCGACCATCATCGGCGAGTCGACCGGGCCGGGGCTGATGCAGTTGACCCGGATCCCCTGAGTTCGCCCGAGGCGAGGCGCGGCGGCGAACGTGTAGACGATCACGCACTCCTTGGCGAAGAAGTACGGGTCGCCGTGGTCGGCCAGGTGCTCGGCGGCCCACGCCTGCCCGGCCGCGAAGTCGGGGAGCGCGAGCACCTCGGTGATGACCGGGAGGTGCTCGGACCAGCCCATGCCGGCCAGCGAGGCCACGCTCGCGATCGCGCCGCCCTCCGGCATCATCGTGGCCGCCCGCTCGGTGAGGTGACGCAGACCGAGGAAGTTCACGGCGAACACCCGCTCCGGCGGATGGGTCTGCGGCACCCCGGCCACGTTGAAGAGCTTGTGGATGGGCGCCCCGATCGAGGCCAGCGCGGCGTCGACCGCGGCGGGGTCGCCGACGTCGGTCTCGTAGGCCTTCGCGACGGGCGCCGTCACCTCGCGCACGTCGAGCGTGTAGACCTCGGCGCCGGCGTCGAGGAGCAGGGCCACCGTCGCGGCACCCATCCCCGACGACGCGCCGGTCAGCACCACCCGCTGGCCGTCGTAGCGGAACACGGTCATCAGCCTCCCGGGACGGGTTGCAGGTTCTGGGCGCCGCAGTCGAGCTGGCCGGGGTCGGTGGGGAAGGAGCGGACGAACTTCCCGCCCTGGACCTGCAGCAGCACGTGGCAGCCGGTCGGCTGGCGGGCGGCGACGTCGGTGACGCCGAGGATCCCGCCCGCGGTGAAGTCGTGGACGCCGGCGAGCGCGCCGAGGACCCGCACCCGGGTCAGGCCGTTCTTCCCGTTCGTGGTGGCGACCTGGCGCGCCACCTGCTCGAAGAGCAGCCCGGCCGAGTAGGACTCGAGCCCGGCGACCGTGGGCGGACCGAGGTGGCGCACCGACCGGACGTAGGCGGCCATGGTCGCGATCTGGTGCTGGTCGAGGAGCGGATTGACGCCGAGGTCGACGAGCTGGCCCTCGACCGCCGGCCCGCCGTTGGTGAGGAAGCTGTTGTCCCCGCAGCCGGTGTCGCAGTACCACGCCTTGACCGCGGCGGCGCTGGGGTTGGCGGCGGCGGCCTTGCGCAGGTGGACGGTGGAGGCGGCGCCGAGCCCGCTGCTGGCGAACGTGGCGTGCTTGGCGACCAGGTCGCGGACCAGCGCCGCGTAGTCGGCGCCAGGCGCCACGTCGGGCGTGCCGGCGGTGGTGAACCCGATCGCGGTTGCGCCCTGCACCGACTGCCGCGTCGCGGTCCGAGCCGGGTCGGTCGTGGGCACGAGCACGTACTGACGGCAGCAGCCGCTCACGGTGGCGAGGATCCGCTTGAACCCGCCCACCGGCGTGACGCCGGTGCCGGTGGGGATCACGGCGTAGGCGTTGGGGAGCCCGCGGTGGGTGGCGTCGAGGATGCGGGTCGCCAGCTCGGGCACGCCGCAGGCCAGCCCGCTGCTGGCGCTGTCGTACTGGGAGCTCGAGCCGACCACCGCGAAGTCGACCGGGCAGGAGGCGGCCACCGCCGCGCTGTAGCCGGCCTGGCTGTTCACCAGCCGCACGTCGACCCGCAGGGTCCGGCCGGCCAGCCCGCCGGTCTGGTTGATCGTCGTCGCCCACGCCTGCACACCGTGGGCCCCGCCGGGGTCGTCGGCGATCACCGCGATGCGGATCTCGTGAGCGCTGATGCCGATGTCGCTCCCACCCGGGACGGTGGTCGGCGGGGTCGGCGCCGTCGTCGCGGGCGTCGACGTGGTCGTGCCGGGATGGATGACGAACGTCGGGGGCGGCAGGGTCGGGACCGTCTTCGGCGCGACGATCGGCGCCGTCGTTGTGGTCGGCGGCACGGTGGCGACCGTCGTCGTCGTGACGGAGCCCGACGGCGTCCGCACCGACTGGTTGCCGCCGCCGCCGCTGCTCAGCACGACACCGACGACGATGGCGGCCGCGAGCACGGTCGCGAGGGTGCCGACGACGATCAGTGACCTGCGGTCCACGGCGCTCCTCGCTCTCGCGGCGCTCGGTCCGGTCTAACAGACCTGGTCGGCCAGATGGTCGGCATGGTTGAGCAGCCGCTCGACCCGGGCCGCGATCGAGTCCAGGTCGCTCGTCCCGCCGCCGCCGTGGCCGCCCTTGCGCCGTCGGCTGTACACGCCCTCGACGATGCAGGCCATCTTCCAGTAGCCGAACACGGTGAACCATCCGAGCGCGCCCAGGTCACGGCCGGAGCGCTGGGCGTAGCGCCGCGCCACCTCGCGGCGACGGGGGAAGGCCGGCGCCAGCGTTGGAGCGTCGTCCAGGAACGGCAGGGGATCACCGGGATCGGTCCAGTAGAGGAGGCTCCAGCAGAAGTCGGCCACCGGGTCGCCGATGGTGCTCAGCTCCCAGTCGAGGACGGCGGCGACGGTGTGGTCGGTACCGAGGATCGTGTTGTCGAAGCGGTAGTCGCCGTGCGTCAGCCCGGGACGGCTCGTCGCCGGCGGCATGGTGGCCGCGAGCCGGTCGTGCAGCGCCTCCAGCAACGGGAGGTCGCGGACCTTCCCCCGCTCGACCTGGGTTCGCCAGCGGTGGAGCTGCCGGGCGACGTAGTCGTCGCGGTGTCGGGACAGGTCACCGAGCCCGATGGCGTCGACGTCGACGGCGTGGAACGCGACCTGGACGTCGATGAGCGAGTCGGTCGCCGCGCCGGCCGCGTCCGCGCTCAGGTCGTGGGCGTCGGCCTCGGTGCGCAGGACCCGGCCGTCGACGAAGCCCATCACGTAGAACGGCGCCCCGGTCACCGCGGGGTCGTCGCAGCGGGCGACGGTCGGCGGCACCGGAACGGTGGTGTGGCGGCCGAGGGCGTCCATGATCCGCCACTCCCGGTCCACGTCGTGGGCCGTCTCGAGCACGGCCGCGACCGGGGGCCGACGCAGGGCGAAGCGGCGGCCGGCGGCGTCCTCGACCCGGTAGGTGAGGTTCGACCCGCCGGCCGGGACCAGGGCGTAGCGCACCGGCGGCTGCACCTCGGCGTGGTCCCGGAGCCACGCCGTGACCTGTCGCGCCTCGAGCCCGGGTTGCTCGCTCGCGGTCGTCAGCTGCCGGTCTCGTCGAACATGAGGAGCCAGGCCACGTTCACGCCGAGGAAGATCAGCACCGACAGCAGGATCGCCTCGCAGCGAAGCGGCGTCAGCGAGACGCTGACGTCTTTGACGAGGCCGGGGCTGATCGCGACCAGCGCGACGAGGGCGTAGCTCACCGCCGCGACGACGAGCGCGGCCGCCGCGAGCTGGTTTCCCTCACCCGGGACGCGACCTCGAGGAGCGATGGCCAAGAGCACCAGCGTCCCCAGGATGGCCACGACGGCGAAGGAGACCCGCCACTCGGTCGAGCTCTTCGGATCGACGAGCGACAGCAGGCTCATCAACCCGGGCAAGGCGAAGTTCAGCGTGACCGCGTAGGCCCGCGTCCGCAGCGCGGGGACCCGGCGCCACTCGGCGTGCCGCGTCTGCACCACGATCAGCCAGAGCCCAAGCAGCGTGAAGCTCGTCGGCGCGAAGGCCTGGTAGAAGTTGGTGAGGATCGCGTCGCCCCTTCGGCGGTGCGAGTCGTGGACGCTACGCGCCGCCCGAGAAGCGCACCGGCATGTGCTTGATGCCGTTGATGAAGTTGGAGCGCAGCCGCTGCACCGGGCCGGCCAGCTCGATGTCGGGGAGGCGGTCCAGCAGCTCCTCGAACATCACCGTGATCTCGAGCTTGGCCAGGTGGGAGCCGAGGCAGAAGTGCGGGCCGCCCCCACCGAAGGCCAAGAACTCGTTGGGACTGCGCCGGACGTCGAAGCGGTGCGGGTCGTTGAACGCCTCCGGATCGTGGTTGGCGGCGATGTACCACAGCGCCACCTTGTCACCCTGCTTGATGTGCTCCCCGTGCAGCTCGAGGTCGCGCTGGGCGGTGCGGCGCATGTACATCACCGGCGACGCGAAGCGCAGCATCTCGTCGACCGCCGACGGCAGCAGCGACCGGTCGTCGAGCAGCAGCTGGCGCTGGTCCGGGTTCTCGCAGAGGGCGAGCATCCCGTGGGAGATCAGGTTGCGCGTCGTCTCGTTGCCGGCCACCGCCAGGAGCTGGAAGAAGACGTCGAACTCCAGGTCCGAGAGGCGCTCGCCCTCGACCTCGGCGGCCAGCAGCGTGCTCACGATGTCGTCGCTCGGGTTCGCCCGCTTCTTGGCCGCGAGGTCGTTGGCGTAGGTGAACATCTCCATCGCGGCGCCCATGGCGTCCTCGCTGCTCACCGCGTACTCGGGGTCCTCGGAGCCGATGAGCCGGTTGCTCCACTCGAAGACCTTGTGGCGGTCCTCCCGCGGCACGCCCATCATCTCGGCGATCACCTGCAGCGGCAGCTCGGCGGCGATGTCGACCACGAAGTCGCACTCGCCGCGCGGCCGGACCTGCTCGATGATTTCGACCGCGACTTCGCGGATCCGCTCGTGGAGCCGGCCGATCATGCGGGGCGTGAAGCCCTTGTTGACGAGCAGCCGCAGCTTCGTGTGGCGCGGCGGGTCCATGATCAGCATCATCATCCGCTGCTGGCCCAGCTCCTCCTCGGCGAGCTCGTGCAGCGTGATGCCCGACTCGCTCGAGTAGTCCTCCCAGTCGTGGCTCAGCCGCTGGAGGTCGTCGTACCGGACGATGCACCAGAACCCGGACCCGTCTGCCTCGGGATGGAAGTAGGCGGGCGCGTCGCTGCGGAGCCGGTCAAACATGTCGTGCGGGACGCCGGCCACGAACGTGTCGAGGTTGGCGAGATCAACGTCGCTGACCGTCGTGCTCACAGCGCTTCCTTCCAGCGAGAGGCCCGCCCGATCCGGACTGGAACACGTTACGATCTGGCCGGCGGGCCGGTCCACGACACGCAAGGGAGCCCATGCACGACCTGGTGATCCGCGGCGGCACGATCGTCGACGGGACCGGATCTCCGCCCCGGCCCGGGGACGTGGCCGTCGACGACGGCCGCATCACCGCGGTGGGGAAGGTGGACGCCGACGCGGCCCAGGTGCTCGACGCCGCCGGGTGCGTCGTGACGCCCGGCTTCGTGGACGTCCACACCCACTACGACGGCCAGGTCACCTGGGACCCCACCCTCGCTCCCTCCTCGTGGCACGGCGTCACCACCGTCGTCATGGGCAACTGCGGCGTCGGGTTCGCGCCGGCCCGGTCCGACCGCCACGACTGGCTCATCGGCCTCATGGAGGGCGTCGAGGACATCCCCGGCACCGCCCTCGCCGCCGGGATCCGCTGGGGCTGGGAGACCTTCCCCGAGTTCCTCGACTTCCTCGACGACCAGCCGCTGGCCCTCGACGTCGCGACCCAGGTGCCGCACGGCGCCGTCCGCGGCTACGTCATGGGCGACCGCGGCGCCCGCAACGACCCCGCGGGCCCCGACGACATCGCCCAGATGGCCAAGATCGTGCGGGAGAGCATCGAGGCCGGCGCGCTCGGGGTCTCCACGTCGCGCACCATCGCCCACCGCGCCATCGACGGCGAGCCGGTCCCCGGCACCTACGCGGCCGAGGACGAGCTGTTCGCCCTGGGCCGGTCGCTCGCCGAGGCCGGCGCGGGCGTCTTCGAGCTGGCGCCGGCGGGCGTCATGGGCGAGGACCTCGCCGCCCCCGAGAGGGAGATGGACTGGATGCGGCGGCTGGCGGGCGAGATCGAGCGCCCGGTCACGTTCGCGCTCATCCAGCACGACCACGACCCCGACCAGTGGAAGCGGATGCTCGGCCTCGCCCTTGAGGCGCACGACGCCGGCGTGCCGGTGCGACCCCAGGTCGCCGGTCGGCCGCTTGGCCTGCTGCTCGGGCTGCAGACCTTCCACCCGCTGCGCGACCGCCCGAGCTACCGCGCGCTCGAGTCGCTCCCCCTCGACGAGAAGGTGGCGCGCCTGCGCGACCCCGCGGTGCGCCGCGCCATCCTCTCCGAGGCGCCGCCCGCGCGCGACGGGATCGAGGCCTTCATCGGGCTCGGGCTCGACCGCACCTTCCGGCTCGGCGAGCCGCCCGACTACGAGCCCACACCCGACGAGAGCATCGCCGCGCAAGCGGAGCGGGCGGGCAGGGACCGGTGGGAGTACTTCTACGACCTGCTGCTCGAGCACGACGGCCGCCAGCTGCTGCTCCGGCCGCTGCTCGGCTACTCGAACTTCACCCAGGACCCCATCCGGGAGATGGTGCTGCACCCGACCACCGCCCTCGGGCTCGGCGACGGGGGCGCCCACGTCGGCTCCATCTGCGACGCCAGCATCGAGACGTACATGCTCACCCACTGGGTGCGGGACCGGAGCCGCGGCGAGCGGCTGCCGATCGAGCTCGTGGTGCGCAAGATGACGAGCGACACCGCCGCCCTCTACGGCCTCGGCGACCGGGGCACGATCGAGCCCCGCAAGAAGGCCGACCTCAACGTCATCGACGTCGACCACCTCGTGCTGCACCGGCCCGAGATGCACTACGACCTGCCGGCCGGCGCCCGGCGGCTGCTCCAGCGCGCCGACGGCTACCGGGCGACGATCGTGAGCGGCGAGCCGATCCGGCGCGACGGCCAGGACACCGACGCTCGGCCCGGCGCCCTCATCCGCGGCCGGCAGGCGGCCTGACCATGGCGAAGCTCTCGGTCATCGCCACCATCACCGCCAAGCCCGGCCAGCGGGAGGCGCTCCTGGCCGCCTTCGCAGACTTCTTCGGTCACGTCGAGCGCGAGGACGGCACCGAGCAGTACGTCCTGCACCGGTCGACGATGAACCCCGACGTCTGCTTCATGACCGAGCTGTACACCGACCAGGCCGCCTTCGATGCCCACAGCGGCAGCGATGCCTTCGCGGCCCTGACCGGGAAGCTCGGCGGGCTCATCGAGGCGGTCGACCTGCAGCTCGCCGAGCCGGTCAAGGCGGTCGGCGTCGACCTGTGACGCCCGGGCTCGACGTCCGGTCGGCCATCGAGCGCATCGTCTACGGGTACGCCGAGCGCGTCGACGCCGGCGACTTCGAGGGGCTGGCGGCGCTCTTCGCGCACGCCACCTACAAGGGCGGCGGCCCCGACGACCCCGGCGTAGTCGGCACCGACGCGGTGCTCGCCATCCAGGAGCGCATGGTGCGGCGCTACCCGGACGGGACGCCGCGCACCAAGCACGTCACCACCAACCTCGTCATCGACGCCGACGAGGAAGCCGGCACCGCGTCCGCCCGCTCCTACTTCACGGTGCTGCAGCAGGTCGACGACTTCCCGCTCCAGGTCGTGATCGCGGGCCGGTACCACGACCGCTTCGAACGAGCGGACGGGGAGTGGCGCCTCACAGAACGGGTGATCTTCTGCGACCTCATCGGTGACCTCAGCCACCACCTCACCGTCGACCCGTTCCGGAGCTGAGCGTGCTGCATGTCGAGGACGCCGACCGCGTCCGCCTCGTGACCCTCGACCGCCCCGACGCGCGTAACGCGCTCGACAGCGAGCACTACGACGCCCTCGCCGAGGCCCTCGGTGAGGCGGCCGAGCGACCCGACGTCGCGGTCCTCGTCATCACCGGCACCCAAGGGGCGTTCTGCGCCGGCCAGGACCTGGGCGAGATGGGCCGCCTCGCCGACCTCGCGCCGTCGGCCCAACCGCGCGCCGAGCATCCGTTCCAACGCTTCGTCACCGCGCTCGAGACATTCCCGAAGCCGCTCGTCGCGGCGGTGAACGGCGTCGCGGTCGGGCTCGGCGTCACGATGCTGCCCTACTGCGACCTCGTCCTCGTCGCCGAGGACGCCCGCCTCCGCGCCCCGTTCGCGAGCCTCGGCGTGGTCCCGGAGGCAGGCGGCAGCTTCACGCTTCCCGTCGCCATGGGCCAGCAGCCCGCGGCGTGGGCGTTGCTCACCGGAGCATGGATCGACGCCGCCACCGCGCAGGCCACAGGGCTGGCGTGGCGCATGTGCGCACCCGACCAGCTGCTCCCCGAGGCGCTCGCGGTCGCCCGCGACATGGCTCGGCTGCCGATCGTCTCGCTGGTCGAGACCAAGCGGCTGCTCCGCACCGGCTGGGTCGACGCGGCGAAGGCCGCCCGGGCCCGGGAGGAGGCGGTGTTCGCGCGGCTCACCGGCGCGCCGGCGAACCGGGAGGCGATCGCGGCGTTCCTCGAGAAGCGCGACCCCGACTTCGCCCAGCTGCCTCCCGAGTAAGGTCCGGTGTCCGGACCGAGAGGAGGCGTGATGGCTTGGAAGGTCGTGGTCGACTTCGACGTATGCGAGAGCAACGCCATCTGCATGGGCATCGCCCCCGAGGTCTTCGAGGTCCGTGACGACGACTTCCTCTACCTCCTGCAGGAGGAGCCGCCGGACGACCTCCGTCCCAAGGTGGAGCAGGCCGTACGGCAGTGCCCGAAGCAGGCCATCTCGATCGTCGAGGAATAGCTCCCGCCCTGCCGTCCCGCCGCGGCCCCCGGTGAGCCCCGAGCCCAACATCGTCGACGGCCACGGCCCCGACGACGCCTTCCCGCCCGGTCCCGAGCTGGCCCGCCTCGTCGACGCGCTTCGCCGCGTCACCGACCTGGTCGTGCGCCCCGGCGCGCCGCCGGGCGACCTCGAGGCGGCCGCCGAGCACGTCGAGGCTGCCCGCGACCGGCTCGAGCGATCGACCCGGCCCTGGCGCGCCTCGATGCCAGCTCGGCCGAGCACCGACCTCGCCCCCCACGACTTCTTCCCGTTCAGCCCCATGATCGGCCTCTACAGCCCGATCGCGGCGCCGGTCCACTGCGACCTGCGGGACGGCGGCGTCGTCGGTCACGCCACGTTCGGCGCCGCCTACGAGGGACCGCCGGGCTGCGTGCACGGCGGGATCATCGCGGGGCTCTTCGACGAGGTCCTCGGGGTGGCGAACATCGCGGCCGGCATGGGAGCCATGACCGGGACCCTCACCATCGTGTACCGCAGCCCCACCCCGCTGTACACCGAGCTCCGACTCGAGGGTCGGGTCCACGCCGTCGACGGCCGCAAGGTGAACACCCGGGGAACCCTCCACGCCGGGGATCGCCTCTGCGCCGAAGCCGAGGGCATCTTCATCCTCGTGCCGCACGAGCGGTTCCTCTCCCACACCACCGAGCACGGCCCCGCGGTAGGCCCGTGAGCGAGCGACGCGTCGCACTCGCCGGACCGCTGAACTTCCGCGACCTCGGCGGCTACCCGACCGCGGGCGGACGACGGGTCAAGTGGGGTCGGGTGTTCCGGAGCGACTCGCTGCACCACCTCACCGACCTCGACGGCGGGCGGCTGGGCGAGCTCGGCGTCCGCACCGCCCTCGACTTCCGCGCCCACGACGAGCTGGTGGAAGTAGGCATCGGCCGGCTGGGCGAGCTCGACATCCGCCACGTCCACCTGCCGACGGTCGACCGGGCGATCAACGTGGCGCGGCCTCCCGACTGGACACCACCGACCTCGGCGGCCGCCGTGTACCTGACGATGATGGAGCACGGCGCGACCGCGTACGCGGCCGCGCTCGACGCCATCGCGAACCCGGACAACCTCCCGGCGGTCTTCTTCTGCATGGCCGGCAAGGACCGCACCGGGGTGTTCTCGGCCGTGCTGCTCGGGGTGCTCGGCGTCGGCGACGACGACGTCGTGGCCGACTACGCCATGACGCACGAGGTCATCGACGAGCTCCACGCACGGACGCGGGCCGTCCGTCCCAACATCGACGACGTGTGGAGCCGGCTTCCGCCTGACATCCTCGGCGCCCACGCCACCACGATGGAGGGACTGCTCGAGCTCGTCCGGTCCCGGTGGGAATCGATGACCGGGTACGCACGCGCCATCGGCGTGAGCGTCGACACGATCCGGCGCCTGCAGGGCGACCTCCTCGAGTGAGCTCGCTCGTCCCGGGCGTACGGCCGCGCTCCCTGGGGTAGTTTCCGCGCCATGAGTCGCTTCGGGCTGCAGCTGCCGAACTTCACCTTCGGCGGCCCCGACTCCGAACTCTTCTCGCGCGTCGTCGAGCTGGCGAGAGCGGGGGAGGAGAGCGGGTTCTCGTCGATCTGGGTGATGGACCATCTGTTTCAGCTGCCAGCGCTCGGCGGCGCCGACCAGCCGATGCTGGAGGCGTACACGCTCCTCGGCGCGCTGGCGGCGTCGACCAGCACAGCCGAGCTCGGCACGCTCGTCACCGGTGTGACGTACCGCAACCCGGCCCTGGTGGCCAAGATCATCACCACCCTCGACATCATCTCGGGGGGGCGGGCCGTCCTCGGGATCGGCGCCGCTTGGCACGACGTCGAGCACGTCGCGTTCGGCTACGACTTCCCGCCCGCCGGTGAGCGCCTCGACCGCCTCGAGGAAGCGGTGCAGATCTGTCGGGCCATGTTCACGGAGGAGGCCCCGAGCTTCGACGGGCGCTACTACCGCGTGGAGCGCGTCCGCAACCTCCCGCGGCCGATCCGACCCGGCGGCCCGCCGATCATGATCGGCGGAGGTGGCGAGCGCCGCACGCTCCGTCTCGTCGCCCAGTACGCCGACCGCTGCAACGTCTCGGGCGACCTCGACACCGTGCGCCACAAGCTGGCCGTCCTGCGCGACCACTGCGCCGACGTCGGGCGCGACCCGGCGTCGATCACCAACACGCGCCTCGGGTCGCTGTTCCTCGCCCCGTCGGCCGAAGCGGCCGAGGAGACCCGACAGATGATCACCGGCGTCGCCGGCGCCGACTTCGTCGCCTCGGCCACGATCGGCACCGCCGACGACGTCACCGAGCAGGTCGCCGCCATCCTCGACGCCGGGATCGATGAGCCCATCTTCAACCTGCCCTACGCCGACGCGGCGACGGTGCGGCAGGTCGGCGAGCTCCTCACCGAGCGGTTCCCAGCCCCGGTCTGATCGGCATGGACGCGAGCGACCGGCGCGCGCGCGGCGAGGCAATGTACCGAGAGGTGCTCGGCCAGGACCCGCCGCCCCCGGCCGATCCGTACACGGCCCAGGGCGTGCTCGACACCGTGTTCAGCGAGCTGTGGAGTCGGCCCGGGCTGACGCGCAAGGAGCGACGCCTCATCACGCTCTCATGCGCCGCCAACGCCGCCTCGCCGCCCGCCATCGAGGGCCACCTGCGGGCCGCGCTCGACAGCGGCGACCTCACCCTCGAGGAGGTACAGGAGTTCATCCTGCACTTCGCCTTCTACGCCGGCTGGCCCAAGGCCGCGACCCTCCACGCCGCGCTCGGCGCCTATCAGGCGCGCCAGCGGTAGCGGCTGACCGATCGGCGGCGCCGATGGCCCCCCGCTCGTGGGGTCGAGTCGGCGCGGTGGCGGCGCTCGGGTTGATCACCGTCGTGGCGAGCGCCCTGCCGGCCGCTCCTGCCGGCGCGGCCGGCCGGACCCTGCGCTACTACAACGTGAACCAGACGACCATCGCGACCGATGCCGCGGGGCGTCCCCTTCCGAGCAACGGGCAGGGTGCCGCGCCCGTCGCCGGTGACCACCTGGACTACACCGCGCTCGACTACGCGGGCGACCACCGGCGCCACGCGTCCACCTACACCGCCTCCAGCCACCTCGCCTGCACCTTCCAGACGCCGACCATGCTCACGTGCAATGCGCAGTTCGCGATCGGCAGTTCGCTCCTGCTCGGCAACGACGTGACCGCGACGCTCTCGCCCGACGCGACCTCGTCGATCCCCGTCAACACGGGCACGGGCCGCTACAAGAACGCGAAGGGAACGATCGTCGTGACGCCCGTCCGAAACTCGCTCAACGCCGACGTCACGATCAGGCTCAGCGGCTTAGCAGCCTGGCCGGCCCCGATCGGTCAGATGGCCCGCTCCCGGTCCGCCCAGTACGGGTCGCGCAGCTTCCGCTTGTAGAGCTTGCCGTTCGGGTCCCGCGGCATCTCGACGACGAAGTCGATCGAGCGGGGCGTCTTGAACTTGGCGAGCTTGTCGGTCGACCAGGCGAGGATCTCGGCCTCAAGCGCCTCGTCGCCGTTCTCCCCGTCGATGGGCTCGACGACCGCCTTCACCTCCTCGCCCCAG
>Ga0073928_10008148_pt1 | contig 13268 bp, 9 predicted proteins | sample PaiPotPPA55metaG_FD_76969 | JGI IMG/M metagenome (GOLD analysis project Ga0073928, IMG submission 76969) | Iron sulfur acid spring bacterial and archeal communities from Banff, Canada, to study Microbial Dark Matter (Phase II) - Paint Pots PPA... ...
GGAGAGACGCCTGGCTGCAAGGTCACGAAAGTAGAAACGTCGCGGTTAATGGAGGGCAAGTTCGTCAGTGCATCTCCGCTCAGGGTGTTGCCCACTGTAGCGTTCAAGGTTTGCAGCTCGCTGTTAGTGGTAGTGACTTCGACGGTTTCGGTAATGGCGCCAAGCTCCAGTTTTAGGTCAACGGTCAGAGCAATGCCGACCTTGGCGGTTACCGCAGTCTTGGTGATACGGAACCCAGTTTTATTGACCTCAATTTCGTACTCGCTAGAAATTACATCAGCGAAGAAGTAACGGCCCTGGTCGTTCGTGTTGGTTGAACGAGAAGCGTTTGTGGCTTTGTCGGTGAGCTTAACTGTGGCGTCAGCAACCGCTGCGCCGGAGGCATCGGTGACTATACCGGCGACGCTAGTGGAGCTGGCAGATTGCGCGTGAATCACGAGAGGGAGAAACAGGGAACCGCATAGAAGGAACATGACCACTCGCGGGGCCCGCGAGGCTCTAAGACTCCGAACCAAAACAGTAAGCAGCCGAGAAGGCAAAATCATCATCGAATTTCCTCCACCCCATTGGGAACACACCTTGCGGACAGTTCTGCCACACCCTCGCGAATGGCGAAGCAATGGATGCAAGGTAGTTCTTAAATTTAGCTAAAGTTTTGATAAAGTGACGCCCACCACAGACGCCGATTGCCGTGTTTATACGTCTGAGGCATTCGCGTGTCAAACAAAAAATTTACATTTGATTGACAAATCCATCAAAAACACGATTTCCCGTACCGGTACGCCCCCAAGAGTCGGGTTCCAAGATGGCGACAGGATAGCTGCAGTGAACTGGAGCTTCCCCAATTTGGGTGGACAGTCCGTGCTGGTGAGCGCGCTAACTTTTATTTCTGCGTGGGCAAGCCGAGGATGGCTTTAATACGCATGCGCTTGGAAATTTCGCGCGGGGCGCCAGTGTTGCGTTCCAGCCAGTCATGGAAGTGCTTAATTTTTACGGAGTGTTCGATGGGAATGTCCACGACGGAAACTTGCACGGTGTTCATGCCCTGAGCAACGCCCATTACCCAATCATTTCCGCGCAAGGCCACAAGTCCCAAGGCGACAGCTTCGTAGAGAGTTTCCGCGGTTACCTCGACGGTGTGCTTTACGCCGTCCATGTCTTTGATGGTGACGCGGCAGGAGCGCACAGGCATAACGAGGACGAACCTACCATATTCGCTTTTTGTTCGCCACAGTAAATGCGAACGATAAATGAAAAACGATCGACGAAAGCAAAACGAGAGTTAACGATCTAGGGTTTGAAGGAGTTTTGCGCCTGAATCTCCCGGGCGCGATTCGGCTGAGGCGCGGCGTTCGAGCGGAATTCGACGGTGATGTTTACTTCGGATTCGACCGGCTTGCCATCGATCAAGGTTTGATCAAATTGCCACTCACGCACGTCGTGCATCACGCGCGGCATCAACGCAAACCGTCCACTCACGGGTTTGAGGTCCTGGACGCTTCCATTTTTGTCAACGAACGCACGCACCGTCACCGCGTCTCCAGGACGCGCGTTGTTTATGGTCTCCCCTTGGTTTGCCGAGACTTGCGTGAGCAATTCCCCGACGGTCAGCTTTGCGATGGGCCCGTGATGATGCCAGCGACTTTCGGCTGGCACCATGACAAATCTTTGCATTTCAACGGAAGCGGAGCGTCCACCAGCGACGGACTCCACTGGTAACCTGAGTAAAAATGATTCGTTGTTCTTTCTTGCTACAAGCATCACCCCGTGAAGCGGGGATTGAGCATTGACTGGTGCCAGATTCGTGGCGACCCCAGGTGCTGCTGATCGCGAGGATGACGACGCGTAAGGTGTGGGCGGAACTTTTGCCGCGGTGCCAGCAGTTGCGGTTGAGCCCGTATCAGGCCTGGCGGTTTCAGGCCTAACGCTCGGCGCGATACGAGGGCTTGCGTCGGACGCAATGTAGGACCCTGGCTTGGTCGCAGCAGGGTCGGACCGCGTCATCGTAGTGGGAGATGCCGCCGACGCAGGCTGAGTTTTCGACGCACTCAAAACCGTGTTGTCATTGCGGCTGGCGTTGCTAACGGACGAGGAAGTAGCCGTGGAATTTCCTGCCGTCCGCGACACCGGAGTAGCAGAATGATTCGCCGATTGTGAAGATACGTCCGAGTTCGTTCCAATGGCCTGAATGCTCAGGGTTGAACTAGTATTTTGAGGAGTGATCGAATTCGCAGTGTCAGGCGCGGCTGAGGCGGTCGCAGTAGAGTTCGAATCAGTGCGCGGGACTGTCGTTGATGAGACGGCCGAGACCGGGGAGCGCAACGCTGCCTGATTTGAAGGTGCAACACCGGGGTGGATCGATGTACGAGCATTCACACCAGAATCAACCGAGATAGTTCTTGCAACCTGATCACTTGAATTTTGTTTCGAGATACCCTGGGCAAGTGAGTCTGTTTTGTTGGCTGCAATACTCTGAGCGTTGTGGGCAGTCAAGGCCACGGCGGATTTGTCTTTCGAATCGCCCGGTTGCGCCGATGCGTTGCCAGCATTCGTGGCCGCGTTGGTTGACGGAGCAAAAGTGTCAGCTCCTGTAACCGGTTTGACGACAGCTGCAGGAGACGAAAAACCAACTTTCGCAACAGTATTCGGTTTAGCCTTCGAATCCATTTTCGAAAGCTCATTTGCATTTGGATTTTCTGGCGGTGACACCGAGGCCGGCGACTTGATGGCGCGAAGCTCTTGCGTGGACATGGAGTTCAGCAGCTTGGTATCTACGACCGCGGGCGTCGAAACGAAAGATTTAGTGGCGGCAGGCATTTTGACATCCTGCGAGGCTGTGGACGCAGCCTCAGCCTTGCGGGCCGGCGGCTGAGCGCCGGTTGCATCGATATCGCTGCTGGTGATATCTGGCGATTCGTCACGCGTGCTGGCGATTTCAGATTCAGGCGTGGTAACGGCCGAAATATTTTTCCGCAGCGCGCCTTCATGAGATAGCCATTGTTGCAGCGGACGACGGCCGACAATAAGTCCAATACCAAAACTGGGAATGGCGATCCATAGCAACAACAGACCTAACGCCGATAATCCCTCGGGCTTCGACCTTTTCCGCGGAACCATGGTTACCGACGCCAAGTCCCATTCCTTCTCGCGGAATCCGGCAAAAACCGGGTTGGATCCTTGGGAAGGCTTTGCTTCGGCGATCGTGTTTTCAGCGAAAGAAGGCTCGTCTAGCGCGGGACCCAGGAACTCGGGCGTGGTGCCTCCCAATCCAGCCAGCAGCGAAGTTTGTGGTTCCGCTAAAACTGCGGAATTAATCACAGCCGACGCGGCGACCGGCGATAGATTGGAGCGCGCATCCTCACGCAAACTGGGAGTAACTGCAGTGCCAGGAGGCGGCGGCAATACTGCAGCGGCGGATTCCGTAACACGCGGAAGAAGATTGACGTCTCGCACGCCCTCCCGCGCGAGCCACTCACAAATTTGTGAGCGCTGTTCATCGGAAACGTCTACCAACTGGATTCCGGCACGTTTTTTGGATTTGGTAGTCCAGGCCATGCGTCCATGGACTTCAATGGCATGCGCCAATCCGTTCATTCGCACGTGCACGTTGGAATACGATTCGTCGCCTACAGGAATAGCCATGGAAATGGCCATCCCGTCATCGCTGACGTTCAGGACCATTCCGCCGTTGGATCCTCCACACGCGACGTAAATTAAGGTTTTGGGGAGAACGCGTGGGTGCGTGCGTCTTTCCTGGATTTGCGCTTGGCCGGAGAACTGCTGTGTGGAGGTGCTCACGATATCCTCACTAGGCGAACGCGCTTCGGCGCGTCGCAACTCGGCGACATGCGTACTACGGCCGGGGAGGAGGGCCCGTTCGCTGGCTGTAGGAAGGCGCGTCACGTTCCTGGGCGGAACGCAGTTAACGCGAATGTTAATTATAGCAGTCTTTTAGATTAGATATTTCGGGTCGCTGGCTTCCATCAAGACCGCGCCAAAAATCATTACCCACCGCCAGGTTATAGAACCCAATATGTAGCGGTAAGTTTCGAACTATTATCTAGTCGCGTTCCCAGTGACTTGCAGAGGATGCCGCGACAGCGCCGACCTCTGATTCAGAATTTGCAGCGACCCATTGCTTTCGGGAGATGGGCTCAATGGGCTGTAGCTTTTTCTGTTTCAAGGATTTGTTGATGGCCGGTAAATCCTTGGCGAGTAGGCTTTCAAATTCCGCCCTGACATCGTCCAGTTCTTTTTTCAATGAATCGATACGCGCTATTTGATAATCACCAGGACGGCCTTCGTAATTCAGGATCGCGCCGTAGAGTCCAGTGGTTTTCTCGCGGATGCGTTCTTCGCCGGTAATGGCACCACCTTCTGTGGTGGCGACGATTTTTCGGCGCAGCTCCTCTACCTTTTGCGCCTCGTCGGTAAGGAGTTGGGTAAGGGCCGGGCCGCCTTTCCCAGCGGCAGCACGGGCCAATAAAGCGCCGCGAACAGCATTGATGCGGTCAACATCAAAACTCATGTCACCGAGCAAGTTATAAACGCGCATGGCGGCTTCAAATTCCTGGCGACGGTCTTCAGCGCTAAATTTCGCTCGCGGATCGAGAACAACGTTAAGTTGCGTAGAAAAAGTGTCTTTACCGCGTGTGATTTTGACAGTGTACGTTCCTGGTAAAACACGTGGGCCCTGGCTGGCTTCGAACGCGGCACTAGCGGCAGGTGGTACATGCGGGGCCTTCAATCTCATGGGCCAATCCACCCTGCTAATACCGCGACGATTGTTCGGCGGTAGGGTGTCGACGAGTTTGCCCTGCGCATCGAGGATTTCGATTTTCATTTTGCCGAAAATGTGGCGCTTCTTTTGATAGTAAGTAATGACCGCGGCGTCGGGCGGATTAGGTCCAGCGAACATGGCGCTCCCCTCAGCCCATCCGCCATTGACGCTCAAACGCTGCTGGGGTGGCTTGCCGGGAAGAAATCCAGCATCTTGCGACATAACTTCCGGAGTCAATTTTCGCAGCGGAGAAATGTCATCAATGATCCAAATTCCGCGCCCATGCGTGGCGATTACGAGATCAGATTCGCGAGGATGCACGACAATGTCGCGAACCGGGACTTGCGGAAAATCTCGCCCGCGATATTGCGCCCACTGTTTTCCGCCGTCGAGAGAGATCCAAAGCCCGAATTCAGTACCGAGAAAGAGCATGTTGGGCGAAACGGTGTCTTCTTTAATGACGTGGGCAAACCCGCGCACGCCACTATCGGAGTTCACAATAGGCGTCCAGGTTTTGCCGTAATCGGTGGTCTTGTACACGTGCGGGGTCATGTCGCCGAAGGTGTGCCGGTCAAATGCGGCGTAGGCGGTGGCGGGATCGTACAAGCTCGACTCCACCCAGGAAACCCAGGAGGCCTTAGGTAAATTGGGGACGTTACCGACTACGTTCGCCCATGATTTGCCTGCATCGCGCGTGATTTGCAAATTGCCATCATCGGTGCCGACCCAAATGGTTTGCGCCTCACGCGGGGATTCGCTGATGGAATAAATGGTGGTGTGCATCTCGGCATAAGAATTATCAACGGTTACGCCTCCGGACTGTTCCTGCTTCTGTTTTTCAGGATCGTTAGTGGTCAGGTCGGGCGAAATGCGATCCCAGGTTTGGCCGTGATCGCGCGAGCGAAATAAAAATTGCGCGCCAACATAAAGCGTGCCCTTCTCATTGGGACTCAAATGAATCGGCGTGTTCCAATTGAAGCGCAACTTCCCTTCCCCATAATTCGGTTCCGGCTTGATGAAGCGCGCCTCCAGCGTGGCGCGGTTCACACGGCCGACAAATCCGCCTTGCGATTCGGCATACACATAATTGGGATCGGAAGGATCGGCAAATGCCCAGAAACCGTCGCCACCCAGAAGATTCTCCCAGCGGCTGTTGGTAACTCCTCCAGGATATTGTGAATCGCCGGCCCAGACGCTGTTGTCTTGCAAGCCGCCGTAAACATGGTAAGGATCAGCCTGATCCACGCTGACGTGATAAAACTGAGAAATCGGAAGGTTATAGCCCTTCCACCAGGTATTTCCGCCGTCATAGGAATACCAGATGCCGCCGTCGTCGCCGGCGATCAAATGATCGGTGTTATCAGGATCGATCCATACATCATGGAAGTCGCCGTGAGCACTCTGGGAAATGGTGCTGAAACTTTTGCCGCCATCTTCACTCATGATCAGTACAAGGTCGGGCTTGTAAATTTTATTTTCGTTCTTGGGATCGACGATGAGGTTGCCAAAATAAAACGGCCGCCACACCATCCAATTGCTACGATCGCGCTCCTGCCAGGTTTTTCCTCCGTCATCAGAGCGAAATAACGCGCTGCGATTCGATTCGATCAGCGCGTACACAACTTCCGGCTTAGAGGGGGCGACCGAAACCGCGACGCGGCCCCAAGGCTTGGCGGGCAAACCTTGCGAACCTTTTTCATCCAGATCTTTCCAGGTGGCGCCACCGTCGGAAGAAACAAATAATCCGCTGCCGCTCGGAGCAGTTGAATTTTCGCCTCCCGAACGGAACGTCCATCCCTTGCGGCGGAAATCCCACATACCGGCGTAAATGGTCTTGGGGTTTGTCGGATCCATGGAGATCATCGAACAACCAGTCGAAAGATTCGGGCCCTTCAAAATTTTGTTCCAAGTAGTACCGCCATCAGTGGTCTTGTAAAGCCCACGCTCTTCGCTGTCACTCCATAATTTTCCAGGGACACAGGCATAGACGGTATTGCTGTCACTGGGGTCGATCAAAATCTTCGAGATGCGCTCCGATTCCTTCAGACCCATGTTGGTCCAGTTTTCGCCGCCGTCGGTGGACTTATAAATTCCATCGCCAATGGAAACACTGTTGCGAGTCCAGGATTCGCCAGTTCCTGCCCAGATTGTCTTGGGTTCCTTCGGATCGATGGCAAGGGCACCGATGGATTGCGCAGTTTGCTTATCAAACATGGGCTTGAAGGTCGTACCGCCGTTCACGGACTTCCACACACCGCCGCTGGCGGCTCCGACGTAAACAGTGATACGGCCGTTCTCTTTGACGGCGGTAAGCGCGGCTATGCGGCCACTCATCGTTGCGGAGCCGATGTTTCGCGCGCCCAAGCCAGAAATCGAGTCGGAATCGTATTTCACATCCTGTGCGCGTACAAACGGCGCGGAAAACACGCCCGTCGCGATGCACGCAGCAAGGGCCAAATAGCGAGTCACATTCAGCATTTCGATGGCGTCCTTAAAGTAGTTTTTCAAAAACTTTGTTTACAAAAAAATTCTCCAAACCAGCCAGCCATTCCTCAAGATCACTTCGGGCTTACCTTGGTTTCGGCTTTAGTGACCGGCATGGAAAATAGCGAATCGTCCAGGGGAACATTAAGTTCCACTTTGTCCACCGTAAACTTTGTCCGCTCCTGGCTTCCTTTCTGTCCGCTTTCGAAAGCAAAAGGAAAGTACAGCCCGTTCACTGGTTCGTAGTCTCCATAGTAGTTTTCTGTAAATACCACGGCTCCGCGAATATTACTTTGATTCTCCATTTTGATTTCGAGGAAGGAGTCGACGTCGAGAAAGTAATAACGCACGTCGCCATTTTTCAACGTGAGTTTCACTTTGTAGCAGTCGGTGCCCTCGACCGAATCGTGTCCCACCAATTCGGCCTTGTGGCCTTTCTCCTTGTAATCCACCATCGGACCATCGATGTCCGCATCGATCTGCAGACTTTTGACATCGTCCTGGGACATCAATTCCGGATCCTTACGGCCCCCAAAAGGGGAAATCTGCCAGCCTGTCTTGGCGTCATACGCCTGAATTTGCGCCAGTCCTTGAATCAAAAATTCCTCGCGCACTTTATCGGGACGCTTGTTTTCTTGAAGAAATGCGGCGCGAAAGGAGCCCTGACTGAACTTGCCGGTGGTGCGAATGCTTTGAACAGCTTTCAGCTTCTCCATCCCACCGTGCGCTTGAATGTTCTTGGCGATAACTTCATCCACGGTCTGCGTGAATGCTGCTAACGGCGACAGCACGAGGAAAACTAATGCCAGGATCAATGGACAGAGTAGTCTCCGCAACGCTATTCCTTGACCTTCACTTTTCATGAATTTCTCCGAAAGATGACCGTGCTAGACCTTATAACAAACACAGAGTTACAGAAAGGGCGAACTCTTTTGAAGCAAGACGAAGATGCGGGCGATTCGTGAGCGTTGACCCTGACTGCTAGCCTATAAGCTGCGCAGCGATAAAGGGTTCGACGGTTCTAAAATTCAACGTGCAAGCGCAGGCTGGGAACGAGAACTGGGCCGCGGTCGCGGTTGTATCCAGGATTGTTGATGTGCTGCAGGCCAACTGATGGGTAGAACCCGCGCCAAAGATGCAGCGTGTAATAGGCTTCCTCGATGGTTTCTCGTCCGTAATTCAGGCGGCCATCACCCAGCAAGAAACCGTAGCCGCCCAGGGCCAAATATTGCTGGTGATCTCGCGAAATACCATTCGAAGAAAAAGCGATTCCAGCGCGATCGAATTTCCGGCGCCAGCGCTGGCCGGATGCTCCCGCACCCAACTCCACGGTACTATCGACTTCGGTATAGGCATACGACTCATGGCGGCCTTCATTCCAGCCCCAGCGGCCAAAAATACCGAACCAATCGTTGAGGGGCTGTTCGAAGTTTGCACCGAAGCCGTACTTTATGGAGGTGCGCAGCGGGTGAGCAGTTATTTCCGGGATGGCGGTTAGACCTGCAAGGAAATTGTCGATGGCTTCGCGGTAGCTTCCCATGTTGGCGTGGTTCACATAGGAAAGTAATCGCAGGATACCTTCCTTGTGCGGCATTAGTGATCCGCGCAGTTCGACTTCAATATTTTCGGCGCGTGCACGCGACAGATCAGCATCCAGGTGAATCCCGTTCGCAACTTTAGGCATCAGCGCTTCGGCGAAGCGTACCGAGAAATGCCGGTCGTGATATTCGGGCATTGCGGCGAATGTGTATCCGCGGGTGTCCGCGGCGTAATCGTAAGCGCCGTTATTGTCCACGGTCCAATTCATGAACTGGAAATTACTATCGGAGCCGTAATTGTTCAGGTCGAAGAAATCCGCAATTCCAAATTTACCAACCCGCAGTTCTAGACGTCTTTCCGGCAGTTTGCTGAACAACGAAAAAACGGTGCGTGCCGCCGGAGTGTCGCTATGGCTTAAGGGAATGATTTGATGCCACATCAGACGCGCTATGTAAGGCGCTTTGCTGAGCGATGGATTTCGGACTACGTCGAGGTTGGTAAAGCCGGCCAACCCGAAGGCCTCTCCGATGCCGTGCCCGCCAGTCTCCTGCACATCGCAAAGCAACTCCGTGGTGCCGGTCAGACGCAGACCGGTATACAAGGTGAGGACGCGGGAACTGGCGTCCTGCGCTTCAGGTGAAAGGCTGTTCCTGCCCTGGTACGGCGAGTGAAACGAAGGATGCCATTGCGAAATGATATTCGCTTGGCCTGAAATCCATAGCCGGTCTGTTTCGGGATGGGGGAACATCACAGGGATAGGGTCTATGGCCGACCCCGTCTCGGCATCCGGAGGTGCGGGAGTTTGCTCGGACTGTGGATCCTGTGCGCGTGAAGCCGCAGGCAACAAAAATGTTCCAAACGCGATTATCGAGGTGAAACAGTAAGTGATTAGAGCTCTAGCGGCTACGCACCGTATCATTGAAACGTTTCGTCCTTATTAAAACGGTCTGGTAAGAGAGGCGACTTACCGTTTTAGCTAACGGTCGATGAACATGTGATAAACGTCACGGTCGATCAGTCTCGTCTGCCTACTACCGATCGCAGTCCGAGAATGATAAAACGGCATCACGTTTTTCCGTGCCTTTGGTATCTTAACTGGACTCGCACGGTGTTCTCGGAAGGAATTCATGTGTTCTCACGAAATTTTACAATGATTAGATGGTCTGCGTTGGCGTGGCTTATGTTCGCAAGCAGCGCTTGCACTCTCAGGGCACAGGATGGCCCGCAACAGGGAGGCCGCGAGCTTCAAATCTGGACTGGCGGCGGGCACGGAACGAGTGGAAGCCAATCCGGGGACGGAATCTTTAATATTGGCGCACGTTATGGCTGGGTTTTGACGGATGCGCATGGGCCAAGTTTTCTGCGTGGCCGCTTTGAATATGGCGTGGACGTCATTCCACTTTTTGTCGTCACGCAGAGTACGAATACGGCGTACGGGTTTGGCGTCAATCCGTTTGCGCTCAAATGGAATTTTTCATCCCACGGGACTGCAGTGCCTTACATAGATATCGGTGGCGGAGCCCTTTTTACCAATGTGAAAGTACCGGAGGGTACTTCACACATCAATTTCACGCCCAGCGGCGCATTTGGCGTCCACTTTTTGCGCAGCAAATATAATTGGAGCGCAGAGGTACGTTACATGCATATTTCCAATGCCGGAATCTCGCGGCCCAATCCGGGCATCAATACCGTACAGGTGCGGCTCGGATTGGGAAGGTTCACTCAACCGAAGTAATATTGGCCTCCAGCTCACCCCGGGAATCTACTTTCGGCGGCACGCACATTGGAGCATAATACTTTCTGCAAATGCTCAGGAGCCAAACCAAAATGTCAAAAACATCCAAAGGTACTGCACCGATGATTTTTGCTTTGATTGCAATAGCGCTAATTTTAGTGGCCGCCGTTGGGTACCGCGCGGTTCACGCCGGCGACAAAGCTCCCGCGGTGGGATCAACCGCGCCAGACTTCACCTTAAAGTCGCAGGAAAACAAGACTGTAAGCCTTCACGATTTCAAGGGCAAATGGGTGGTGCTCTATTTTTATCCGAAGGATTTCACCAGCGGCTGCACCGTGGAAGCCCACAATTTTCAGCGTGATCAAGCGCAGTATGAAGCGAAAAATGCCGCGATCGTTGGCGTAAGCATGCAGGACCCGGATTCACACCAGAAGTTTTGCACCAAGGAAGGCCTAACGTTCAAGCTGTTGGCCGATACCGATAGCCAGGTTTCGAGCACCTACGATTCCGTTATGAATATGGGCGTTACCAAGCTTTCCGCGCGCCATACTTTTCTTATTGATCCCAATGGAGTCGTTCAGAAAGTGTGGCTGGATGTGAAACCCGACAAGCACAGTACCGAGGTGCTTGCGGCGCTGGACGATTTGCAGAAAAACGGCGCGAGCAAATAATCAGACTGGTACAGAATCGGTAATAGAGGCGAGGCGGCAGTTCAGCGGTTAGCTAGAATTGGGAGTCCGGGCATTTGCAACAGACGCTGATCGGCGGTGACAAGTGTTAGGTCGTAGACTTTGGCCGTAGCTACCAGGAATCGATCGCCAGGGTCGCGATATCCCAACAAAGTAAAGCGTAGTTCGTGGGCCACCGCAGAGGTAAAGGGCGCTTCTTGGAGGTCCAAATCCTTCATCGACTGTTGGACCCATTCACCCATATCGGCGTCCAGATCCAGGCGTTTCTTTTCCACGAGCAAAACCAGTTCCCAGATGCTTAAGGGCGATAGCCACAGTTCATTTCGCGGACTGCCTAATTCCATGGTTACCTCGGAGGAAATTCTCCAAGGTTCGAGATGAGTCCATATCCAGATGTGTGTATCTAACAGCAGCTTCATCTGAATACCACCGGCTTGCTGGCCAGCCTGCATTTCATTCCTTAGCCGCATCCCAGTCTGATTCGTCTCCGATCGGGCCAACAATATCGCCAATGATGCGGCCTGTGCCAGCCATGGTGCCCAGACGACGGACCGGTTTGAGGGCACCTGGGGCCACGATCTCGGCTATCGGATGACCGAAGCGTGTTACTAGGATCGGTTCACCTGTCTTGCGTACACGTTCCAATACCGCCAGACAGGTCGCTTTAAATTTAGAAATTGCCATTTCTTCCACAGCCCAGGCCTCTAAGGTTTTTAACAAATCGAGAGTACATGATTTTGGTGCACTTGTCAACCATGGTTAAGCCATAGTTAGACTATAGTATGACCATGGTCCAATCCCGCGAACTCCGGGTGTGAAGAAACTTCACGGCTCGTCGTCTCCATCGCTTTCGTTGGCGGATTTGGGGGAAGCTGCCTTGTCAGGATCGATGGGCGTTTTACCCGCCTTCACCAGTTCAGAGTTCAATTCAGGGATATCCCGGTTGCGAATGGCCGCCCATTGAGTCTGTAAAGATTGCAAAGCTTCCACCTCTTCGTGGTAAGCGCTTTGGGCTTGCGCGGGGGGTGTAGAGTCTGAGCTGTCGGCAACGGCCAGAAGATTGCCAAAATGCTGGTTAAGGGTTGAAAAATTCTCTGGACGCTTCCCGCTCGCTGGTAGACCAAAGAAACTGCTCTCAGCGCTACCGTCAAGTTCCGCGACTTTTTTCTGCACTGCGGCGAGAGATGCGGACAGCGGTGAATTTTCACTCTGGGTTGAGCGTTCGGCTAACTGTTCACGGACAGATTGCACCTGTGCCAACGATTTGAAACTTTCGTTCATACCTCGAACAGCGCCGGTTTCCATTTCGAATTGGGCGCGTAACTCGGTGACCGGCGTCTTGATACGTGGATCCATGTGGAGGGTCAGGGGCTGCTCCTGGCTTTTCCCGTTCGCCGTGAGCTTAACGACATACCGACCCGGAAGGGCCATGGCACCCAAGGGCAGTTCTGGCGTGTTGCGGTAGATGGCCGAGATGGGAAATTCGTGGTTGAGCGAATCTGGCGGCGCATAGTGAAGATCCCAGACAAAGCGGTGAAAGCCAACTTCCGAAGAAAGTATCTGCTGTGGTCGAACCCAATACATGGGAATGGGATTCTCCGCCGCGATTTTCTCCATCGGTTTGGGCTGGTCGGTGCTGGAATAGCGACGCACCAAATGATTTTGGGCATCGAAGATTTCCAGCTTCACCTCACCGCGAGAACCATCAACTAGCAAATAATCAATGATCGCGCCATCAGGAGGGTTTTGTCCTGCGGGAACCTCCGGCGGAAGCGGTGTATCTGTATTGCGATTCCATCGAAAGCGCACCGCGGCCTGCGGAGTGAATAGATGAGTGGACGCGCGCGTGGATTGCGAAGACCACTGCCGCAGAGGTGTAATGTCGTCGAGGATCCAGAAAGAACGGCCGTGCGTAGCAACGATAAGATCATCTCCGTGAATGGCGAGATCGCGCATGGAGGTATGCGGAAGGTTTAGCTGCAATGGTTGCCAGTAGTCACCGTCGTTGAAAGAGACGAATACAGAAGTTTCGCTACCGGCA
>Ga0073928_10008149_pt1 | contig 13267 bp, 10 predicted proteins | sample PaiPotPPA55metaG_FD_76969 | JGI IMG/M metagenome (GOLD analysis project Ga0073928, IMG submission 76969) | Iron sulfur acid spring bacterial and archeal communities from Banff, Canada, to study Microbial Dark Matter (Phase II) - Paint Pots PPA... ...
TAGCCAGGCTCGTCCCGCGACCGGAGGATTCAGATTGTCTGAAGTGATCCCGTTTCTGAGTCTGGAGTGGCAGGTTCGAATGCGGTGCCCGCCCCCGGTCCAATCAAATCACAATCGCGCCTGCAAAATTTACAGGCTTGAGAAGGAAAGAAATCGATGAGCATTAGCCTTGCGGAATTAAAAGACAAGAACATCACCGACCTGGCGAAGATCGCCAAAGAGCTGAACATTCCCGGCTCGTCGGGGATGCGGAAGCAGGAGCTGATCTTTCAAATCCTGCGCGCCCAGACCGAGAAGAACGGCCTGATCTTCTCGGAAGGCGTGCTCGAATGCTTGCCGGACGGATTCGGCTTCCTCCGCGCGCCCGAATACAACTATCTTCCGGGCCCGGACGACATCTACGTCTCGCCGTCGCAGATTCGCAAATTCGATCTGCGGACCGGCGACACTGTCTCGGGACAGGTGCGGCCGCCGAAAGACGGCGAACGCTATTTCGCCTTGATCAAAGTAGAGGCGGTGAATTTCGAAGATCCCGAAGTGGCGCGCAACAAGATTTTCTTCGACAATCTGACTCCCCTCTACCCCCAAGAACGCATTCGCCTTGAAACAACGAAGGAGAATCTTACGGGTCGCGTGCTGGACATGCTGTGCCCGGTTGGCAAGGGGCAGCGCGGATTGATTGTCGCGCCGCCGCGCACCGGCAAAACTATGATGCTGCAGTCGGTGGCGAACTCGGTGACGACCAACCACCCGGAAATCGCGCTGATCGTGCTGCTGATCGACGAGCGGCCGGAAGAAGTGACGGACATGCAGCGGACGGTGAAGGGCGAAGTAATCAGTTCGACGTTCGATGAGCCGCCGCAGCGCCACATTCAAGTGGCCGAAATGGTGCTCGAAAAAGCGAAGAGGCTGGTCGAGCACAAGCGCGACGTCGTGATTCTGCTTGACTCGCTAACGCGTCTCGGACGCGCTTACAACGCAGTAACGCCGCCGTCGGGTAAGGTGCTCTCGGGCGGTATCGATGCGAACGCTTTACAGCGTCCGCGCCGGTTTTTCGCGGCAGCGCGAAACGTCGAAGAGGGTGGCTCGCTCACGATCATCGCCACGGCACTTATCGACACGGGCAGCCGCATGGACGACGTGATCTTCGAGGAGTTTAAGGGCACCGGCAACATGGAAATCAACCTCGACCGGCGTCTTGTCGACAAGCGCGTGTTTCCCACGATCGACATCAACCGCTCGGGAACGCGTAAAGACGAACTGCTCTTGCCGGCCGACGAATTGAACCGAATCTGGGTGCTGCGCAAAGTGCTGAGTCCGCTTTCAACCGTGGAAGCGATGGAGCTTTTGCTCGGCCGCCTCACGAAGACGAAGAGCAATCAGGAGTTTCTAGCTTCGATGTCCGGCCCGGCCTAGGCTTCGTCGCCAAGAGGCAATCCGCTTTCCCTGATCCCACAACTCGAAAACAAAACTAATTCCGCAGAGTAGTAACCGAACTAGCGGCAGGCAATCGCCATGCACTGGCGCGCTTACTGCTTCGCCGATTGTGTCGCGACCCACGCGCGAGTTCGGGCTTCGAGCACATCGAGCGGCAATGCTCCCTCACCAAGCACAGTGTTGTGGAACGCGCGGATATCAAATCGCTCGCCGAGCTCTTTTTCCGCAGCGTGACGCAACTCTTGAATCCTGAGTTGGCCAATTTTGTATCCGAGCGCCTGGCCGGGCCACACGATGTAGCGGTCCACTTCCACCACCACGTTTTGCTCGGGCTGACCCGAGTTCTCTTTGAAATACTGGATCGCTTTTTCGCGGCTCCATCCCATCGAATGAATCCCCGTGTCGACAACCAGCCGCACCGCGCGCCACATTTGCGCGCTTAGATATCCGAATTTCGAGTACGGGTCGGTGTAGAAACCCATCTCGCTGCCAAGGCTTTCGGAATACAGCGCCCAACCTTCGACGTAAGCGCTGTACCCCAGCCAGCGCCGGAATTCCGGAACGCCCTCCATTTCCTGCGCGAGAGAAAGTTGCAGGTGATGTCCCGGGACCGCTTCGTGCATGGTGAGGTCTTCGGCGTCCCACCGCGGACGCGATTCGAGCTTGTAGGTGTTCACGTAAAAGTATCCCGGACGCCCGATGGCGGGCGCCCCCGCTTCGTAGTATCCGGAAGTTTGCGACGGCGCCACAGCATCAGGGACGGGTTTCACGCCGTACGGAAGCCGCGGCAATTTTCCGAAAAGGTGCGCGAGCTGCGGGTCGGCGCGCTTCGAGATATCGCGATAGTGCAGCAGTAAATCCTCCGCGTTCGCATAATCGAATTGGCGATCCGTGTTCAGGAATTTCACGAACTCTTCGAAGCTGCCCTTGAAACCGGATTGCGCGATCACCTGATCCATTTGCGCGCGGATTTGCCTCACTTGCTCGAGGCCGATCTGGTGAATCTGCTGTGGCGTTAGGTCCGTGGTGGTGTGCCAGCGCACCAGATAAGCGTAGAAATCCGCGCCATGCGGCAGATCGCTTACCGCGATCGTTTCGCGGCACGCCGGCAAATATGTGCCGACGACAAAATCGTGGAGTTTGCGAAATGCCGGAGCGACTTTTTCCGAGTAGGCGGCTACAGCCCGTCGCGTGAAATCTGCTTGCTGCGCAGATGGAATCGTTGCCGGATATTTCGCGAAGGCGGCCAGAAGCGGGCTCTTCATGGCGTCGGCGACGATCTGGCTCTCGACTTGCCGTGGAACGTCGCGCAACGTGATCCGAGGAGGAACCCAGCCGTGTGTGATGCCTTCTTTCATAAGCGCGATCGTCTGGTCGACTACCGTGGGAATCGAATTGAGCCGCGCCAGAATGTCCTCATAATCCTTCGGACGCGCGGCTTCCATCATGGCGATCGTGGCCGGTACGCCGCGCGGAAGACCATCCATCTGAGTAATGGGGATGTACAAATTCCCAGGGACGACGGACGCGAATGGATCGGCATCGTTGTGAAAGCGCAACCCGGCAATCGCGTTCTGGATCAGTTTCTGATACAGGTCGAAGCTGAGCTGTTCTTCGAGCGGAAGATTTTCGCGCGGGATCGCCCGCAACGTTTTCAGGCTTTCATAGAGGTGGTGAGTGCGACGCTCATTCGCGGCGGGCGAGTGATCCGTCCAGCGATCGTTCTGACCGGGGAAGCCGACGGACGTGGCCATTTCGGGATACTCGATCATCCAGTATTTCCAGTCGTCGGCCAGGAATGCGCGGAGTTTTTCGATGGTGGGATTCCCTGCTGCGCCGGCGGCATTCGCTTGAGAGGAACTCGAATTCGCAGTCATGAGAATCAGAGAGACCAAACCTCCAAGAAGAAGAGCGAGCTTCATTGGCCCTCCGCAGATTTTCAGCTTGGGCGAATCAGCCGCGTTCGGAAGGCGCCGTCGCGGCCCTGCGCTCGCCGGCCAGCATCACCACGAGCCGCGCAACCTCTTCCGGCTCCATCGCCGTGCTGTCCACCACGACGGCGTCGGCTGCGCGGACTAGCGGCGAAGTTTCGCGCTCGCGGTCGCGCCGGTCGCGCTCGTGAATTTCATCAAGCGTGCGCGCCAGGTCGATTGAATCGCCTTTCTGCTGGTGCTCCCGCCAGCGGCGCTCGGCGCGCACTTCGGGTGAAGCGACTAGAAAAATCTTGAGGTCCGCGTCGGGGAAAACGACGCTTCCGATGTCGCGGCCTTCCATAACGATTCCGCCCTGCTCCCCAGCGCGGCGCTGTTCGGCCACCAGCACGTGGCGCACGCCACTCACGGTGGCGACTTTGGAGGCAGCTTGTGAAACTTCCGGGCTGCGAATCGCAGCCGTGACGTTTTCGCCGTCAAGCAGCACCTGCTGCGCGCCTTCCTGCGTGCTTGTCGGAGAGCGAAGATCGATCCGCGAGCCGCCTGCGAGCGGGACGAGATCGTTCGCAGCATCGAGCGAAAGGCCGCGGCGCAGCGCCTTAAGCGCAATCGCTCGGTACATGGCGCCCGTGTCCACGTACATGTAACCCATCATCTCCGCGACCCGGCGAGCCAGCGTACTTTTGCCGGAGCCCACGGGACCATCGATTGCGATGATGAGATTTTTCATGACCTCAGATTCTTTTGAACGCGCGCTCGATTTCGCGAACGGAATAGCGCAACACCACTGGACGGCCGTGCGGACAGCTCATCGGATATTCGGTTTTGGCGAGCTCGCCGAGCAGCCATTCCATTTTCGTGCCGTCGAGCGGCGTATTTACTTTGATCGCGGCGTGGCACGAAGTGGATGCGGCAATTTTCGATTGCAGCGAGTCGATCGAAATCGCCTGATTTTCACGCGCGATCCCGTCGAGAATCTCGCACAACAGTTTCTCCGCATCGCCGCTGGTGATTCCGGCGGGAGCTGCCTGAATCGCCACGCTACGCGCGCCCATCAGTTCGGCTTCGAAGCCATTTGCTCGAAGCTCTTCCCCAATTTGCTCGAAGGTCGCCAGCTGCCGCGGATTGAGTTCGACGATCAGCGGCACCAGCATCCGCTGGCCGCCGAGTTCGCCTTCGCGCCGGGCACGGAGATGCTGTTCGAAAAGGACGCGCTCGTGCGCAACGTGCTGGTCGATGATCCACAAACCTTCGCCATTCACGGCCACGATAAAACTGTTGTTCACCTGCCCGAGCGGCTTCAGATCGACGATTTGCTCGGCGCTGGGAAGCGTACCGGGCGCGTTCGCAGCTTCATCAATCGCCGCCGGGGATCCTGGCGCAGCTTGCGCGAGGTCCATTGCCGAACTCGAATCGAATTGCAAACGCTGCGGAATCGGCTGGTCGGGCGCGCCGGACAATTCAAAACCTTCCGAGTAACCTGTCCCACCGCCAAGCGACGTTGGGATCACTGCCTTCGGAGGGCCGGCGAGTCCGGGAGCCGCGCCGGCAGCCTGCGCGAAAGCCGCGGCGTCTTCAAACGCATGACTACCGAGAGGTGGCGCGCTGGATCCATCCGGGGGGATTGCCGCGGCAGCGGGAGCGCGCGCGGACTGAAATCCGGGCACCGAACGCGCGGTCGCCAGAGCCACGCGCAGAGCGTCGCGCGTGAAATCGTGGACGGATTGCGGGTGCCGGAAACGCACCTCAATTTTCGCGGGATGCACGTTCACATCGACTTCCTGATATGGCATCTCGAGGAACAAGAGCACCACGGGAAAAAGGCCCGGCGGCATGATGTTGCGATACGCTTCGCCGATTGCATGGAGAAGAAGGCGGTCGCGGACGAGCCTGCGATTCACGAAAATGTAGATGCCGTTGCGATTCGTGCGCTGCACTTCCGGACGCGACGTGAATCCACTGACGCGCAGCGTTGCGGGCTGTTCGTCGGCCTCGATGGGCGGCTCCGTGATTGCAGAGCGCACCGGTGCTTCGATGGAAGGGATTTCGACTAACTCATCGAGCGCCTGGCGTCCGAAGACCTGGTAGACACGGTCGGAGAGCTTTTCCACTGGCGCGCAGTTGAGAATTTCTTGCGACGGCGTTTTCAGCAGGAACTGCGTTTCGGGATGAGCGAGCGCGTAGTGCGTGACGAGCGACGCGATGTGGCCCAGCTCGGTGGTCTCAGATTTCAAGAATTTTCGTCGCGCTGGAACGCAGTAGAAAATATCCGCGACACTGATCGAAGTGCCCGCCGGCAGGCCTGCGGGTTTCACGCTGAGCAGTTTGCCACCGGCGAACTCGATGCGAGTTCCCTGACCATCTTCTGGAGTGTTTTCCGTAGCGCTTTCGGCAGCTCGCGTTTCAAGTAGCAGTCGCGAGATCGCTGCAATCGAAGGCAGCGCTTCGCCGCGAAAGCCAAGCGTGGAAATCGAAAGCAGATCGTCCGCGGTGCGCAGCTTCGACGTGGCGTGGCGTTCAAACGCCAGCAACGCGTCGTCGTGGTTCATACCCGAGCCGTTGTCGATCACGCGAATCATGCGTTTGCCGCCTGACTCCGCTTCCACTCGAATCGTGCGCGCGCCCGCATCAAGCGCGTTTTCGAGCAGCTCCTTCACCACCGACGCCGGGCGTTCCACCACCTCGCCCGCCGCAATGCGGTTCGCAACTGTCTCCGGAAGTATGCGTATCCTCGACATAAAGTTTTTTAGGGGGTCGGAGCTTTAGCTCCGACAATACCGGTCTCTGCATTGAAACGGGCTTTAGCCCCTGAAGATACTTCCCCAGAGACGACGGAGCACATGGCTCCTAGCCAGATCGCCCAGAGAAAGTTTGGAATGCTTCGCCTCATGCTTGATTCTCTTCAGGAGGCCGGGGCTTCAGCCCCGGCGAATGCGCCGGAAAAATCGGGGCTTTAGCCCCTGAAGCAAAGTGCAGATATCGGTTAGGCACTGGGTCCAGTATGAATCGGCAGCTCGCCGAGGAGTAAGGCCAATCTTGCGGCTTGTCGGCGAGCCTTGCTCGGACGGGATTCATTCGGATGTACTCGACCTTCGATTGCCAGTCATCAACGTCGCGAATGGTCCAATCGTGGAAGCCTTCCTGCCAAATTTGCATCTTGTTCCCGCGCTGCTCGTGGATCGCGTGCGAACTGCCCCCCTTGATGAATTGCACGGCCTTTTCGAGGCTCGTAGTAGCAGACGGAGTCAGCAAGAGATGGAGATGGTCGGGCATGACAACGAATTCGTGCAGGAGGTAGACATTCCGCTCGCGGTAGTGAATCATTGTTCGCACAAGAACTTTGGCAATCTCAGGCACCTGGAACGCGCGGCGGCCTTGCCAGCACTTCGTAGTCACGACGTAGGAGGCGCCGAGGGCTGTTCGATGTCTCGGTGTTGCCATTCAAATGCTTCCTTCAGGGGCTAAAGCCCCGTTCTTGCCTGCTCTCGCGCCGGGGCTGAAGCCCCGGCCTCCTAAAATTCCCTCGCTCGCCGCAATGCGGTTCGCCACCGTCTCTGGGAGTATGCGAATGCGGCTCATCTTCAGCTGACCTTCTGGCGAGCGCGTCTCAGCGAAACAACAATTCCGGGAATTCGCATCCCAGACCAACACGCCAAAACTGCTGTGAAGGAAATCGCCGTCCACTTCGCGAACTTCCAGTCAACGCTCTCAGGGCGCTGCACGACGGTGTAGGCGACGATCAAGAAACACACAACAAAACCGCCGATGACAGCCATGACCGGCGTCGGAAAAAGATAACGCGTCTTTTCGTCAAAGGCGAGTTCCGGCCACTCGCGAGAGAGGTCATCGAAATCCCTCCCGCAGCTTGGGCAGGTTCTCGCGCCCCTACCGAGAACCACCTCTTGGGGCAAATAGCTTCGCCTAAACACCTGGCGACAGTGCGGGCAGCGAAAATCGCTCCACCGAATAAAAGCAAGAAGCGTGCCCAATCCGATCCCCGTCAACCACTTCAGTGGGTCGTGATCCTCGCGAATTGCCGCAGGTCCGCGCGTGTTCATTTCCGCTCGATCTCCTTAATTGAGATGCCGAGCTCATGAAGCTGCGCCGGATCAACCTCGGCGGGCGAATCCGCCATGAGATCAATTGCCGCGGTGGTCTTCGGAAATGCGATGACCTCGCGAATGGATTTCTCACCCGCGAGGAGCATGACGATACGGTCGATGCCCAGCGCGATGCCGCCATGTGGCGGAGTGCCGTACGTGAGCGCGTCGAGAAAAAATCCGAAGCGCTGCCGCGCCTGCTCGTCGGTTAGCCCCAGCGCCTTGAACATCCGCGCTTGAATATCCTGGCGGTGGATTCGTATGCTGCCGGAGCCGAGCTCGAGACCGTTCAGGACGAGGTCGTAGCCCTTCGAGCGGCACTCCCACGGCGCGGATTCAAGCTTATCGAGGTCCTCTTCAATAATTCCGGTGAACGGGTGCTGCGCGCTCACCCAGCGCTTGTCGGATTCGCTCCATTCAAACAGCGCGAAGCCGGTAATCCACGCGAATTCCCATTTGCCGCGGTCGATCAAATTCAGCTTATCGCCTAAGTGCAGGCGGATCTGGCCCGCGACTCCCAGCGAAGTATCGTGGTGCGGAATTTGTGTTTTGGCCGCAGTGGCGACGATCAGATCGCCGGGTTTTGCGCCCACAGCACCGGCAAGTTTCTTGAGCGCTTCGGCGCCGAGATTCTTTTCGAGCGGTGAACTAATTCCCTCCGCACTGACCTTGACCGTATACACGCCGCGCGCGCCTGACGATTTCGCGAACTCGCCGAGTTCATCAAGTTGCTTGCGCGAGAAAGTCGCGGCGCCGGGCGCGACGACGGCCTGCACGTTGCCTTCGATGTGCAGAACTTCACGCGCGGGCTCGAAGAATGCCGTTACGTTATGCAATTCCATGCCGAAACGGAGGTCCGGCTTGTCGGAGCCGTAGCGGCGCATCGCGTCTTTGTAGTCAAGATGCCGAAATGGCCCTTTCACATGCACGCCCGCCACCGCAAAGCAGCGCTCCATCACGCGCTCCATCACTTCGAAAATGTCTTGCTGGCGCGGAAACGACATTTCGAGGTCGATCTGCGTGAACTCGGGCTGGCGGTCGGCGCGGTTGTCTTCATCGCGGAAGCATTTGACGATCTGGAAATAACGGTCCATTCCGGAGATCATCAATATTTGCTTGAAAATTTGCGGCGACTGCGGCAGCGCGTAAAACTGGCCGTGATGCAGGCGGCTCGGGACGAGATAATCCCGCGCGCCTTCGGGCGTCGAACGCGTGAGCATCGGCGTTTCGATTTCGAGGAAGCCGAGATCGTCGAGCGCCTTACGAATTTCGAAAACCACGCGATGGCGCAATTCGAGATTGCGATGCGGGCGCGGGCGGCGCAGATCGAGATAGCGGTAACGCAGTCGCGTCTCTTCGCTGGCGTTCGTGTCGTCCTCGATCATGAACGGCGGCGTTTTCGCGTTGTTGAGGATGTGCAGGCGCGTGGCCATCACCTCCACTTCGCCGGTGGGCAGCTCGGGATTTGGCTTCTGGCGGAGCAGAACGCGGCCTTCGACGGCAACAACGAACTCCGAGCGCAACTCTTCAGCCTTTTTGTGCGTGTCGGGAAGCTCCTTGTTGAAAACAATCTGGGCGATGCCGGCGCGGTCGCGAATGTCGATGAAAATGAGCTGGCCCAGGTCGCGGCGCCGATGGACCCAGCCGAGCAGCACGACGTCTTTTTCCGCGTCCGATGCGCGCAACGCGCCGCAGAGGTGAGTGCGTGTCAAATTTCCGAGCGAGTCCAGCACTTTAGCCCCTTCGTTCCGATTCGAGATATTCGAGCAACTCGTATTCGGAGAATTTATTTTGCTCGGCGTCGGCCAGACGCTTGAGCGTGAACTTGTTCGAGGCGACTTCGTCTTCGCCGAGGATAAGCGCGTAACGCGCGCCCAGTTTGTCGGCTAGGCCAAGCGACTTCTTGAATTTCATCTCTTCGGGCGGCAGCTCGACGCTCAGTCCCGCCTCGCGCAGCTTTCGCGCGATCGCAACGGCTGCCGGATAGCACGCAGCGCCCATCCACGCGATGTAAACGCTGAGGCCGGGCAGTGCATGCGCTTCGCCGGCTTCCTGAATAGAGAGGATGGCACGGTCGCTGCCAATTGCGAAGCCGATGCCTTTCGTCGGCGGTCCTCCGAGCAGTTCAACGAGACCGTCGTAGCGGCCGCCGCCGCAGACGGCGTTCTGCGAACCAAGTCCTTCCGCTGTGACTTCAAACGTGGTGCGCGTGTAATAGTCGAGGCCGCGGACGAGCCGCCAATTTTCTTCGTACGGGATGTTGCGCAATTTCAATTCGTACTTCAGCTTCGCGAAATGCTCGCGGCAGGCATCGCACAGATGATCGGATATGCGCGGCAGCTTCTCGATGATGGGCTGTTCTTGCGGCAATTTCGAATCGAGGACGCGCAACGGATTCGTCTCGATGCGCCGCTGGCTGTCCGCGCCGAGCTGGTCTTTTACTTTTCGCAGCTCCTCGTGCAGAAGCTCGACATACTTGGGGCGGCATTCTTTGTCCCCGATGGAATTGACGGAAAGCGTCGTGCGCGTGAGGCCCACGCGACGGAAAAACACGAGCAGCATTTCGAGAACTTCCGCATCAATCGCGGGCGCGTCGGATTGGCCAAGCACTTCCGCGCCAATTTGGTAGAACTGGCGGTAACGCCCTTTTTGGGGCCGCTCGCGGCGGAACATCGGGCCGATGTAGTAAAGCTTCACGTTCCCTGGCAGCGTGTGCATCCCGTGCTCGATATAAGCGCGACACACGCTTGCCGTGGCTTCCGGACGCAACGTCACGACTTCTCCGAGCCTCAGGTTGAGAACGATATAGCCCAACTCAGATGCGATCCTGTTGTGAACCTCAAGGTCGCGGCGATAGTCCGGCTGCTGCCCCACCTGTTGATAGGCGTCTTCGCGCTCAGCCAACTTAATCCTTAACCGCCGCACCATCTCGCGATTGTGGTCGTCCTGTGGAATTTCGCCCTGCTCGAACTTGGACACCAACTGGCCAGCGTAATCCCATAGAAGAACCTCGGCATCCTCGCTGGGAAGATCCGAAGGCTTATCCTGAAACGTGTACATCTCTTTTGAAACTACATCAGTGTCTGTGCCGATCGAACGGGCGAAGAGCGCCGCCTCCTCAAAGAGCGGCGGGCGGATATCGCGGAAGTTGTAGGATTCGAAGACTTCGCTGGCGGCCTGCTCGAACCAATTCCACAGCGAGGAATCCGGCGGGAGGATGTCGCGGGTCCCTTTGATGGCCCGAAATTGTTTTTTTTCTGGCATTTCCTCGGTGGCTAGCCGCTCGATTCCAAAACGAAGATGGCGCGCTGAAGCGCGCTGCTACGACTTCTTTGCCTCCGCAATATAAGTTTCTTTGTACTCGACATAGCGTTGTGCATAGTCGTCGATCGACTGCAAATCGGCGGCGGTGAGTGCGCGGCGAAATTTTCCGGGATGGCCCATGAAGAGGCTGCCCGGCGGAACTTCCGTGCCTTCGGGGACCAGCGTCCCGGCGGCGACGATCGTGCCCGCGCCGATTTTCGCGCCGTTTAGGATGATACTGCCCATGCCGACCAGGCAGCGCGACTCGATCGTGCAGCCATGCAGCACCACGCCGTGACCAACGGTGACATTGTCACCGAGAATCAACGGATGCTCGTCGCGCATCACGTGCAGCACCGAGCCATCCTGCACGTTCGAGCGCGCGCCGATGCGGATAAAGTGAACGTCACCGCGAATCACCACGCACGGCCAGACGCTCGAATGCTCGCCAATCGTGACGTCGCCAATAAGGACAGCCTGCGGATCGATGTAAGCGGTCGCGGCAACTTTCGGCGCGCGGCCGCGGTAGGTGCGAATCAAGAGTGGTCCTCCGGTCTGCGACTACGGCGCCGCTACATGATTTGGACGACAGGCTTGGTTCCGGAGGCGGCGGCGTTGACAGCCTCAAGGCGCGCCATAACGTTGCGGGCCATCGCGTAGATGCTCTTCCCGCCCGGGGCGTCCTCGCCAAGCGAAGCGACCGGCTTGCCCGTGTCGCCGCCGATGCGAATCTGCGGATCGATCTCAATTTCGCCGATGAACGGCACGCCAAAGCTGCGCGCCATCACCTGCCCTTCGCCGTGGCCGAAAACGTCGATGCGGCCGTTGCAATGCGGGCAGTTGAAGTAACTCATGTTTTCAACGACACCCAGAATCTCGACATTCACCTGCCGGAACATTTCGATGGCCTTGCGCACATCGGCGAGCGAGACGATGGAAGGCGTCGTCACAACCACGGTGCCGGTGACGGCGACGCTCTGAATCAGCGTCAGTTGAACGTCTCCGGTGCCAGGCGGCAAATCCACCACCAGATAATCGAGCTCGCCCCATTGCACGCTGCGCAGAAATTGCTGAATCACGCTGTGAAGCATAGGGCCGCGCCAAATCAGCGGCTTATCGCCTGGATTCAGCAGGCCCATCGAGATCATTTTTACGCCGTAGGCTTCGACGGGAATAATAGTTTGCTGATCGACGGCGCGCGGTTGCTCATTCGTCCCGAGCATCACCGGCACGTTCGGACCGTAAACGTCAGCGTCGAGGAGTCCAACGGACGCGCCGAGATTCTTCAGCGCGATCGCGAGATTCACGGCGACGGTCGTCTTCCCAACGCCGCCCTTGCCGCTCGCAACGGCGACCAGATTCTTAACGCCGGGAATCGGCGCTCGATTTTCTTGCTGTCCAGGTCCCGGAGGCATTTACGTTTTCTCCTATGCAGACGCGCTCACGCGTCATTTGGCGGCTTTTGTAACGCTCAATAATAGACTGCCGCTTCATCGGCGGCAAGCGCCGCTCCGGAATGGTCGCTTTGCGCGAATTCGCGCGAGCGGATACAATAGTGCGTTGAGTAGTAAGAGGATTCTGCGGCAGTCCTACGCTGCGAGCCTATTATTGTTTTAGCCGGCTCATCCGCTAAAAGGCGTGAAGACCACCACAAATGCAAGTCGAACGAATCATCGATAACGTCGTTGCGCGCTTCATCGGCACCAAGCACGAGCGCGACATCAAGCGCATTCAGCCGATCGTGGACGAGATCAACGTGCTCGAGCCGGAGATGAAGAAGCTCGCCGACTCCGACTTCGCGGCGCGCACTGCCGCTCTTCGAGCCGAGGTGCAGGAGCGTCTGCAAGGCGTGGAAGAACCCACAGATCCGCAATTCAAAGAACAATACAAGAAGCAGGTCCTGGACGCGCTCGAGCCGGCAATTGTCCCCGCCTTTGCCCTCGTTCGTGAAGCGGGACTTCGCTCGCTTGGAATGCGCCATTTCGACGTCCAACTCATCGGCGGAATCGTTCTGCATCAGGGCAAAATTTCAGAAATGAAGACGGGCGAAGGAAAAACGCTCGTCGCAACGCTGCCCGCGTACCTGAATTCCCTCACCGGCAAGGGCGTGCACATCGTTACCGTGAACGATTATCTCGCGCGTCGCGACGCGGAGTGGATGGGCCCCATTTACAAGCTGCTGGGGCTGACGGTCGGAGTAATCGTTCACGACCTGGACGACGTGCAGCGCCGAGCCGCCTACGCCGCGGACATCACCTACGGCACCAACAACGAGTTCGGCTTCGACTATCTGCGCGACAATATGAAGTACGACTTAAAAGATTGCGTTCAGCGCGGGCACCACTACGGAATCGTCGACGAGGTAGACTCGATCCTGATCGACGAAGCGCGAACGCCGCTGATTATTTCCGGTCCCGCGGAAGAATCCACCGACAAGTATTACCGCATCGACAAAATCATCCCGAAGCTCATCCAGGAAATCGATTACACGCTCGA
>Ga0073928_10008150_pt1 | contig 13267 bp, 11 predicted proteins | sample PaiPotPPA55metaG_FD_76969 | JGI IMG/M metagenome (GOLD analysis project Ga0073928, IMG submission 76969) | Iron sulfur acid spring bacterial and archeal communities from Banff, Canada, to study Microbial Dark Matter (Phase II) - Paint Pots PPA... ...
GCCGTCAGTGACCACGAATATGACTTTCCGCTGCAGTGGCGAGTGCGCCAACTCATCGGTCCATGAGGCAACAATTGCGTCATACAAAGCGGTGCCGCCGCGCGCCTCAACCTTTTCCAGAGCTGCCTGCAGCTTCTTGATGTCAGAGGTGAATTCCTGGTCCAGGTAGTACTCGTCATTGAAGTTGACGATGAAGACCTGGTCCTGCGGATTGCTGGATCGAACCAGATTCAAAGCCGCCTTGTTCACCTGATCGCGCTTCTCCCGCATTGACCCCGAGTTATCAATCACAATTCCCATAGCGACTGGATAATCCTCGCGCCGGAACGAACTGATTTGTTGGGGCTGGCTATTCTCGAAGACCGAAAAAGCCGAGCGATCCAGATTGGTGATGATCCGGTTCTTGTCGTCCACCACCGTGGCGTGGAGCGTGACTTCAGCCACGTCTTTGCGGAACACGAAGACGCCGTTGTCAGTGGCGGATGGCGATTCTCCTCCCGGAGCCGCGGCAGGAGGCTGCCCGGGTGGAGCTTGTTCAGCAGCAGGCCGCTGCGCTGCAGGCGCCGCGGTCTGCCCATCGGCTGGGGGTTGATTGGCTGGCGCTTGATCCGAAGGCACCTGGCTTGAAGGAACGGTCTGCGTCGGCGCAGCCTGGTTGGGTGGCGCAGGCTGGTCGGTATGAGTGGCGCTTTGACCGTTTTGCGGAGCCGGGGTTGGAGCGGTCGGGGTTTGGGTTTGCGATGTCTGGGTTGATGGCGTCTGGGATGGTGGCGTCTGCGTGGAGGGCGCCTGCGACGAGGACGTCTGGGTCACAGCCAGGCCCGAGAACGCCAGACCCGCAACGATCACAAACACAATTCCGGTAATAATCCTGATAGGAAGGCTACTGCGAGGAGGCATAGTACCCAGTTTTGGCATAAACATGGAGCGGCGGCAATCCCTTGGGCGGAAGTAACTTCACCTTTATCTTATGCCATTTGCCGTCATGCCCTGGGTTCTTTGGACGGTATCCGATTACATATTGGTTGCGTAGCTCGATTCCAATTTTGGTAGCCACATCGGCCAGATCATTGGGGTTATCAATTGTAAATGCGCGTCCCCCGCTCAGTTCGGAGACATCGCTCAACAGCTGTGGTCCCAGCCTCTCTTCTTCACTCCGGAAATCGTGATCATAGATTCCAATGGAATACACCATCACGTCGGCTTCTTTCACTAGAGACTTGATCTCGCCCTCGGTGTAGCGGCTGTGGTTGTCGCCGCCGTCGGAAATGATCAGAAGAGATTTCTTAGGATATTTGGCCTCGCGCATCTTGCTGATGCCGAGATAGATCGCGTCCAGCAGCGCAGTTCGTCCCCGGGGGACGGTATAGATCAGCTTGTTTTGCAGGTCGTCCACGGATTGCGTAAAATCGGAAACTTCCTGCGGCTTGTCGGCGAAAGCGATCAGAAAGAACTCGTCCTGGGGATTTGCAGTCTTGAAAAACTCCATCACCGCTTCGCGGGCGCGCTCGATCTTGGTGCTCATGCTGCCGCTCATGTCAAAGATCACGCCCAAAGAAATGGGAGCGTCTTCGCTCGAGAAATGCCGCACCTCCTGCTGGTCCTTTCCCTCAAAGACTTGAAAATTCTCCTTGTCGAGCCCGGTGACTAGCCGGTTCATAGGATCAGTCACCGTCACCGGAACCAGAACCAGATCGACTTTGGAACGGATGGTCGGGGAATGGGTTCGGACCTTGTCTTCCAATAAATTCTGTTCCGCGGTCTTGTCGGCTACAGGAGCAGGTGTGACGTGAACATCTACGACATCGGGAGTCTGCGCCAACGTAGCGGAAGAACTCAGCAACAAACTAAAGGCTAGCATCGAGAGAACACAAGGAAGGGTAAGGACCGGAATCGGCTTGGTTTTTCGCTTGCGGGTTAGAATCCCGGGCCCTGAAGACCCGCGCCGGGTTGGGCGCGCCATAAAATCCCCGATCGCGTGCAGATTATCACATGTTCGGACAGTCAGTGTTAAAACTTTGTCATCTATTCCGTTTTCTTTCTCGTTCCTAGTTCCGCGGTGGGATTGGATTCCGAAGTTGCGCAAAAGTTTGCTTTACACCGACAACCACCTTCCCTGCCCGAACTCATCCCCAAATGTCCCGAGCTCAGACACTTGGTACAATCTGTTGGCTCCCCGCCAATGGCATACATAGAACCTTTTCGTGCGCTGCGCTATGACCCTACTCGGGTTGCGCTTGCCCAAGTCGCTACCCAGCCCTACGACAAGATCACTCCTGAGATGCAGGATGCCTACTACGCTTCCAGTCCTTACAACCTGGTAAGAATCATCCTGGGCCAGCGTAATGCCAATGACGGGCCGGCAGATAATCCCTATACCCGGGCCGCGGCCCACTTCAGCGACTGGCGCCGGCAAGGCATTTTCTTTCAGGATTCCCAACCCTCGCTGTATCGCTATACCCAGCAGTTCCAAGCACCGGCAGGCACAGGGTCTCTAGAACGCCATGGGTTTATCGCACTCGGCAAAGTGGAAGATTATGCCGCCGGGGTTGTATTTCGCCACGAGCAGACATTGGCCAAGCCTAAGACCGACAGGTTGGATCTGCTGCGCGCCACGCGGGCCCACTTCGGTCAGATTTTCATGCTCTACAGTGATCCCGCGGCGGAAATTGAGAATGCGCTCGCGTCGGCGGACCCTCCGCTCATGGAAATCAACGACGAATACGGCGTCTTGCACCGGGTATGGGGGATTTCCGACCCGGCTATCGTGGCCCTGGTGCGGGGCAAGATGCGTGACAAGAAGCTCATCATCGCCGACGGGCATCACCGGTATGAGACCGCGCTGACTTATCGCAACGAGCGCCGGCAAAGTGCAATGGCCGGGCCTCAAACAGGTGGCATGCCGAGGGAACTGGGCAAGGCGGACGGCGTTTCCCAAGAGCTTGCGCCCTATGAACTGGCGATGATGACGCTTGTAAATATGGACAGCGCCGGCCTTCAGATCCTTCCCACTCACCGCGTGGTACATAGCCTCGCTTCATTCTCGATGGATTCCCTGCACGCTGGCGCCAGCGAGTTTTTCAGCGTCGAGGAAGCGGACGCTTCGATCAACGCACAGCGCGCCACGGCAATGCTTCGCGAGGCGGCGCATACGGGAACCTCGCTACTGGCGGTCGGTCGCGATCGTGTGTTTCTGCTCAGCCGGCCGAAAGCGCCAGCGTCTGCCTTTGGCGACCTTTCCCTCCGCCAGCAGGGTCTCGATGTAGTGCAACTGCACAAATGCCTGCTCGAAGGGGCACTGGGAATCTCGGAAGATGCGATTCGCAATCAGCAGAATGTGACTTACATCCGCGATGCCTCGGAAGCGATGGCAGCAGTCCGCAACGAACGAGCCGACGTGGCCTTCCTGATGAATCCCGCACGCATGCCGCAGATCAGAGACATTGCCTTGGCCGGCGAAGTGCTCCCGCAAAAATCTACCGACTTCTACCCCAAACTGCTCAGCGGCCTGACTATTTATGCGCTGGAATAAGGGCTGGCGCGCCGCCGCGCTATTGCTCTTCACGCTGCTTCCGTTGCGGCCTCTGCTTGGCCAGACCACGCCGCCGGCGGCGCCTTCTGCGAACCAGAGCCCTGTCCCCTTGCAATCTGCTCCCCCCTCGCGAGCGTTGTTCATTGTGATTGATCCCGCGCATGGGGGCAGCGAGCCGGGCGCAGTCCTGAATGCGGCCATACCAGAAAAGGACGTTACTCTTGCCATTGCGCGCCGCTTGCGCCAGGAGCTGGCCGCGCGCGGGATTCCAGCGCTGCTGATTCGCGACGGCGATGCCACTGTCTCCACCGACCAGCGAGCGCAGATCGTCAATTCTGCCCACCCTGCCCTTTACATCGCCGTCCACGCCACGTCTCAAGGCAGCGGAATGCGAATCTATACCGCCATGCTTCCCGTCGCGGGAGAAAATGCGGGCCCCTTTGTGGACTGGCAGACTGCACAAGCCTCCGCGATCACACGCAGCCGATGGGTTCGGGATCAAATTGCTGCGGCGATTCAGAAGACTGGGTTTCCCTTGCGAAGCCTGGTCGCGCCGCTGCATCCGCTCAATAACATCACCGTTCCCGCACTGGCGATCGAGATCGCACCCACCACTGGCGACGTATCGCAACTCGCTTCGGTTGATTACCAGCAGATGATTACGGCTGCGCTCGCCAACAGTATTGTTGCGATCCGCGGAAAACTGGAGTCCGCGCCATGATCCCTCGCCAGTTGGCCCTTGCGACGGCGATATTGTTCGGCTTGGCCCTCGGGATGTCGCTCTACGTCTGGCAACTGCGGCGGCGTGAAGCTCTCAACCCGCGGCCGGTCGCGACGGCACAGCATGTTGCCCCGCCGGTGTCTGGCCCTACAGAAGAAGTTACCGTATGGGTTGCGCATGACGATTCCGGAATCCTGCGCGCTCAGTCTGTTTCCATTCCCCTGGCCTCGGGAAGACAAGAGCGGGCCCAAGAATTGATGCGCGCGCTACTGAATATATACGTAACTAAAAACTCGCCTCATCTTGTCGCTTCGGGCGCCGAAATCCGCGACGTGTATCTGGCTGAACCAGGCTTGGTGGTGATTGACGTGAATCAGGCCTTCGCCGATGGACAGGTGTCGGGCGTCCTGGCAGAAGAACTCACTGTGGTATCGATGATTCAGACGCTGTCGGTAAACACTCCTGGCCTCATGCGGGCAAAAATTCTAGTGGACGGTCTGGAACGAGAGACTCTGGCTGGACACGCTGATCTTTCCGGCTTTTACGATGTATCAGAGGTCGCGGCACTGGCGAAGCAATTGGCGGCACAATAGCTACGATCACGCGAGCGAGGCCTGCCCTGAGCGCGCGCCCGCGCAGCCCCCTGCTAGAATCCTTTGCATGTTCTATCGCTCGGACAATCGAACTCCCGACCAGATGCGGCCAGTCCGCATCGTGCCCGACTTCATTTCCACCGCAGAGGGCTCGGTGCTTATCGAAGTCGGCAATACGCGCGTGATCTGCACCGCATCGGTGGAAGAATCTGTTCCGGTGTTCCGGCGCAACAGCGGCTTAGGCTGGGTCAGCGCGGAATACGGTATGTTGCCGCGAGCCACCCTGACGCGCACTCCGCGCGAAGCCGCTCGCGGACGGGTAGGCGGCCGCACCCACGAAATCCAGCGACTGATCGGCCGCTCGCTGCGCGCGGTAACCGATCTGACGAAACTCGGCGAGCGCACCGTCTGGGTAGATTGCGACGTGATTCAAGCCGATGGCGGGACGCGCACTGCTTCGATTACCGGCGCATTCGTCGCCCTGGGTCTAGCACTCAACAAACTGGTAGACGCTGGCACTCTGAAATCAGCCCCACTCGATGACTTTGTCGCCGCCGTTAGCGTTGGAATCGTGGATGGCGAACCGCTGCTCGATCTCTGCTACGAGGAAGATTCCCGCGCAGATGTGGACATGAACTTCGTCATGACCGCGGCCAATAAGTTCGTCGAACTGCAAGCCACTGCCGAGCACAGGGTTTTTGATGAGAACCAGCTTGCCGCGATGATTCGTCTCGCGCGACAGGGACTGGAATCTCTGATTGCGAAACAGCAAGCCATCCTGGGAAAGGTGACTCCGGCTGCTTGACCTTGCAGGGTGACCGCCGCGTCCGTGGCCATCTTCCGACCATTCTTGTTCCGTTTTCGTAACAGCAATACGTTTCCCGAAATGGGACAGGGCCTCCATAGGACAATTAGCTCACTTGCAGACCGCCGGACGCGGACTACAAGAGCGTCGACCCCCTCGAGACGCTTTTCGCACGCTAAAGGTCCCGTCCGGCAGCCTTTTCTCCAATCTTCGCGATTCAGCACCACGCCCTCAGCCTAGAATCCATTCACCACTGTCATTCCGAGCGAAGCCGAGGAACCTGCTTTCCCTCACGGCTGCATTCTTCTCGCCCTGCACCCAGGATTCTCAATTATTGAAAAAGCACCGCCGTCCACTCTGAAGCCTGGGTATCCCTCCTCTTGCTTCACAGGCGATGACTGATAGAATCAAGAATGTTCAGCGGGAGTAGTTCAGCGGTAGAACGCCAGCTTCCCAAGCTGGATGTCGCCGGTTCGATCCCGGTCTCCCGCTCCATTCTCTAACATTCCACCATGAAGCTCGCCATTCGCCGCTCTCCAATTCACGCTGACGGAGTCTATGCAACGGCGCCGATCAAGAAACGCGCCGTCGTGGTGGAGTACACCGGGCCTCGTCTTACGTATGCCGAGGCCGACGCTATTTACGAACATTCTCCGCGGACGTATCTTTTTGGCATGGTGGACGGACGACGCGTGATTGATGGAGACGGAATCGCTGCCTTCATCAATCATTCCTGCGATCCCAATTGCGAGGCCGATGAAATCAGGGGACGAGTCATCATTCGCGCCATTCGAAATATCGCAGCGGGCGAGGAGTTAGTTTACGACTACAACCTCTACGATGGCGATGTGGACGATTTAGCGCTCTGCGTCTGCGAATCGGAAAAGTGCCGCGGCAGCATGTACTCGGAGCAAGAACTGGTGCGTAGAACGAAACAGGCGTCAAGCTCCGGGCTTTAGGCTCTGGGTTTCAGCCCCGGGCGCTCGGGCTAGAGCCTGAAACCCGAAGCCTGAAGCCCAGAACCAACTGCCTGCTTTAAGACAATTCTCTGGCCATGCGAACCTGCGGCCGCAATCAACGGAACGTTAGCATCCTCTTCCGAGGAGCTTCTCCCGGTTTCGCGCAATGCTTTCGGTTCTGCGCCAGGCTCGGCGGCGATCACCGCGCTCAAGAAGGCGTCCGCCCAAGTCTGAACGTTGTGAGTGCGAACAATGTCCCGCAAAAGCTGCATGCGAGAGCGCTTTTCTTCCACCGGCATTACGCAGGCGCGATGAATGGCCTCGGCAATTCCGGCCAAGTCGTAAGGGTTGATCACAATGGCTCCATGCTGCAATTCAGCTGCGGCGCCAGTGAATTCGCTGATAATTGCGACTCCGCATTCCTCCACCTGAGCAGCGCAGAATTCCTTGGCCACCAAGTTCATGCCGTCTTTCAGCGAAGTGACCAACAGGATGTCCGCTGCCCGGTAGTAAGTCAGCAACTGCTTGCGCGTCAGATTGCGATGGATGTAGTGGATCGGGACCCATCCGGCGTCGGTAAACTCGCCGTTGATCTGGCTTACCAGTAATTCGACTTCGCGCCGCAGCTCTTTGTAATTGAAAATCTCCTCCCGGCTGGGAACCACCACTTGCAGCAGAGTGACGCGATGCCGTAACTCGGGAAAGCGCCGCAGCAGGATTCGAAACGCCTTTAGACGCTCCGGAATCCCCTTGGTGTAATCCATCCGGTCCACGCCCAGGACGAGAAACCTATGAGTCAGTTCATGGCGAAGCTGCTTGGCCGCCGTTTCGACTTCGTGGCTGGCGGCATGGCTGGCGAACTCATCGAAAGCGATGCTGATGGGAAAAGTCCCGGTCCTGGTGCGACGGCCTTCGAGCCCAACTATATTGTCGGAACCGCTTCGCAAAGCGATCGCCTCGGGAAGGATCCGCTCCAGACAACTCAGGAAGTTGTAGCGATCCCGGTCGGTCTGAAAACCGAGCAAGTCATACTGCAACAACCCGCGCAAGATAGACTTCCGCCAGGGCAACTTTTCAAACATGTCGGGCGCGGGAAAGGGAATATGCAGAAAGAACCCCGCGTGTGCCGGACTCCCGGCTTCCCGGAGATAACGGCCCATGAGCATCAGGTGATAGTCGTGGGCCCAGATCACATCCTTCGCCGTGGCAATTTCAGCGGTGGCCTGGGCAAATCTTCGATTTACCCTCTGGTAAACCTCCCAGTATTCGGGATCGAAGTCACAACGTGAAGGCATGTCGTGAAACAGGGGCCAAATGATTTCATTGGCGAAACCGGAGTAGAACTTAGAAACTTCGTCGCGTGAAATGCTGACCGGCTTAAAGCTATAAGATCGCCCGTGAGCGGCCTTTTGCAGAAGCGCTTCGGCGCTCGCAGAGTCCGCGGCGGCGCCTCCCCACCCGATCCAGACCCCATGCTGCCCTCGCCAGACGCTGTCGAGAGCTGTGGCCAGCCCGCCCGAACTGCGCGAGAGTCGCGGATGACCGGAGTGGTTTTTGATTTCCACCGGCAGCCGGTTGGAGATATTAATGAGACGCCCGTCCAGCAGCTTCATAGGTTTCAGCTCCACAGGCTGTCAGCCAGCCTCGCAGAAAATTCCCGAGCTCCTCTGGCGGCCGCAACCAAACGTCGGCCATGGTTGGCCGTGGTTCACTGCGTACCAGGACTGCCAGTCCGCGTCCTTTGATGGCACGGAACGCGTTTTCGTCCGTCTGATCGTCACCTAGATATGCAACTGCCGCCTGGGGCCCGATTTCCCCCAGAATCGCGGTCACTGCGTCCCCCTTATTTTTGCCCGGGGCGCGCAGTTCCAGGCCTCCGTCGAACGGAACCATTTGCAGGCCATGTTCATTCATCGGCGAAGACCAGAGATGTCGTACTTTAACCTCAATCGTGCTCCGCTCCTCGGGAGACAAACCCCGCCAATGCACTGCAATTCCGCCCGGTTTGGTCTCCGTCCGTGGCCCGAGGCCGCAAGCCTGCAACGACCGCGACGCCAATTGCAGCGCTGTCCGCTGCTCCAGCGGAGGCGCATCTACTTCGTACGACCCATCCGGATGAAGTCGCTCCGTCCCGTGGCTTCCCCAGATTTCAGGATGGGGATGAATGCCGCTCAGGAAAAGCAACTCTGTAGCTGGGCGGCCACTGATCAGTACCACTCGCGTCTGGTGGCGCATGATCTGCGCGATCAGTTCGGGAATCTCGCGGTAGGGAAATGCACGCGTGCGGTCAAGTGTGAAAGGCGCCAGCGTCCCATCGTAGTCAAGAAGCAAAGCCCGCGCTGGAGCGCGACTTACCCGCTCGAAAAACGGACGGCAAACGTCTTGTCGTTCCGCCACCTTCATTCCGAAACTCCGCCTTTGGGGGTTCAGGCTTCAGATGCAGGAATCAGCAGTAGGGTTCGTTCGCGCGCGACAAAAAAGGAACCCTAAATCCTAGAGCCTACAGGCTTAAGCTTGAACTCTGTTCGCGAAGAAACGGCAGAATCTTCCAGTTACCCGGAAACTTGCGGCCTGAGCGGACCCAAGGGGCACATCTACGCTACGAGCGCCTCAAGTGCGACGGAAGGCAAACCCCAATCTCTTGCCTCCCGATCACAGGTGGAGTCTAGCACGAATGCGTTAGGCAATAGCAAGTTGGAAGTACATGGCAGCTTGTGGAAATGGGACAGGGAGTCAGCTGTCAGCTTTGTCGTCCGCTGTCAAGAAAATCCAATCCCTTAAGAACTAATGTCATTCCGAACCGCCGCAGGCGGAGAGGAACCTGCTTTCCTTAGTGGCGCGGGCGTTGTTCGGAATGGCAGCGCAGCTGATCTTCCCTGGCGGCTGAAGGCTGAAAGCTGACAGCTGTTTTACGTCCAGCGAAACCAGCGCATGGCGAGCGCAAAAGAAATCCCTCCCCACAGGACCATGATCAGAATCCTGCCGCTCTGCGAAGCCAGAGATGCGCCTTCCAGAATCGAGGCTCGCAAGGCGTCATTCAGCGCCGTCAGTGGCAGAGCCTTGATGAAGGGCTGCACCATCGCCGGGAAGCGTTCCCCCGAGAAAAAGACGCCGGAGAAGATCCACATCGGCATCATGACCAGGTTCATCAGCCCGCTGGCGCTCTCAATTTTCTGGGCTCGGCTCGCGGTAAGCAGACCCAGTCCGCCAAAGGAAACCGCGCCAATCGCTCCGATCAGCAAAATAGTCCACGGAGAACCCAGAATCCGCATGTGAAAGGCCAGTACTCCGAATCCGAGCAGCAGCCCCACTTCGACGAGCATGAGCACCAGTCGGCTACTGAGGAGCGCGAGCAAAAAATCGCTACGCCGCATCGGAGTGGCAACAAACCTTTTAAGCAGTTTGCGCTGACGCATATCTACCAGTGCAAATCCAATCCCCCACATCGCCGCGTTCATCAAATTCATGCCCAGCAAACCGGGAATCAAGAAGTCAATGTAGCGGGAGCCGGGTTCGCTGGAAGCAACGGCAGATGTAGGAAATAAGTCTTTGCGGCCAGCGGCAGCCTGCAGGCTGTCGTCCACCCGCGCGCGCGCAAACACGCTCGCGGGGCGCGCCGGATCATAGCGATACATGTAGCCGCCCTGATTATCGGACTTAATCACCAAATCGTATTTCCCGAGACGGAAGCCATGCAGCGCCGCCGGTTCATCCAACACATCGGCGTGAATTGAAGACCCGCCGGGAGCTCGCTGAATCATGGAGACAGCATTCTGCGATTTCGGCCCGGAAACGATCGCCACCGGAATGATATCGGCAGGCTTGTCGCGGAAGGCAATTCCCAGGCCAAGCGCAAGCAGAATGGGAAAGCCGAATACCCAGAATATGACCTCCGGCTCGCGCCACAGCTCCCGAAGGCGCACATCCAAAATGTGCCGAAACCCAGACCAGCGGCCGTTTCGGCGCACGGCAGGTTGCACTGCGTTCGCTTGCGAAGGCGTCTGTTGAGCAACGGTCATTATTCCTCTCTCAAGTGCCTTCCTGTCAGTCGGACAAACACATCTTCCAGACTCGCCTGTCGCGTGGTCAGATGCTCTAACTGCGCGGACTGCTTGTCCACTGCGTCGAGCAATGCAGGAATCGTACGGTGAGGCTCCCGAACGCTCAGGCTGACCAGTCCATCATCGTTGCGCACCGAATCCACGCCCGGCAGCGATTGCCAAGTTTCAGGCTTGCCATGTAGATCTCCAGCCAGCGAAAACTCAACCACGTGATGCCCGCCCAGCCGCGCAATCAATTCGGCAGGAGAACCTTCGGCAATAACTTGCCCATGGTCCACGATTGCAAGCCGGTCGCAGAGTCGCTCGGCTTCGTCCATGTAATGCGTGGTCAGCAACACCGTGCCGCCGGTTTTCTGAAACGCGCGAATGATGTCCCAAAGCTGCCGTCGGCTTTGGGGATCGAGGCCAGTAGTCGGTTCATCCAAGAAAAGCACCCGGGGGGATCCAACCAGCGCGGTCGCGACCGCAAGCCGCTGCCGTTGCCCGCCGGAGAGCTTTCCCACCCAGGCATCAGCTTTTTCCCCCAACTGCAGGGCATCCAGCACTTCACTTGGCCGCCGGGGTTCGCGATAGAAACTGCCAAATAGCTCGACCGTTTCACGGACCGTTAGCTTTTCTGATAGCCGCGTTTCCTGCAGAGAGATGCCAATTTTTTCCCGCAACTCGCGCGAATGGGACTTCCACGTCTGTCCGAGGATTGTAACTTCTCCAGAAGTTGGTTCGAGCAGTCCTTCGAGAATCTCAATGGTGGTAGTTTTCCCAGCGCCATTCGGCCCTAGCAGGCCGAAACACTCTCCCGCCTGAATTTCCAGATTCAGCCCGCAGACGGCCTCAACCTTGCCATCGTAGGTTTTTCGCAGATTACGGCACTGGATCACTACAGGCATGAAAGGATTCTACTGGACATCAAGATTCAACGCGCAGGCACGGACGCCCTCCTTCGACTTCGCTTAGGACCCGGGCGGCGCACTCGTCCGCAGATTCAAAGCTTCGCTACCGAGGTGAGGGCGCCCGCCCCTACAGGAACACATTTGTTGCTAAGATGAATCCGAATATGCGTCTCTACCTGCGCGGCTTTACCTGAACCCTCTTCTCCTGAGCACCGTGTGTGATCTCACATCTGAACCCTCATCCAGGAGAAAACTATGCTGCGCAAGCTTGCCCTCTGCTTCCTGTCCTTCGTTGCTTTTGAATCCGTGGCCTCAGCCCAGTCAGTCCGCCACTTCACCTTCCACTATGGCTTCACCATAAAAGAAGTTCCCGCCGGCGAGCGTGTTCGCGTATGGTTCCCCGCCGCTCATTCTGATCCTTACCAGGAAGTCCATGTTGTCTCGGCAACAGGAGATCTAAGTCTCAAGAAAACCCGCGAGTCGCGCTTCGGCAATGAAATCTACTACGCGGAATCCTCCAAGGCGAAGCCCGGCGATCTACATTTTGAAGTCGTATATGACGTCGTCCGCCACGAGCATTTGACTCTGGGGCTGGTCCACCCGCGTCTCGAAAACGCTGCTCTCAGCAAGAAAGAAAGCGAGCAGGATCTCGCCGCCGACAAACTCGTGCCCGTAACCGGCCTTCCCGCCGACCTCGCAATCAAAGTGACCTCTGGCAAAACCTCGCAACTCGAAAAGGCCCGCGCCATCTACGACTACGTATTCGACGCCATGCGCTATGACAAGACTGGCACCGGATGGGGACATGGAGACGTACTCTGGGCCTGCGATTCGAAGCGCGGCAATTGTACCGACTTCCACTCTCTATTCATCGCCATGGCACGGTCGCAGGGTATTCCCGCGCGATTTGAAATTGGATTTCCGCTGCCGGCAGACAAACGGTCTTCGGAAATTGCCGGATACCATTGCTGGGCGGAGTTTTTCGATCCGCAAAATGGTTGGATACCCGTCGATATTTCCGAGGCCTGGAAACATCCCGTTAAGAAAGACTACTTCTTCGGGGCCCACGACACCGACCGTATCCAGTTTTCGGTTGGGCGAGATCTGAAGTTAAATCCACAACAGCAGGCAGAGCCCCTCAATTATTTTGTCTATCCCTATGTTGAGGTGGCAGGGAAAGCATATTCAAACGTCGCGTTCGCTTTCTCTTTTGCCGATGTAAGTCAGAATCCGGCAACCGCGTCAAGCTTACCAAGGCCGTAAGTCACTGCAAAGACTGCCTCATGACGTCCGCAAGACTGCCCTCGATGGTTTGTTAATGGAGTGTTACAATTACCGCTCTGGACCCAGCCGAGTTTCCTCCCGGGGACTCCGCAAGTCGGAACTCTGCAAGCATGCGACCGAACGGATCAACCAAAGATGGCTCGACCTCTACCCCTGAGCAAAAACAGGGCAAGGTGGTGTTCGGGCGGATGAGCCGCTACATCGGTCAACTGGTCAAGGGCACAAAGTCTGAGGATGTTCACCGCTTCCGCACCAACAGCCGTCGCGTGGAAGCGTTGCTCGCAGAACTGGTTCCCGATAACGGCAACAAGAAGAAGCTCCTCAAACTGCTCTCGAAACTGAGAAAACGAGCTGGACGGGTGCGGGACCTCGACGTGCAAATCGTCTTTCTGAAGAACCTGCGGGTCCCGGACCGACAGAAC
>Ga0073928_10008152_pt1 | contig 13264 bp, 8 predicted proteins | sample PaiPotPPA55metaG_FD_76969 | JGI IMG/M metagenome (GOLD analysis project Ga0073928, IMG submission 76969) | Iron sulfur acid spring bacterial and archeal communities from Banff, Canada, to study Microbial Dark Matter (Phase II) - Paint Pots PPA... ...
CCCGCCCCCAAGGGGTTCTTCGGTTTTTACTTTCGCATGATCGACGATGCCGCCAACGCCGAATGGGTTTATCTGCGGCAGCACAAGTCCGGGCGTCCCGACGCCATGCAGTACACGCCGACACTCAACAACGGCCGCAACTGGCAAATCTATAATGGGCCGGGCTTCACGGGAGCCGTCGATATCCCGAAGGATGTATGGTTCCATCTGCGCTTGGAAGTGGTGGGCGCGCACGCCAATCTTTACGTCCAAGACATGGATAAGCCTGCGTTGGTGATGACCGACTTGAAGAGTGGCGTGCAGAAAGGCCAGGTTGGTCTGTTTGTCTTAGCGGGCCAGACGTATTTTTCGAATTTTCAAGTACGGACAACACCCGATGCGCCTTGGGAGCGTCACCTGCCGCCGATGCCGCCGGGCATTCTTACCAGATGGAGCCTGTCGCCTTCCTACGATGCCCTGGCGCGTAATCTGGAGCGTCCACTATCGCCCTCCGAGAGCGCTGCCATCTCCTGGCAAGACGTGGAGGCGGAGCCGCCCGGATTCGTGGTCATCAATCGTTATCGCGAGAGTCCGCAAATACAGCGTACGTATGAGCACGACTTTTCGAAGCGGCTGGAGCCTCAGCCGGGGATGAAAGTTGTGTACGCGCGGACCAGCATCGATTCCGACCGCGACCAGGTGAAAAAACTCAACATCGGCTACAGCGACGACGTTAGCGTGTTTCTGAATGGAAAGATTCTCTACCGCGGCCGGAACGCCCAGAATTATCGCGACCCAGATTTTCTTGGCATCGTCAACCTCGACAACGACATGCTCTACATTCCGTTGAAGAAGGGCCGCAACGAACTAGTGCTCGCGGTCAGCGAAATCGGCGGCGGATGGGGATTCATCTGCCGCCTGGAGGACTACTTGGATCGCTGAGGCTATTTTGATCGATTTTGGCGCGACGCACCACGAAGTTACAGCCGTTGCCGGATTCACAAAATACTCCGGCTAGCTTGTAAGTTCAGAGTAACTGGGCCGCGGGAGGCGGACAGCTGTGGGTAACCATCGGTGAAATCGCGTCGAAGTTGGAGGAACTTCGCAGTTCTAAAGCAGGCGGAAAACCACAAGGATTGGCCGTCCCGTATTTATTTTGGCGGAAGCAAACTCCGGCCGACGACCCGGACACGGTCCCGGAGTTTATCGACAAGGCGGTCAAGGTGCAGCAATCCGATGGTGTTAGTGCGGACAGGAGCTGGTAAATATTATGCCCGGCCATCACGACCAGGATGCCTGGGCCGCGGGTTCTCCGAGAGCCCTCGTTTTCTTATTTCCCAGCAAGCGGTAGGGCTGTCGAGGAACCGTTTGCTACGAATTTGGGCCACACATCACAGGTAAAAAGCGTTAGTACCGCGAATCCGTTTCCTTAACTTTTGAAAGGGGTTTGTTTACCAATGAGAATCCTACGATTGTTGCCGTTTCTTGTGATTGCCTTGCATCTCTCCGCCGCCGGTGTGACCGGTATGACCGACAAGGACCGGGAGCACTTACTGGTGCACTTTGAAATGACCGGGCAAGTCTTGGCTGAGGAGGTACGCGGACTTTCACCGGCTCAGCTGGAATACCGCGCCTCCCCCGATCGCTGGTCAATCCGGGAATGCGTTTCTCATTTGGCAGTCGCCGAACCGGATTATTGGCGCGATCTAATGAAGTCCGTGAAGGCGCCCCCCGATATGAAAGGCAAGAAATCGGCGAATACGGATGCCGACATCCTGTGGTACGGCATTGATCGCGTTGTACACACGAAAACGGGCGGCGGGCACGAGAAGGTCGACACTTATAAAGACCTCGGCGAAGCCTTGGCAAAGTTCCAGGCGCTGCGCGCGACCATGATCGAATACATCAAATCAACCCACGACGACTTGCGCGCCCACAGCTTTGGCACAACGGATCCGATCGATTGCTGGCAGTGGATGCTCGAAATCTCCACGCATTCCGAGCGACATATTCAACAGATTCGCGAGATCAAAGCCGATCCTAACTTTCCCAAGAATTGATCGGAGGAATTGAGCCAAGCGGAATTGAGCGGCAATGCAAGGCTGTGGCGAGTAGTACGGTTCTGACCAAGAGCAATATTACCGCGGCGAGAGTCAAAGGATCGGGAGCCCTCCTATCGCGATGGAGGTATGAAAACCTGCTTCGTTGAAAGCCATGCCGCCGCAGCTAAACATAGTGTAATCACGATTGAGAAAGCGATGGGTAAGATGAAGAGGTATCTCCAGCTCACAACCGTGATGACGGCAAAGCAAAGGGCGAATGCCCAGGCAGTGCCGCGCATGAGCGCCAACGTCGCTGCCGGAAGGCCACCTAGCTGCCATGCCAGTATCGCTGCGAATAGATAAAACACGCCGACTGAGAATCCGGCCGCCACAAAGAGATCCCAATACGTGCGGTTGAACCCCTGTACGTCAAAGTGAATTGACCGCATTGAGCCAAGAAGGGCATCAACTCCCCATTTTGGATCAGACTCGCGAAAGCCGAGTGTATGTCCTACTGCAAAAAGCAGAAGAAGAAAAGAAGCGACTCGATAAAACATAGATGCTTGCATTCTTGCCTCCAGAAATCATGTCAAAGGGTGGCTTGCGGCCTATTGCCCGCCTCTGCTGCGCCTGCTGAGACTTCAGATCAATACATGTGTTGATTCGTTCGATCGACTGCCGATAACTCCGTTCTGCCGCTTCGGTTCTGTGTGCGGCAAAGAACTCCACTACCTGATCGCGCATCTGCCCATCGCAGAACGAACCGGTTGCCTGCACGATTTGGGCGCTGGCAAACGACCCGCCGGCTTTCTGCGCCGCGTCCCAGTGCGACACGATAAAGTCCCACGCCATCTTGCCCCCGTCGGAAGCGTTGAACATTACGCCCGTCAACAACCCCAGCGAGTCCGGGGAACGCACGTCTGGAGAAATGACGTACTCCAGGGTTCGCTGCTGCAGCTTCGGATCTCCGAGATTGGCAGCGTGAAAAAGTACATGTAGTATTCTTCCGCCGATTTCGAGTTCTTGAGCGCGGTCATCAGCCTGTTATAAAAAGCGTCGTCGCCGTTCCGCGGTCGCTAGCTCGCGGCCATTTGCGGAATCAGCTTCAACCCTTTCGCAGATAGACAATCGAAAACCTCTGCTTCGAAGGCATTCAGCGGTTCCTCCGTTAACGCACAATTTGCAGGTTTTCCATCGGTATAGGTATCGCATTCCAGGCCGCGCCGCAGAGGGAGGGTGATGCGTACTGAAAATCGAACACGACGTTCTGATTCGAGTCCAGGCCAACCAGCCGAGCCTCTGCGCCGTTGTCCGGCGTCGCGAAATCAACCAGATACGTATTTCCCGCTTCGTAGCTACTTCCACAGATTGCCGAATAGATGCTTTGCCCGTAATTGAAGTTCCAAGCATTCTGGGCCGTCATAGCAGCGGCATTCACGGAGTAGGCAGATACTTCGCTATAGGTTCGCGAAAGACCGGCGGGTTCTCCGGAGGGTTGACTCAAACTCCCCAGTCCATTGTTAAAAACCATAACGTAACCGTCCGAGGTTACGGAAACTCCATGTTGACCGATTGGATAGTCCCCACCTGCTTCCAAAGTGAGGGCTTTGGCTCTCAGCGACGGAAAGGTATACCAGTACTTGGTAGGATCGCCAAAGATCCAAACAATATCATGAGTTGAATAGCTTACTTTGATTAAGAAGTTCTCGCGGCTGGATATTATAACGGTATTATCGCTGGGATCATAAGTGCTGGCGTTCACGTGAAACCAGTCGTGGCCCGGACGCACAAACGCGCTTGGATCGTCGCCGTTATTCTGCATATAAGTCGTCAGTATGTCCGCCATATCAAACGTTTGAAACGGAGGTTGACCCGAGAAAGGCGAGATCTCCGCGACGATATCTTCGACGCTGGAGCCAAGGTCGTCAATTCCATTGAATTCAGCTAAAAGGCCGCTGGGACCAGGGTCGATGTTATGAGTAAACACGGATAGAAGAGGTTGCGGAAGATCGGTTGGGGGCAGTGTTGGCTGCGTGCCGTCTAATTGAAGCAGTGTGACGCTGGTGGCGGAGGTTTCACTCCCAGTCACAAATTGCCCGTTTGCAAAATAGACGGCTGTAGTGCCGACCGCAGGAACCACCCAACGCACCTGCCCATCAGTATCGACGATTACCGGCGAACCAAGTAGGGATTTCAGTATAAAGAAGTTGAATCCCAAGTTGCTTCCCGGCGCCCTGGCCTTGACAATCGTTGGATTCAAGTAAACTCCGGTTGGATCGGTATAGGGCTCAGTCGAAATCTGGTATTGCAGCTGCTGTACGGAGCCGTCAACGAATGCGAGCTGAAAACTCACTTGATTCTGATAGCCGGCGTAAAGGCCAAAGACCGGGAGATTAATCGAATTGGGTTGCAAGTAGCCACTGCCAGACAGGGCAGCCCTGCTCCAGGTTACGTTGACCGGTTGAGACACCGAATTCGGCATCGGCGAGATGGTCGATGTCAGGGAGGTCACTTTGGACACACCTTGCCCGAGAATTCGAACGGAGCAAATGAATGGAGTAACACCCGGTTGGCTGCCAACGATTGAGATGTCGCTCTGCTGTGCCTGAGTCCCGCCCGGGGTTACAGAAGTGCTCCCTGATCCCCCGCCACATCCGTAAAGAGTTAAAATGAAACCTGCTGCCAATCCACCCCTCAGAACGTTCCCGATCGATGTGCTAGTCAATGTTGGCGCCCTCGTTTTGAACCGAAATTGCTAATCCGCATTTTCACTTTGCTCACGTACCATAGCGATTGAGACATCACTATGTCTACATGTATTTGAGCTTCGAACCCCGGCAGTTCTGGAAAGTTTCGTGAAGGGACCAAATAAATCCGGACGTCCTCCTACCCCGGAAGCCGCTCCACCCCGGCCTGGAATGTCGAGCGGTTGAGTAGGGAATGATTGGGAGGGATCGCCCGCGCGCGCGAAGGGCTCAACGTAATCGAAGCAATCAGCCGGGGAAAATCAATCGCGCAGGCTTGCGTCGGACAGGATTAGACAGCAAGGGATTCTAACGTCCGGCCTGCACAGCGTGCGCCGCTTCTTCGTCGAGCATCTTCAGATTGTTTGCCTTCTCGCGACCCGTGAGGTCAAACAATTCCCCGCACCCTACGCACAAGAAGTCCTTAGTGCTCTGCGGCTGGGGCATCTCTCGCAGGTCAGTACGGGTTATTGGGTGCGCCAATCTATGACGTTTTTCTTGTCGTCGGACGAATTCGGTGAGCTCCCAAGATGCGCTTGACTCAGCGAAACGGAGTATGTACCGAGGCCTCGGAACGCTCCTCGACATATCGAATTGCATAACCGCTTCGACAACCGGCTATCGACAAACGGTGGACGCCGACTATAGCTTCGCCAGCTATCATGCGAAAACGGTCGTGAACGGCAAGGTTGTGGACTATAAGCGCACGTTTGAGCTGAAAGAGCTGAGCATACCGGTCAATAGAGCCGAGGACCTCAGAAAATTCTACCGCACCATTGCCGGCGATGAACGGAACACGGTGGTGCTCAAGCCGCTTCCTTAAACGCTGGACTATCCCCTTCAGTCGCTAGAAAACTACCGCTTCCTAACGCTGCGAACGAAAAACCAAAGAGGCTCAATCTTTACTGGGTCTCCGCTCAGCGGTTCTGGGTAAGTTCTCCCATATCCTTGCAGTCGCAGTGCCTGGAACACTGGAACACTCTCGGTGGAGCCGATTAGTCGTGACGAAATCAAGCCGTTTTTGGCTCGCTCTCGGAGAGCAGGCAGGGAGGTCGGCATACCGGAAACGATCTGTGGGCACTCCCCCAAGCGCAATGAATCTAGTCGAGAAACGAATAAGATGGTCATAATCTCGGAGGCGGTTCTCCCCATGCGCAACAAAGAGTCTAGCCGCCAGAATAAAGGAAGGTAAGGCGGTATCTCAAAAGTCGCAAGTATGCACAAAAAGCAAGCAACCGGTATGGAGTTTGTGTTCCTACGATTCAGAGCGCTTTAGCTTGCGGGGGTGGGAATCGGGTGTACACTCTTCGGCAGGATCAGACACCCAAAGGGAATCCGGCCGGTGGTCTGGACTGACTGAGGGACCGCCTTTCCTCCGCACGATTGCTGGACGTCTTATGAGGAATTCTTCAGAAGCCACGCGGTTTGTGACATCCGGCGGCGCCAATGATTCTGCCTTTAACCTCAGATGGCTTAGCTCTTTTCTGTGGTGCACCGTTTGGTTTTTCATTTGCCCGACCTCGGTGCTCGCGCAGGATTCATCTCCACAGTCGCCAGCTACGACTCCGGCCGCGCAGTCTGAGATTAAACAGAACACGACAGAAGTAAAGCAGAACTCGACAGAGCTCGCGGCTCACGACGAACCCACCACATTCAAGGTAAATGTAAGGCTTGTGCTGGTGCGCGTAGTCGTCCGCGACTCCCAAGGACATGCGGTCGGAAATCTTCAGAAAGAGGATTTTCAAGTCTACGACAAAGGCAAGCCGCAAGTGATCAGCCAGTTCGAGGTCGAGCAGCCTGGAACTCTGATTGCGAAGGCTCGACAAACGGCGGACGAAAATACCGGCGATGTTTCTCCCGGCGACACACCCTCAAATGCTGGACGCATGCCGGATGTGCCCGAGCGTTTTATCGCCTACCTGTTCGATGATGTGCATCTGGAATTCGGCGATCTGGCCCGCGTGCGGCAGGCTGCGGAACGCCAATTCTCTAAGTTGCGGCCCACGGATCGTGCCGCCATCTTCACCACCTCGGGCCGTACCATGCTGGACTATACCGACGATCGAGGCAAGCTGCATGAAACCTTGTTCCGTCTGCAGCCGCAGCCCATCACCGGCGGGCTTAACGGCGATTGCCTGCAAATCAGCTATTACCAGGCGGACCTGATCGTCAACAAGAACGATCCGCAAGCTACGCAGGTTGCGCTTCAGGAGGCAGTCGCATGCAACCCTGCTCCTCCAGGCGTGCCACCGCCAAACCCGTTGCCAATGGTGCAGGCCACCAGTTCGGAAGTATTGAGTGCCGGTGACCACGAAAGCCGCATCTCTCTCGGCATTCTGAAAGATGTGGTCCACCGCCTCTCAAGGATGCCCGGTCAACGGACTGTTGTCCTTATTTCTCCTGGTTTCATTACGCCGCAAATGGAATACGAATATACCGAGATCATCGACCGCGCGGTGCACTCGCAAGTCATCATCAATACGCTGGACGCTCGCGGGTTGTATGTCGTCATGCCGGGTGGGGACGCCAGTCACTACTCTCCACACCCGCCGCCTCCGGCCAAAGCTCTCATCGAGACCGCGGCTGCTTCTGCTCAGGACGACCTGCTCGCCGTTTTGGCTGACAGCACGGGTGGCGTTTTCTTTCACAACAACAACGATCTTGACGAAGGCTTGCAGCGGGTTGCCGAGACGCCCGAATATTCCTACGTGCTGGCATTTGTACCGCAAAATCTGAAGCTCGATGGCAGCTATCACAGTCTGAAGGTCTCCCTAAAGAGCCCACAAAGGCTGAGCCTGCAGGCGCGCCGCGGCTATTACGCGCCCAAAAACTTCGCCAATCCGACGGAACAGGCCAAGCAGGAAATCGAGGACGCAACCTTTTCCCAGGAGGAGTTGCATAATCTTCCCGTCAAATTGCACACGCAGTTCTTCAAGGCGAGTGAGGACGATGCCAAGCTGATCGTCCTGGCCCACGTTGACGTAAGACTTCTGCACTTCAAAAAAATCGAGGGACGAAACGATGACGTTTTGACGTGTGTCTCGGCCTTATTCAATCGCAACGGCAGTTTCATTCAGGGGATGGAGAAGACCGTTACGATGCATTTGAAGGATGACACTCTGGAACATAAACTTGGCTCGGGCATCACGCTCAAGACGAGTTTTGACGTGAAGCCGGGGAGCTATATGGTCCGGCTGGTAGTGAGGGACGCGGAAGGTCAGTTGATGTCTGCCGAAAATGGAACGGTTGAAATTCGTTAGATTGAGATTCGCGAAACAGAGACTTTTGGAGGTGAGGTATGCGCAATCGCCGGCTGGTTGTTCTGATTGGCAGCATTTGTCTGGCTAGTTGCTGGGCAACCCTCGAACGAGGCTCGGACAACTCCGTGGCACACGCCCAGGAGCCTACCGGAGCGTCCGCCGCGGCCTCGACGGTGTACCGTTCTGAGACACGGCTGGTTTTGGTGGACACCGTGGTTACCGATAAAAAGGGTAACTACATTCGCGATCTTGCGCAGAAAGATTTCAAGGTTTGGGAAGATGGCAAGGAACAGCCCGTCAGCAGTTTTTCCTTTGAGGAGAGCACCGGTGTCTCGGACGCACGACCGCGCTACATGGTTCTGTTCTTTGACAATTCGACGATGAACATGGGCGATCAGGCCCAAGCTCGGGCTGCGGCCACGAAGTTTATCGACGCCAACGCCGGGCCCGATCGTTTGATCGCCATTGCGGATTTCGGCGGCACCGTTCACATTTCGCAAAACTTTACGGCCGACGCGAACCGGTTGAAGCAAGTAGTGATGGGTTTAAAGGGCTCAGCGGTCTCTCCGAACGGGGAGCCACCAGTAATGGTAGCGTCGTTGGCCCCTCCGCCGATGGCTCCGTCCCTTAGTAATGCGGAAGCGGACTTCGGCATTCATACCGTGCTTCTGGCTCTTCGAAGCCTCGCCAAGAACCTGTCCACCGTGCCGGGGCGTAAGACTCTGGTCATGCTGACCTCGGGTTTTTCTATGAACCCAGAATTCCAGTCGGAGCTGACCGCGGTTATCGACACGTGCAATAAAGCGAACGTTGCCATTTATCCCATCGACGTTCGCGGGTTGGTGGTTCCGGACTTAGCGCCCGGGTCAGGGCCCCATGGAAGTCTGGCGCTGCCTTCCATCGATTCCGCATCAGCATCGTTCCTCCCGGCTGCACTTCACTCTCCTGTTACCGAGTCTCCTCGCCCAATCCTTCGGCTGGCGGCTTTTGCGGAACCGGTTGAGTTTCCGCCGCAACATGCCGGCGGCGGCGGAGGTGGCGGGGGAGGCGGTGGGACTGGCGGCGGTGGCGGTCACGCCGGTGGTGGGACTGGCGGCGGTGGGACCGGCGGCGGCGGGACGGGCGGGGGCGGTCACGGCGGCGGTCACGGCGGCGGTGGGACTACGGGTGGAGGCGGGACGACCGGCGGCGGTCATGGTGGAACCGGCAGTGGTGGAACCGGCGGCAGAACTGGAAGCGGAGCTAACACGAACCTTTACAGTCCCTACTCTCAACCCAGGGCGATTGTTCCGCCATTCCCACCCAGCGCTTCCGACAACCAGCAGGTTCTCTATCAACTCGCCGACGGCACCGGCGGGTTTGTGATCGTCAACACCAATGATTTGTTGGGCGGTCTGGACAGGATCGCCAAAGATCAAAATCAGTATTACCTTCTCGGCTACAAGCCTGCAGTTTCAGACGAAGGGAGCTGCCACACAGTGAAGGTGAAAGTGGACCGTGGAGGAACCACGGTCCGCGCACGGAGTGGCTATTGCAACGCCAGGCCGTCGGATCTTCTGGCTGGAAACCCGATCGAGAAAGATTTGGAGACGCGGGCTGGCGGCGAGATGAAAGGCAACGTCACCGCTTTGATGCAAGCGCCTTTTTTCTACACCTCGCCCAACACGGCCCAGGTTCATCTTGCCGTCGATATTCCTTCTGCGGCGCTGAAGTTTGCAAAGGTGAAAGGGAAACAACATGCAGCCATCAACATTTTAGGGATCGCCTACAAGCCGGATGGCTCGATTGCTGCGCGCTTCAGCGATACCGCGAATGTGGACTTCGACGGCAAGAAAGAAGTGGAAGAATTCCAGAAAGAGCCGTTTCACTACGAAAATCAGTTTGACATCGCCTCCGGCGAGTACAAGCTAAAAGTCGTGTTTAGTTCCGGCAACGAGAGCTTTGGCAAACTCGAAACCCCGCTCTTGATCGATCCTTACGGTGGTAAGGAATTCAGCATCAGCGGGTTGGCCCTGAGCAACAACATTCACCGTGCATCCGATGTCGCCACGGGTCTCGATAGCCAATTGCTCGAAGATCGGACTCCTTTGCTGGTGCAAGGCATGCAGATTTCGCCGTCGGCGTCCAACCATTTCAAGAAGACCGATGTGGCCGGTCTCTACGTGCAAATCTACGAACCACTCTTGAAAGGTCCGAGTCCTCCGGGCGTTGGGTTTGAGCTAAAGCTGGTGGAGCGCAAGAGCGGACAGGAGAAATTCAGCCTTCGTGACAGAATCCCGCAGGGAAAAACTGGAGATCCGGTGATTCCGTTAGGACTCCAAATACCCGTCGCCAAGCTTGATCCGGGCTCGTATCGCGTGGAGTTACGCGCCGGTGATTCGGTGGGCAACAACAGCAAGACCCGCACTGCTGATTTTGAGCTGGAGTGACACGGGTCTGGCGAGGATTCAAGGCGGAGTCAAACACTCGTCAGTCACGGCGCGCGGTGGTCCAGCGCCTTTCACGGCGCACTGTAATGGGGATGTTGCGCCAACACTGAGATGCGGCGACGCTATTTGAAATTCTCCACCAGCATGGCTTGATCCTGCTCGCGGCCGGGCTGGTCGAACACCACCGTCCTGCCGTCTCGCGTTGCACCCAGCCAGAATGGCGTTCGCTCCAGCACTGCCAGAGTGCTGGTACGGTCCTTGGCGAGGCCATAGAAGCTCAGCACGGCTTGGTGCCCGAGCGACGGACCAACGAAGAGGATTCCTCCTATCGACCATCTGCCAGCTTGCCCACGTTCCCGGACGCACCAGCGGAAGGGGCTCCTCTTCGCCGCCCGTCACCGGAACGCGCCAGATCTCGGGTTCAGCATCGGCATTCTTTGCGTAGTAAACAAACTTGCCGTCGAGGGATTCGAGCGCGGCGTGTCCACCGTGCTGGGTAACTTGCACGGGCGTTCCGCCATACGAAGGCATTTTCCAGACCTGCCAATCTCCGGAGCGCAGAGAAGCGAAGTAGATCCATTTGACATCGCGCGACCAACTCGGACAGACGTTGTGAAAGGCGTCGGGCGTCAAAACCTGTGGCGCCCCACCGTGCAGGTTCATGCTCACAATCTTGCTACCATGCGGTGTGTTGACGTCGAAGACGATCGCCTGGCTATCGGGCGACCACCGCGGAGTCCCTGCCCCGCCGACCGCGGTCAACTGGAATGGACTGCTGCCATCGCGGTTGCTAATCCAGATCTCCATCGTGCCCGAGCGGTCGGACATGTAGGCGAGTTTCTGCCCGTCAGGAGAGAACTGTGGACCCGGTCCCTGATCGGTATCGCTGGTGGAAGACACCACGAGATAAGGATGCTTGTCGCCGGCATCAGCGAGATTCATCTGCCAGATGCTCAGGCTCCGCAGCAGGTGTTCATAGGCGAAGCGGTATCCACGACGCGAGACCGCGGGATCCCAGGCGGGTGATCCCGCTTCGCTAACCTGCACAGCGGAATCGGGAGCGTCGAGTGCAGCGCGCCACAATCCGTGATGTCCGGTTCGGTTGGAAGAGAAGATGACGGACTTGCCATCAACCGACCATCGCGGCGAGCAGACAATTCGGCCCGGCTCGGAGAAAATGTGAGTCCAGTCGCCGCCGGTCGCAGAAACGGACCGGATTTCATTGGAAAGGTCAACTTGGCGGTTGCGAACAAATAACACTTCCCTGCCATCGGGAGAAAAGTTTGGCCCCCAATCTTCGGAAAGTGGTGGCGCCTCGGTGATGCGGCGGATGCCCGGGCTGTCAAGAGCAAGCAAGTAGATCCCGTCACGACCAGTGAACGCAATGGACTTGCCGTCGTGCGACCAGTCGATTTCACCGCGGCGCGGGATGACACCTTCGGTATTGAATGTGCGTTCGCTGGAAATCGCTGACGTTAGCTTGAATGAACCGGATTGCGTACTTAAAATCTTCGCTCGCAGCTTCTGTTCCCCTCCACCGTTCGCGGGCACGAGGTGGATGGAGTATTCGTGGTTGTGAACGCGGGAGAAGGCGATCCAACGTCCATCGGGCGACCATACGGGGCAGCAATCGTCGTTATTGCTGGTCAGCTGCACCGGTTGATTGCTCCCGACCGCTGTTACGTAAATTCCCCCTTCCCCTGCTGCTGAGTGTTGTCGGTAAAAGGCGACAGAGTTTCCATCGGGAGAAAGGCGGGAGCGTTGGTGTTGGAAATCGACATCAGTGGACGGGTGCGCTCCAACATCGGAGGAGTGGGCCTATCCGTCCTGTATCCCGACACAGACCTGGAAATAAGCGCCGCAGCCAGAAGTAAACTGAACAGTACGCCTGCACCCATCAGGTACAGAGGGAGCCCGCGCCGAATGGGAGTTTCCTCAAATGCTGGATTTGGTGGGGCATTGAACGCGACGTCGACTTGAGCTTGCCGGGAAGGATCTGGCAGAAAAGGCGCAGGAACTCGAGGTTCGGTGGGCAGCCCAGCTGGTTTCGCCTCGAGCCATTCCACCTTCGCGATGAAACGGTAGCCGCGCCGCGGGAGCGTTTCGATGTAACGCGGACTCTCCGCCGAGTCGCTGAGAGCTTCACGCAGTTTGTTCACGGCGGCATTAAGGCCGTGATTGAAATCCACGAAAGTATCTGCTGGCCAGAGCCCAGTGCGTAGTTCCTCTCGCGTGACAAGTTCACCTGGCCTGCTGAGCAGGAAAGCCAGAGTCTCAAAAGGCTGGCCCACCAACCTCATCCGGGTACCAAATTTCCAAAGTTCGTGGGTGTGCAGGTCAACCTCAAAGGGACCAAAGCGCGCCCGATCTGAACCATTCCCTGTCATCTGCGGTCACAGCGGTTTCGGAATCGTATCTCAGTTTACGTCGGCAGATCCGTTCTTGTTCCAATGGACGGTCGAATAAGTCTTTTGTCATCAGATTTTTGCCCAATGAGGTTCCCGGTTCGCGAAATGACGCAATTTGTATTTACGAATGAGCCTGCAAGCATTGCGACAGTGGCGACCTCGCGGCAATTTTGGTCCACGCTCGGGTGAAATCACAACCCAGGGCCGGAGGGACGATGAAAAGGATCAAGATTCGAAGAGCAGCGACTCGTTATTTCGTTCTCCTGATCGGGCTGGTAACGTGTGCCAGCATTTGCGCACAGAGCACACCCAATCAACAGTGCAGCCTGGCCGTCGTCTCGCGGCTGGTGGGAAGTGGAGCGGCCGTCTGCGACGGTGCAGTGGTTCAGCGGATGGCTGCGG
>Ga0073928_10008153_pt1 | contig 13263 bp, 7 predicted proteins | sample PaiPotPPA55metaG_FD_76969 | JGI IMG/M metagenome (GOLD analysis project Ga0073928, IMG submission 76969) | Iron sulfur acid spring bacterial and archeal communities from Banff, Canada, to study Microbial Dark Matter (Phase II) - Paint Pots PPA... ...
GGCGGCATATGCGAAAGGATCACGCTAAGTATCCATTGAGCGAGGAAAATTCCCAGCACCGCGCCAAACAGCGACAGCATCACGCTCTCGATCAGCAATTGCCGAACGATGCGCACGCGACTTGCGCCCATCGCGGCGCGCACGGCGAGTTCCTTCTGCCGTCCGGATACGCGCGCAAATTGAACATTGGCGACGTCCGCGCAAGCAATCAACAACACGAAACCAACCGCGCCAAGCAGCAGCAAAGTGTACTGGCGCGTGAGTTCGCCGGTAGCAAATTCACCGAGCGGCTGGATGCGCAGTTGCCAGTCTTTGTAAGCGTCCGGATACGCGGTTGCCTGGTGCTGCGCGATGGTAACCATCTCTGCCTTGGCTTGCTCGACGGAAACCCCGGGCTTCAGGTGGCCAATCACCCATAACCAACGACCGTGCCTCTCGACGCGCTGCTTGGCGTCAAAGGCTCTGGGCAGCCAGGCCTCCGCGCTCATCGGGAAGTCGAAGCCTTTGCCCATCACGCCCACGATCGTGAACGGTTTTCCATCGACCTTTACAGTCTTGCCCAGAATTTTGGGATCCGCAGCGTAGCGGCGTTCCCAGAGCCCATAACTCAGAATGAGCTCCTGATTTTTTCCGGGTTCTCCTTCTTCCGGAAGAAAATCGCGGCCAAGATGTGGCTGCACCCCAAGCGTCGAGAAAAAATTCGCGGTTACCAGGTAATCCTGAATCTTTTGCGGTGTGCCGTCGCCGGTCAGATTGACGCCATCCCAGGAATAGGCTCCGAGCCGGTCAAAGGAACGCGCTTGCGCCTGCCATTCGAGATAGGTGGCGGGCGCGATGGCAGTCTTTTCGATATTTTGGCGCGGTTTCGAATCAAAGACTGCTACGAGGCGATTGACCTCATCCAGCGGAACGGGATGCAACAGGAACGCTTCCGCCATGCTGAAAATCGCGGTGTTGGCCCCCATACCCAACGCCAGCGCAACAGCGCAGACGAAAGTCGCGAAGCGGTGCTTCCAAAGCATGCGTAAGGCGTAACGAATATCCTGCCGGATGGTGTCCATTAACAAAGGCCTCGGTCGCAAACAATGTTCTGGCCTGAAATGGTGTGGCCTAAAAAATCCTACGCCCCGACGCTGACTTCCCTGGTCTCATCCACGATGCGTCCATCAAACAAGTGAATGTTGCGCTCGGCAAAGTTGGCGTAACGCTCGTCGTGAGTGACCATGCAAATCGTGGCGCCATTGCGATGCAGGTCGCGCAACAGCTCCATCACCGCTTCGCCATTTTTGGAGTCCAGGTTCCCGGTGGGCTCATCCGCCATCAAGATCAAAGGATCGCCAACCAGCGCACGTGCCACCGCGACACGCTGCTGCTGACCTCCAGATAATTGAGAAGGGTAGTGTCGCAGGCGATGCGCCATGCCCACCCGCTCCAGTGCGCGTTGAACTTTTTGCTTGCGCTCCGCGGTACCCGTGCCGCGATAAGTCAGCGGCAGCTCAACGTTTTCATACACAGTCAGATCGCCGATCAGGTTGAAGGCCTGAAAAATGAACCCGATCTCGCGGTTGCGAATGCGCGTCCGCTCGCTGATGGTCAGCTTCGACACGGGCTGACCATTCAGCCAATAATGCCCGTCGGTAGGCGAATCCAGCAGCCCCAAAATAGAAAGCAGCGTCGATTTGCCGCAGCCAGATGGCCCGGCTATGGAAATGTACTGGCCCTTCTGGATCTCCAGGTGGATTTCCTCCAGCGCGTGAGTCTCGACTTCATCGGTGTAGAACACCTTCTTCACGCCTTCCATCTTGATCAGGGTGCCGTTCGATTCCGTCATGTTCTCTCCTTCAAGTTCTATGCGCACCAGTTGATACGAAACAGGCCCGATTTAGTTCCGCCGCTACTCGTAACGCAACGCCACCATGGGGTCGACCCGCGTAGCCCGCCGCACAGGCAGATAGCAGGCCGCCGCGGCAATCACTGCAATCACCGTTAGAGCCACTAGGTAAATCCCGGGATTGTTAGCGCGCACCCCGTACAGCAAAGACTCGCTCACCCGCGCGAGCCCGTACGCCACCGGCAATCCCACCAGCGCACCCGCGGCGACCATGTAACCCATCTCCTTGTAAATGAGCGTACGTACCTGCCGGCTCGCGGCGCCCAAGGCCATGCGTATCCCAATCTCCCGCGTACGCTGAATCACCAGGTAAGCCAGCACACCGTAAATACCCATGGCAGCCAACAGCGCGGCCAAAGCGCCAAAGCTTGCGGATAATCCCGCGACAAGGCGTTCGGCGAGCAAGTCCTCATCCACCACCCGTTGAAAGGTCTTGAGATCGTAGACCGGCAAATTGGGATCCAGCCCGCGGACGCTGTCACGCAATTCGTCCGCAATCAGCAGCGGGTCTTGCTGCGTACGCACATAAAAGGTCATGCCGCTCAATTTTTCCCGCTGCGCATATGGCAAAAAGATATAAGGAGCAATTTCGCTGCGAACGTGATCCTGCTTGTTATCCTTTACCACTCCAACGATCTGCGTGTCCGGTTTTACGTTACCCGAGCCAAATGCGAAGCGTGACCCCACCGGATCGCCCTTAGGAAAAAAACGCTTGGCCATCGCCTCGTTGACAATCGCAACTTTGCTCCGCACGCTGGTATCTCCGGAGTTAAACTCACGTCCGGCCACCAGAGGTACTCCGATGGTAGAGAAATATGCAGGACTTACCGGGTCATACAGGACATGTTCCTGATCCTCTGGAAGCTGGGGACCACCCTCGACCGTGATGTTAGCGCCCATATCCGTGCCCGTTAGAGTGGAAATCTCGGAGGAACCTACCGCTTTGACTCCCGGAAGCGCCGCAAAACGCTCACGCATTTGATCGATCAGCGCGATGCTGCGAGTGGTGTCGTGGCCATTCAGCGCCGGTGAAATAGAAAACGTAATTACGTTCGTCGTGTCCAGGCCAAGGCTCTGGCTGCGCAGATTCCACAGCGTCTTGGTGAACAGGCAAGCTCCTGCCAGCAGCAATAAAGTGAACGCCACCTGACCCGCGACCAAAAATTTGCGAAAGCGCACGTGAGACATTGCCGCGGAACCCGTGGAACCTTGGTCCTTAAGAGTCTGCGTAACACTGCTGCGCGTCACCCGCCACGCGGGAATCAATCCGAAGAGAAGTCCCGCCAAAAGAGTTGTTCCGCTGGCGAACGCCAGAACGGTGCCATTCAGCTTCGTTGACAACCCCAAAACGCCGGACGCCACCACTTCAGGGGTCAAAATGTTCATCAGCCACAGCCCCACGAACAATCCCAGAGCGCCCCCAGCCGTTGCGCAAAGCAAGCTTTCGATCACTAGCTGCCGAATCATCCGGCCGCGGCTTGCGCCCATGGCCGTCCGAATGGCGAACTCGCGTTGGCGCGATGCACCCTGTGCCAATAAAAGATTCGCCACATTAGTGCAAGCGATCAGCAAAACCAGAGCGACCAGCGCAAAAAGTGTAAGCAGCGCAGGTCCTGAGTCGGTTTGCACCGTACGCCTGCCACTTGCGCCGGGCATCAGAAGAATTTTCTTATCCAGAAAGAGCGCCCGTTTCTTTTGGTCCCAGCTCTTTATGGTTGCAAGTTGCTGTTCGAGCAATGGACGATACGCCGAAGTCAGGGCTGCCTCAGTTTGTGCCCAGGAAAGTCCGGCCTTCCGCCGGGCCAGAATAGCCAACCACGCATCGTTCCAGTCATCCAGGCCGCTTCTGTTTGGGGTCATCTGCGGCTTCATCATCATGGGCACGAAGATCTGCGGGGTCTGCCCAACCTGAATGCCATCAAAGCCTTTTTGTGCTACGCCGATTACCGTCAGTGGCGTGTTATTGACCAGCAAGATCTGATTCAAGATTCCGGGATCCCCGCCGAAATGCTGCATCCAATAAGCGTGGCTTAAGATGACCAGCGGATCCCCACCCTGGAGGCGATCATCGTCCGCAGTGAACAGCCGCCCAAAAGCGGGATGCACGCCTAGAACGTCGAAATAATTTCCAGAAACGAGTTCTCCAAGCCCGCGTTCTGTTTGCCCGCGGCTGGCGATACTGGCATCAAAAGCAAAACGCGCCAGCATTCCAGAAACCACGGGACAATCTCGGAGCCCCTTATAGGCAGGATAAGAAAAGGATTGCGCAGCGTCCCCGTCAGTCCAAACGTGGCCCTCTCCTCGTCCGGGCGAACGCAGAATCACCAACTCGTCCGGATTCTTCACCGGCAAGCGTCGCAGCATAATCTGGTCCATGAGAGAAAAAATCGCGGTATTGGCACCGATACCGAGTGCTAGCGTTAGAATCGCAATGGTCGTAAAGCCCGGGTTTTTCCCGAGCATGCGCAGGCCGTACCGGACATCCTGCCAGAACGTGTGCACCGTCAGCGCTCCCGAACGAACAAATCGCTATTTCAATCGAATCCGATCGAAGCTATCCCACGCGGACATATCGGAGAGAATCACTTTGTCTCCGACTTTCAAGCCTGAAACGATTTCGATGGTATTCACCGAGCTACGCCCCAACTTAACATTGACGCGCGTAGCATCCGTTCCGTCTTCATCCAGTTTAAAAATTCCCACGGTGCTGTCTGATTGTCCGTGGACGGGGCGCCCGACGAACAACACATCTTTAAGATTTTCGATTTCGATCGTGCCGTCGACGCTCAGGTCCGGACGTGCGCCTTGCGGCAGCGGCTGGTCAAACACCACATCCACGGTCACCGTTCCGTTCTGCACCGACGGATCAATGCGCGAGACATGCCCGGTGACCACTCCATTGCGTGTATCAACGGTCGCCTTTTGACCGATCAACGCATCTTTCGCTTGCGTTTCCGCGATCTTGATTTCCGCTTTCAGTTTCTTGGGATCGGCAACGCGTGCCAGGTTCGTTCCAGGTGTCACATGTTGGCCGACATCTACCGGCAGCAATTGCAACACTCCATCGATGCCAGCGCGTACATGCAGCGCTTCCAGTTCGCTGCGACGCAGTTGATATAGCGCGCGCTGCTGATCCACGTGTGCTCGCTGCGCCGCAAGTCTCGCCACCGCTGAATCGCTGGCGATAAGCGTTCGCTGATCTTCCAGTTGCGCGCGAATGCCCAGCTGCTCGTCTTTTACTTTGGAGAGCTTCGCGGTCACATCCGCCCCCAAACCCTCCTTGTGCAGCTTGTCGTCGACATCATGTTGCAAATGCGCTTGCTCGTATTCACTGCGCACGGCCGCAGCTTGGGCCTTTTGATTGAGCAGTTCGCTATTCACCTGCACTTTCAGGTTTTCGTAATCGGCCTCAGCCCCCTTGAGTTGATATTCAGCATCGAGAGCGTCCCGCTGCAACGAGGGATTGCTCAGTTCAAGAATGATGGTGTCGGGTTTCACGATGGCACCCGGCCGCACCACAATGCGGTCCACACGCGATTCTGTTTGTGCCGGGATCCAGCGAATTTCTTCGGGAACCAGGGTGCCTAGCCCGCGAACTTCTCTCAGCATGGGCCCGCGTTTTACTTCATCGGTCCAGACCGTGGCGCGATCCACGGACGGAGCTGCGGGTTTCAAACGCGAGAGCCCGAAGGTTACCCCCGCGATGAGCAGAACCGCGACCGTCGCGTACAAGATGCGGCGAATTTTTTTGGCGCGAGCGTTAGAGGGACGTTGAATATCCATAGATTTGATACCTTAGAAACGCAACTACCCGGCCTTTGGTTCAGTTCTATAAAGACAATAAAATCAGTAGGTTGCGCTAGGTGATTTTCTGGAAGTGATGGAAACGCGACGAAAATGGGATTCGGCGTCCCAACAGCGAACAGACCTCCGATCAAAGCGTAGTTCCGCTCCGCGAAATCAATAGCTTTTATTTTTCGACTGTTTCACGTTGCGCCTGGTTAAAAAGCGCCATAACTCTGCTCACTTCATCACTAATAGCCTTCGCGCTAACTGGTTTTACCACATAACCGTCCATGCCCGCCTCAAAGCATTTGCGCCGGTCATCGTCAAAAGCGTTGGCGGTAATTGCGACAATGGGCATATGACGCGCGGTGCCTAATTCCTTCAGGCGAATTTTCTGTGTCGCTTCGAGCCCATCCATGACTGGCATTTGCATATCCATGGCTACCAGATCAAATTCCTGTTGCGACAACATCGCGAGCGCCGCAGCGCCGTCGTTCGCCACCACCACCGTATGCCCCATTTTTTGCAGCATCCGCGAGATCAGACGCTGATTCACATTGTTGTCTTCCGCAAGCAAAATGCGAAGTCCGCCGGCAACTGGGCTCTTCTCCGTGGCTGTAGAAGACGGGACGGCACTCGAGGTAGCTAACGCCATTGCTTTTTGGCCAAGCAAGACCTCTTGCAACGGAACGCGGCGCAACGGCTTCAAGATGGTGAAAAGTCCGAGGCGTTTGCACTCGTTTGCGCGCTCGCTGTCGAGCGGCGAATGAAGCATCTCTATAATCCGGGTAGCGCCCGGCGACGCAGCGATTAACCTTGCTAACTGCAGACCGTCAAGCTCCCGCATATCTATATCTAATAAGGCAGCGGAAAAAATGATATTTCGCAGCGAGTGCTCGCGGAAAATTTCCAAAGCCTTGAACCCGCCCAACGCCGTCACCGATACGATTCCCCATTCCGAAAGAACGCGTTTTAGCATCTTGAGATTCACGGCATTGTCATCCGCGATCAGCACGAGGTGTTGCTCGGAGAACGCACGGTAATCGGAATCCCGACGCAGGGTTCGAGAATCTGCGGGCAGGAAAGAGACTTCAAAATGAAATTTGCTCCCCTTGCCTACTTCGCTTTCCAGCCAGATGCGGCCATTCATTAACTTGACGATCCGCTCGGAGATGGACAATCCGAGTCCCGTTCCACCATAACGCCGGGTGGTGGACATATCCGCTTGCGCGAAGGCTTCAAATATCTTGCGCTGCTTGTCCAGCGGGATACCGATTCCCGTGTCCGCAATAGTAAAGTGGAATCGAATCGCGGATTCAGTCTTGGTGGAAAGCTCGGCGAGAATCGTTACTTCTCCCTGCTTCGTGAACTTCAGCGCGTTCCCAACCAGGTTGATGAGCACCTGTCGCAGACGCACCTGATCCCCGCGCACCAGAGGCGGAACGTTGGCCACATCCCATACCAGGTCGATTCCTTTTTCCTGGGCCTGTGGAATAACAGGTTGTAGCGCCTGCCCGATGCAATCCTCGATGGAAAAATCGGCAATTTCCAATTCCAGTTTCCCGGATTCGATTTTTGACAGGTCCAGAATGTCGTTCAACAACGACAGAAGCGACTCCCCCGAGCTTTTGACCATCCCAAGATATTCGCGTTGTTCCGCGGAGAGGTCGGTGTCTAGTGCCAACGCGGCCATGCCCAGGATTCCATTCATTGGAGTGCGGAGTTCGTGGCTCATGTTCGCCAGAAAATCGCTCTTGGCGCGATTCGCGGCTTCAGCACTTTCTTTCGCCAGCCGCAGAGACTCCTCCGCGCGCAGTCGCTCGGTAATATCTGTGAAAATAACTACCGCGCCTGCCAATCTGTTATTTTGAATTAAGGGCGAACACCACAGTTCAGCCGGGAAACTCTCTCCGTTGGAACTCCACATCAGCTCATTTGGCAAATGCACTTTTTCGCCGTCGAGGAAAGCGTTGCGAAGCGGACACTCTATCCACGGATATGGCGAGCCGTCACCGCGAGTGTGGTGAATTATTTCATGAATATTCTTGCCCAGAAGTGCTTGCGAAGTTGGGTATCCGATATTGCGAAGGAATGCGGCGTTACAGAAAGTACAGTTTCCCTCGACATCCACGCCGTAGACTGCTTCTCCAACAGACTCTAGCAGCAGCCGCACGCGTTCTTCTTCACGCGATAGCCGCCTCTCGGTGCGCTCGCGTTCACTGATCAAGGCCCCCAGCACCAGTCCCGTCAAGGAAAGGATCAACATCAGGAATTGCAACATGGCGAAATGCGCTGGGTCACCACGAGAAAACTTAAGCGAAAGAACTATGCCTATATCAAGGATGAAGATTCCGGTAGTGGCGCCGCGTAACCCCCGGCGAACGGCGATCCAGATTATGGGCAAGAAAAAAACATAAAACATGTCGTGGTTGTCGGCGGAGCTCGGCCCCAGCACAAACCAAAGCGCGCCGAAAATAATCGTGAGGAAACAAATCGACTCAAATATCCAACTGGAACCGTGAGCTCCGTGAATGTTGTTAGCCTGCGAATCCGATTCCACGTCTGCGGCAGTCTGCGCGAATCCGACGAAGCGCCGTACCCCAGGCATCACAAAGACCAGACAAAATGGCGTGAGGCACGCGATAGCTACGGCATCGCCCACCCACCAATTGAGGGAAGCTTTCACATATTCGTTCCACGGCACCGCATGGTCGAGAGCGATCATCAGGGTTCCCAGTGCGGCTGCGATGCCCGACGCCGGAAGCGCCACAAATACCAGCACCATTACGTCGCGTATGGACGTCAGGCGCCAGTCGATCTTGAAGACGTCCCGCAGTAGCTTCGCGGCGAGCGTGTAGGTGCCGAAAATCAGTGGGTCTCCCAAGACAAAGGTGTAAGTGAAGAAGGCTTGGTGGTAATTCACTCTTCCGGCTAGCAGTCCCGCCAACACATACAGCGGGGCGTAGCGCACTCCCAGACCGAGTAGCAGGGCGAGAGCAATGCCGGTGGGCGGGTACCACGCGCTAATCCCGGACCAAATCTGCAAGAAAACTGTGCTGCGATCCGCAGCCAGGTAAACGATCGCAAAAACTGCGCATACTAGGTATCTGCGCAATGCAAATACGCGGTTGGACTCTGGACGTTTTCTCGAATAGAGCGCGGTCATTTTATTCAACAAGAAGGAACGACGGTCGCTTTTCGGCCCGTAGGGGAATTGCCAAAACGGAACACATCCGCACAGACGCCCGAATTGACACCCAGAGCTACCGAATTTCCTGGGCCGTCCGAATCGCGAATTGCGAAGCTAAGGGTCTTAGAAACAACAATCCCAGCTACGTCGGAACGCACCAGCACCCACAAAGCAAGCTACCTCAATAATTATTCTTTGCGTCCCAACAGCCAAACCGCAGCCCGTGGCAATCCCGGAACGAAACTATCCGCTTGCCGTATTTGCGTAGGAAATAACGAGGATAGAAAGCAAGTAAAACACAAACATGCCAGCCAGATAAACATACGCTTGACGGTTGGCGCCGCGGAATTCCTTCCAGGCCAACACACCCCAAAGCGCCGCAACCATCGGCGCGGACTGGCCAATGGCATAAGAGATCGCTACGCCCGTAAAATGCGCAGCCACCAGATTAAACACCGTGCCAATTCCCCAGACACAGCCGCCCAGCAATCCAAGAACATGCCCCGACGCTGGTCCTCGAAAAAATTCCGCAAAGTTTACAGGCTGCCCCACCAGTGGATGTTTCATGAAATAAATGTTCCACACGAAACAAGAGAGCAACGCCCCCAACGTCAAAAACACTGCCACGCTGTAAGGCCCCAGCGTATTTCCATGCGTCATCGACCGCGTCACAAAGGGCGCCCACACGCCCATCAAAATTCCCGACACCACACACGTGACGATACTTTTTCTGCTGATCGCGCGATTGGCGGTCGGCAAACTCCCGTAAGCTTTTCCATCCAGTATCACCGCCACCAATGCGCACACAACGCCCGCAGCCAGCAATCCCGCGTGACCCTTCGGCTGAAGAATGTAACTGGACACCACCCCGACCACCAACGCGATTCCAATCGCCACCGGGAAAGCAATAGCCAGCCCGGCCATATCAATCGCCGCCACCAGCAGCAAATTCGCAAGATTAAATATAATGCCGGCAAACATGGTGGAAGCGATGTTCGAATTGTCAGCATTGCGAACGTTGGTCAGAAAACGTGATGGATCGTCCACTGTACTGCCCATCGTGAACGCCAGCACCACGGAAATCAGAAAAATTCCCAGCGCGTAATCCCAATAAAAAAGTTCAAAACGATAATTTCTTACGCCCTTATAAGTATTCGCCCACGAGCCCCAGCACACTGCGCTGGCGATCATCATGATCAGGGCGATAACAAAACTATGGGGCACAAACATTTTTATTCTCCTGCCGCGACCGTATGCATTAGATTCGCTGCTTTACGTTCGGTGCATTAACTATCGAAGCTAGAACGCGGAAGCTTCCGCCTTACGTTGCGATTGGATAAGTGCCATCACGTCATCGCGTCTGCCCATCGATCGCGCACCAACCTTGGTGCAGCAAATCGCCGCGCAAGCATTAGCGAAAGTTCCTACGCGGCGATAGTCCCACTCCTGCAGCAATCCGTAAGACAATCCGCCCATGAACGCATCTCCGGCCCCGGTGGAGTCGACCACCACTACCTTGAACGGCGGAACGTGTACCATCTCATTCCCGGTGGCGATCAAGCAGCCATCCGCGCCCATGGTTAGCGCAACAATTTTAGGACCGAGCGCCAGAAGTTTCGTCGCCATTTTCTCGTAATCCGTTTCGCCGGTTATCTCCCGCGCCGCAGCCTTGCACGGCTTCAGCACATCGACCAGACGTAACGCCTTAATCAGTTCGTCTTCGCTGCCAAGTTTGGCCTGCGCGAAATAGCTCGGCGCCACATCCAGATCGAAAATCACTCGTACACCCGCGTCGCGCGCAATCTGCATGCCTTCTTTCACTGGCGGTAGGGGCAATTGCGATGCTTCCGTGTGAAAGTGCTTGGCCTTGGTGATATGGGAAGTAAATAGTCCGCGCACTTGCTCCGCGGAGAGCTTGCCATTGATGTTCGGAAACATGTAAATGCAGCGCTCGCCGAGTGCATCCACTGGAATCCACACAAACGTGGACTGTTCACCCTTGATCGTTTCAATTCCCGAAAGATCTAGTCCATCATCCGCAAACGCTTTCGTAATTAGTCGGCCGCTTTCGTCGTCGCCGATCAAGCCGAGCCAGCCGGCCGAAATTCCCAGCCGCCCTACCTGCGTGAGGTTATTTCCGGTTACCCCGCCGGCATGAATCTCCATGCGCTCGGCGTTGATTTTTTCTTCCGGGCCAAGAAGTCGCGGCACAATCGCAAAGTAGTCGACGCCGCAGCTTCCTATTCCAACAACCTTCGTGGGCTCTGCCATATTTCTCCTGCAGAAAATCGAGATGAGTCGCAAACGCCGGAACGATAACACAAGCCGCACCGCAACGCGCAGCACCTGCGCACAATTTTGTAACCGCCGCCCGAATGCGTGCGCGCGTCACATCTGCAGCGAGATTATTTCGCCGCGTTTGCGGCAGGCTTTGGCGTGGGGCGGGACAGAAGCTCCACGTATTCTTTATAAAACTTTTCTTTGTCCAAATCTTTTTGTACTTCCACCAGTTGTTCCCCCATGCCCGGCTGCTGCCCAGGCGCCCAAGCTAGCGTATCCCCGTAGGAAGCTCCGTGACTGGTGTCCACGTCGATGTAAAGTTTTTGCCACTTGGTGATGAAGCTTGGGTCCAGCCACCCTACCGCCGCTAACTCATCCCACAAATAATTCGCTTCCGCATACTTCACTACATACTGCGCTCCGGGCGTCGGACTTTTCGCCACCTCCGCGATCAAGCTCTTCTCCATCCGCGTTTGTACCGAAATATCCACGGTCGTAAGCACGATACGCGGCCAGTGTGCGTGAAGCACTGCTTGCGACGCTTCGGGATCCATCCAGAAATTAAATTCCCGTCGAGGGGTCAGACTGAACTCCGGATCATCCGTGCGCGGATTAATACTGCCGCCCATTACGATCAATTCTTTCGTGACTTCGGCGAAATGTGCGTCGAGCGCGATGGCCAGCGCCAGGTCCGTCATTGGCCCCGCGGCGTAAATTGTCACTTCGTGCGGATACTTATTGACAAGACGCACCATGAATCGCGCGGCATCTTCGGTGGAAGGCTTCGTTGTGGGCGCGCCCTCAGGCATCGGCGGAATGTCGTAAGGGCCGTGGACCGGATTGTGCTTTGCATAATTCCATGCGCCCTGGTAGACCACCTTGCCATAAAGTTTTTCCCACTTGGCAATGTACTCTTTGCTGTTCACCAACGGAAAAGCCGCGCCAGGGACCACCGGAATATCCGTGCGCCCAATTATTTCCAGCAGCCGCAAAGTGTGCTGCACTTCTTCATCGCGCCAGGCGTCGCCAGTCAACACGGTTATTCCCAGGACCTCGGTCTCCGGAGAATTGATGAGTGCCAGAATGGCCTGCATATCCGTGCCTCCTGGCCCGGCGCAGTCTTGGTCGATGATGACTTTGCGTTTCACTTGGGCCTGTAACGGGCATTGAAAAGGGAATTGAAGACTCAACGCCAGCAACGCGAGCACCCCACCGCGTAAGAACCATTTCCTATACATCATGAAAATATTTCCTTTCAGGAAGCTTCAACATATTTTCGGAAAAATCTTAATACATGATGGTCTGCGTCAAATGGTGAGGCCACGAAGTGGTGTGGTAATGAGTCCAGAGCCGCGCATCGATTTGCGGAATGATCACCTGCTCCTTCGGCCCACGAAGTTTGTTAACCTCTTCAGTAAGCAAAGCCGTCGCGTACAGACAGTGCGCGCGAATTTCAACTTCGCGCCGCGAGTCGCGCGCTATCAATTGATGCGTGTTAATAGCATTTTCTAATTCCGGCGAGTACGACGTTATACCCAGCAACCGCAACGCCACCGGAACGATATAATCCGCGAACGCCGTCATTTTTTCAGGATCATCTAGCAGAAATTTGCCCGACTTGTGCAGCGTGGAATACAGCATCCACACGCCCAGCTGCGCCAATTTGTAGAATTTTATTTCGTGGCCCTCAAATTCGCTCACGTCATTGAATCGTGGGAACTCCTTAACCAGTCGTTCGATAAGCCCATTTGCGTGGTCATATAGCCGCGCCGAACACGCCTCCACAAACTTGTGAAAGCGCCCATCGTATTTTTCCGCCAATACCGCGCCGACTTCATGCAGCACGGCAAGTTTTTCGTCCAGCATGGGCATCTTTATGTTCCCGGTGAAAATGCCATCAAGCTCACTACGGGAGACTCTAGCTAGATACTTACCATCGAGGATCGGTTTTCCCGTGTCCAGCGCTCGCTTCAGACAAGCAAACTCCGCATCGGAGTCCGACCAATGCTGCCCGGCAAAAGCCACCTGAAATTTTTCGTGCGTGGAGAAATCGGTGAACGCCGTATCGAGGGAATCCGCCACCAGGATAAAATCGATCGCTTCCTTCGCGTCCCCC